>Ga0302324_100001787_pt1 | contig 51287 bp, 49 predicted proteins | sample Palsa_T0_1_FD_201949 | JGI IMG/M metagenome (GOLD analysis project Ga0302324, IMG submission 201949) | Peat permafrost microbial communities from Stordalen Mire near Abisko, Sweden - Palsa_T0_1 | ecosystem: Environmental > Terrestrial > Soil > Palsa > Peat permafrost | place: Sweden: Abisko...
AAGCGAAGGATACAGGCCCAGCCGCCGGGGCCGGGGTTGCCGATGCAGGCCCCATCCGTGATGAGCTGGACTTTCTTCAGACGGAAACCTCGGCCAGCTCGCGTTCAAAGAACGCATCCACCAGATTCAGGATTTCAACCGCCTCGGTCGCCTTGTAGATTTCAACGCGCAGCTTCGACCCGTTGCGCACGCCGTGCGTGAAGTACGTCGCGAACTGCTTCATCTTGCCCACCGCATCCACCGCGCCGCGTTCGCACAGCATCGCGTAATACGTCCGCATGATGTCGTAGCGCTGGCGCTCGGTGGGATGCTCGTAGCTCCCGGCCGCGAGATATTGCGCGATTTGGCGGAAAATCCACGGGTTTGAGGACGCGGTGCGGCCAATCATGACGGCATCACAACCCGTTTCGCGCACCATGCGGACCGCATCCTCGGGCGTCGCAATATCGCCGTTGCCGATCACCGGGATGTGGCGTACCGCGGCCCTCACTTCCGCGATGCGGCTCCAGTCCGCTTTGCCGCTGTAGCCCTGCTCGCGTGTGCGCGGATGGAGCGCCACCGCCTGCAAACCGCAATCTTCGGCCAGCGTGGCCATCTTCACGGCCACCAGCTCCTGATCGTTCCACCCGGCGCGGAACTTCATGGTGAGCGGAATGGAGATGGCCGCGCGCACTTTGCGCAGGATCTCTTCCACCAGCGGCAGATCGCGCAGCAATCCCGAGCCGCCGTTGCACTTCACTACCTTGTTCACCGGGCAGCCGAAATTGATGTCGACAATGTCGAAGCCAAAGTCCTCGCAAGCCTTGGCGGCGTCCGCCATCACCTGCGGATCGGAGCCAAACAATTGCGCGGAAATCGGATGCTCTTCCGGCTCGAAATACAGGTATCGAAACGTCCGCGTGGCTCTCCTGCCCGGGGGTGATGCGGCGCGCAACGCATGCACCACGCCGTGCGAGCTGGTGAACTCGGTCATGATCAGGCCGCAGCCGCCCTGGTTGCGGATCAGTCGCCGGAAAACGGTATCGGTGACGCCCGCCATTGGGGCCAGCACGGTGGCAGGCGCGATGCGTACCCCCCCAATTCGAAATTCGCTGGGAAAATCGGACATCCTAAGCTATTTTAACGGCTCGCCGTCCGAAACGTAAATGACGCGAGTTGCGTTTAATGTTGTAAGCGCCGAGGACGGGGCGCGAACATGGATTGGAAACTGGTGTCGGCGTTTACCATCGGAGCCGTGCTGGCTTCCGGAATCGTGTATTTTGCGGTAAGGCCGACGGATGTGGCGACCAAGCCTGTTGTGATGCAAGCCGCCCCGCCGCCTCCAACGCCGCGGATTGCCGCCACGCCACCACCTCCAGCTCCAGTGGCGCATGTACAGCATGTCCAGTCCCCTGTCTCCCGTGCTCCGGTACGCGAAAAGCCGTCGCCCATGCCGCCCCCGGTGCGACGTCAACCAGAAATAGTCATCGCCAGGAACGAGCCACCGCCCGCTCCGTCACCTGCCCCAGTTCCCGCCGCCGCGCCCGTGCCGGTGGAAAATGTCTCGCTCCCCGCGCCAGCAGCCGCGCCGACTCCAGAGCCAAGTGTCGAAGCCCGCGTTCCGCACGTCGTCACCCTCGCGGCTGGCATGAGTCTCGCGGTGCGAATCGGCGAGACGATTTCGTCCGCGCGCAATCAGCCGGGCGACAGCTTCCTCGCGACTCTCACGCAGCCGCTGGTGATCGACGGATTCATCATCGCCGAACGCGGCGCGCGCGTGGAGGGCAGTGTAGTGGAGGCCGCGCCGGTTGGACGCGGGAGAGGCGCCTCGCACCTCGCGGTTTCCGTCGTGCGGCTCGCCACTGCCGACGGACAGAACATTCGCATTCGCACCGAGCCCTACACCAAGGACGGACCCAGCCCAGCGGCGATGGATGCGGCGAAAGTCGGCGGGGGCGCGGCAATTGGCGACGTGCTGCTGACGCGCGGCAAGCCCGCGGAAATTCCCGTCGAAACGCGAATCAGTTTCCGCGTGCAGGACTCAATCACGATCACGGAGCGACTGGACTAGCCCGCGCGCGCTTCGACTGCGGCGGCCTGATCTGCCAAGGAAGAGTCCCGCGAGCGCCGAACTGCTTATTCAGCCGCGCGACCACGGATTCAAGCTGCGCCTTGCCCTCATCCGCCGTCAGCGCCACCGGGCCAAGCTGCACCGAATCGGCCCAGGATTTCCAGGTCTGCACCTGCTTTTTATGAAAGCCGCGCTCGGTGTGGACGCTTTGCGCACGGACCAACAGCCGCGCTTCAAGCTCTCGCACAGCGTCACCCGACGACGTCAGGCTGCCCTCTTTGTCCGCTTTTCGAAGCAGCGTAGCAGCTTCCTTCGAGAGCCCGCGCATCTGCCAAGGCTCGCGCGCCGCGGCAATGGCGAGGACTGCCATCCACAGCGGCCTGTGGATGAACGTGATCTTGCCGGAGACAAATTTAATCGTGAGAACATCAGGTTGCGCGCGAAGCTCCGAAGCCACACGGTATACCTCATGCGCCTTCGGATGCGCCCACCAGGAACCTTGAACGGTCTCGCCCGCAAGCAATGCTGTCACATTCGGAAACTTCGGATCGGTATCGAGCAGGAGATCGAATTCCCGCAGCCGGCCGAGCAGTTCAGGTAGTTCCATGGTTCAGGGAAACCCGATGTCTTCTTTCACCTTCTCCATCCAGTTGTAGACGATCGGGCAGTAACCGGCGCGATCCAGAAACCGCCACATACGGCTCGAGATCGAACCCGTGCCGCGCACCACGTGCGGGAAGTTCGCGCAGTTTTGCGGACGCGCCTCGTAAACGCTGCACAGATTGCCTTCCAGAAACACGCAACCACTTTCGTTGCGCTTCAGTATCCGCGCGCCCCCGGCATCGCGCGCCGTAAATTGCCTTGCAAACTCCTGCTCGCTCACGCCAATAAACTTGGCCAGCTTCGCGACGTCGCGCTGGTTGATGCCGACTTCGGTGACGCGGCAGCAATTCGCGCATTGCGTGCAGTCGATCTCGGCCTCGATCTCCTCGCCGAAACGCCGCAGGCGCCGGTCCGAATGCCGGTGGCTCTTCAAATATGCGCGGAAGCGCGAGTTCTCGCCCCTCTTCTGGTGTTCGAGCCGGCGAATCTGGACGAGATCGGTAATCATTCTTTTGAATTTCTGGTCGCTGGAAATCGCACGTGCGAACGCTAGCTGCGAACGCTAGCTTGACTTCCCAGTGGCGTTAGTTTATATCTAAACTCACTTGGAGAGGACAACGTTATGTCGCTACCACTCGCCAGTATGGCATCCATTATGCCGCGGGTCTATAGCTTGGTCTTGGTCTTGGGCTTGGTCTTGCTCACGTCAATAGACGTGGCCGCCCAGAATTGGACTCCGCCTCGCACGCCCGACGGCCATCCCGACCTGCAGGGCGTTTGGACCAACGCTACCGTCTCGCCGCTCCAACGGCCCCCAGAACTGGGCGACAAAGAGTTCTTTACGGCCGAAGAAGCGGCTGCCTACGAGAAGCAGCGCGTTCAACAGAGCAATGCCGATCTCGCTGTCGTACAACGTGGCGCGCCCCAGGTGGGGTCTTACAACAACTTTTGGACGGATCGTGGAAACCGCGTCTCCACCATGCGCACCTCGCTCATTATGGATCCGCCGGACGGAAGAGTTCCGCCGCTGACTGAGGCGGCGCAAAAGAGGCTCGCGGCCGCGCGCGCGGAGTTGGCGCAGCATCCTTCTGACGGGCCCGAAGACCGGAATTTGACCGAGCGCTGCATCTTGTTTGGCGCAGCCGGTCCGCCCATGTTCCCCGAGCCCTATAACAATAACTACGAGTTCGTCCAAAGCCCCGGAACGCTGGCCATCGCGGTGGAAATGAATCACGAGACCCGGGTCATTCCATTGGACGGGAGTCCCCATCTGCCGTCGCAGATCCGCCAGTGGACCGGGGACCCTCGCGGGCACTGGGAAGGCGACACGCTGGTGGTGGATACGACAAATTTCAAATTTAATAACCAAAGCCGCTTCGGAGTCGCCTATTTGGATGGGATGAGCGACGAGAATCTGCATGTAACCGAACGCTTCCGCCGCACCGGCCCCGACACCCTCATGTATCAAGCCACGGTTGACGATCCCACCGTCTTCACCAAACCCTGGACGGTGGAGATTTCCATGACGAAGCGCACCGGCCGTATTTTCGAATACGCCTGCCACGAGGGAAATTACGGCTTAATGGACATCCTGGCCGGTGCCCGGGCCGAAGAGAAAAAAGCCGCCGCGTCCGCAGCGAAACCATGACAGCATTCCGATTCCTGATCACGACAGCCCTTATCACCTCGCCCTTGTTCGCCCAGTTCGATCTTACCGGCGAGTGGGGAGCGCGCTACCACGAAGACCAGCCCGAGCGAATCCCCGGTCCAGAGCTCGGCGACTATCTCGGCTTGCCGATCACCGACGCAGCCCGCCTTCGCGCCGACAGTTGGGATGCATCCATCGCGACCCTTCCGGAGTGGCAGTGCCGTCCCCATCCGGCGGACTATGGAACGCGCGGCCCAGCCGATTTGCGAATTTGGAAGGACGTGGATACCCAGACGCAACAGGTGATCGCCTACCATACGCACGTACAGTGGCAGGCCCAGGAAAGAAGCATTTGGATGGACGGCCGTCCTCATCCGTCCGAAGACGAGGCGCACACCTGGCAAGGCTTTTCAACGGGAAAGTGGGAAGGCAATCAACTCACCGTCACCACCACGCATCTCAAGGAGAGTTATCTCCGCAGAAACGGCGTTCCGCGCAGCGACCGCGCCGTCCTGGTGGAGCACTGGATTCGTCACGGCGATTTTCTGACGTTGGTCAGCATCGTCACCGATCCGGTCTATCTGACCGAACCGTTTATCCGCACCACCAACTGGCAACTCGCGCCGCAGCAATCGATCGACCCTTATCCCTGCGAAGTGGCCGAGGAAGTGGAGCGGCCGGAGGGTTCGGTTCCGCATCACTTGCCCGGAGCTAACCCGTTTCTTTCGGAATTTGCCGAAAAGCACGGCCTGCCGGTCGCAGCCACCCGCGGCGGAGCCCAGACCATGTATCCGGAATATCGGATGGCCATGAAGGGATCTGCTGCCGCAAGTATCGCGACCGAGCCCACCACGCATACGGAAACCGAAGCAACCCCTCACGCCGGCATCCACGTCCAGCGCGTGCGCGGAAACATTTTCATGCTCTCGGGCGCGGGCGGCAACATTACCGTGGACGCGGGAAGCGAAGGCGTGCTCCTGGTGGACACGGGCCTGCCGGACATGACCGATCAGGTGCTGGCAGAAGTCGCGAAAATCTCCACCAAACCCATCCGCTATATCATCGATACGCATCTCCATCCGGACCACACCGGCGGAAATGAGAAGATCGCGAAACTGGGCCAGACCATTGCCGGCGGCGATGTCACCAACCTCACCGACGATGCCCGGGAGGGCGCCAAGGTGATCGCGCATCAAAACGTGCTCAATCGGATGAGCGAATCGCAAAGCGGCCAGCCTCCGTCGCCCTTTGGCATGCTGCCCACCGACACCTACTTTGGAGCGGGGAAGGATATTTTCTTCAATGACGAAGGCATTCGCATCTTGCATCCGAAGGCGGCCCACACCGACGGCGACAGTATCGTTTTCTTTCGGCGTTCGGATGTGATCAGCACCGGCGATATCTTCATCACTACCGGTTACCCGTTTATCGATTTGGCTCGAGGCGGCAGCATCCAGGGTGAGCTCGACGCTTTGAACCAGATTCTCGGGCTCGTGATCCCGGCGCGCAATGAGGAAGCCGGAACATATATAATTCCAGGCCACGGGCGTCTTTGCGACGGCGCCGATGTCGGCTATTATCGCGACATGCTGACCATCATTCGCGACCGGATCTTGGATCTGCGGAAGAAGGGCATGACGCTCGATCAGGTGAAAGCCGCCAAGCCGACGCGCGACTACGATCCGCGCTGGGGAGCCACCTCCGGCTTCTGGACCACGGATATGTTCGTCGAGGCCGTGTACAAAAGTCTCGGCGAGAAGGGAACGCATTAATTCATGATTCGATTTCTCGCAGCCGCGCTGCTAATCTCGGCCCCCGCCTTCGCGCAGGTGGATTTCTCGGGAGGCTGGTCGCCCCTCTACCACGAGGATCTTCCGGATCGCATCCCCGGTCCCGAGCTGGGCGATTACTTGGGGCTTCCCCTCAACGATGCCGCCCGCCTGCGCGCCGACAGCTACGATGCCGATCGCATTTCCGTGGTTCCCGAGTATGAATGCCGTCCGCACTCCTCCGACTATTCCATGCGCGGCCTCGCCAACATGCACGTGGATGCGATTCGGGATCCAGTCACCCAGCGCGTCATCGCCTTCCACACGCGGATGAACTTTCAAGAGATGGAGCGGACCATCTGGCTGGACGGCCGGCCGCACCCTTCCGACTACGCGCCCCACACCTGGGCAGGTTTTTCCACCGGCACGTGGGAGGATAACATGCTGGACGTCTACACCACTCACCTGAAGGAAAGTTACTTGAAGCGCAACGGCGTTCCGCGCAGCGACAAAGCTACCTTCACCGAGCATTGGGTGCGGCACGGGAATTATCTGACGGTTGCCACCATCGTGACGGATCCGGTCTTCATGACCGAGCCGCTGGTCCGGACGCAAACCTGGATCTTCGATCCTTCGCAAGTGATCGGCAGAGACATCTGCGAAACCGCCGCGGAGGTGCCCAAGGCGGCCGATTACGTGCCCAATCACTTGCCCGGAACAAATCCGTTTCTGCACGAGGTCGCCGATTGGTACGGATTGCCTTACGAAGCCACCCGGGGCGGCGCGGAAACACTGTATCCCGAGTACCGCAAGAAAATGGAAAAGCCGGAGCACCCCCGCCAACAGTGCGAGCGTTACTGCTCCTGCGGCGCCGAAGGCTACGTCTGTTTAGACCCCACTGCGCCTCCACCGAAAAAACAGTAACCGAAAATGACCCACGAAATGCGTCTCACGATTCTCCTCGCTTCCAGCCTGACCCTGTGGCTCGGGCGGGCCAGTTCGCAACCTCAGAATTTCGACAGCGTGCAAATCCACGTGGAGCCGGTGCAGCACAACATTTACATGCTGGTTGGCGCGGGCGGCAATACCACGGTTCAGGTGGGCAGCGAAGGCGTGTTGCTGGTGGACACCCAGTTTGCGCCTCTGGCCCCCAAGCTGATGGCCGAGATTCGCAAGCTTTCACCCGGCCCGCTGCGCTACATCATCAACACGCACATGCACCCGGATCATGTGGGTGGAAATGCCGCGATTGCTAAACTCGCCGGCGCCGATCCGGCGCTGCCGCTCAAGATCATCGCGCACGAAAACGTGCTCAACCGCCTGACCGAGACCGTTCCGGGGCAGCCGCGTTTTCCGGAGGAAGGCTTGCCCATCGACGAGTACGCCACCCCCACCAAAAACCTGCACTTCAACGGTGAGGCCATCATTATCTATCACGAGCCGAACGCGCACACCGACGGCGACAGCGTGGTCCTGTTTCGCGGCTCGGACGTAATCAGCGCCGGAGATATTTTCACGCCCGGCGGATATCCCTTCATCGACATCGATCACGGCGGCAGCGTGCAGGGAGAAATTCTGGCGCTGAACCACATCCTGCAAATGACGGTCCCCGCAAAGACGCAGGAGGGCGGCACCTACGTGATTCCCGGCCACGGACGAATCTGCGACGACGCCGATGTAGTCGAGTTTCGCGACATGGTGGTCATCGTGCGCGACCGCGTGCGGGACATGATCCAAAAAGGCATGACACTCGATCAGGTGAAAGCCGCCAGGCCGACGCGCGACTATGACACCGAATACGTGACGAGCGCCAGCTTCGTCACTGCCGACCGGTTTGTCGAAGCGGTCTACAAAAGCCTGTCGCACGCGACCGAACACGGAGGGTCTTCACGATGAGACTCAAATCGTTTTCACTGGCGCTCGTTATGGCGGGCGCGCTCTGGGCGCAGATCGGTGGCCGTCCTCCATATGTGCCGGAGCCGGGAAAACCGGGCGCGCCGATCGATCTCACCGGATACTGGGTTGCCTACGTCACCGAAGACTGGCGCTGGCGCATGGTCACGCCGCTCAAAGGCGACGCCGCCAGCGTTCCCACAAATGAGGAAGGCCGGAGGGTGCTCAACCTCTGGGATCCGGCCAAGGATGAAGCCGCCGGGCTGCAGTGTAAATCCTATGGCGCTCCAGCCATCATGCGTGTTCCCGGGCGTCTGCACATTACCTGGCAGGACGACACCACTCTCAAGATCGAGACCGACGCCGGGAAGCAGACTCGATTGTTCCACTTTACCGGTGCCGCGCCGCGCGAAACCACGCCAACGTGGCAGGGATATTCTTTCGCAAAATGGGAGGGCGCATTGCCAGTGGTCAATCCGCCGGTTTTTTTCGGCCTGGGAATCAACCCCCGTCTTGGCGCGCGATCCCGTTCGTTAGAAGTAACCACCACGCAGTTGCGCGCCGGATACTTGCGCAAGAACGGCGTTCCTTACAGCGACAAGACCGTTCTCAAAGAATATTACGATCTATTTAGCGAACCGAATGCCGACACTTGGCTGATGGTGACAACCGTGGTGGATGACCCAACCTATCTGGCGCTTCCATTCGTTACCACCAGTCACTTTAAGAAAATCGCCGACGCCTCAGGCTGGGATCCCGAACCGTGCACCGCCCGCTAATTTAGCGCCGTAGCGGCTACGCGCCGCCGTTAGCTCCAGGGAACGGAATCGTGAAAGCCTTGGCCGGATCCACGCTCTTATCCACCGTGACCGCGAAAAACGGCGCGAACATCTCTTCCCGAGTCATGTTTCCTTGATAGACGGTCTGGTTCGGGTCCGGATTGAACCGGTTGTTCGCCGAGTTGTCATAGTGAGCCACCACCACAAGTTTGGAGCCCTTGGGAATCTTGATCGGCTCGGACAGCTCATACCCTAGCTGCCAATTGAAATCGTAATGCGGCACGCTCAACTCGATTTCCGATTTTCCGTCGGGGTAGACCAATGTGTAGGTCATGTCCTTGCCCCGCAAATGCATATGCGGCGCCATCCAAACCAATTCCGCATCCTCCTTGAAATTCATGACCGACGGCTCGGCCTCATAGTTCCCATCATTGGGAGGGATGGCGAAAGTTGCCGGATTGGCTCCTCCGCCGAAGCTCTCAATCATGATCCGCGCGGGAGCCGTTTTCGCGATCGTCAATCCCAACTCCGGCCTGTCGGTGACTTCCTTGCCATTGGGAGTGTAGTGGATCTGCCAGGCGACATCATAGCCCGCCGGAACCAGAAGAGCCGCGTTATGCGGCCTGAAATCGTGCAGTTCCCGGCCCGGGACGTAGCACGCGAATCCAAGGCCCACATTAGCGCCGGCCGCCTCAGCCTGGGGATCAGCGGGATTGGGACGCTCCACCACCTTGCCTTTTCCATCCGCCGTCGGGAGCACCACCTTGCGCTGAGACGGCGGGACCTCCACGCCATTCTCATCGCGTTGTTTGTCCACCCAAAGTGGGGTGTTGTAAACGACACCGGCGCGATGCGGGACGAACGAAGTACAGATATGATGCGTCACCCCCAACTCACTGGGCTTGATCTCAATCGAGGTTACCCAGGTGTCCTTGGTAAAGTTACCGGGAGTCACCACATTGGCCCACTCGATCACGTTCTTCGGAGGAGCGGCCGGAACCGTATAAGGCATCCCCTGCAGAACCATGTCCGGCTGCGCTTGCCAGCCATTTTCGGGCCACTGCACTGGAGGTGGCGCATCCTTCGCATCGCCCTGCGGAGCCCCGTTATCGGCCCACTTCGCGAGGACATCAATGTCCGCCTGCTGGAGCGCGCGATTGTTCGAGAAGTGGCCATATCGCGGGTCCGCGAACCACGGCGGCATCTTCCGGGTGGCAACCGCGACCTTCATCGCCTTGGCCCAGGGCCGCGTATTCTCGTAGGTCAGAAATGACATCGGCGCTACGTTGCCGGGCCGATGACAGCCTTGACAGTTCTTCTGGAGAATCGGCAAGACGTCCTTGTTAAACGTGACCGCTCTACCTTGAGAGCCGGCATCCCCCGCCACGGCCCCAGCTCCGGCGATCCATATCCCCATCCATGCAGCAACCATGAAGCGCATCGCCGATTGGCTCCCTATCTTCATGTTGACCCTCCCAGCCTTTTCTAGCGTATTGGCGATTCTCTCCCGTGTCAAAACTCGCGATTGGCGGCTCCGTAACATTCGAAGGGAGCCTAACACCCATGTATCTTCTTCGAGCGGGGTTTCTTCTGCTTTGCCTTGCCATTATTGCGGCCTTTGCGCAAGGCTATCGCAGTCCGCTGGAAAGCAACAAGAAAGTGGTCGCGGATTTCTACTGGCTGGTATTCGAGCCGCGGAATTCCGATCTGCTTGAACAGTTCGTGGCGGAGGATTTCGTAGAACACAGTCCAGGGCTTCCCAACGGCCGCGATAATCTCGCCAAACTCATCAAGTCGCTGCCCGCGCCGCCCAACGATGATGTCGGACCCACGCTCCGCAATCCCCCGGCGCTAATCGCGGCGGAAGGAGATCTGGTTACCTACATTTTCAGGCAGATGCTGCCCGATCCATAGGATTCCACAAAAACCTACGAGCGCTTTTCGTTCGATGCGTTTCGCGTGAAGAACGGGAAGATTGTCGAGCATTGGGACTCCGACGTTAAGCCGCCGAAAAGATAACGCCGGCGAAAAATACGCGGGAAAGCTCCACTACTTTTCTTCCGGCAGCGCGAACACATACAGCGCATTACCGCTCAGCGGATGATGGATCTCGGGAGCGATCGTCAGCGGCACTTGCCTTGGACTGCCGCCGCCCATGCCCGTGGTCACGGCGATGTATTGCTTGCCGTCGATACTGAACGAGACCGGGAACCCTTGGACGGCGGTTCCAAGCCGCGTTCGCCACAGTTCCCTGCCCGTCTTCACATCCACGGCGTGGAAGTTCCTATCGAGATCTCCGACGAACGCTACTCCGCCGGCGGTCGATAGCACAGCGGTCAGAAACGGCGCCCGCTGCTGGATCGACCAGTTTTCCTTCAGCGTCTTCACATCGTAGGCGGCCAGCTTGCCGATGTTGCCATTGCTCCCCGGCATCTCAAAAAAACGGCGGTCCGCCGCCGTGCCGCCGGAGCCTTCCTTGGGCTCCACCACGCGCCCCTTCATCTCCAGACAACTCTGGCTCAACGGAATGATCAGCTGGCTGGTTCCTGGGTTGTAACTCATGGCTTGCCAGTTGTGGCCGCCTTCCGTGCTTGGACAAGCCTGCACCCACTGGCCCGTTTGCTGTTCGAGAATATCCGCGCGATATCTTGGCTCACCGGTCTTCTCGTCGAATTGGTCGAAAATGTTCTGGAAAATAGTTTCTTTTCTTCCCAGATATTTCCCATTTGTGCGGTCCAGCTTCCATAAAATACCCGGTTTCCCGATGGTGAATACCAGCTTTTGTCCGTCCAAATCAACTAAGACGCGCTCGAAGACCTCGTCCAGATCCAGCGTCTCGCCGCCGACATGCTGGTAATACCAGGCAAGTTTGCCGGTATCCGGCGCGAGCGCCAGCGTTGAACTGGTGTACAACGCCTTCCCCGACCCCGATCCACGCGTGGCGCGCATCCACGGCTTGGCTTGAGCGACTCCCCAGTAGGTCAAATTCAGCTCCGGATCGTAGCTGCCCGTGATCCATGTGTCACCGCCGGCGCGCAATAAATCCGGAAGTTTCCCCCAAGTGTCCCCTCCCGGTTCATTCTCACGCGCCACCGTCTCAAACTTCCAGAGCCGCTTGCCGCTGTCCGGATCGTAAGCGCTGATGAAACAGCCGTCTTTCTTATATTGATCGCAGCCGCTCAAACCTTGGACAATTTTTCCCCGGATCACGATCGGACCGCTGGTATTGGTATAGCCTTTCTTGGGATCCGCAATATCTGTTTGCCAAACGATTTTCCCGGTGCGTGCGTCCAGCGCCAGGAGTCGCGCATCGGTGGTCGCCATGAACACCTTATCCTGATAGAGAGCCAGGCTCCGCATCGCTCCAATGGACCCGCTCTGGTCCGGGCCGATGCGATTCTCCCAGATGAGGTCGCCGGTTCGTCCGTCGATTGCCTGCACTACGTTACCGGTATTGGCGAGAAAAATGATCCCGTTGTGCACGATCGGAGTCGGCTCATTCGCGCCACCGCCATCGTTCATCGCCCACTCCCACGCCAAACGCAGATTCTTCACGTTGCCCGCATTGATTTGCGCGAGCGGGCTGTAGCTCCAGGCTTGATAATTACGCCGGATCATGAGCCAGTCGCCGGGGTCCGGATTTCGCAGCATGGCGTCCGTCACCGGCACGTAATTCTTTACCTGTCCCGTGACTGTGAGGCCGCGCCCAGCGGTGATTTGCTGTCTGATGGATGCTGCCGGAGTCTCCGCAGGGGCCGCTGTTTCAGCCGGCGCCGGGATCTGAACCTTGCCAGTCGCGATGCCTTGAATCAAGAACGGGCTGGTCGCTTTGAGCGGCAGTGCCCCGGAACGCGCGCCGTTTACCTCGAGGATGAACGCCGCCAGATCGACGTAAGCCTTCGCGCCCAGGCCGCCAGGATTGGACGGCGGCATTGCGGACTGCATGTAGCTGATCAGCTCGCTCGTCGCGCGGCCGCCCCATGTGCTCATGAAATTGGACCCTGCCAACGGAGGCGCCTCGCCGCTGCCGGCCAGATCCGGCCGATGGCAACTCGCGCAATTCGCTTGATACTCGGATTGACCCGCCGCCGCTTGTTCCGCCGTAAATGCCGCGATGGTCGCCGCTCGCTGCCCGGCGAGGCTCGTGCCCGCGATCATTCCGAGAAAAACCAACGCTATCATCTTCATTTGAGACCTGCCTCCAGAAACTCCCGCACGCGATCCATGTACGCCGTGCGATCGTGGCTCGACACTAGCGCGCCGGCCATCCGCACCTGATCTCCGAAAAAGAACCTTTCGTAGAGCACCTGCCGCGATGCGAACGCGGAAACCGCGGTATCCCAGGCCAGGCGGAACAGCGGAATGCGGTCATGCGCTTCGGCGCGCGCAGCCTGGAAGTAGCGCGCAATTTCATCCGCCATGGGACCTCGGACATCCGCCTCCGTCGGCATCGCGACCAAACCGCTGGCGCCCATCTGCTGGATGATCTCCACCATTCGCGGATACAAACGAGGATACAGATTGCGCGCGGCATCCAGCGGATCCCAGGCCGGGCGCAGCATGCCGTATTCGTCCAGCGCCGCGTCCGCTTCCGCCGCTCTCAAGAAAGCTCGCATGGTCTCCATGTTGACCCAAATCTCCGCCAGCTTTTCCTGGATGTGTTGAAAGCTTTCAATCGCGATGGTGTGCGCCATCAGCGATGCCAGCCCCATCAAATATTCGGTCTTCGCGAGACTCTTCACCACCACCTGGTGCGACATGCAGGCCAGCGCGCCAGTTCGCTGGTAGGCGGCGTTGCAGCGCGCCACATCGCGATACAGCAGCACCCGTTCCCAGGGCACGAAAACATTATCGAAGATCACCACCGAATCCAGCTCCTCGAAACGCGAGCCGAACGGGTGATCGTAGCGGGAGCGCCCGTAGTCCATGCTTTCGCGGCACAGAAACTTCAGGCCGGGCGTGTCAGTTGGAAGGCACAGCCCAAACGCATAGGGAGCGTCTTCTTCTTGATTCTTGAGCAGAGTGGACGGAAAGACCATCAGCTCGTCGGCGAACGGAAGGGTCGCGAGCATCCGGCAGCCTTGAATCACCAGCCCCGATGCGGTTTCTTCCTTGACGCGCGCGGCCAGAAACGGATCGGCCTGCCGGGCCATTCCGACCGAGCGATTGGCCTGCGGAGTGATCAGCGTATGCGTCATGCACAAATCGTGCTCGCGCAAATACTCGTAATAGCGCCGCGCATTTTCTCCAAAGCGCGGATCGCTTTCGCCCAAGAAGGCCGCGCCGGAGGCATAACCCGCTATGGTCCGGTTCAAGTAATCCGGAGCGCGCCCCAGCATGCCGAAGCTCCAATCGGCTCGCACTTTCATCGCGCGGCTTATGCTGCCGAGCTCTTCAGCGGTGCGCGGGATCAAAAACGTGCGGCCGACTTTGGCGCCGGAGGTGGGCGAGTCGTACAAGGTTATCTCGGGCTTGTCCCATTGCAGGTCGTAAAGCCCCGCCAGCGTTTCCACTCCGCGGCGCATCGCGGGATGCGTGGTTGGATCTTCCACCGGACGGCCCTCATACCAGAGATTGGGCGGATTTGCGCGCAGCCGCTCCAACACCTGTGCACCGCGCCGCGCCCCGGTTCCGCTTTCATTTGCGAACATAGCGCGTATTCTATCTCGTCTTTGAGCTATAAATGATTCATTGTCCGCTCGCCACACAATCGGGAAGGTCCTGCCTCTTGAGCTGGAGACCTGGCTGCAGATGATTCGCACCTTTTGGACGCTGCAATCCAAGGTGGAGGATTCGCTCAAGAAACACAAGCTGACCCTGGCTCAATTCGATTTGCTCGCGATGCTTTTGGGGCTGGAAGATCTGAACCAGCAGGAGCTGGCGAAGAAATTGGCGGTGACAAAAGGCAACATGGTGGGTTTAGTGAACCGTCTCAGCCGGCGCGGTTTCGTCAAACGGGTTCCTTCGCGGACCGGGCGGCGCGCCAACGTGATCCGCCTGACGACAACCGGAAGGCGGTTAGTAAAGGCTGCGCTTCCGGATCACCTTCGTTTGGTGAATTCAATGATGAGCCCGCTGGGCGTGGAAGAAATGCGGAATCTGCGCACGCTGCTTAAGAAGTTGGAACCGGATTGAAACACGATATTCATTCCATAGCGAACCCCGGCACATAAAATTGGAAGTTTATGAGCGCAACGGCCGTGATGGTCTCAATTGGCGACGAGGGAGTTCTGAACCGCGAAGTCTCCCAGGCGCTGTCGGATGTTTGGATCGATCGCGACTTAGGTTGGCTGGATTTCAACGACCGCGTACTTGCCGAAGCCTTGGACGATCGCACGCCGTTGCTTGAAAGAGCCAAGTTTCTCGCAATCTTCAGCTCGAACCTGGACGAGTTTTTCATGAAGCGGGTTTCCGTCCTGCGAAAAGGTTCCACCCCAGAGCGAGCCCGCCTGCTTGCGACTGTCCGCGAGCGCCTGCTGTGCAGCCTCGAGCGCCAAGCCGACTGCTTTCGCAACACGCTGCTGCCGGGGCTGGCGAGGCACGGAATCCATCTGCGGCGATGGGACGAGTTGACGGCCGCGCAACAGGACGAAGCCAGCGCCTATTTCGACCGTGAGGTTTCTCCCGCGCTGACACCGCTGGTCTTCGATCCCGCGCATCCGTTTCCATTCTTATCGAACCTCTCAACGTCCCTCGCCTTCCTGCTGCACGATCGCGAGAAGGAGGCGCCCAGCTACGCGCGCGTCAAAGTCCCGCCGGTGTTGAAGCAGTGGATCGCGCTGCAGGCTGGAGTTCCCTCCGGCGAAACGGTTCTCGCGCCTCTGTATGAAGTGATCCGCGGCAATGTTCACAAGCTTTACAGCGGCATGCGGCTCGCTGGAACGACGCTGTTCCGCGTAACGCGCGATGCCGAATTCGAGATCGACGACGAATCGGACGCGGCGCTGCAAGACATCGTGCGCGAACAGGTCCGGCAGCGGCGCTATGAACCGGTGCTAAGGCTCGAGTTCGCAACCGGCGCCGATCCGGCCATTCGCGAGATGTTGCGGGAACGGTTCAGGCTCTCCGAGGCGGACGTTTATGATATGCCCGCCGAGCTGGATTACACCCCGCTGTTTCAGATCGCCGATCTGCCTTTTCGAGGTTTAAAGGATCCACCGTGGACTCCGCTTCCATCCCCCGCCATCGAGAACAGCCACGATGTCTTCGCCGCGATTCGCGCCGCGGATGTTTTGGTGCATCATCCTTACGAGAGCTTCGAAGCCAGCGTGGAGCATTTCATCGCCGCGGCCGCGGCCGATCCCGAAACAGTGGCCGTCAAGATGACCGCCTATCGCATCGGCGATGACACGCCCTTTGTGAAATCGCTGGTAAAAGCCGCGGAGGGCGGCAAGCAGGTGGCCTGCGTGATCGAAATCAAAGCGCGCTTTGACGAAGAGCGCAATTTGCATTGGGCGGCCGAGTTGGAACGCGCCGGCGCGCACGTCACCTTCGGCGTGCAGGGGCTGAAGACGCACGCGAAGCTGGCGCTGGTGGTTCGCAAAGAAGCGTCCGGCCTCAGAAGCTACGTCCATATCGGAACCGGCAATTACCACGCGCGCACCGCGCGCCTTTATGCGGACCTCGGGCTGTTCACGTGCAATCCGCGGATCACGCAAGACGTCGTGAATCTCTTCCATTATTTGACCGGGCACTCGCATGCGCCCGCTCCCGCGGAGCTGCTGGTGGCGCCCACCACCATGCGGCGCCGCTGGCTGGAGCTGATCCAGAGGGAGATCGACAACAAACGAGCCGATCTTCCGGCGCGCATCATCGCCAAGATGAATCAGGTCGAGGATCCGGAAGTGATCGAGGCGCTATGCGAGGCTTCCGCGGCCGGAGTGCCGATCGATCTGATCGTTCGCGGGTTCTGCTGCCTTCGTCCGGGCGTTCCCGGCCGCACCGAAAACATTCGGGTCCGGTCCATCATTGGCCGCTTTCTCGAACACTCCCGAATCTTCTATTTCGCCGCGGGCTCCGACGATGCGATGCAGGGTGAGTTCTTTATCGGATCGGCTGATTGGATGTTTCGCAATCTCTCCAAGCGCGTGGAAGTAGTGACGCCGGTGCTGGCCTTGGAGGCGAAAGAAAAGCTGTGGAAGATCCTGGACATTTGTTTGCGGGATCGCCGGCAAGCTTGGGTCCTCGGAAACGGCGGATCTTATTCGCAATTGCACGCCGAGGGCGAAGCCGATGGGCCCGAAACATTGGGCGAAACATTGGGCACGCATGCAGCCTTGATGGAGCTGGCGCGCCGCGTAATAGAATAAGTTACGCTGCCATGAAAACTCTTGCCGCTCTTTTAGTATTAATTGTGTCGCCGCTGGCCTGGGCCGCGCCGGGCAAAAGCTTCTTGGACAAGGCGACGCTCGAAGCCTATGTCCGCCACGTCGACCTGTTTCGGGGCGAAGTCACCGTCAAGATCGACGATCCGAAACCGTCGAAATACCTTCCCGGATTCTCGGAAGTGCTGGTGCACCTGCTCTACAACGGCGCCGGGAAGGACGAGTTGTTCTACGTTTCCGCCGACGGGCAGACCATCGTCAGGGGCGACGTTTACGACCTGAACAAGCAGCCGTTCCAGGCGAACCTGGACAAACTCACGCTGGCCGATCAACCGAGCTTTGGCCCAGCCGACGCTCCGGTGACGATCGTGGAGTTCGGCGATTTCCAGTGTCCGGACTGCAAGATGGAAGCACCGGTCCTGCGCCACGACATGACCGCGGCGTTCGGCGGCAAGGTGCGAGTCTACTTCAAGAATTTTCCGCTCGAGTCCGTGCATCCCTGGGCGCGCGCGGCCGCCATCGCGGGCCGGTGCGTATATCAACAAGACCAATCCGCGTTCTGGAAATTCTATGACTGGATTTATGAGAACCAGGAACAGATCAGCGTTGACAACCTGAACGCCAAGGTTCTGGCGTGGGCTCCCGAAAGCGGCGTGGATGCGATTAAGCTCGGCCGTTGCATCGACAGCAAGGCTACCGAGCCCGAGGTGGACCGCAGCATCGCGGAAGGCCGGGCGCTGGGTGTGGCGGGTACACCGACGCTGTTCATCAACGGCCGGAAGATCGGGGGGTTGATGTGGCCGGATCTTCAAATGGTCATCAACAAAGAAGTGGAGTACCAAACCGGGAAGTGAGCCGGACCGCTTGCTCACGCGCGCGGTTCAGAAGAACGGCGCGGTTCAGCGGGTCGATGATGGAGTCTGGCGCAGCGGCACGGGCATATCCGCCAGAACGTAGGCCATCACGGCCATGGCCGCGATGTTGGCGCGCAAATCTTCCAGATTGACCTTATCCACGGTATCGGCGCGCGAATGGTGCCAGTCGAAATAATGCGTACCCACGGTGCGCAACGCGAGCCCGGGCACGCCGTCCGCCATGATGGGCGAGATGTCGGCTCCGCCGCCGCCGGGCTGAACGGATGCGGCGTCGATGCGCTCCAGCAATCCGCCGATTTCACGCAATCGCGCCAGGATCGACGGCAAGTCGCCATTGGCGGTGAGACCGAAGCCGATGGGTTTTTCCGCGCCGCCGTCCATTTCGATTGCAGCCACGTGATTCTTCACCGAGGGGCCCGCCCAGGCTCGATAGGCTTCGCCGCCGGCGCCCCCGTTTTCCTCGTTGGTCCAAAAGACAACGCGCAGTGTACGGCGCGGCCGGAGACCCAATTGGTGAATCAGGTGAGCCGCCTCGAGCGCGGTGATGCAACCGGAGCCGTCGTCTTGCGCGCCGGCGCCTACGTCCCAAGAATCCAGATGACCGCCGATCACCACGATTTCATCCGGCAGCTCGCTGCCGGGAATCTCGCCGATCACATTGGACGACTCGGCATCGGGCGCGAGGTGCGCGTCCATCTCCAGGTGCGCGACCACGGTGTTTCCGGAATCCGCCAGGCGCTGGATCAGCAGAGCGTCTTCGATGGTCACGGCGGCGGCCGGGATCTTGGGAAAACCTTCGGCGTATTCGAGCGCGCCGGTGTGCGGCGATTGAAGGCTCACGGGCGTTATGGAACGCACCAGCGCCGCCACAGCGCCCAAACGCGCCGCGCGCGAAGGTCCCGCGGTCCGAAAAACCACCGTGCGATTGTAGCCTTCATAAGCCGCGTTGAACAAAACAATTTTGCCCTCGACGCCGGCGCGCCCTCGTTTCTCAAGCTCCTCGAAACTTGAAACCGCGACGACTTCGGCCGTGATTCCCTTCCTCGGAGTGGCGATGCTGCCGCCGAGGCCCAAGATGGTAAGGGGTTTGGCGACCGGCTCCAGCAGCGCGGCGCTCTCGTTGCCGCGCACCCAATGTGGAACCTTGACGCGCGGCGTCACGACGTTGCTCAGACCGTCAGCTTTCATCTGCGCGGCGGCCCATGCGACGGCCCGTTCCAGCGCCGGGGACCCGCTCAGGCGATTACCGATGCGGTCGCACAAAAACGACAACTTCTGTATTCCGTCCTGATCGACCAGCGCGGCGTCGATCAATTTGGAAGCGCTGGCGTGATACTGCTCGGCTAGAGTGCTGGTGGTCTGCGCCAAGAGCCCCGCGCCGGCGAAAAATACGATGGCTCGTTTGTTCATCGCGCGCTGTCCTCGATCAATCCATGAAACCGGAAGCCATGCCGCTGCATAATCTCGCGCGCTTGCGCGGCGGCTTCCGGCAGAACATAGAAGAAAGCGCCCACGCGCTCACTGCGAAAGAGCACGCCGCCGAGATATTTGTCTGTTTCGACGGCGTAATCCAGGCCCGATTCGGTGAAGGCCGATTCCAGCTGCAAAGCTTCGCGCAGTTTTTTGGCGATGTAAACCAGATCCATGTCACGATCTCCAAAGAAATCGGCTTCGCGGCGCATTGGCACCATCAGAATAGCGCCAGCTCAAGCGCCCATGCCCCGAATCCGCGCCGAGAAGGCCTCGTAAGCTTTGGGGTTGGCGCGATTCATGTTGTCGATCAGGGCCTGCGCCACGGTCTCGAGGTTGGAATAGTAATTGGGGTTGCTTGTGACCTTGCGGGTGTCGGCGATGGTCGCCTTGGTCTTTTCCCAAACGAATAGCAACTCGCCCGCGCTTTGCAGAAACAGCTCCTTGTTGACCGCGCCGGAGGTGACGAACGAAGCCGCCATGTCCCAATAACTGGTGACCATGCGGTAAAAAGCATCCTGGTCGGACCCCGGCGGGCATGCAGCCTGATGCTCGGCAGCGTTGCCGGCCTTGTAGCCAAAGAGCCAGCTTCTCGCTTTACGCATGCGATCATCACGGCGCAATTCGTAGAGCTTCAGAATCACTTCCACGTCATGGTGAGTAGGTTTATCCATAAGGAACAGTGTAATCGAGAGGCGGCGAAGGTCCAAGCGGGCGCGCGGGGAGTGGGTTGTGGGTTGTTGGTTGTTGGTTATTGGTTGTTGGTTATTGGTTGTTGGTTGTTGGTTATTGGTTGTTGGTTGGAAGAGAAGAAACGCTCACAATCGGACCTCGATTCTGTTAGAATTCCCGAAAGTAATCAGTTGGGCTTGTGGAGGAAGTAGTGCCGATCTGCTCTCGTCTTTTCCGGCTGGCGGCGTGCGCCGGCATTGCCATCCTGCCGTCGCTGGCGCAAACAAAGCTGTTGCGTTTTCCGGACATCCATGCCGAAAAGGTGGTGTTCACGTACGCCGGCGACCTGTGGACGGCTCCGGCCAAGGGTGGCACAGCGACACGCCTCACCGCACACCCCGGCGAGGAGCTCTTCGCAAAGTTTTCCCCCGACGGCAAGTGGATCGCTTTCACCGGCCAATACGACGGCGACGAACAGGTCTACGTGATGCCGGCCACGGGCGGCGAGCCGCGGCAGCTGACGTTTTATCCGGTTCAAGTGCCGCCACTCGTTACGCGACGCGGCTGGGACAATCAGGTCTATGGCTGGACTAACGACGGCAAGCGCATCATCTTCCGTTCACTGCGAGACTCCTGGACCACAGGTATCAGCCGCTTGTACACGGTCTCGGTGGATGGTGGTCCCGCTGTGCCACTGCCCATGCCGGAATCGGGCGCCGGGTCGTTTTCTCCGGGTGGCAACAAACTCGTTTACTCTCCGCAGGCGCGCGACTTCCGCTCCGAGAAGCGCTACTCGGGCGGCGAGGCGAACAAGCTATACATCTTTGATATCGAAACGCATGACGCGGTAAAGATCGCGGACAATCCCCGCGCCAACCGCGACCCGATGTGGATTGGCAACAAGGTCTATTTCAACTCAGACCGCGACGGGCATTTCAACCTGTACAGCTACGATGTGGAGTCGGGCAAGACCATACAGGCAACTCACAGCAAGCGGTGGGACGTTCGTTGGCCGAATTCGGACCGGCAGTCCAGGATAGTCTACGAGCTGAACGGCGAGCTCCAGGTGTTGGATGTTAAATCGGGCGAGTCGACGCCGATTTCCATCACTGTGCCGGATGACGGCGTGGCACGGCGGCCGTCGCGCGTCTCCTCCGCCAGCTTGATTGAGCAGGCGTCTTTGAGCCCCAAAGGCGAGCGTGTGCTGTTCGCGGCGCGGGGTGACATCTTCTCGGCACCAGTGGAAAAAGGGCCCACGCGAAACCTTACGATGACGCCCGGGGCGCATGACAAATGGCCGCGATGGTCGCCGGACGGTTCGAGAGTGGCCTTCGTCTCGGACAAGAGCGGAGAGGAAGAGATCTGGGTGGTAGCGCAGGACGGCCTATCGCCCGCTGAACAATTAACCACCGGCGGGAAGGCCATGCGCTACGCTCCGGAGTGGTCGGCGGACGGCAAGCGCATCGCCTTCAGCGACAAGGATGGCGGTCTGTGGGTGCTGAACGTGGCCGACAAGAAATTGACGGAGATCGCACAATCGCATCACGGCCGCATTGAGGATTACGCCTGGTCGCCGAGGAGTGAGTTTCTTGCGTACAGCATGAATAATCCGAATGGATTCGGATCCCTCTATATTTGGAACGCGGGTGACGGCCAGGCGCACCGGCTGAGCGACGAAATGTTCGACGCGGGTAATCCGGCCTGGGATCCTAAGGGCGATTATCTCTACTTCCTCAGCACACACGAATTCGCGCCGCTGATTTCGAACATCGAGTTCAACTTCGCGCTCAACCGGTCGACAGGAATTTTCGCGTTGGCGCTGCGCAAGGATGTAAAGCATCCGTTCCCGCCCGAGAGCGACGAAGTCACCATCGCCAAGGACGACCCCGCGAGCGCGGAGAAAGACGCGACGAAGGACAAAGATAAGGATCAAGGCAAGGGTGACGGAAAGGACGACAAGAAGCCTCTCACCATCGACTTTGACGGGCTCGCTTCACGCGTGGCCCGCGTTCCGTTGGACTCCGGCAATTACAGCGGCCTGGTGGTGAAAGACGGATACCTGCTGTACCAGACGAACCCGCCGTTTTATTACGGACGAGAGGCGGAAAACAGGCCGGAAGTCAAGATCTTCTCGCTTAAGGACCGGAAGGAAACGGTGCTGGCGGGGGACGCGAGCGGCTTCTGGATTTCGCGGGACGGCTCCAAGGTGCTGGTGCGCCAGCAGCAACCAAACCAGCCGACGGCCTGGGCGATCATGGACGCCACCCCTACCGGGGCAAGTTCGAAGAAAACCGTTTCTACCGCCGGTCTGATGGTGGATCGCGTCCCGGCGGAGGAGTGGCAGGAGATTTTCAACGAAGTCTGGCGGCGCTACCGCGACTTTTTTTACGTGCCGAACATGCATGGTTACGATTGGGAGGCGCTGCGAGAACAGTATCGGCCGTGGCTGCCGTACGTGGGAGACCGCTCGGATCTGAACTACCTGATCAGCGAGATGATCTCCGAATTGACGGTGCAGCACGCCTATATTGCGGGCGGGGACATACCGCTGCCGCCTCGCGCCCGCGTCGCGCTTCCGGGCGCGCGTTTCGAACTGGATCAGATTTCGAACCGCTATAAGATCTCGAAGATTTTCCAAGGCCAGAACGAGGAAGAGATCTATCGCGCGCCGCTGACGGAGATCGGAGTCAATATCAGCGTGGGCGACTACGTTCTCGCGATCAACGGGCGCGATCTGACTGGCGCCGAGGATGTCTACAAGCAATTGCGCAATGCGGCGGACAATCCCGTTCAGTTGCTGGTGAACAGCAAGCCGGTGGCCGAGGGTGCACGCACGGTTTCCTACCGCCCGGTGACGGACGAACGCCAGCTCATCTATCTCGACTGGGTCAATCGGAACCGGAATGAGGTGAGCGAGTTGTCTGGCGGCAAGATCGGTTACCTGCATGTGCCGGACATGGGAGCGGACGGCATCCGCGAGTTCATCAAGTGGTACTATCCGCAGATCAAGAAAGAGGGGCTCATCATAGACGACCGCGCCAACGGTGGCGGTAACGTTTCGCGGATGCTGATCGAACGCCTGCGCCGGAAACCGCTGGCCGCGGATTTCTCGCGCACTCAGGAAGACCCTGCGCTGTATCCGGATGGAACATTCATCGGGCCGATGGCCGTTCTCCTGGACGAGAACTCGGGTTCCGATGGCGACATTTTTCCGGCGATGTTCCGCGAGGCCGGCCTGGGCCCGCTGATCGGAAAACGGTCGTGGGGCGGGTCGGTCGGCATTACCGACCATGGAATGCTGATTGATGGCGGAGAGGTGAACGTGCCGGAGTTCGGTTACGCCAATCTGAAGGGCGGCTGGATCATCGAGGGCCATGGCGTCGATCCCGACATCGAAGTGGATAACGATCCGAAATCGGTCATCGAAGGCCACGACCCGCAACTGGAGCGAGCCGTCGCGGAGGTTCAGAAGCGGCTGAAAGAGAAGCCGGTGCAGTGGCCGCCGCGGCCGGCGGATCCCGTGAAGCTGAAGTAAGGTAATTGAGCCTGCGCTCCGCTTGAGGAATTCCAGCGACTCATGCCACCGAAAAGACTTTGGTAAACGGCTCGGGAATCTCCTCGCCGTGATCGATACCATCGGCAGCAACGCGCAGCGCTAGCGCTCGTACGGCGGCGATGGTGGAATCACGAGTCGCGCCGTATGCCATCACTCCTGGCATCGACTCGATGTCGGCCCACCAGCGACCGTCCTCTTCGCGTCCAACCATGATCGGAATAGATTCGACCGTATTCCCTCCATCGGCCTCTCGCTTGCATTATAGTGCCCCAGACTGCATTTGACTTGCCAACATCGAACTCAAGAACACGACCATGGGTATTGGATTGGCTGAGTTGGGCGATTAGTTCCAGCAAACCGAAAGGGGCTGGGGGTTAGGGGGGATTTCTGAGAAACTGAACAAAGGAACACAGACATGAGCGACAAGCCGATGAAAATTCCTGGGCCGGATCATCCGATCACGATTGAGCCGAACCCGAGACGAGTGGTGGTTTCCATCGCGGGACGTGTGGTGGCCGACACGCGAGACGCCTTGATGCTGCGCGAGGGAGCGTACCCGCCGGTTCCATACATTCCGCTGAAGGACGTTGACGTGTCGCTGCTGGAACGGACGAGCCACGCCACTTACTGTCCTTATAAAGGCGAATGCAGTTACTACAGCATCCCAATCGGAGGGGAGCGGTCGGTGAATGCGGTGTGGACTTATGCGTCGCCCTTTGCGGCTGTGGCCCAAATTGGGGACCATGTCGCGTTCTATCCGGATCGTGTCGATGAGATCGCGGAACAGCCGTAAGGGCGGTGTTAGGATGTTCTTCGCACAGTCAGCGGAACGGATGACGCTTCGCGCCGCGTGCCGCCTACGCTGGGCTGGTTAAGCTTCTTCGCGCGGCCCGGCTTTTCCGCCGCTAGACGGACGATCGGTTTTACCTCGTACTCGTATATTCCGAAACGGGGCGCCTGGCCGTTCCTGTCGCCTGAGCGTGGCTCGGCAATCACTTTCTTGGCAGTGACTTCCCACTCTCCCTCAATAACGTCGCCGATGTCTTTGTTGGAGCGGCTGTGGATGGTCTTCATTGATGGCTCTTACTTGTGCCGGTAAGTGATTCTGCCTTTGGTCAGGTCATACGGCGACAGCTCGAGGGAAACGCGGTCACCAGTCATTACTTTGATCCGGTTCCGGCGGAGTTTCCCGGCCATTGTCGCGAGCACCGGTTTGCCTGCATCGAGTTCGACGGTAAACATTCCGGCCCGGAATTTTTCGACCACTTTTCCCATTACTTCAATACAGTCCTCTTTTGACAAACTATCCTCCAGTTCTTTGGTTTTACGCTTGGGCGACGGAGTTGCCGCCGCCCTTACTACGACGGTGAATCGAACTTACCAGCGACTGTTACTGCGTCCGCCGCCGCCCGATCCCCGCTCCGGCTTCGGACGCGCTTCGTTGACGTTCAGCGCTCGGCCGTCGAGATCTCTACCGTTAAGCCCGCTGATGGCGGCATTTCCTTCCGCATCGACGCTCATTTCGACGAAGGCGAATCCCCGGGCCTGTCCGGTGTCGCGATCGGTCACGATGTTGACGCGCTGAACGGCCCCATATGAATCAAACATGGAGCGGAGGGTATCTTCGGTCGTGCCGAAACTGAGATTACCTACAAAAATATTCTTCACTTTTTCTCTTTTCTGAATTTGCAGACCAGCTAATCAGGCACGATCGGACAGCGGCGGGCAAGACCAGACGATGCGGACGATGCGAAAATCGGCGGAACTTCAAAGACGACTTAAGTATAGCATGAGTCGTGAAGGTTCGGCGGAGCGGAAAGCCAGACCCCGGTTGCGTGAGCGCATGTCGATGCTGCGGATAGAAGTCTACAATGGAAAACCATACGGATGTTCTGGACGCAAAGCTGCGGCGCCTGCGTTGGACCTAGGGAAGCGCGATCGGCGCGGTTATCATGCGCGTGCGCAGCGCATCGAAGAATACCGGGCCTGGCAGGAGGCCACTGCTTGGCCGGAAGAGTGAATCGCGGCGATGTTCACCTTTGCCGATTTCGACCGCCCGACAAGCGGCGTTCCGTCTGAAGTCATTTTGGACGTGAATGACGGAGTCAAGGGCCGGTGCGCGGCAAATCTGCACAACGCTGTCACGATCTCGCAAGAACGTCTGGGCAGACGTGTTTGTAGCCTGAACGTCGAGCGGATGCACGAGGTTTGCGCAGCCCTGCGGTTCTCGTTGGAATGCGGGTGAGCGCTGCCGTGGTTGCCCAAGCGCTCACAAAAGAAGAAATCGCACAGACGACCTCTGATCGATTTACTGCCGTAGGGCCGTGCTACCCGAATTGACCGACCGGGGGGATCTGCCTCCTGGAGTGCATCTGGCGGATTGGCAAGAGTTCCAGGCTCGGTTCTGCGGGTCGTCGCCGAGAAGGGTATGGCGGTTGGGCCGCCTTCGGGCGCCCTTGGAGCTCGCCGGGACGAGCGGAAAACTGCGTCGCGCCTTCATCTGGGGCAGTTTTGTCACCGCGAAACCGGCCCCGAAAGATCCCGACATTCTCCTGATCATGGACGAAGATTTTGAAGTCGATGCCATCGCCGCTGCAGCACAAGCAGTCTTCGACTCCGTGCGCGCGAAATTGCTGTTCGAGTCCGACGTCTTCTGGGCTCGATCTTCCATCGGGCGCGAATTGCTCGAGCTTTGGCTGGAAACCTATGAGACTTCGAGAGGCTTTCGGAAAGGCGGTGTTGTGGAATTGGAGCTATGGTGATTCAGACCGACGAACAAATGCTGCTCGCGCAGGAATGCGTCGCCAATCTGCGGAAGATCCTCCTGGAGGCGCGCAAAGTGCATTCGCGACAGGACTATGCACGGATGGCAGAACCGATCCTACTCGAGGTCCAGCAGCGCGAACAGGAGATCCTGGAGTATTTGAGCAGGGATCTGGGACAGCCGGTGGTGAGCTAGCGCCCACGGATATGGCACGCTCGCTCCTGGCGGGCTACCCAGAGAAATTCAGCCCCCTCCCCGCGCCACAAGAACGTCGCGCCCGTCCGTGCCAGCACAAAAGAAGAGGCAGTGGCTGACCTGCCCCATTAACATCCGAGGGGTGCTTTGACACTGAAGGACACCTATGAGCATATTCGCGAGAGCTTGAACGGTGTCGGGCTGGATGAATTCGTTGAACCATGGGCCCATGTATCAGCTATCGAAGCCCTGCGGCTCGGACACAAGCCCAAGATCGTTCGATTTCTCATTATTGCTGAGTCGCACGTGAGGAAGTCCGACCAGCAGTCCGCAGCAACCGGACCCGGACTCGTGTTCGACGCGAGGCATCGCACTCGTTCGACGATTACCGCGAGCAAATCGTGCGGCACTCGTGGCCTCGGAGCATTCTCGACTCGATCCTCGAACAGAAAGAAAAGCCGGTCATCGTACTCTACCATCGGGTGCTGGAGATGCTCGGCGAGCAATTGCGCGCGGACGTCGCTTCGGATAGCTTTTTGTTGAAATTCCGCGTCGCATCAAACAGCGATCGATACGAAACATCCGAGTACGAATACGGCACCTCGAGGTTTCGTGAAGCAGCGCGGAAGGCGGGACCGGAGAATTGCCTCCAAAAGATGTATTCGTGACGACGCGGGAGCGACCGTGCCGTGGTTGTCACATTGATCGCGGCCGGAGCTGAGAGAAATTGACGGGCATTCGCGCACCACACAGAGAGAGCTGCCGTGGTTGGATCACCGCCTACAAAGCCGCCGCCTGCAAAATCGCCGCTCACCAAAGAAGAAGAGCTGCATTGGCTCGCGCTGCGCCTCGTCCCCGGCTTGGGCACGCGCAGGGCGAATCAGCTCTTGGAGCGGCTGCGCACTCCCCAGGCTATCTTTCGTGCCTCGCGATCGGAACTGGAAGCCACCGGCCTCTCCGGCAGCGTCGCTCAAACCATCGCCAGCGGATGCACCTTCGATGACGCGGTGGATCAGCAGCAGAAGATGCTGGAAGCGGGCGCGCGCCTGATCGCGTACTCCGACCCCGCATATCCGGCGCGCCTGAAGGAGATTTTCGATCCGCCCATCGCACTGTTTGCGCGGGGTACACGCGTGGAGTTGCTGCAATCGATCCCATTGGGGGTGGTCGGCACCCGGCGGCCCACGGTGTACGGAACGGCGGCAACGGAGCGCCTATCGGCGGATCTGGCGCACGCGGGACTCACGATCGTGAGCGGCATGGCGCGCGGCATCGATACCTCGGCCCACCGCGCGGCGCTCGACATCGGCGGCGACACCGTGGCGGTACTGGGATGCGGAGTGGACCTGGTCTACCCGGCCGAGAATCGCAATCTGTCCGCCGAGATCGCGGAAAAAGGGCTGATCGTGTCGGAGTTTCCCATGGGGTCGCCCGCCTATCCGCAAAACTTTCCGATCCGGAATCGCATCATTAGTGGCATGAGCGTCGGCGTCCTTGTGGTGGAGGGAGCCCAATACTCCGGCTCGGCCATCACGGCCAAAATGGCGCTGGAGCAGCAGCGGGAAGTCTTCGCGGTGCCCGGCAGCATCATGTCGAAAATGAGCTGGGGACCCAACCTTTTGATCAAACAAGGGGCTAAGCTGGTCCAGGAGTGGAACGACGTGCTGGTGGAGCTGCCCACCGATATCCGGCGCGCGCTGATCGCCAAGGCGCAAGCCCGGCTCGGCGTTATGTCGTTGGAAATAAACGGAGAAGAGGCCGCACTGCCGCCTGAACTCGGGCTCGCGAGCCGGGTCATGTTCGATAAATTGAAGCCGGATCTCCCAACCCACATTGACGAACTTATTGAAACTTCTGATACCCTGACATCATCAGAGGTAATTGCCGCGCTCTTCGAACTCGAGCTTCTAGGTCTGGCGCGCCAACTCCCCGGCAAAAACTTTGTTAAAGTGTGGTAGACCTCGAACCGAGTTAGAGTGTGGTAAGACTCGTCAGATTGATCAATCAACAAATTACTGTAAGCATTCTTACGATTTAGGATCGCTATGGCAAAATCTCTCGTCATCGTCGAATCGCCGGCGAAGGCGAAAACGATCGGAAAATATCTCGGCAAGCAGTTTGTGGTGAAGGCCTCGCTCGGCCACGTCAAGGATCTGCCCAAGAAGGACCTGTCCGTGGACGTGGACCACAACTTCGAGCCGCACTACGAGGTCATCGAAGGCAAGAAGAAGCTCATGGCCGAGCTGCGGGCGGCGGCCAAGGGCATGGATTCGGTCTACCTGGCGGCTGACCCGGATCGCGAGGGTGAGGCCATTTGCTATCACCTGCAAGAAGAGCTCAACGGCTCCAAAAAGGGCCCTAAGTTTTACAGGGTGATGTTCAACGAGATCACGGCCGGCGCTATTAAGAAGGCGTTCGAGAAGCCGGGTTCGGTGAACCTGCACTTGGTTGACGCCCAGCAAGCGCGCCGGATTTTGGATCGGCTGGTGGGCTACAAGATTTCACCGCTCCTGTGGGACAAGGTACGCCGCGGGCTTTCGGCCGGCCGCGTCCAGACCATCGCATTGCGGCTGATTGTGGATCGCGAGCGCGAAATCCGGGCGTTCATCAAGCGCGAATATTGGACCATCGACGTCCAGCTCAACGCCAAGAAGCCGCCGGTGCTGACGGCGCGCTTCACCAAGAAGAACGACGAAGCGATCGAGCTGGCCGACGAAGCGTCCACCAAGAGCCTGCTCGATCAGTTGGATGGGGCGGCGTACCTGGTCCACTCGGTCTCGACTCGCGAGAAGAAACGGAATCCGGTTCCGCCGTTTATTACGTCCACGCTGCAGCAGGAGGCGTCGCGCAAGCTGCGCTTCAGCGTAAAGCGCACCATGATGATCGCGCAGCGGCTGTATGAGGGCGTGGAGCTGGGTTCGGAAGGATCGGTCGGACTCATTACCTACATGCGTACCGACTCGACGCGCGTTTCCAATGACGCGCTGGATGAAGTGCGCGGGTTGATTAAGGATCGCTTCGGCGCGCCTTTCGTGCCGGAGGCGCCCAACGTTTACAAGGGCAAGAAGGACGCGCAGGACGCGCACGAGGCTGTTCGGCCTAGCTCCTCGCGGCGAGCGCCGGAAGACGTCGCGCAGTACCTGCAAGAAGACGAGCTCAAGCTGTACCGGCTGATCTGGATGCGATTCGTGGCGTCGCAAATGATGCCGGCGGTATTCGATCAGACCACCATCGATGTGGCGGCGAAAGGCAAGGACGGCGCCACGTACATGTTCCGGGCGACGGGCAGCGTCCCGAAATTCAAGGGCTTCCTGGAAGTTTACGAGGAAGGCAAGGATCAGAAGGACTCCGACGACGAAGAGCTGAAGAACCGGCTGCCGCTGGTTACCGAAGGCGAAGAGCTGCGGTTCAAGTCCATCGATCCCGAGCAGCATTTCACCGAGCCGCCACCGCGCTTCAACGAAGCGACGCTGGTGAAAGAGCTGGAAGCGGATGGCGTCGGGCGGCCCTCCACTTATGCGTCGATTCTTTCCACGATTCAGGAGCGCGAATACGTGAAGAAAGACGGCGGCAAATTCGTGCCCACCGAGCTGGGCATGGTGGTGACGGATCTGCTGCTGGAGAGTTTTCAAAACCTGTTCGACGTGAAATATACGGCGCGGCTGGAAGAAGAGCTGGACGAAATCGAGGACGGCAAAATCGACTGGCGCGCGTCCATGGCCGATTTCTACGACCGTTTCCAGAAAGATTTGGAAAAGGCCGAGCGCACCATGACCGACATCAAGCGCATGGAGAAGCCCACCGACTTGATCTGCGACAAGTGCGGCAAGCCCATGGTGATCAAATGGGGGCGGCACGGCAGCTTCATTGCGTGCACGGGGTATCCGGAGTGCTCCAACACGCGCGAATTGACGGTGGACCTGCCGGATCTCGACAAAGCGGATCTCACCGAACAGGATGCGCAGGAATACTGCGAGAACTGCGGCCGTCCGATGGTGCTGAAGAAGGGCCGCTTCGGACAGTTCTACGCGTGCTCCGGATATCCGGATTGCAAAACCACCAAGCAGATCGGCGGAGAGCAGAAAAAATCGGACGTGCCGCTGGAAGAGAAGTGCCCGCAGTGCGGCAATAATCTGGTGTTGAAGCACGGGCGGTTCGGCGAGTTCACGGCTTGCAGCAATTATCCGAAATGCAAGTTCGTCAAGCAGAAGACCATCGGCGTTCCCTGCCCCAACTGTTCGGAAGGCCAAGTGGTGGAGCGGCGTTCCAAGCGCGGCAAGACGTTTTATGGCTGCAACCGTTATCCGGAGTGCGACTTCGTGGCGTGGGGCAAGCCGATCGCCGAGAAGTGTCCCGACTGCGGATCGAGCTACCTGGTTGAAAAGTGGCTGAAGGCGGGTGGCGTGGCGCAATGCCCGAACGGCGAGTGCAAGTACAAACGTCCGATCGTTGAAGTGGAAGCCACCGCGTAATCGGCGTTAGTTCGCTGCATGGCCTGCGCTATAATTCGGGCGATCCAGCAGATACACCAATGCAGCCCGGAATACGCAGCTTAACTGTCCAGAATCTCTTGTCGTTCGGCGCTGAGCCGACGACGATAGAGCTTCGCCCCCTTAATGTGCTTATCGGCGCAAACGGTTCGGGCAAATCGAACCTCATTGAAGTCCTAGGTCTGCTGCAAAACGCGCCCGACAAACTGGCCACAGCCATCAGCAACGGGGGGGGAATCGACGAGTGGCTCTGGAAAGGGGCTGGCAAGACTCCCATCGCGTCACTGCACGTAACTATCGCACACGATCCGAAGCCTCTGCGCTACAGTCTCGCATTCACGAAAGCTGGATTCCGCTTCCAAATCATCAGGGAATTGGTCATGGACGGCCCGATCCCCGACCCGTGGCCATGGGAAAGCGGGTTGCGACCGCGGGGACACTACGTTTACTCAAACGGGATTGCCACGCTCGAACAAAACGGAGGAGCGATCCCCCTTCCGTTCGAAGACGTCAACCCTCAACGATCAATCCTCTCGCAGCGCAAAGATCCTGAACATTACCCTGAAATCACTTATGTCGGCGAGCTGTTCGCAAAGTTTTGGCTTTACCGCGACTGGGAATTCGGCACCATATCGGATGTCCGAGAGCCATGCGACGCCGGACTGCCCAACGAATACCTGGAAGAAGATGGATCAAATCTTGGCGTTGTTTTAGACCGGCTTTTGGCCCTCCCGGCGACCAAGGGTCAGATCCTGGATTCGTTGCGCATCTTTAACGGCGGCGCAACCGATCTGCGCACTAGTGTCGAGGTAGGAAAGGTACAGACACGGCTCGAAGAGAGGCATCTTAGAGCCACTATTCCGCTAGTTCGCATGTCCGATGGGACAATCCGTTGGCTTGCCTTGCTTGCCATACTTCTCAATCCTGACCCGCCACCGCTGGTCTGCATTGAGGAGCCCGAGCTCGGTCTGCATCCCGACATGATTCCTGAGTTAGCCAAGCTCCTAGTTGAGGCCTCCTCGCGGATGCAACTCATCGTCACGACGCACTCGGATCGGCTCATCGAAGAATTTACGGAGACGCCGGAAGCCGTCGTCGTCTGCGAAAAGGAGAACGGAGCCTCGACTCTTCGCCGCCTGAGCGCAGATCAGCTCGCCTCGTGGCTCAAGGCGTACAGCCTTGGAGAGCTGTGGACCAAAGGACAACTTGGGGGAACGCGCTGGTGAGCGTTCATGTCTTCGTCGAGGGCGGCGGTGACCAGAACCGGACGAAGACCGCGTGCAGAAAGGCGTTTCACGTATTCTTTGACAAGCTGCTAAGTGATCGGCCGAAGCCACGTATTATCGCTTCTGGGAGTCGGGACGAAGCATACCGCGACTTCTGTCGATGTTTGACGGAAGATGGCGACACCTTCGCCGTCCTGTTGGTCGACTCTGAAGACCCGGTCGCCGCCGGAAAGTCAGCCGGGGCACACCTGCGGGACCGCGACCGTTGGGCCGAGCCGCTGCCGGATGGACAAGTGCATCTAATGGTCCAATGCATGGAAGCCTGGTTCCTCGCGGACAAGGAAATGCTCGCTCGGTACTATGGAAACGGGTTCAACACTTCCGCCCTATCCCCGAATCCCAGCATCGAGGAGATCCCCAAGACTGACGTCTTTCGTGGTTTGGAACGAGCCGCGGCAGCGACCAGCAAAGGAACTTACCACAAGACGCAACATGGGTTCGACATTCTTGCGCGCCTCGAGCCTGATCTCGTACGGCAGCGGTCGCGATTCGCTGCCGACTTGTTCGCGATCCTCCTTACAAACTTGGTTTAAGGAGGCCGAGCGAGCGCGGCTGTTGGCCGACGGATCGAGCTACCTGGTCGAAAAATGGCTGAAGGCCGGTGGCGTGGCGCAGTGCCCGAACGGCGAGTGCAAGTACAAATGGCCGATCGTGGAAGTGGAGGCCACGGCGTAACGCAATCGACACTTCAGCGCACTGGGCACCTGCGACAATGGGCGATAGGAGATCGAACATGACTACTCACGAAGTTGCGAACGCCCTCGTCAGATTGTGCTCGGAGGGCAAGTTAGACGAGGCCGTGCAAGCCCTTTACTCGCCAGATATCGTCAGCATGGAAGCCGGCGCACCTCCCGGACAGTCGCGCGAGGCGAAAGGGCTTGCGGCAGTGAAAGCTAAGGGGGAATCGTGGAGCGCCAGTCATAATGTTCACTCGTTCGTCGTCGAAGGTCCTCTGGTCGCGGGGTCGTATTTCACAGTGATATTCAAGATCGACGCGACGATTAAGGCACAGAGCAGACGGTTCCAGATGGAAGAGGTGGCGGTCTACAAAGTCGTTGACGGCAAAATCGCGTACGAAGAATTCTTTTACAGCATGTAGAAGCATCCTATAATTGCTTCAGCATGCAAGCTCTCCTCCGGGATCTCCATTTCGGCGCGCGCATGCTGGGCAAGAATGTCGGATTCTCGCTCGCGGCAATCTTCACTCTGGCCCTGGGGATCGGCGCGAACACGGCTATTTTCACGGTGACCAACGCCCTGCTGCTGCGGCCGTTCCCGTACCGCGACCCGCAACAACTGGCGAGCGTGGTGGCGCAGGACAACATCAAGGACCGCGGCGGCACTCTGCTTCGTTATGAGCTGCTGCGCGACCACAACCAGTCGTTCCAGTCGGTGGCCGTATGGGCGAATGACAACGCAAATCTCACCGGGCACGGCGAGCCGCTGCAGGCGCCGATAGTGCGTGTCTCCGCCAACTTTTTCTCGGTGCTCGGGGTGCAGCCTCAACTGGGGCGCGGGTTCACCGAAGAGGAAGGCCGTCCGGAAGGCAGGCCCGCGGTCATCATCAGCGATTTCATGTGGCGCAGCCGCTTCAGCGGGGACCGTAATGTCATCGGTCAAACCATCGCACTGGATGCCACGCCGCACACCATCGTCGGCGTACTGCCGGCCGGCGTTCAGTTCCCCTTCGTGGGACTGACCGACATCTGGACGCCGCGCTACTTCGAGTACTCGCTGATGACTCCGCAGCGGTTGCGAATGGGCGTAGGCTATCTCAGCACTCTGGCGCGGCTACGGCCGGGAACAACGCTGGAGCGTGCCAATGCCGAACTGGCCGTGCTCAACCGGCAGTATCGAGAGCAGAATCCGGCGGCGCCCGACGCCGATCCCGCCGTGGTAATGACGGCCGACCCGCTGCGCGACCTGGTGGTAGCGGACGTGCGCGGAAAGGTGTTCATGCTCTCCGCCGCAGTGGCCGTGGTGCTGCTGATTGCTTGCGCCAATGTCGCCAGCCTGCTGCTTTCGCGCGCGCTGGCCCGCAGGCGGGAAATCGCGGTTCGCAACTCGCTAGGGGCCAGCCGCGGCGCGCTGGTGCGCCAACTGCTCACCGAGAGCATGCTGCTGGCGCTGGCTGCCGGCGTGCTCGGCGCCGGGCTTAGCTGGGTTGGAACGCGGGCGCTGGTCCGGTGGGGAGCAAGCCAGCTTCCGCCGGGAATTGCCATCGGAATCGATATGCGCGTGCTGCTGTTTACGCTAATCAGTTCGCTGCTCGCCGGCATTTTCTTCGGGATGTTCCCGGCGCTTCAGCTTTCCAGGCTCGATCTCGAAACGTCACTGCGCGATGAAGGCCGCAGCAGTTCCGCCGGCCACGCGCGCACGCAAATGAAGAGCCTTCTCGTAATAGGCCAGGTGGCGCTCTCCTTGCTGCTGCTCATCGGCGCGGGACTGCTGCTGCGCAGCTTCGGGCGGCTGCTCGGCATCGATCCCGGCTTTGACGCTCACAACGTGCTCACCATGAACGTCTCGCTACCCACGGTGAAGTACGCAAAACCGGCGCAGCAGATGGCGTTTTTCGACGAAGTGTTGCGCCGCGTCTCCGTATTGCCGGGCGTGCGCAACGCCGCGATATCGGCTGCGCTGCCGCTGAGCGCGATACGGATCACTCCGGTGTTGCCGGAAGGCCAGCCCAACGCGCCACTGGCCGAGCGCCCGTTCGTCGACATTGAGGCCATCAGCCCACAATGGTTCCAGACCATGCGCGTTCCGCTGCGCGCCGGACGCGAGTTCAGCGCCGCCGACAACCCCGATGCGCCCAAGGTGATCATCGTGAATGAAACCTTCGCCCGCCGCTACTGGCCGAATCAGAATCCGGTGGGGAGGCGTGTAATCGTCGGCCGCGGGCCGAACCCGTCCGAGGTGATTGGCGTGGCCGCGGACGTCAAGAACAAGGGTCTTGCTCAGGATACGCAAGCGCAACTTTATCTGCCTTTCGCGCAATTGCCCTGGGCCGATATGAACCTACTGGTGCGAACGACGGCGCCGCCTCGGGGCATAACATCGGCGGTGCGCGCGCAGATCGCGGCAGTGGACCCCGACCAACCGGTGGCCGGCATCCAGACCGTTGACGAGCTAGTGAACAGCTCTCTCGCGCAACCGCGCTTCACCATGCTGCTGCTCGGAATCTTCTCCGCCACGGCTCTAGCGCTTTCCGTAATCGGAATTTACGGCGTTCTATCGTACTGGGTAGCGCAGCGCCGGTACGAGTTGGGCATCCGCCTGGCGCTGGGGGCGCAACGCGCCGACATCCTGCGCATCGTTGTGCACCAGGGTTTTATGCTGGCGATGGCCGGCGTTCTCATTGGTCTGATGGCGGCGCTGCTTCTCACCAGATTGATGTCGAGTATGCTGTACAAAGTGGGTACGCTCGACCTCGCGACCTTTGCTGTTGCGCCGCTGGTGTTTCTTTCGATCGCGCTGCTTGCCAGCTACCTGCCTGCGCGAGGCGCCACGCGAGTGGATCCGGTAGAGGCACTGCGAGGAGGCTGAAAAAATGCGCAGATCGGCCTGTTTCATGGCGGCAATCGTGCTGGCCTCGAACGCGAGCCGGGCGCAAAATGCACCCGACCATCCGTCGGTCTCGGTTCATGGACAGACGTTTACTCCGCGCTCGATATTGGCCCGCAACATGGGCGCGCCCGAGGACCAGACCACCGCGTTCCCACCGCACAAAATCATCGCTAACCTCTACTACGTCGGTACCCGAACTATCAGTTCTTTCCTGGTTGTGACGCCTCAAGGCAACATCTTGATCGACAGCACGTACGAGCGCAATGTTCGAACCATTGAGAAGTCAGTGGAGCAACTGGGATTCAAGTTTTCCGACGTCAAGATCCTGCTCGGAAACCATGCGCACGGCGACCATCAGGAAGGCGATGCTTTGGTAAAAGAACTAACGGGAGCGCAGGTGATGGCCATGGCCGAGGACGTCCCCGCGCTGCGCGAAATCAAACCCGGAGGCAAAGCGCACCCGGTTGACAAGATCCTGCACGATGGCGACGCGGTAGAGCTCGGAGGAACGACATTGATCGCGCACCTCACGGGCGGCCACACGCCCGGCGCTACCACTTGGACGATGAAGGCGACGGAGGGAGGGAAATCCTACGATGTGGTCCTTTACTCCAGCCTGCGCTCTCCGGCCGTGCTGACAGCTCCGGTCATCGAGGAGTTCAATCGGTCATTTGAACTTGTGCGGTCGCTCCCATGCGATGTGCCGCTCGGAGATCACCCTGCCGAGTACAACATGCAGGAGAAATACGCGAGGATTCAAAGCGGCGGCCCGAATCCTTTCATTGACCGCGAAGGCTGCCATGCGGAAGCGGACATCCAGGAGGCGATGTTCCGCGCGATCCTCGCCGAGCAGCGCAGCAAGTAGCGCTGATTGCGCCTGTGCTTCTATAGAGAAGATGTCCGCCGAACGGGATCGTTTGCTCGAGGATCGAAACAGAACCAAATACTGGAAGCGCTGGGGACCGTACCTCAGCGAGCGGTCGTGGGGCAATCCGCGCGAAGACTACAGCGCCGACGGCGACGCGTGGGAGTATTTCACGCACGACCACGCCCGCTCGCGAGCGTATCGCTGGACCGAGGACGGCATCGCCGGCATCTCGGACAACCACCAGCGCTTGTGTTTCGCGTTTGCCTTTTGGAACGGAGCCGACCCGATCCTGAAGGAGCGCCTGTTCGGACTTTCGGGGCCGGAGGGCAATCATGGCGAGGACGTCAAGGAGTATTACTATTACCTCGACTCCACGCCGACGCACTCCTACATGAAGTGCCTCTACAAGTACCCGCAGTTGGAATTTCCCTACTCGCAATTGGTGCGCATCAATCGGGAGCGGACGCGCTCGGCCAGCGAATACGAGCTGATCGACACGGGAATCTTTGACGAGAATCGCTACTTCGATATCTTCATCGAATACGCAAAGAAAGATGTCGAAGACATCCTGGTGCGCGCCACCATTATCAATCGCGGACCGGCGCCGGCGACACTGCATTTGTTGCCCACGGTTTGGTTCCGCAACACCTGGAGTTGGGGATACGGGAAGCCGCGGCCGGAGTTGTCGCGCTTTGACACGCACACCATCGGGATACACGAGCGCTCGCTCGGCGAATTCAAGCTGTGGCTGGAGGATGGCCCACCATTGCTGTTCACCGAAAACGAGAGCAATACTCTGCGCTTGTGGGGCTACGACGGCGGGCCGCAATTCAGCAAGGACGCCTTCCACCGTTATCTGATCGAGAGCCAGAAGAATGCGGTGAATCCGGACGAAACCGGAACCAAGGCCTGCGGAGTGTACCGCATCGATCTGGATTCCTGCGCGTCCAAAGTGCTGCACTTCCGCTTGTACTCCGGCGACAGTCCGCTGCCCGATTTTCATCAGGTGTTTCTCGATCGGATCATGGAAGCGGACGATTTCTACAGTTTTGCTCCCGCCAGTTTATCCGACGACGCGCGCATGGTGCAGCGCCAGGCCTTCGGGGGCCTGATGTGGAACAAGCAGTTCTATCACTACGTGGTGGACCAGTGGCTGAAGGGCGATCCCGCCATGCCTCCTCCGCCTCCCGAGCGATTGGAGGGCCGCAACCACAATTGGATTCACGTTTACAACGACGACGTGCTGTCGATGCCCGACAAATGGGAATACTCGTGGTTCGCCGCTTGGGACCTGGCGTTCCACGCCGTTCCGTTGGCGATGGTGGACCCCGATTATGCCAAACATCAACTCTCGTTGTTGCTGCGCGAGTGGTACCAATCGCCCAACGGGCAGCTCCCGGCTTATGAGTGGGCGTTCAGCGACGTGAATCCGCCCGTGCATCCCTGGGCCTGCTGGCGCGTGTTCAAAATCGACTGGAAGCTAAGCGGTAGGCCGGACCCGGAGTTCCTGGAATCCTGCTTTCACAAGCTGCTCATGAATTTCACCTGGTGGGTGAACCAAAAGGACTCGCGGGGCAACAACATTTTCGAGGGCGGCTTTCTCGGCCTGGACAACATCGGTATCTTCGACCGCAGCAAGCCGCTTCCCACCGGCGGCTTCATCGAGCAGGCCGACGGCACCGCCTGGATGGGCATGTTTTGCCTGATGATGTTGCGCATCGCCATCGAATTGACGCAGCACGACAAATCGTATGAAGATATCGCGAGCAAGTTCTTCGAGCATTTTCTGTACATCGCGAGCGCGATGAATCACCTGGGCGATGGCGGACTCTGGGACGAACAAGATGGCTTCTTCTACGACCGGCTGCTGATGCCCGATGGCGGCAAGATCACCATGCGAGTGAGATCGATGGTGGGGTTGATTCCGCTGTTTGCCGTAACCACGTTCGACCTTGAGGTGATCGACCGGATGCCGGGCTTTCGGCGGCGCATGTTGTGGTTCATCAAGCATCGTCCCGACCTTTGCCTGAACGTCGCATCCATTACGCGACAAGGCCAGCAAGAGCGCACGATGCTCTCGCTGGTGCATCATTCGCGGCTGCAAAGGGTGCTGCAAATCATGCTGGACGAGAACGAGTTCCTGTCGCCTTATGGCATCCGCGGCGTCTCGCGCTATCACCTGGACCACCCGTACATTTTGCGGGCGGACGGCCAGGAGCACCTGGTGGATTACGAACCGGCGGAATCCAGGACCAACTTGTTCGGCGGAAATTCCAACTGGCGCGGACCCGTCTGGTTTCCGGTGAACTTCCTGATGATCGAATCGCTGCAACGCTACCACCATTATTTTGGCGACGAGCTGCAGGTGGAGTTTCCCACCGGTTCCGGCGTGAAGATGACCCTGGCTGAGGTGGCGCGCCAATTGTCCCGCCGCTTGTCGCACCTGTTCCTGCGCGACGAGCACGGGCGACGGCCGGTTTTTGGCGGAGCGGAAAAATTCCAGAGCGATCCGTATTTCCGCGATAATATCTTGTTCTATGAATATTTCAACGGCGACAATGGCGCGGGCCTGGGCGCGAGCCATCAAACCGGCTGGACCGCGCTGGTAGCTAAACTGCTGCAACAGAGTGGCGAGTAAGTAAGTAGAAGCAGGAGGCTTGCTTGGCCCGAGAAACATCTTCGTTTCAATCGTACGCGCAGGCGCTGCTGCGCATCGTCGCCGGCTTCACTTTCACGCTGCACGGAGCGCAGAAATTCGGCGCGCTGGGGGGATTGGGCGGTCATACCGCGGCCACGTTTTCCATGCTGTGGTTCGCGGGCGTCCTCGAGATCATCGGCGGACCGCTCATCATTCTCGGGCTATTCACGCGGCCGGTGGCGTTTATTCTGTGCGGCGAGATGGCCGTGGCTTATTTTAGGGTCCACATCCACATGGGGCCTTGGATTTGGCCGCTGCTCAATGGCGGCGAGGTCACCGTGCTCTACTGCTTCATCTTTTTGTACCTGGTGACTGCCGGCGCCGGAGCGTTCAGCCTGGACGGCGCGATGCGAAAGAGCTGACGCTTAGCCTCGCAACATCCGCATGGCATCCGCGATCACATTGTCGCCGGGCGCGCCAGGCGCGCGGACCGCTGCGTCGGCCGCCGCTTGATCATCGCCTTCGCCGGGCGCCAGGAACAGATTCGCTTCGATGCCGTGCTGTTTCGTATACAGGTCGTAGTAGCGGCCGCGCGCAGCGTACAACTCGGAATGCGTGCCGCGCTCGACTATGCGGCCGGCCTCGACCACGAGAATTTGATCGGCGCGCCGGATGGTCGACAAGCGATGCGCGATGACAAACGTCGTGCGGCCCTGCATCAAGTGCCGCAAGCCGTCCTGGATCATGCCCTCGGACTCGGAATCGAGATTCGAGGTGGCTTCATCGAGAATTAAGATCCGCGGGTCGGCCAAAAGCGCCCGAGCGATGGAAACACGCTGGCGCTGGCCGCCGGAAAGCTTCACTCCGCGCTCGCCCACGATGGTTTCGTACTGCTTTTCGAAGCTTTCGGCGAACTCGTCGACACGCGCGATCCGGCAGGCCTCGAGAACTTGCTCCTTCGTGGCGTTGGGCCGCGCGAATGAGACATTTTCCCAAATAGTCCCGTCGAATAAAAACGTTTCCTGGAGTACGACGCCAAGCTGGGTGCGGTAGGAGTCCAGCCGGACGGTGGAAAGATCGACGCCGTCCACCAGCACGGTGCCCGATTCCGGTCCGTGAAAGGCCGCGATCAAGCCAATGATGGTGGACTTGCCGGAGCCTGAGGAGCCAACCAGGGCCGTCACCGTTCCCGGATCGGAGCGGAATGAGACCTCGTGCAGCACCGCTTTTCCCGTGTCATAAGCGAAGTTCACGCGATCGAAAATCACTTGGCCGTCTATGGGCGGCAATGAAACGGTTCGGCGCGGGTCCGCGTCTTCCGGACGCTCGCGCAGCACCTCGCGCGTGCGCTCCAATCCAGCCAGCGCCTCGGTGAGCTGCGTTCCGATGTTGACGAGTTGGAACATGGGAGCGATGAGGAACGCGAGCAGGGCGGTAAACGTGACGAAGTCACCGAGCGTCATGACATGCGCGGTGATCTGGCGCGCGCCCACGTACATGATGACGGCTCCAACAGCGCCCATCAGCACGGTCGCGGAGAGGCTCATGAACGAGGTCGCGGTCAGGCTCTTGAGCACGTTGTTGAGCAGACGCTGCACGCCGGCCTGGAACACCTCTTCCTCGCGGCCTTCGGCATGATAGCCCTTCACTACCCGCACGCCGCCGAGCGACTCGGTGAGCCGTCCAGTGACTTCGGCATTGATCTTGCCGCGCTCGCGGAAAATGGGCCGGATGGTGCCGAAGGCTTTTCGCAACACGAGCGCGAATGCGACGACAATTACCAGAGCGATGCTGGTAAGCAGCACGCTGAGGTGCAGCAGATAGCCGAGCACGAGCACGGCAGTGAGCAGCCCGCCTGCAAATTCAATCAAGCCGGTGCCTAGCAGATTGCGAATACCGTCCACGTCGGTCATGATGCGCGCCACCAGCGTTCCGGTTTTATTCGCGTCGTAATAAGAGACCGGCAGGCGGCCAATGTGCGCCTGCACCTTCGCGCGCAATTCGGCGATCAAGCGCTGGCCGGCTTTGGAGACCAATTGCGTAATGGCGAAACCAGTGGCGCCCTGGACGATGGTTGCAGCCAGCACTGCCAGGACCAGCGGCGCGAGGAGCTGGAGTTGATGCTTGTTGATGACGTTGTCGATCAGGTATTTCGTGGAAGCGGGCAACACCAGGCCGCAAACGCGGCTGATGACCATCAGCGCAAAGCCGATCGCAAGTATCTTGCGCCGCGGCCGCATCATTTCGCGGATGTCCGGCCACAACTCGCGCAGGCGTTCGGACGAGCGTTTCTTGGGAGCCTTTTGCGGAATCACGGCTGTTTAAACTATTGTATGGGATGCGGCGCGCGCGCCACGGGATGCCAGGATTTTGATGCCAGCTCTCTATTCGGGAACGTCCGGATTTGCATATCCCAGTTGGAAGCCCGAGTTCTATCCAGAGAAGCTGCCGGCCAAGAAGTTCCTTTCGTATTACGCGACGCGGCTCAACGCGGTGGAGGTCAACTACACGTTCCGGCGGCTGCCTTCGGCTTCAACGCTTGAAAACTGGGCGAACGACACGCATCCCGGATTCGTGTTTCCGCTGAAAGCGCACATGCGCATCACGCACATCCTGCGGCTGAAGCCGTCCGAGTTCACGGAGGTCTTCTTTCGCGCCATCGATCCGCTGCGAACGGCGCGCCGGCTCGGGCCCGTGCTGTTCCAACTGCCTCCGGCATTGAAGTGCGACGAGGTCCTGCTCGGCGATTTCCTCGGCACCCTGCCTGGCGATGTGCGCTGCGCGTTCGAGTTCCGGCACCCATCGTGGCTGACCGACGCGGTGTATGGCCTGCTCGAAAAGCACGGCGTCGCGCTGTGTCTCGCGGAATCGGAGAAGCTGGCGATCCCGAATGTGATCACGTCGAACTTTGTCTATTCGCGATTGCGGATGCCCGAGTATTCGGCGGAGGACCGCGCGGAGATCGCCGCAAGCGTGCAAAAGGTGCTCGAATCAGGCCGCGATGCCTACGTCTTTTTCAAACACGAGGAGACACCCGCGGGCGCTCTGTACGCCGAGGAGCTGCTGCGAGTGGCGAATCCGGCGGAACGGTGAACTCGAGCCTGCGCTACTTTTGAGGTGTTTCTGGCGAAGCCGACTCGACATTGAGAAACCCTCTCTTCGCAAGAAATTGATCGCCCTTAATTCGAGCGTCCAGGGCCACTTTGGGGTCCGGATCAAAATCGTCCTCTTGATTATCCAGCTTGCGGGTAAAGAGATGACCTACGCCGTCGTAAACATGGAGTTCGCATTGGCCGCCGTGTTCCTTGATGCGGTCGCAATAACGCCTCACGCCCGCTAGCGGTGTAAGAGTGTCCGCCCCTCCAATGAAAATTGCGGTGGGAGGCAGAACCTTGTCAATGTGTTGCTCGGGAGAGACATCGCTGCCTAAAGCCCGGCCGCATAGAATCTTTTGAAACCAGCCGTCCTGGCCCACCGATACGGCCGGCGAGATCAACACCATCGCGTTGGGGATTGGGCTCGGCTGATTGCTTGAGTGATCGTCAAAGGTCGCAAGGGAAGCCGCGAGCTGTCCGCCGGCGGAGACCCCGTAAACCGCGATGCGGCTTGGATCGATGCCGATGCCGGCGGCGTTCCGGCGCATCCAGCGCACAATGTCGCGCGCATCCGCCATTGCATCCAGGGGAGTGATCGTCTTCTGGTCTGACAGACGGTATTCCGCGGCCACCGACACGGCGCCATACGAAGCACATCGCTTGGCTGCGTCATAAACCCAATCCGGAGACCCCGACACCCAGCCGCCGCCGTGGAAAAGCACGATTGCGGGCCGGCGTGCTCCGGCATTGTTTCCCACTGGCTGAAACAAGTGCGCCGTGAGCTTGATGGTTCCCACGGTCTTGTATATCTTGACCTCGGGGCCGGAAATCGGGCGTGAAGCCTGGGCGGACGCCAGACCGGTAGCCATGGCGAACAACAGTAGGAAACGGGTCATAGCTTAAGAAAAAGCTCGGGGTCAGCCGCGGGCATACATAAGAGGACTGTACCAAATCATCCCGGAATGTTCACGACGTCCAAAATCCAATGGCTGACCACGGCCGCAAACAGAATCGACGCGCCCGGCCGCGAAGTGTCCCACCAGCACGGTTGATCTTCTGGGCGCTAGTCGCTGATGCCGTACTTTTGCCGCAGGAGGCGCAGGTTCTCGCGCGCCTGGCGTTCTTCATGGGAGTGGACGCGGGCTTTTTCGAATTGGTGATTGGCGATGGCGTGGACCATGGCGGCGATGTTCGCGTCGACACGCTGCTGCGCCTCGGCTAGTTCCTGGGGAAGGCCGGACGGACTCGCGCCGTCAACTTGCGACGCGGGCTGGCGGCCCAACCACGCGCCCGCAGCTCCTGTGACCAGGCCGTTCATTTCGGCAAAGACGAAGCGAACATAGCGAGCCCATCCCTGCGCGCGGCGCTCGGCAGACGCTTCCTCAAAGACGCGGGTCATCTCGTCAGAGAACTGGTTTCGATGCTCGCGGGGATACAAAAGCAAGAAAAATTTGTAGGCTCGTTTCATACGGCCTCGCCGGCCCGCAGACGTGTGATTCCGGCGCGGGTTAACTGCTTCATGCGGTCCAATTCCAGTTGCAATTGCTTGCGGCCGGCAGCAGTCAGCCGATACGCCTGCTTCTGGCGCGATGTGTCTTCCTGTTCGAAGCGCTCGATCCAGCCATCCTCCAGCAGCCGCCGCAGGGCGCCAAACAGCGTGCCGGTGCTGAGCCGGACGCGGCCGCCGCTCAGCGACCCGATGTCCTGAATTAAGGCATAGCCGTGGCGAGGCTGATCGGCCAGGCTGGTGAGGATCAGCAGCACGGGCTCGGTGAGGGGTTTGGGGTCCGGCGTGTAAGTTTTTGTCGCGACATGTCGCATGACGACATATTATCCGGACGGATGCCTCGATTTCAACTGCACCGGGTGTGCTACTTGAAAGTGCAGGCTTTCGGAAAAGGCCGGCCAACAGGAGAAACCCGAGTCACTGGATTGTTTCGATGTACCTGGTCGAAATAGTGGTACTCGCGGCCTTCAGCCGCGTTTTGCCTACCCCTTGCCCAGAATCGCAAGCCGCTCCGATGCAGTAGCCGATTGGCTGCGAGAGCGCTGCTGCCTGATCGCCCAGGGGCAAGGAATGCTCCAGCCGGCGATGGAAATCCATAGCCAATTGGTGGTTCAACCATAAGAACTTCTCATGGCGAAAACGCGGCTGAGGAGCCGCGTGTACCGGGTATTAGATTTGGCCATTCCACTTTGATGTCGCACACCTAACTGCGCACTGGCGCTCGCGCTATGTTAGCCCGCCGCCGTCCAAATAAGCGTGAGTCCGCTTGCCTTCCTGCGAGTTGTGCGGGAAGATCGCAAGGTGACCAGCAGAATTATTGCTTCGTTCGCAACAGCGACACTTGCCGCCGCATTATCCCTAATTCCGGTGTCGGGACAAACGGGACCTGCTCCCGATCCCTCCTTAGGCACACCTGGAGGACAGGGACTGGGCGTCCAGACACGGCAGCCTGGCCCGCCTCCCGGACCCGCGCCGCGATTGCCCGACAATCCCTTCTACGGTGTCAACGCGGGCAAGCCGGACCTCGGCGGCCTGGCGAAAGGCATGTGGCAAGTGCCCTACATCATCGATATGCAGAAGCAGGGGCGGGCGCCGGACGGCGGTCCGGTGGTGGTGCCGTTCAACGATCTCGGCAAGAAGATCTTCGACGAGCGCACGGAGAATCATTCCAAGGACGATCCCGAGGGCTTCTGCTTGCCGCCGGGCGTTCCGCGCATGATGTACACGCCATATCCGACCGAGATTTTCCAGATGCCCGACCGCATCCTTTTCATCTATGAAGGCGGAGCGCACGTGTGGCGCATCATCTGGATGGACGGACGCCAGCAGCCCAAGGATCCGAATCCGGATTACCTGGGATATTCGATCGGCCACTGGGAGGGCGACACGCTGGTGGTGGATACTATCGGCATGAATGAGAGAACGTGGCTGGATGCCGCGGGTCATCCGCACGGCGAAAAGCTGCACGTCACCGAGAAGTTCACGCGGCCGGATTCCAACACGCTGCGTCTGGAAGCCACCATCGACGATCCCGATTACTACACCAAACCGTGGACCGTGGTGACGACGGCGCGCTGGGCGCCCGGGCAGGAGTTGATGGAATATATTTGCCAGGAAAATAATAAGGACTTGCAGCACCTGGTAGGCAAATAATTTCTAGCCGCGGGTCCGCTACAAATACCCTCACCTCCGGGGCCGCCGTCTGAGACAATAATGTTGCTTTATGCCGGAGGCCACCCAGCCGACGGACATCACCACACTGCTGCGGCGCTGGCAGGCGGGAGACTCGCACGCCTACGATCTGGTGATCGGGTGGGCCTACCAGCGCATGCTGGCCATAGCGGCGGGCTTCACCGCGCAGGAACGGGTGGCCACGGAGCCGGCCGCGCTCGTCAATGAGGCGTACCTAAGGCTGCGCAAGCTGGAGCGCATCGAATGGCGCGACCGCAATCACTTCTTCTCGGTGGTAGCGGCCGAGCTGCGCCGAATTCTGATCGACCAGGCCCGCTTCCGGCTGGCGCAAAAGCGAGAGGGGGGCCAGCTCCGCGTGCCGATGTCCGACGATCTGAACTGGATCGACGTCCGCGGCCAGGACATGCTGGACCTGGACCGCGCCTTGGATGAACTGGAGCGCTTGGACGCCGACAAAGTTCGGCTGGTGGAGCTGCGCTACCTAATGGGCTGCACGGTTCCCGAAATCTGCGAGCTGCGCGGGGTGTCCGATGCGACCATCGAGAGGCATTTGCGTTTCGCCCGCGCGTGGCTATACGATAGGCTTCGTTCCGAAGCGCTATGAACGACGACTGGGGGCGGCTCCAAGAGCTGTTCGACGAAATCTGCGCGCTGGATGAAGACAGCCGCCGGGCAACCCTGGACCAGCGCTGCAATGGCGACGATTGGTTGCGGGGCGAAGCCGAGCGAATGGTGCGCGCCTTCGATGCCGAGCGCTACGCCAACGAGGAAGCCCGCGGCGCCCCTTCCGGAAGGCGATTTGGCGCGTGGCAAACTACCCGGTTGCTGGCGCGCGGCGGCATGGGCGAAGTGTGGCTAGCTCGCCGCGCCGATGGCCAGCATGAGCAGAAGACCGCGCTAAAGATCCTGTCTCCCTATCTGGCGGCGCCGGATTCGGTGCACCGTTTTCGCCGCGAGCGTGAGTTACTGGCCCGCCTGGAGCATCCCAACATCGCCCGCTTGCTGGATGGCGGGATGAGCTCGCAAGGCGAGCCATACCTGGTAATGGAGTACGTGGAAGGCGTTCGCGTGGACCGGTACTGCGACCAGCATCGCCTGTCCATTCGCGAGCGCGTGCAGTTGTTCCTCAAGATATGCGCCGCGGTGAACGCCGCTCATCAATACTTCGTGGTGCATCGCGATCTAAAGCCAGGGAACATCCTGGTTACCACGGACGGCGAGCCGAAGCTTTTGGATTTCGGAATCGCAAAGCTGATCGACGCCGAAACCGGGCTGGAACAAACGGCCACTGCCAACATGTTCCTGACGCCGATGTACGCCAGTCCCGAGATTCTGCGCGGCCAGCCGGCCACGGTGGCGAGCGACCTCTATTCGCTCGGAGTTCTGCTCTACGAGCTACTCGCTGGAAAACGGCCCTTCGATGCTTCCAAGCTCAGCCCGGTGGACCTGATAGAAGCGGTAACTCAAAAGGACGCTCCGCCACCCAGTGCGGTCGCTGCGTCGACACACGCGGCGACACTGAACGGCGATCTCGACGCGATCGCGCTCAAGGCGCTCGCCAAGAATCCGGAGGAGCGCTACGGGTCCGCCGCGCAGTTGGCCGACGACCTGCGGCGTTACTTGGATGGTCAACCGGTTACGGCGGTGCGCGCCACCTGGATGTACGTCGCCCGCAAATTTATCCGGCGGAACCGGCTGGCGGTTGGACTGGCCGCATTGACGGTGCTGGGAGCGGCGCTGGGAGTCGGCTCCACGGTGGTTCAAAAACGCGTCGCCCAAAGGCGCTTCGACGAAGTTCGGCGTCTTGCGCATTACATGCTCTTCGATCTTTACGACGACGTCGGCAACCTGAGCGGCTCAACCAGAGTTCGCGCGGAAATGGCCAATCGCGCCACCGAGTATCTGAACACGCTTTCCCGCGAGGCGAAAAGCGACCGCGGCCTGCGTCTGGAATTGGCCGACGGATACTTGCGGCTGGGCGACATTCAGGGCAATATGTTTCGCACCAACTTGGGCGATACGCGCGCCGCGCTCGGGACCTACCAAAAAGGCCTGGATCTTTTGGAGCCGCTCGGTGACGATCCAGGCGCGGTGCGTCTGCGCACTTTGATCGAAGTGCATCGCGCGCAGGCCACGGATGCAAGGTCCAGTAGTGGGGAAACTTTCAATCGTCTCCATAAAGCCATGGAGAATTTCGAGAAGGTGGCGGGCAATCCCCCCTCCGTGGAAGACGATTATCAACTGGGCCAGGCCTACAGCATTCTGGGCGGGCTGGAACAGCAACAGGGCGGCTGGGTAAGCATGTCGGGGATGAAGGGCGCCGAGTTCGATCGCGCGGAGACTTTCCTGCGGCGCGCCGTGGAGCTCCAGCCCTCGAATCCAGACTATGCCTATTCGCTTGCTGAGTTGCTGGATCGGCGGGCGCAATCATCGGCAGCACTCGCGCCGCAGCGTACGATTGCCTACGATCAGCAAGCGGCGAATATTTTGAATGGGATCCGCGCACCCTATCGCGGGTATCCATCTTTTCGCCTGCTGCTGGGCCGAGTGCACAGTGTTTTGCTGTTCGCCTACGGCCAGTTGAACCAACTCGATGCAGCCGCTGAGCAGGGTAGTTTGGCCGAGCAAATCTATCTGCCGCTGGCCGCCGCCAATCCCGAGGATCGTGACGTGCGCTATCGATTGGCCGTCCTTAGACGCCTGATGGGCCAGAACGAAGCATACGCGAAACGCTGGAACGCCTCGGCGGACGATTTCGCCAAGGGCATCGCCGATTACGACATCCTGCTCCAGAACGGCCCCAATTCGCAGTATCAGGGCTATCGCGCCGAGTTGCGGATGCGCATGGCGGACGATTTGTGGGAAGGAGGCCGCCACCCGGAAGCCGAAGCGGCTGCCAAAGCGGGCCTCGCGGAATTTCGCGAACTTACCAGCTCACCCGACGCGAAGTTCCCGGTGCTGCGCCAAGCGGCCCGCTACTTGCTCTTTACCGAGGTGAAGGATCTGCGGAATCCGAAAGAAGCGCTGGAGTTGTCGGAGCGTGGCCGATCAATTTCCAGCGATCCGTTCCAGCTAGATGAACTTCTCGCCGCTGCGTACTCGGAGAATCACCGGTATCGCGCGGCGGTGGAGTCCATGCGCAAGGCGATCAGCGAGCTTCCACAACCGAAGCCGGGCGAAGCTCCCAGCCGCGCCAGGCTGTCGAGCGAAGCGACGCTCGCCGAATATGAGCGCGCCGCAAAATCCGCCGGCCAGTAAGCGTTAACCACGCGCGGTTTTCTTCTTCGCGGCAGTCTTCTTCTCGGGTTCCGCGTTCAGCGTCGCAACCGATGCGGGCGGCTTCTTGGCTGCCGCCAGACTTTGCTTTAGCGCTTGCATGATGTCGATCACCTTGGCCGGCTCGGCCGCGGGCGGCGTCACCACCTCTTGTCCCTTCACCTTGGCATCGATCAGCGCCTGGAGATTGTCCAAGTAGGTGTCGTGATATTTTTGCGGCTCGAACGGAGCAGCCAGGGATTCAACCAGCATCTCGGCGAGCTTCAGTTCTTGATCCTTCACCAATCCGGTGTCGGTGCGGAATTCTTCCACGCGCCGGACTTCGTTGGCATAGTACATGGTGTGCATGAGCAATCCGTGGGCGCCGGGCCGGAAGATGACGATGTGTTCGCGGTTGTGCATGGCGATCTTCGCCACACCCACGTAACCGGTACGCTTCAGGGTGTCGTAGAGCAGAGCGTACGGTTTTTGGCCGGCGTCGTCGGGCGCCATGTAGAAGGAGCTTTCGAAATAGATGGGGTCCACCTCGGCGGCTTTCACGAATTCGAGGATCTCCATTACCTTGGCGGTGGACGGCGCCATTTTCTTGATCTCTTCGTCCTCCACCACGACGTAGTGGTCTTTCTCGTACTCGTAGCCTTTGACGATCTCGCTGCGCGGGATGGGCTTGTCTTCAGCCTGGCAGTAGATCACCTGTTTGATGCGCGAGTTATCGCTCTTGTGCAGTTGGTTAAAGCCGATGCCCTCGCTGCGGGCAGCGGTGAACAGTTTCACGGGAAAAGAAACCAGGCCGAAAGTAAGATGACCTTTCCAAACCGTCGATGCCATAGGGAACAACCTCCCACAGTATGTAGAGATAGCACAGGCGCGCAAACATTTTCAACTGACAACGTTTATGCGCCGGCCGGGCCCAGTCGGGGTTCCACGCTGGCGAGTATGATGGATAAAGATGCTGGCAAGGACGCAGATCGGCGTGGAAGAGTACCTCGGCTTGGTATTCGACGACCGCCCGGAACCGGACTACGTTCACGGGGAGGTCGTGGAAAGAGCCTTGCCAACTCCAATTCATGCTCAGATTCAAGCGCTACTGGCTGCCTTATTTGTAGTGCTATCAAGGCGTGTTCGGCTGGTCGCGATGACGGAACTCCGGGTACGAATTGAGCCGCGGCTGTTTCGAGTCGTCGATTTCGCAATCTACCTGGACTCAAGGCCGGAAGGGCGGTACGCGACCAACCCGGCTTACCTTGCCATCGAAATTGTTTCGCCTGATGACCGCCGCGGGCGCCTCACACAGCGCCTCGAAGACTACCGACGCTGGGGCGTGAAACACATCTGGCTCGTTGATCCGCAGCTCAAGCGCCTATCGCAATACACGGAAGCCGGCCTGCTCCAGCACGCCAGCCTGCGGTTGCCTGAGTTCGATTTTGAAATCTCCTCCGAAGAGCTGTTCAAAGACGTTTAGCGCGGTCTCAGCACTCTCAGATTTATTTTCCCTGCCGTTCCCGCGAGTTGAACGTTGCCGTGGCTGCGGCCGGCCTGCTGGAGCCTTACGCTTGGCTTGGGTGATGGCGGAAGCGCACGGGCCGCGGTAGTTGCTCCTCTCGAGGACAAAAGCCTCGCGCCGCGGTCCGTGCGTTTTCATGCGGCCTCGGTTCGGGCATGATCAAGATCCTCTCCATCGACGGCGGCGGCATCCGCGGGATCATTCCGGCCGTGCTGCTGGCTGAGATCGAGAGGCGCACCGAACGCCCCATCGCCCGCCTGTTTGACTTGATCGCCGGAACATCCACCGGCGGAATCCTGGCGCTCGGGCTCAGCATCCCGAAGAATCCGCCTGCGCCCTTATACCAAGCAAGCCAGCTGCTCGAAATGTTTGAGCGCGAGGGCGGCCGCATTTTTTCGTCCCGGCTTTTTCACAAGGCCACGGCTTGCGGCAATTTGCTGCGGCCAAAATACCCAGTCACCGGTATCGAACAGGTGCTGCTCCAATACTTCGGCAACTCACGGCTGAGCGACGCCGCCACGGACGTGCTGATTACCAGCTACGAAATCGAACGCAGCTTTCCTTTTTTCTTCCGCAGCGCAATCGCACGCGAACGCTCGGATTACGATTTTCCGGCGCGCGAAGTAGCCCGCGCCACATCCGCCGCTCCCACCTACTTCGAGCCCATGAAGCTGCCTACCGGAACTTTTACCGATCACTACACGCTGATTGACGGCGGCGTATTCGCCAACAATCCCGCCGTCTGCGCGCTGGTTGAAGCACGCAC
>Ga0302324_100001789_pt1 | contig 51277 bp, 40 predicted proteins | sample Palsa_T0_1_FD_201949 | JGI IMG/M metagenome (GOLD analysis project Ga0302324, IMG submission 201949) | Peat permafrost microbial communities from Stordalen Mire near Abisko, Sweden - Palsa_T0_1 | ecosystem: Environmental > Terrestrial > Soil > Palsa > Peat permafrost | place: Sweden: Abisko...
TGAAGTAGTTGACGCCGAAGAGAATTTGATTGGTCATCCTGGGACTCAACACCGTGTTCAGAGTCGCAGCATAGTTGTAGACATGGATGGGGGCCTTCTCGAAGTAGTACGGATCGTTCGAGCTCGCGGTTGCCAGCGCAGCACTGCCGCCCAGCGGCGCGATCTGATCGCCTTGCCCGCCAAACCAGCGAATTGAAAAATGGTTGTTGTCGTTAAAATTGTGATCGAACTTGATCACTCCGTTGTAGCTGTAGCCGATCGAGGGATTGGTAGCGAAATAGTTGCCGGACTGGGCCGGCAGGTTGTTGATGAGGCTGGGCCAGACATTTGCGATCAACTGTTGAGAAATCGGGCTCTCCGTGTAACCATTCGCCGCCAGCAGGGCCAGAGCGGCGTTCTGATAAGCCACCGAGGGTTCTGTGTTTAACCCCGATAAACCGATGGTGTACTTTTGCCTCTCAAAGCTAATAAACCAGAACGTCTTATCCTTGAAGATGGGCCCGCCGAGCGAGAAGCCATAATTCTCGTTGCGCAGCGGCGGTTTCTTGTCGGGCAAGCCTTCCGCCGCAAGCGCGCTCGGGTTGAAAAACGGAGTGGCTGCGCCCAAAGAGGTGTTCCGGTTGAAGTAATAGACCGAGCCATGCAACTGGTTGGTGCCCGACTTCAATACCACGTTGACAATACCGCCCGCATTCCGTCCACCTTCAGCGTTCGACTGCGTTTGCGCGGAAAATTCGTCGATCGCGTCTAACGGCATGATGATGCCCGCGATACCCGACACACCGCCTTGGTTTACCGCCGGAATGTTGTGCCAGAAGTCATTGTTATCCACGCCGTCAATCTGCCAGTTCATCTGATTCGCGCGGGTTCCATTGAGTGAACCGAAACCGCCGACCGAGTATCCGCCGTACCCGGGCTGAACCGCGGCGAACTGCGTGAAGTCGCGACCGTTCATGGGTACGTCTTCAACTTGCTCGTTGGGGAGGGTATTGTCTTGAGCTGCCGTCGTGGTATCGAGACTCAGTGCCGCAGCGGAGACTTCCACCGCCGTGGTACCCGCAGATCCCACGGTGAGCTTCACCGGAAGGGTATACGCACCTCCTGCCGTAACCGTGATCTTCTCGATATTCTCTGGTTTGAAACCCGAGGCTGTCACCGAGATCTTGTACGTGCCGAGCGGTAGATCCTGGAAGGCAAACGCGCCGTCACTGGTGGTGGTGGCGGTGATCGCAACGTCGGTGGCGACATTCGTCGCCTTCACGCTGGCATTCGCCACAACCGCTCCCGATTGATCCGTCACCGTTCCGTTGATCGCACCGCGGAAGGTTTGGCTATAACCCGCAACCGCAAACACCAAAGCCAGAACAATAGCAGCCCCTATTCGTCGCATCTACGCCTCCGTCAGAATTGTATCCACACGCCCAGTTCAGCAATCCCGAGCAACTGCTCACTAGCCAGTCCAAGGCATGTTTCCTGCCAAATAGTTTTGCACGTATCAGCCATATTTTTCAATGATTTATGCTTGGATGGCGGAAATGAAATACGATATGTCGGATACTTTTCGGGAAGGTATATGAAAATCAGTATGTGCTGCTGGACGTCCTTGAAAAATTTGCGATCCGCAACATCGAATTTATTGATAATAAGTGGCTTACGCGCCAGTCACTCATCGGTTGGCGATGAACAAGGCAAGTACCGACGAACGAACGGGCAACGACATACCGCCTAGAAGCTAATCGCCACTCCGCCGCGCACGGAACGGGCGGACTGGACCAGGTAGACAGTTTGGCCGTCCTGGTCGATGACTGGAACATAGCCCTGCGCGAGGAGGTTGCGCAGGTCGATGATTGCTTCCATGTGGGCGGGCAGGAAGCCAAGGGTTGGAATCGGCTGGCGGACAAAAACATTCAGAAAGGGATAGCTTTGTCCCGGGGAGGCGTTGAACATGTCCACAGGAGTCAAGGCCGAACCGCTTACCCAGCGGTACGACGCGATCCACTGAGTATGGGTCCGAGGCACGGTGCCACGGAGCTTGGCGGCAAGGGCGTGGCGGCGCTGGGTGCCGATCCACTGCTGGGCATTCTGGATCTCGACATCGGGTTTGGCTAAGTCGAGGACATCGCCATACGCATAATCGAGCGTCGCGGTGAGGTCAGAATTGAATTTTCGCTCGAGTACCAATCGCAGACCCTGGGCGTTCAAAGTGTCGCCGGCATAAGTGAAAGTGCCCGAGTAGACGTCGGGCAGCAGGAAACCGCCGGCAGCGGTCACATCGCCGGTGCCAATCAGCGCCGTATTGTCCACGTGATCGCTAAACACCGCGACCTGGATGCTGTCATTACCGATGCGTCGGGAGACATTTAGTTCCTGGTGGCGGGCGTTTTCGAGTCGGGTGGCGAAGTTAGCCACGCTGACGCGCGGATCAGCCTCGCTAAGATCCGCCGGCGCGGAATCGAAACCCTTTTCGTCCCGCGTGTTCGGCAAGGAGGTCGTGTAGTCGTAGCCCACGACGGCGTTCGGGGAGAGGTGCAGTTCAACGGAGCCGTGAGGACGGAACGCGGTCACGCGTCCGAGGAACTGGATGCTTTGCAGCTCGCTGCCAAAACTTAACTCCAGCACGTCCCCAACATTGAACTCGTCTCCCGCCGAAAGCGCGAGCGCCTGTAGGCAGGCATTGCGCAGGTTAGGATCGGAGGGCGCGAAGCGGCGGATGGCGACCGCCATGGAAGGACCAGAACCATCCGGCAGGTGGTGTGCGTACATCGCCCGCAGAACCGCCGATGGCAGACCGTCTCCGTAGCCCACATTTCCACTCAGTCCGACGCGATCCGCGGAGAAAATGGAGCGATCCAGCGAGAAAGCCGTGCTTCCGTCGGAGCCACTGCCATAGCCCTCAGCCGCCGAGCCAGCCAGGAACGAGAGGCTGGCCTTCAAGTCGTGATCCTGCTTTTCAGCGCCCGAGGCCGGATCGTCGAACACGCGCAGTACGGGACGGTTTGCCACGGAACGCAGAGTCCACTTCCAGTTGTCATCACCGTAGGTCCCGCGCAACGGACCTACTCGCATCGCGTTCAGCAAAGTGTTCAGCGTTACATTCACATGGAGGCTGGCGCCCGGATGCAAGCCAACTTTATCGCGCAAAGCGGGAAGAAAGGAGGGAGCCGAAACCTTAACCGTGTAGAACCCGGGCAGCAGATCGGTCGCTGAATAGAAACCAGCGCCGTCGCTGAATACAGTCATAGTACGGGCCGCGGTGCCGACGATCTCCACCACTGCGCCCATCTGGGGTATCCCCGAGGAGTCACGCACGTATCCCGAGATCGCGCCCGGGCGTTCTCCGGCCCAAGCGGGAAAAGACAATGCGACAATCACCGCCCAAGTTCCGAGCTGGCGAAGCTTCACTCCCACCCCCGGGAAATCCAGCAGCCCGCTACTCTACAGCGAACGTCGCTGAAGGATCAACAGTCTGCTTGGAGACGTTGTCGTTCACTTTGATTTCGATGCGATACACGCCGGGCTGTAGGTTAGCCGATGCGATCGATTTCTGCAGCGTCACCTGTTCGCCTACATTACCCATGGTCTCGGTGGATTCCGTTTTCTGAACCACCGGTTTATTGGTCGCAACATTGACGATATCGAACTCGAACGTAGCCGAAGCCTTGTGCGTCTTCTCGTCCACGCCCAAATTATAGACCTGCATCCAGAAGTTCACCTTCTGGTCCTTGCTCCGCTTGAACAGGGCAGGTTTGCCGTCAGCCGGAGCTACGCGTGGACGAACTTTCGTCAAGCCGATCACGAAGCTGCCCGTGCTCACATCCTTGGTGGGCACCGGTTCCATCTGGTCGGCCACGATGAGCGTGGAGGTCGACAGCTTGTCGTCGGAGAATTCCGGCACCACGACGCCACGGCTCCACAGGCCTTTGCGGTCGCCGTTCACGTCTTTCACCGCAATCTCGACCTTGTAACGTCCGGGACGCAGCGGCAACGCCTTCCAATACACCGACGAATTCTCCGCCATGCGGGGCAGCAATTCCGCTGGAACATCCACCTGAGCCGTGTCTTCGAAGGTCTGAACGACCCGTCCGGTCAAAGTGGTAACCCGGCCAAAGATGTTCACGGTGCCGCGCTGTACGCCATCTTTGTTGGTGAATGTAATATCGCGATACTTCATCTGGATCGTGATCGGCACCAGCACCGTGTCCCCGGTCACCTTCACAAAATCGGAGCGCACGTCGAAGGGCATCAGGTTCGTGATGATCTTCGTGTTTACGATTTCTTCCAGATCCTTAAATTTGACCGGCGGCGGCGCTTGCAACTTCGCGAATTGCTCCAGTCGGTCGAACTCCTTGGTCTGAAGGTCGGAACTCATCGGACCAGCTCCCAGTTGCTCGAGGCCTCCGCCGCTGAAGCGCTGCGCCTTGGTCGACATACCCATTTGCTCGTAGAGCGTTAACCCGGCGTTTGGCGTGTACTTCAGAGCATCCTTCTCCGACCGGTCTAGCGACATGTGATAGTCGCCGCACATGCAAGTATCGACGAATTCAACGATGATCTCTTGCCCGATGCCTTCGAGATAGCGATAACGCCAATCTTCGAAAGGGTACGTTGAGGTCTCGCCGCCGCCTTCTTCCATCGGCCTCTCGTAGGAGCCGCCGGACGGATGCGAATCGATTTCGTCGGCCGGACCATACATGATGTAGATGCGGCCACGGTCGCTCTTCCAGCCGGGAATACCGGCTGCAAAATGCTCGTTGGCGTAGGCGATGCGGCGGTAGTGCTCTTCCTTGTATTCGTTCTCTTCGGTGTCGGGCGTGGGGTCGCGGCGCTGCCAGAAGGCTTCGATAAAGTTATCGCGCTCTTCGTCGTTCGAGAGCTGCTTAAAGGCGGCGCGTTCTTCGTCGGTGATGATCCAGACTACGTCTTCATTCAGCCATTTCTTGTACGTCTTGCTAAGCTCGATATTCAGAGACCTCTTCTGCGCCTTCTTCTGCTTCTCATTCGGTTTGCGCTTGAGTGGGTCGACTTCATCCGTGGGCTGCGCCTGCGAACTGGTTACCGTCGCGCCGGACGCTGGCGCGGTTGGAGTGCTGGAAGCAGCGGGCTTGTCGCTTTGCGCGCTGGCAAAACCTGCCGCGAGGGCCAAGAGCACAGCCAACAGAACCAAAGGCGAAAGATAACGTGAACCAACCCGAACCATGAAAGGGACTCCTGCGACGGCACAACCTCGTCCAGCTATTTTAGGCTCCCCATTGAGCGAAAGCAAGGTTAAGTCACATTAAAAGAATGGATTGAGCACCCGAACCGTCCATCTGCTGGATGCGGCGGAGTCGGTGCCGAGTTGCCCGGGTGAGGGGAATCTATCCTTGAGTCGATTCGTGATTCTCGCCCCAGAAACAATCTGGGGGGCTCGCTATTGCGCCGACAAACGCCAGATCGAAAGCGCAGATGCTCCCGCGGACAACATGCCCAGCGTCACGGGCAGCCGCGTTGCGGTCGCGGGCATGTCAGATTGTTGGACGCCGGCGTCGTCGGGGCCCCTTGTTTCGCCGGTAACGATGGGTTTGTTAGGAATCGTTTCGTAGGCGTAGCCCGTTAGGTAGACTCTAAATTCATCCGGCCCTTTGACAACCACCCTCAGCCGCGCCCAGCTGTAGTGAAGCTCTCCCCCGAGCGAAAACTTGAGCCCGACGTAGCCGCCCGGCGTGCTTTGGTCCCAGGGGCCAAAGCAAGGAGGAGTGCCGGAACTGACGGCACAGTCGTAAAGAAACTTGCCGGCACCCCAAAGCTGGAGAATGAGCCGCCGCGCCTAAAGTTGTTGTTTGGGCCCACGTGGTAACCCGCGGCCAAGTTGGCAACAAACGAACCCGCTGTCGCAAGAACACGATTCGATCCAAGGGAGTACACAACCATGCCCGCGTCACTGCGGAATACTCTCTCCTGAATCCTGAAATCGGCGAATCCGTCGTTATTCAGATCGAGTCCGATGCCGTGCCGGCCGATCTCCTGGTGCGCCGGAGTATACACAATTTCGGCCTGGGCCGATGACGAGAGCGCGGCCATCCCGATTCCGGCTGCAGCGGCGGCAAGGCCATACATATCAAGTTTCCGGCGCAATGACTCGGACAGCTTGGCTGTCTTACGACGTTCGGAAGCGCGATTCATAAGATTCCCTCCCCCCGAGAGGTCGCGGGCGATATCATTCGTCGGCGGGATGCGTCAATGGGACGAAAGACTCTTTGTACAAAACGGGCCTCTTCTCAGGCTATAATTACCAGTTCCGGGTCCGATACCCTCGGCTCTTGGATTCCCAAGTCGGGTCCCAGCTAGGCGTCAAGCGTCTCTCTAACGGAACTTTCCTGTCACCAGGACCGTACTAAGAAGACGTGTCCGTCAGACCCGGCGGAACCGGGCTGGCCAGGGTCGAACTGTAGGCCGAAGGTAGGCAACCCCGGGTTGTCATAAGGAACGACGGTGACGGAGACAATGAAACCCTGGAAAAAAATCGCGATTGGCGCCGGCGTCGTGGTGCTGTTGGCTATCATCGTCGGGATCACGGTGCATCAGAGCGGTAAGAACGTGGTGACGGTGCAGACCGGGAAGGTCCAGCGCCAAGACTTGTCGTCGGTGGTGAGCGCCTCGGGCGAAATCCGGCCTAAGACGTACGTCAACATCGGCGCCAATGCTTTCGGCAAGATCACGCATCTGCTGGTCAAAGAAGGCGACCACGTCAGAAAGGGTCAATTGCTGGCTCAATTGGAGAACGTGCAGTCGTCGGCGGATGTAAACGCCAATCAGGCTTCTCTGCAGGCCGCCGAAACGGATGCGCTCGCCGCCGATGCCGCTTTGAAGACCTCGCAGGCTGATTTAGTGCGCGCCCAAGCCGACTATGATCGCAACAAGCTGGATTGGGGTCGCGCTCAGAGTCTGTTTAAGGACGGCCTTATCTCCAAGTCCGATTTCGACAGCCGCAAGGATGCCTGGGCTACCGCCGATGCCGGCTTGGTTCAGGCTCAAGCCCGGGTTGCGCAAGCCAAGGCACAAATGGATTCGGCCGGTAAACACATATCCCAGAACCGGGCCACGCTCACTCGCTTCGCCGATGTGTTGCAAAAGGCCACCTATACCGCCCCCTACGACGGCATCATTACGAACCTGCCGGTGCGCGAAGGCGAGACGGTGGTGATGGGCATTCAGAATGCACCCGGCAGCACGCTAATGACGCTCGCCGACATGTCGGTGATTACCGCCGAGGTGAAGGTGGACGAAACTGACATCGTGAGCGTTCACCTGGGCCAGTCCGCCGAAGTGACCATTGACGCCATTCCCAAGAGGATCTTCCACGGCACGGTTTCTGAAATCGGAGACAACGCCATTGTGCGCTCCACCGGAGTGGCCACCTCACAACAAACCACCGCCAGCGAAGAGGCGAAAGACTTCAAAGTGGTGGTGACGGTCACCGATCCGCCGCAGGATCTGCGTCCCGGTCTTTCGACCACCGCCAAGATCACCACGGCAGCTCGGAACAACGTGTTGAGCATTCCGATTCAGGCGCTCTCCATTCGCACCAAGGAACAATTGGAGCAGGAGAAATCGGCCTCTGGCGCCGTGCATGCGGCGGCGCCCGCACCCAAAGAAACAGCCTTCAAGGATAGAGATCCGAAGCAGGACATACAGGGCGTCTTCGTCATTCACAACAAGAAGGCGGAGTTCGTACCCGTGACCACCGGCATCACCGGCACCAGCGACATCGAAGTGCTCAATGGCTTACGCGAGGGGGACGAAGTGATTACCGGAAGTTATAAGGTTTTGCGCACGCTTCGGTCCGGCAGTGGCGTCAAGATCGACAACGCTGTTCCGAAGAAGGACGAAGATGCGACGTAACCTTCGCCCGCCTCATCCGTCCAACGGAGAAGCCTGTGCGACCACGAGTTTTGGAACGATCGGCCTCGAACAATTAGGTCTCGAAGAATAGGTTGGAACCAGCAGACGGAGCTCTTGGAGTCGACTTCAACCTCGGAGAATTCAGTGGCACCGGAGCAGGAGAAAAACATGGCTACCGCGGAAATAATCAGCATGCCGAACACCACCGTTTCAGCGCCGCCCGAGTCCTGCATGATTGCGGCTGAGGATCTGTGGAAGACCTATGACATGGGATCGGAGCAGCAGGTTCACGCTTTGCGTGGGGTCAACCTGCGAATCGAGCGGGGAGAGTATGTTGCCATCATGGGGCCATCGGGTTCGGGCAAGTCCACGCTGATGAACCTGATTGGCTGCCTGGATACGCCCACCAAGGGCGAATACTGGCTGAACAGCCAGTTGGTCAGCGAGCTTGACGACGACGAATTGGCGCGCATCCGCAACAAGGAAATCGGATTTGTTTTCCAGACTTTCAACCTGCTGGCTCGAGCCACCGCTCTGCACAACGTGGAGTTGCCCTTGATTTACGCCGGCATTCCGACCAGTGAGCGCATCGAACGCGCCAAGGCTTCCTTGACGGCGGTGGGCATGGAATCACGCATGACCCACAAGCCGAACGAGCTGTCCGGTGGCCAGCGCCAGCGCGTCGCGGTGGCCCGTGCGCTGGTGAATCGACCTTCCATCATTCTGGCAGACGAGCCCACCGGCAACCTCGATTCGCAGACGGGAAGCGAAATCATGGCCTTGTTCGACCGCCTGCACGGGGAGGGAAACACCATCGTGCTGGTTACTCACGAGCATGACATCGCCGAGTACGCTCATCGCGTCGTCAACATCAAGGACGGAGTAGTCGAGCGGGACGAACGGAAGAAGTAGTTCTCAATCTACGCCGATGAATGGGAAAGCCCGGCCGTCGCTGTCTGTTCGACGGTTTGCGATGATGCCACCACCACGCGGTCGCGGCCGCCGCGCTTCGCTTCATACAGGGCCGCGTCGGCCGACGCCATTAATTCCTTGGGCGACATACCATGCTGAGGGAACTCCGCCACGCCGACGGAAATTGTGACCATCCCCAGCGACTTGCCCTGATGCATCATGGTCTGTTCCCTCATTCTTGATCGCAGCCGCTCGGCGCGGCCACGCGAAGCCGTCAGATCCGCAGTCGGCAAAATAATGACAAACTCTTCCCCTCCCAAGCGGCACACAAAGTCCTCCGTGCGGATGTTCTTGGTCAGGAATGCCCCGGTCTCGCGCAATACCGTGTCGCCCGCGTCGTGTCCATAAGTGTCGTTGAAGCTCTTGAAATGGTCCAGGTCGATCATGATGATTCCGAGAGACTGCTCGGATCGCGCCGCGCGCCGCACCTCACGCTCCAACATCTCCTCGAGGTAGCGGCGGTTATAAAGACCGGTGAGAGCATCCTTGATGGATTGGGTTCGCAGCGCTTCCCGCAGTTTTATGTTGGCAATAGACAATCCAACTTGTCCTGCAAAAGTCGTCTTGAAAGAGAGTTCGCTTGCGTCCAGCTCTGGCACTTGATCCGTCGCCTGAAAGTGCACGATTCCCAAGGTTTCGCCTTGCGCCAGGATGGGGGTGCACAGATATGTGTTCTTCACGCCCGCGGCGTGAGCGCACCGTGCCGTGGAATCGTCTGCCAATACCAGGTGGGTGTGCCCCGTACGCAACGCCCAGCAGGCAGTCGGATCAAACACCGCTGCCGGGAGCTGGCAATCGCTCCACGAACCGATCACTTCGGCCACGCTGCGCGAAGGGTCGAGCAACGCCATCGCGCCGGGGACGACGGGAAATATCTTGGGCGCAAACCCCAGGGCTGCCGCGAACACCTCTTCCCGGCTGGTGCAACTCTGCAGAAGCTCGCCCATCTTCGCCAACATGGTGGCTCGCTGGGATCGCTCGGTAAGGTCCCCCAGCATTCTCTCGTTCTGCTGGTCGAGTTCGTTGCGTGCGAAGTCCTTCTCCAACATTTCTTCCTGCAAGCGCGTGTTGGCGTCCGCCAATTGCATGGTCCGTTCCAGTATCTGCGCTTCCAGAATCTGCTGATTTTGTTTCTGATTCTCGATGTCGGTACAGGTGCCGAACCATTTGATAACCTCCCCGGTGGAGTTGAGGATGGGATTGGCCCGCCCCAAGAACCATCGGTAGATTCCATCTCTCCCCCGCAGGCGATACTCCACATCGTAGGGCTCGCCGGTGCGCAGCGCGTTGTCCCACTTCGCCAGACAGGGAGCCAAGTCGTCGGGGTGGACCGTCGCCGTCCACCCCCTGCCTAGGGTTTGCTCGGGCGTCCTCCCGGTGTAATCAAACCACTTGTCGTTGAAGAAATCGTCCATGCCATCTGGGGTGGCGGTCCAGATCATCTCGGGGACCGCTTCCGCCATCGTCCGGAAATACAACTCGCGTTCCCTGGCCGTGTTGAGATTGTCCTTCTGCATGGCCATGAACCGGTCGAAAAACGACGAAGTAATCGCGCCTCCCAGCACGAAAAAACTGGTCGCACTGATGGCTACGATACCGAGCGTGGAAATGCCGATGGCCTGTGTGAGGTCAACCGCAAGCCCGGAACGATGAAAGGTGGCAGCCCACATCCCCGTGTAGTGCATCAGCGGAATGGCGCTGCCCATGACAACTGCGCTGATGATTTTCCGGCGGCTTACCCGCATCTCATCCCGCACTCGGAAGGCAAGCTTCAGGGCGACCAGGGAAATCGCAATGGCCAGAACAATCGACAAGGCAACGATTCTGCGGTCGTATACGATTACCGCCGAACAGCGCATGGCGGCCATGCCGATGTAGTGCATGGCGGCAATCCCGCTGCCCATGACTATGCTGCCGGCGATTTCCTGCCATACGCTCATCTTCGACCGGCTGACCACGGATAAGGCCACTGCGGAGGCCGCTACCGCAGCCAACAGCGAAAATGCTACGGTCGGAAGATGGTAAAAGATCTGCATTGGCATGCTGAGAGCCAGCATCCCGATATAGTGCATTGCCCAAATCCCCAGGCCCATCGCCGCCGCCCCAGCGCTCAGCCAAATGGCTTGAACCCGGCCATGCGACGCCGCGGTTATCCGCCCCGCAAGGTCCAGCGCGGCATACGAGGCGACCATGGCCAGCACAACGGAGAGCGCCACCAAGCGAAAATCGTAGCTGCCGCTTATTACCGTAATCGAACTCATCTCTTGAGCTAACCGCTCCACTTCCTGGTCTTGCCCTTGACGAGAAACAACCGGGCGCTTCCGACCCACTTTTGTGGTCTTCTTTAGCTACATATCGGCGGTGTTCGCGGTTTTCATGTTAGAAGACACTAAGTTCTTCAAAACTTAGCCGCCAATTTGCATGGCTAAAGTCGCATGGCAAAACATAAGGGCCTCCGCGTCGAGAGGCCTCTTGACAGAATTGAAGATTAGGATTGCGTTGCCCGAACTGCGTGCGGTGTAGCTCCGGTCTTCACTGCACCGCAGCGGTGTCCGCCGGTCTCAGGGGACCAGCGAGGAAGAAGTTGTGATCGTAGAGGTTTCGGTAAATCAGCCCGGCAATCTCGGCCGCCTTTGGGCCAAACGTGGGCCTGCCGCCCTCCAGAAAAACCACCAACACGATGCGCCCATAGCTGGTGTTCGCGTAGGAGGCAAACCAGCCGAAACGAGTGCCGGCGTGGGAGCATGTCCCGGTTTTGCCCAGAATTTCTTCTTCGCTAAAATTGAGGCCGAGCCTGCGAGCTGTGCCGTATTGCACCGCTCCTGCCATGCCCACTGAGATTTCCGGGATCAGCGGAGCGATGTCTAGTTGCCGTTTGATTCGTGGCTGGAAATTTGCGATCTCCTCTGGCGTTGTCGGATGCTGCAGGTAATAAAGTGTGCCCCCGTTCGCGATCGCTGAAACCATTCCGCCCAACTGCAGTGGCGTCATGGACACGCCTTCGCCGAACGAACACATTTTGCCCACGCCGCCCAGCTTCTCCGGTATCACTTCGTCGGGATAAGTGCCCAACTGCTCGCCCGGCATATCGTAACCAGCCAACTCGCCCAAGCCATATTGGTGGGCGTAATAAGCGACCTTGTCGAAACCCAGCTTGCGTCCCAGCGCCTCGAAGTATGCATTGTTTGAATGGGCCAGAGCTTCCGTAAGGTTCATCCGGCTGCGGCCCCCGAGCGGGACCTCGGTTTCCTTCGAGATCAAACCCTCGCTCAACGCCGCCAGAGCCACGGAAAGTTTAATGGTGGAGCACGGCTGCGCGCCGCTCGACAGCGCCAGCTTCTGATTCACCATGGCCAGTACGCGTCCGCTGGTCGGTTCAATCGCGACCACCGTGCCATTCATGTTGCCCAAGGCGTCTATGGCTGCCTGGCGCACAACCGGGTCTTCGCCTGCCGTAATATCGCCGCCAGTGATTCCATCGGCGAACGAACTCGTGAAAAAGCGCTCGTGATAGATGTGGCGGGGGTTGGCCGAAGCTCGCGCGGTGGCGGTTCGCGTACGCGTAAGGGTTGCGCTGTGACTGTTCGTGCCGTGGTTGCTGGTGCTGCGACTGCTCGCCAAATGCCGCATCCGGCGCTTTGTACGCTGGCTTTCACTCACTTTCTGGGTTGATTTAGGCTTGCTGCCATTCAGAGCGCGCGGGTTGACATGCGCCGCCCGCACTCCCGGCGCAAACAAAAGTCCTCCTACGATCACCGCCAGACGAAAATAGCGACTTCCCAACTCGGACATCTCTAGCTTGTTCCTCGGATCTCCGGCTTTCCCAAATGATTCGATGCACGAAGCCTGCCAGTCTACCGGCCTTGACCGCAAACTTCGCCCAACTCCGCGATACTACGAGACTTAGCGCGTTTCAAGCAACAACAAAGTTTCTATCGCGGGAAACATTAATTTCGATACAACCCATTATGGAACAAGCACTTAAACGGGAATTACTTCGGTACCGCAGCCTCGGTAACGCGTTGCCCCGTAACTGAAAAGATACCGACTGTTTAGGCAAGTCGTTTCACCTGGCTGCCGTTTCTCCTACCCATTGCACTTGCACTATCGCGGTCGAATCTTTGGTGTTTTGCCTTCACATGACTTCGCCCCGCTTGCGCAGAAATGCTGGAACGTCCAGGTCATCCTGCTCGAAGTTCGCCACCATGGCGCTCCGCATGGTATCGAGCGAGATCACTGCGCCACTACCATGGGCCATCGCCACCGACGAGGACTCCGGCATCCCGGTGTGCCGTTCCATGCTTGGCTCGGACGTCGATTCACGAAATGGCTCGGAAAATGGTGCCGGCAAGGTTTCTGCCGGACCGAGCCCGTCGGGAAAATCCATGGCGTCGTCGTGCGCTGTGGCGGAGGAAGTGTGGACTTCGGGCCGTCGCTCGTGTGCGCGGTTCACTTCGCGGAAGCCGGTGGCGATCACCGTGATCTTCACAGCATCCTTCATGTTTTCGTTCATCACCGCGCCGAAGATAATGTTCGCGTCCTCATGGGCCGCGCTCTGGATGATGGTGCAGGCTTGCTGCACCTCGGCCAGCTTCAGCGAAGCCGAGCCGGTGATGTTGATCAGAATGCCGCGCGCTCCGTCGATCGCGCCCGCCTCCAGCAGCGGCGACGCAATGGCCCGCCGCGCCGCTTCCGAAGTGCGATTCTGGCCGCTCGCCGTCGCCGTGCCCATCACCGCATAGCCCATGCCGGCCATGATTGTCTTCACGTCGGCAAAGTCGCGGTTGATGATGCCGGGGATCGTGATGATGTCGGAAATCCCCTGCACACCCTGCCGCAGAATGTCGTCGGCAATGCGGAACGATTCGAAAAATCCCGCATTCTCCGCGACAGCCAGCAGCTTTTCGTTGGGAATCACGATGGTCGTGTCCACTGATTCCATCAATTCTGCGATGCCCTTTTCCGCTTGCGTCATGCGCCGCTTCCCTTCAAACGAAAACGGCTTGGTCACCACCGCGACGGTGAGCGCTCCCATTTCGCTGGCCAGCGACGCGATGATCGGCGCCGCGCCCGTGCCCGTGCCGCCGCCCAGGCCGGTGGTCACGAAAACCATGTCCGCGCCCTCGAGCGCCTCGATGATTTTGTCCGAGTCCTCGAGCGCCGCCTTGCGCCCCACTTCCGGATTCGCGCCCGCGCCCAGCCCGTTCGTAAGTTTCACGCCCAGCTGCAGCTTCACCGGCGCGCGTGACATGCGCAACGCCTGCAAGTCCGTGTTGGCGACGATGAACTCGATGCCCTCCACTCCGGCATCAATCATGCGGTTCACCGCGTTGCCGCCGCCGCCGCCCACGCCGATGACCTTGATCTTGGCATCGTTGAGCGGCTCTTCGTTGAAGCTGATGCGAATGCTCGAATCGTTTTTCATAACTCGCCACCCCGTATTCGAAATGTCCGATCTCTTGCACAAAGTCAAAATGTTGAAACTGACAACTGGCAACTGTTACTGGCAACTGCTATCCCACCAGCAACGCCTTCAATCTCGATCCCCACCGATCTCCTTGAAACCCGCGCGCCACCCTCGCGCGTTGTCCGTAAGCCACCATGCCGAGCACCGTGGCATACTCCGGCTCCGCCAACGTGGCTGGCATCTTAGCCAGAGGCGTCGGCCAGGAGAGACGCACGGGTTTTCGCAGCACAGACTCGGCCACATCGAAAATTCCCGGCAGCCGCGACCCTCCGCCGCTGAGCACGATGCCCGCCAGACACGCGTCGAACATGCCGCTCTGCCGCAGGGTTTCGCGCACCATTTCAAACAATTCGCGGGCCCGCGGCTCGAGGATCTCCGCCACCAGCCGCTGCGGCAGCAAGCGCGAGGGACGGTCGCCCACTGATGGCACCTCAACTTCATTGCCTTCCGGAATCAACGTGACGATTGCATTGCCGTAAACCTTCTTGATTTTTTCCGCCTCCGCCAGCGGCGTGCACATGCCCACCGATAAGTCGCTGGTGAAGTGATCTCCTCCCACTGGAATCACTCCCGTGTAGGCCACCGCGCCCTGCAGGAAAACGATCAGTTCCGTGGACCCGGCTCCGATGTCAGCCAAGCAGACACCCAGTTCGCGTTCGTCGGCCCGCAGCACGGAGTCGGCCGCCGCCAGCGGCTCGAACACCGTGTCATCCACGTGGACGCCCGCGCGATTCACCGCCGTAATCACGTTTTGCGCCGCGCTGGCCGCCACCGTTACCAGGTGAACGCGTACCTCCAGTCGCGCCGCCATCATGCCCAGTGGATCGTGCACACCCGCCTGATCGTCGAGAATGAACTCCTGCGGCAGAAGGTGCAGCACTTCGCGATCCGGCGGCAGCGGAATCGCCCGCGCTCGCTCCACCGCCTGCTTGATCTCGTCGCGGCCAATCTCCCGTGGACGCGTGCCCAGGCTGATGCCGCCATGGCTGTTCACGCCGCGTACATGCGCTCCGCCGATGCCCACGATGGCGTGCTCGGCCGCCGCACCTGCCACATTCTCGGCCGCCTCGACCGCGGTCTGAAGCGCCTCCACCGCCTTGTCCAATTCCACGATCACACCCTTGCGCGAGCCACGCGATTCGGCCACACCGTGCCCACGATAGCGCAAGCCGCTGTCGGTGACCTCGACCATGAGCGCGCACGTCTTGGCGCTGCCCACGTCAATTGCCGTCAGAAAATTTCTCTGCTGATTCGCCATTCTTTAATGATTCCCCAAACAAATTTCCCGGCTAGACTTCCCCGGACTGCTGTCAAGTCGGATTCTCACTGTTCCGGCCCCTGGCTCGTTTGACTCCGGGCAATCGCCGGACTCGGTTTCTGACCGGCGCTGCCGCTGGAAGACTTCGTTTTTGGCTTCGGAGACGATGACGGAGACGGTTTCCCATCCGCCGCTTGCCGTGGCGCACCGGCCCGTGAACTCGTCTTCTTCGCCGTTGTGGATGCCGCGGGCTGCCCCGTCGAGACCGCCTTTTTCAAGCCCGCGGTCGCTCTCCCAGCCTTGGCGTAAGCTTTCTTGCCCTTGATTTTCGCGGCTGTGTTTTTCGCTCCGCCGGCCGCCGTCTTGGGATCGAGTTTCTTCGGCGTCAACTCGAATGCCAGCTTCGGCACGGGGCGATCGTGCGGACCCGCGCGCGTTAATAAAGAGACCGGCTTCACTCCCGCCGCTGCCGCAGTTCTCGCAACCGCCGGACTCAACGGGGGCTTCTTGGCCGTCCGTTCCATTTCTGGGTTCACGATGATCTGGTTGTCGTAGCGCAGATCCACCGACTCCAGCTTCTGAAACTGCTGCCGCCAACCCTGGGCATGAGTGACATAAATCTTGTAGCGCCGCAGATAATCCGACGATCCCAGATGCACGAGCACATCGCCCGCCGCATCGTTCACTCGCACCTTCACATCTTCCAGATCGGAAAGATCCACTTCACTCAGATCCTGCGAATAGCGCGCCCCGCCTGAGTCCAGATCCTGCACCATTTCCGCATAGGTCTTCATCCGCGGCGCCCGCGTCGAAAGCGGCTCGCCCGGATTCATCCCCAGAATCACCGGAAACGAATACTTGTGCTTCGGCGACAACTCCATCAGCGTGCCGCCCGCGTCGATCAATGACATGCGCGGTCCCACGCGCGCGAACGCCACCGGCGTGCGCTCGTGAATCTCCACTTTCAATCGGTTGGGGGCGAAGCGCATCACGCTGGCCGATTCCACCCATGGAATCTGCTCCAGTTGCGCCTTTTGCTGCGCCAGCGGAATGAAAAAAATGTTGCGCCCAATGTCGGCGCCCATCGTTTCCATGATCTGCGCCTTGGTCACGTTCTGCATGCCCGTGACTTCAATGTTGTCGCTCGATTCCACGCGGAAGCGCCACGAGTGCTCGCCATAGTGATACAGCGAGGCGACGCCCACTGCCGCCAGGCACAATACGGTTGCGGCCACGACACTCCACAACAAACGGCTTGCGGTTTTTTTTGGAAGAGAACTTCGGCGGGCAGAGACCCGCTTTTGCCCGCGCAGGAACGGAGATTCCTCGTCCACATCCAGGTCGATCAGCCGCGCGTCATTCAGCTCCAAGTCACGCCCGCGCAGATCATGGAGACCCGGGCGCGCACTTTCAGCGCTGGGTGGGTACAACTCCTCCTGCAAGATGGTGCCGCCCGATTTCCGCGCCATCAGTTCAGGTCAGTTGTCGCTGTGAATCGCTGAGCCTTCAAACTATAACTTCATTTGGCCAATTGAGGTAGACAAAATCTTGGAGTTTTTCACAGTGAGGAATCGCATTGGGCATCATAGGCCGCTCGCGAGGGGGCACGACCGAGCCATCCCAGCTCGGTTTGTTTCCAAAACCGGAACCTAATCAACTCGCCGTTTCGGAGACAAACTCGCAAACAGACGAGGACGTTTACATCGACCCCAGATCAACATGCACCACCGGAACCGAAATCTGCACCCGCGGACCCCTTACCCGCACTCGCGGGCACACCATAGGATTAAACACAGTCGGCTCAAAGCGTGCCGGAGCGACTTGAGCCTCAATCCGCGCCCGATTCGCCTCGATTCGAGCCAAGGCAGCTTCTTCCTGTGCTGACAGTGCCTCGATCCTGGCCATGCCCGTCTGGGTTCGAGCCATCTTCGTCTGAAAGCGCGCCACGGAGGTGGCCGCACGGCAGGACACGGTTTGCTCCTGCGTGGCCGTGAGTTTGGCTTGTGTTAAGAACCAATCAGCTCGTCCGGCTGCCAAAGCAAGCACCGGACCAGTGTGGCTCTCGATTCGTTCTATGACCTGACCAACGTTCCGGCGGCCCCATGCCGCGCCGCCGTCGTGATAAATCCCATTCAAGCCTAATGCTATGACCCCAGCCGCCAGCCATCCCCATCTCTGCATCGATTTCATCGCCATAACCCCTTATGGCAAATTGGACGGGCCTCGCCCCGATCCGTTAGCAACGGATACCGCGAGGCGGAGCAGAAGTTCCTTCGCAGGTGTAGAATTCCAGCAATTGGGGTGGAGAAGTATGCCTTCTCCATTTGTTCTACTCCTAGCGCTCGCCTCGCTCCAGGTTCAGAATGCGCCAGTTCAGAATGAGCCCCCCAAAGATGCCCTAGCTCTGCTGACGGAAGTTAGCCATCGCTACGCCGAGGCCAAGTCCTACCATATAGAGGCCGTCCAAGAGCGCATTTATAGTAACGAACTGCAACATAGCTGGCAAAAGACGCTGTTTACGGCGATTGTCATGCCCGGCGGTCGCTATCGCTACGAGGGGCGCTCGGGCTACGATGCAGCAGTTGTAGTCTCTGACGGAACCACGCAGTGGGATTACCACTCGAAACGAGCACCGCTACACGCAACAGGCCGCACCGGCCGAATATCCGCCGGATGGATCGATTCCGCAGCAGGAGAGGACAGCGGCGGAGGCGGAGTCCGAGGTGAGGCAAATGGCTGGTACCGCCAAACGCCTCAAGTCCGCCGCTTTCCTGCCCGATGAAAGCATCCCGGTCAATGGCACCAGAGTTGGATGTTATGTGATTCACTATTCCGACGAAGATCTTAAGAAACCGCGAGAAGGCCTCAAGGAAGACACCACTTTCTGGATCGACAAGTCCCGCGAGCTCGTGCTTAAAACGTTTACCCCTGCCGAATCCTACATGGGCATCCGGCGTCACTGAGCCGCATTCCCCTGCACGAGGAGACTACGCTGATCTATCCAGTCGTGGAACTGGATCAGCAGGAGCCCGCGATCTCGTTTAGCTTTGTGCCTCCATCAGACGCCAAACAGATCGCACAGTTTCCGAATGCATTCGGCAAACAATTCGACGTTCAGGACCTTACGGGCAAGCCCGCGCCGGATCTAAGCCTAAAAACCTCGGAAGGGAAAATTGCCACGCTTAGCAGCTTTCGGGGCCATCCTGTCTTTATCGAATTCTGGGCCACATGGTGCGGACCGTGCGTCGACCTAATGCCGCATTTAGGCGAACTCTATGCGGAGATCAAAGGCAAAGACCTGGCTTGGATGAGTATCGACAACGACGAAGATTCAACCTCGGCTGCCGAATTCCTTGCGGACCAGCATATCCCCTGGCCGAATTACCACGACGAAGATGGCTCTTTGGGCAAGGCTTTCCATCGCGAGGGCATCCCGCTGGGAGTTCTGATAGACGCAGACGGCAAAGTCGTTTTCCATCAATCAGGGTACGAAATCTCGGACTTGCGAGCGGCCATCGCGAAACTGGGGCCGCAGTTCAGTTCGGTCGCCTCTCGCGATGCAAAGGTGCAATCAGAATCGGTGATGGAAGTGGAGAATGTTGCCGTCAGAATCGCGGGGGGCGCGATGATTCGCGCTGCGGTCAGGTCTTCAATCACAAAATCGCAGAATCACCCGATTCTTTCCCGCTCTTTCAGCTTCTCCACAATCATCGGCCCCAACTGCGAAACGCTGCCCGCCCCCAGCGTGAGAATCATGTCCCCATCCTCCGCCACGGCAGCAGCCGAACTCACCGCATCCGCAAACGAACTCACATACTCCGCACTCCGTCCGCCCTTCTCGCGGATCGTCCGCGCCAATGCCTCCCCACTGATGCCCTCGATGGGCTTCTCGCTCGCCGCATAGATGTCGAGCACAAACAGCGAATCCGCGTCGCCAAACGCCGTGGCGAAGTCTCCGATCAGATCGCGCGTGCGCGTGTACCGGTGCGGCTGAAACACCACATGAACCTTGCGAAACCCGCACTGCCGCGCCGCCGCCAGCGTCGCCTTGATCTCCGTTGGATGGTGCCCGTAATCGTCAATCACGCTCACATCCGCCGCTCGCCCGCGCAGGTGGAATCGACGGTCAACCCCGCGGAACCGGTCGAGCCCCGCGCGAATCGCCTCCACTCCCACATCCAGTCCCACGCCCACCGCAATCGCCGCCGTCGCATTCAGGATGTTATGCACTCCCGGTACGTGCAGCGTGAACTCGCCCAGGTCCTTCTTGCGATAACTCACCCGAAAGCGGCTCAAAGGCTGGCCATCGCCCCGCACACTTGCCTGCGCGGAATCCGTTTCCAACTTGATCCAGAAATCCGACCCGCGCTTCGTTCCATAGGTCACGGTCCGCCGCTGCGCCTGCGGCAGCAACCGCCGTAGCAGCGGATCGTCATTGCACACCACCACCATCCCGTAGAACGGCACCCGATCCATGAATTCCAGAAACGTCTTCTTTACGTCGCGCATGTTGCGGTAGCAATCCATGTGCTCGCGGTCGATGTTGGTCACGACAGATAGGATCGGCGAAAGCTTCAGAAACGACCGGTCGCTCTCATCCGCCTCGGCCACCAGATACTGCGACTTCCCCAGCCGCGCATTCGAACCCATCGCATCCACGCGCCCGCCCACCACCACGGTAGGATCAAGCCCGCCTCCGGCCAGCACCGCCGCCACCATCGAAGTGGTAGTCGTCTTGCCGTGCATCCCAGCAATGGCGATGCCATACTTCAACCGCATCAACTCCGCCAGCATCTCCGCCCGCTGAATCACCGGCACATGCAGCTTGTGCGCTTCGAGCACTTCAGGATTTTCCGTGGCGATTGCAGAACTCGTCACCACCACTTCCGCCCCGGCAATATTCTGCGCGCGATGCCCCTCAGATATCGAGGCGCCGAGGCCGGCCAGCCGATGCGTGAGGGCAGAACTCTTCAAATCCGATCCCGAAACCTTGTAGCCGAGATTCAGCAACACCTCGGCAATCCCACTCATGCCGATCCCGCCAATTCCCACGAAATGAATCTGCTGAATCTTGGCAAACATAAGTCAACTACTGCGCCGCGTTAACGGTGCGGTGCTCTCTCTCGCGGCCTAAGGGGTGTTAGCGGAGGCGTGTCCATAAACGTCGTTGTCTAGCGCACCGCCAAGTTCGCTGAGTAACAGGACGGTTTCAGCGGACAAAAACAGTCCTCGAACATCCTCATCTTTCTCGTACTGGGTGACCACCTCCAGATAAATTTCAGCCTCTCCTTTGTATTTCTTGATCACCGGGAAAATCTCCTTATGCTTCGACAACAACGCCTTCAATCCGTCGTCGGGGTCATCAGCATTGATGTCGATATATTCGGTCGCCCAGTGCCAACACATATCATCGCCAGATGCACTCCTCGGAGCCTTCAGTTGCTTGATATTTGCGCGAGGAACGTTAGTACGTTCGTGAATATCGCGAATTGTAGCCTCGTCACCAACAACGCGAAGATACGCGTAGATGCGCACGGTTTCCTCTAAGTACAGCCGACCCCTACCCGGCGAATCGTGGCCGCTACTCTTGTATCCCCGCCACGCGCGCCGCCATTGCGGCGATATCCCGCGCCGCGTTGGGATGCGCCAAACTCCGCGCCGCTTCACTCATCCGCCGCAGCCGTGGCTGATCTCCCAGCAGCGCCGCGATGGTTTCCGCCAGCCAGACGCCCTCTAGCTTCGACTCCTCCACTACCACAGCCGCGCCCTCGCGCGCCAGCGCCTCCGCATTCACTCGCTGATGATCGTCCGCCGCCCGCGGAAACGGCACGAAAATCGAAGGCTTTCCCGCAGCCGTAATCTCCGCCACGGTGCTTGCCCCCGACCGGCCCACCACCAGATCCGCCCGCGCAAACGCCGCCGGCATGTCTTCAATAAACTTGAAAACTTCCACCGACTCACCCAAACCGCGATACGCTGCCAGCGCGTCATTATAGTCACGCTCGCCCGTCTGGTGGATGATGTGAATCCCCGGCGCCTGCCGCCGCAACTCAGGCAGGCACCGGATCATTGCCTCATTGACGGCGTGCGCTCCCTGGCTTCCGCCAAACACAAGTACAGTCGGCGTTCCGCCACACTTCGCCGAGATTTCAAAGAACGCCTGCCGCACGGGCACGCCCGTCACTTCCGCGTGACGAAAATATTTCGCCGTGTCTTCAAAATGCACCGCGGCGCCCGAAACGAACCGCGCCACCACCCGATTCGCGAATCCGGGCACGACATTCGGTTCAAACGCCAGCGTAGGAATATGCTTCACCACTGCCGCCAGCATCGCCGGACCCGACGCATATCCGCCCACGCCAATCACCACGTCCGGCGCGAATTCGTTCAACATTCGGCCCGCATCCCACACCGCCCGCGGCAAATCAAATGCCGTCTTCGCCCGCGTCATCAGGCTGACATTCTTCAGCGCGCCCACTCGCACGAGTTGCAACGGATACCCCGCCGCCGGCACCAGGCGGTTCTCGATCCCGCGCGCCGTCCCAATGAACAGCACCTCGGCCCCATAGCTTTTCTCGAGTTCATTGGCGATAGCCAGGGCCGGGATCACATGCCCTCCCGTCCCGCCGCCCGCCAGAATGGCCCGCATGAGGTGACTATATAAGGAATTGCTGATTGCGGATTGTCGATTATTGCTTGAAAAGCGACGCAAACCAATCAGCAATCAGCAATCAGCAATTCTCGATTCCCAATTTATTTCTTGGCAAACTTTTCCGGCAGCGGATTACCCGCCCGCTCCGTATCCCACAAAATCGAGAGCACCCACCAGCGCGTGCCGTCGTTCAGCAACTGAATGCTGTTGATCCCCCGCTCGAAAGGCTTGTCGGTCGGGCTGTGCCGCGATCCGTAGCTGCTGAATACCTGGGTGACATTTCCGAAACTCTCCGACCGGTTCACGATCGCTTTCTCGTAGAACGGTTCCTTAGCGAAAACCTCACCCGCATCCCGCACAAACTCGTCTACGTTCCAGGTAATCACTACCTTCGATCCATCCGGCCCCGTGCTCACTTGAGTGAAGCGCGCCTGCGGAAGAAACAGGGAATGGAATCGCTTCCAGTCTCGGTCGCCAGCTGGTCCGGAGATCACGTCATAGATCGCGCTCAAAATCGCATCCATCGACTTCACGTCTTCCGGCTTCGCTGCCGGAACTTTCGCGGCCAACTCCGCTGCAGTGAAAATCGGCGCCTGTGGCGGCATTTCAATCGCCGGAGAGGGAGTCGATTTCTGCGCAGCGGAGATCGACGCTATCCCGAAGCAAAACAGGAAAAGAAAGATTAGTCGTCTCAATCCGTTCTCCTTGGCCTTAGTCCGTCAAGATCCGTGCCAATCCTTGGCAGTTTCTATTTTGCCGGCTTCGTAATATTCAGCAGCACGCCCACGCACACCAATGTGAAGAATGATGACTAACAACGATTGAGCGATTGGGTCATTGAGTGTCTGAGTCATTGCCTTTCAATCACTCAATGGCCCAATGACTCAATGTTTCTATTCCGCCTGCTTCGTAATATTCAGCAGCACGCCCACGCATGCCAGCGTCACAAACAGAGACGACCCTCCATACGAAACCAGCGGCAGCGGAATCCCTTTGGTCGGCATCATGCCCAACACAACGCTGATGTTGATGAACGCCTGCAGCACCACCATGCTTGTAATTCCCACCGCCAGGTATCGCCCGAAAATGTCTTCCGTACGCCACGAAGCCCGCATCCCGCGCCACAGGAAGATCGCAAACAGCGTCACCACAAAAAGAGCTCCCGCCAGCCCCAACTCTTCCGCGGTTACGGCAAAAATGAAATCAGTGTGTGGCTCGGGCAAATAAAACAATTTTTGCTTGCCTTCCATCAGCCCGGTGCCTGTAACGCCGCCCGTGCCCACTGCAATCAGAGATTGAATCAGGTGGAACCCCGCCTTCTGCCGCTCCGCATAAGGATTCATGAAAGCCAGAATGCGGTCCCGCCGAAAGCTCACGTGAAAAACCAGAAAATATAGAGGCAGCAGCGAAGCCGCAAACGCGTACCCGAAATACCGCAGCCGCATACCCGCCACATAGAGGATGCAGGCCGCAATCCCGGCACCCGCGATGGCCGTACCCAAATCCGGTTGAAGCACGATCAGCCCAAGCAACATCACCACAGGCGCGGCCGCCGGCGCCAGTGTGTTGCGCCAGTCATCCAGGTTTTTCGAGCGGCTTTCAAGAAAATAGGCGAGAAACAGAATCAGGACCGGCTTGGCCAACTCCGAAGGCTGGAGCGAAAACCCGCCCGCGTGGATCCAGCGATGCGTATTATGCGAGCGGTCCAGAAAGAACACGGAGATCAGCAGCAGCGTGGTCAACCCCAGCAGCGAAAACACCAGCGCGGGATGCTTGTAGCGCCGGTAATCCACCCGCATCGCGAGCACCATCGCCACCAGGCCCGCCGACGCCCAGATCAACTGCTTCAGCAAGAACGCATACGGCGAACCAAACCGCTCCCGCGCCATCACCGCCGACGCCGAAAACACCATCACCAGCCCCACAAACACCAGCAGCATGGTGACGGTAAACAGCCAGCGATCGACACTCACCCGCTTTGCCATGGGAAGTTTATTTCACCACGGAGGAGTGGAGTCAGCGAGAACCAATTGCTGATTGTTGATTGCTGATTGTTGATTGTCTTGGTTCGGGGGTCTGCTTTGTCATCCTGAGCGGAGTAAGTGCTTCGCGAACGCGAAGCACTTGCGGAGTCGAAGGATCCCTAGCAATCTCGCACCGCCGCCGACTTCAAAGGGAGTTTTACCTCTGATTTTGCAGCAGGCCCTCGGCAGCGAGACGCGCACGCCCCCGCCGCTTCACATCGCTGGCAAGGTCACGGACATCCTGCTCGGAGGCGATAACGCGGCCTTCGCCACGCGCCAGCGAAGCTTCCGCCAAATCAATTGCAGCCAGGATCTCCGCACGAGTGCGTTCCCGCTCTTCCCACAGCCGCAGAGCTTCCTCGACGGCGTCCTCTGCACGGTGCAACCGTCCAGACTCAATAGCCTGCCTCACGAACGCTTCCTGATCGGGCGTCAAACGTACTTCCATGACTGTAAGCGTATGAGCCGGGAAACAGAGTGTCAAGCTCTGAGAATCATCACTCCAGCCCCCGCACAATCTCCTTAAACACCTGTCCGCGCTGCTCATAATTCTTAAACTGATCGAAGCTCGCGCAAGCCGGAGCCAGCAGCACCACATCCCCCGACTCCGCCACAGCGTTCGCCTTGCGCACCGCGTTCTCCAAAGTCTCGGCGTGAACAATTTCGACTCCCTTTACCTGCGACTCAATCTTCCCCGCCGCCGCGCCAATCGTGTACACGCGCTTCACCCTCTGCCGCAGCAATTCGTTGAGCACGGAGTAATCGCTGCCCTTGTCCTTGCCGCCAAGAATCAGGTGAATGTTCGCCGGAAACGACTCCAGCGCCTTGATGGTCGCATCCACGTTCGTAGCCTTCGAATCGTTGTAATAATCCACGCCGCGAATCGTCGCCACAAACTCCAGCCGATGCTCGACCGCCTTGAAATCGCGAACCGCCTGCCGGATTTTTCCCGGCGCGCATCCCATCAGCGCCCCAGCGCAAACCGCCGCCAGCACGTTCTCCAGATTGTGCGCCCCCTTCAGCGGAATCTCTGAAACCTGCATAACCTCGCGCTGTCCCCGCCCGTTGCGGAACAGAATGTTCCCCTCGCGCACCCACGCGCCCTGCTTCACTTCCTTCTGCCGGCTGAACCAGAACACCTGCGCCCGTGTCCGCGCCGCCATCGTCACGCAAGTTGAATCGTCTTCGTTGAGCACCGCAAAGTCGTCACCCCGCTGATTCTCAAAGATGCGCGCCTTCGCATCCACATAAGCCTCAAGCGTCCGGTGCCGGTCCAGATGGTCGGGCGTAACGTTCAACACCACGGCAACCTTCGGACGAAACGTCTGAATGGTTTCCAGTTGAAAGCTAGAAACCTCGAGCACAATCACGCTCTCCGGCTTCGCCCGCTCCGCCAACGAAATCGCCGGAGTACCAATGTTCCCGCCGACCAGCGTCGGCAATCCGCCCGCCGCCAAAATCTCGCCTGCCAAACTAGTGGTCGTAGTCTTCCCGTTCGACCCGGTAATCGCGACGATCGGTCCCGGCAGAAACCGCGCCGCGAGTTCAATCTCGCCGATCACCGCCTCACCCAACGACCGCGCCTGCACCAGCAAAGGCGCATCCACCGGAACCCCTGGGCTAACCACAATCAAATCCTGCCCGCGAAACGTGCGCTCGCCGTGCCCGCCAGTCTCCACCGTAATCCCATGATCAAGCAGCGCCGGTATCTCATTACGCAATTCGTCCCCACTCTTCGTATCGGAAACAGTAACCCGAGCCCCATGCGCCTTCAAAAAAAGCGCCGAAGCCACCCCAGACTTTCCCAGCCCAACCACCAGCACGCGTTTGTCTTTAAGCTCCATCAAGTTCATTTCACCACGGAGTCACAGAGGCAAAGAGAAAACCAATCTATTGTTTTTCTTCTCCGTGCCTCCGTGTCTCCGTGGTGGGTTCGTTCGTCATCTCAATTTCAAAGTCGTCAGCGCGAACAGCGCGAACACCAGCGACGCGATCCAGAAGCGCACAATAATCTTCGACTCCGACCACCCCATCAACTCAAAATGATGATGCAGCGGCGCCATTTTGAAAATCCGTTTTTTGCGCAGCTTGTACGAGCCAACCTGCAAGATCACCGACACCGCCTCGATCACGAACACTCCGCCGATAAACGGCAACAGCAGTTCCTGCTTGATGATCACCGCGACCGTCCCAATCGCGCCTCCCAGCGCCAGCGATCCCACGTCGCCCATGAACACTTCCGCCGGATGCGCGTTGTACCATAAGAATCCGATCGACGACCCCACCATCGCCCCGCAGAAAATCGTCAGCTCGCCCACTTGCGGCATGCGCGGAATTTCCAGGTAGGTCGCAAAGGTCGCGTGCCCGCTTACATAAGTCAGCACCGCGAGCGCTCCCGCGGCGATCACCGTGCAGCCAATCGCCAACCCATCCAGCCCGTCCGTCAGATTCACCGCATTGCTGGCACCCACAATCACGAAGGCCACGAACGCGATAAAGGGCAGAAATGCCAACGGCCAGAGATGCGGAGAACGTTCCAGGCTCTGTACCACCAAGTCAGGATGGAATTGTTTGAGAAACGGCACAATCAGTTTGGTCGAATACATGCCATAGGTCTGCATGGCGATCAGCATCACCCCGATCACGATGCTGGTCGCGATCTGCAGTCCGATCTTTGCTCGCCCGGTCAGGCCAAGATTGCGCCGATGCGCCACCTTCGTGTAATCGTCGGTGAATCCAATCGCCGCAAATGCGCAGGTGGCGAACACCGCGATCCACACGAAGCGGTTGCTCAGGTCCGCCCACAAAAGCGTAGGCACCACGATTGCGATCGCAATCAGCAGGCCGCCCATGGTCGGCGTTCCGGCTTTTTTCTGATGAGCCTTCGGGCCTTCTTCCCGGATGTATTGTCCAATCTGGAATTCGCGCAGCCGTTTGATCACCAGCGGCCCCACGATGAGCGCGGTAAACAGTGCGGTAAGACTGGCGAACGCAGTGCGGAACGTCAGATAACGGAAGATGCGGAATGGCGGAAAATAATGTTGCAGCTTCACGAACAACAGCCAGTAGAGCAAATAGCCTCCGTCCCGCCCAAGAATGTCGTACCAGACTCCAGCCAAACACCCACCACGGAGTCACGGAGAAACACAGCTCTCTCAAGAAGCTAAGCTGGCACCGTCTCGGAACAACATTCTCTAGTCTTTCTCCGCGTCTCCGCGCCTTGGTGGTAAAGAACTATTTCCGTCGCGCCGTGCCTTCCACGTCTCCAAGGCCTTCTCCAGTTTCACGCCCCGCGATGCCTTCAACAACACCACGTCTCCGTCTCGTGCCTCGCGCGCCAGCCATTCGCCGGCTTCCTCGGGCGCCGCCACAAACTGTGCCCGCGCTCCCGCCTGCTTCGCGCCCTCGACCATCGTCTGTGCCAGTCCGCGCACACCGAGCAGCACGTCAATTTTTTTCTCCGCAATATGCTGCCCCGCCCGCCGGTGCATTTCCTCGCTCGCCGCTCCCAATTCCAGCATCTCGCCCGCGACGACAATGCGCCGCTTCGCCACCATCGCGGCCAGCGAATCCACCATCGCTTCCAACGCTTTCGGATTGCAATTGTAGCAATCGTTGATAACTGTGATGTTACCCAGTCGGACAACCTCTCCGCGCTGGTCCGGGGGCGCCAGCGCAGCCAGGGCCCGCACCGCCTCCGACAGCTTCAGCCCGCGTTCCAGTCCCACCGCGACTGCCGCCAGCACGTTGAGGATGTTGTGCTCTCCCACCAGGGCCAGCCTCGCGTGCTCACGCAGCCCATCCACTACTACCTCGAATTCCGATCCTTCCACGCCGCGAGTCCGGACATTTTCCGCGCGTACGTCCGCGGTTGCTCGCGTTCCATACATCACGACTTTGCCCTTGAAGTCGCGCCCGAACTGCGAGACGTATTCGTCGTCGGCATTCAACACCGCTGTTCCGTTCGCCGGCAAAGACTCGATCAACTCATATTTCGCGCGAGCAATCCCCGCCACCGAATCAAAAAATTCCAGGTGCACCGGAGCGACGTTGGTCACCACGCCAATCTCCGGCTGGGCGATCTTCGACAGCGCCCGAATTTCCCCCGCGTGCGACATCCCCATCTCGATCACGGCCACGTCATACTCCGGCTCAAGCTTCAGCAGCATCAGCGGCAAACCAAAATGATTGTTGAAGTTGCCTTCGGACTTTAGCACGCGAAACCGGGCGCTAAGCACGTGCGCGATGGCTTCCTTCGTGGTCGTCTTCCCCGCCGATCCCGTGACTGCGATCAGCGGCTTGCCCCACAGCTTGCGCACTGCCGTTGCCAGCGTCTGCAGTGCAGCCAACGTATCCTCGACCGCGAGCAATTGCGTCTTCCGCGCGTAACGCCCTAGTTGATCCTTCCGTACAACCGCCGCAACCGCTCCTTTTTCCAGAGCCTGCTCCACGAAGTCGTGCCCATCTAGCCTCTCACCCTTCACCGCAAAGAAAAGCTGGCCCGGCCCTACGGCTCGCGAATCGATGGAGTAACCCTGCGCCACTTCTTTCGCCGGGAACTCCTCCGCGGAAACGAATTCGGCAATCCTGGATAGAGTCAGCTTCATTTCAAATGATGCCCTGCTGAGGACAATCCGTACGCCACAACGATGATCGAGGCAACCACAAGCGCAGCCGCCAAAACAAACCGAATTATCGCCTTCAGGCCCGCAGGTAGGGCCTCTGACTTAAGGGGCCGGATAAGTATTGTGGCTACGATTGTCGCTGCTCCCGACAGGCCCGCAAAAAAGCACCAGTAGAAATCTGCCTTGGGGCCAGCCTCCCTCAGTCGCCACGCCTCCGAGGGTAGGCCATAGTAGGCACTGTAGATAGCGGCCCACTCAGCGTATCTTAGGAGCGCCACCGAGGACCCGAGGACCAGGGGCACCAAGGTAAGCCAGTACCAGGGCGGGTGCGTCGAGTTGGAACTGACAGCATTCATTCTTGCACTTCCTTGACCCGTACCTCTGAGACTACTAAGCTCCCGCACTCGCCGCGTCGCACTCAAACCCCGCGGCCCGCAGCGCCTCCCGTGCCACTTCCAAATCATCGAATGGAGCAACGCCCTCTCGCGTGACCTGCACCTTCTCGTGTCCTTTCCCCGCCAGAAGAACGATGTCACCGGGCCGCGCCTCGCCGATGGCCACAGCGATTGCCTTACGCCGGTCGGCCTCCACGCCGTACTTCACGCCGGTTTTCTGCAGTCCTACCACCGCATCATTCATAATCGCGAGCGGATCTTCGCTGCGGGGATTGTCCGACGTCAGCACCACGAAATCGCTTCCCCGCCCGGCAGCCTCGCCCATCATTGGACGCTTCTTCCTGTCCCGATCCCCGCCGCAGCCAAACACGGTCAGCACCCTGCCCTTCGAACCCGCGCCAGAAACCAACTCCCGCGCCAGCGCCGTCAGATTCCGCAAGGCATCGTCGGTATGCGCATAGTCCACCACCACGGTGAACGGCTGACCGCAGTCCACGCGCTCAAACCTGCCCGGAACCGACACTAGCTTGTCGATCCCCGCGGCGATCGCCTGTGCCCCGCACCCGCGCGCATAACACGCTCCTGCCGCGGCCAGAATGTTGTAGACATTCACGCGCCCAATCAATGCCGAGAACACTGCAATCTTCCGCTCCGGCGTCACCAAATCGAACCGCGTTCCGCGCCTTGTAATCTCCACCTTCTCCGCGTGCAGGTCGCCGCGCTCCCATCCGTACTTGAGCACCACCGAGCTTCGCTTCCGGCTGAACTCCGCCAGCTTCGCGCCGTACTCATCATCCAGATTCGTCACCACGGCTCGCGGGGCATCCGTGCCACAGCCCTCAAACAGCACCCGCTTGGCCGCGAAATACTCTTCCATTGTTTTGTGATAATCGAGATGGTCGCGCGTCAGATTGGTAAACACTGCCACATCAAACGGCACGCCATACACGCGCTCCTGCGCCAGCGCATGCGAGGAAACTTCCATCACCGCATCCGTCGCCCCTTGTCCCAGCGCCTCACTGAAAATCCGATTCAGTTCCAGCGCCTCCGGCGTGGTGTGCGGCGCCGGCAACACCTTTCCCGCAACGCGATACTCAATCGTTCCGATCAGCGCGCTCTTCCGCCCCGCCGCAGTCAGAATCGCTTCCACCAGAAACGCAGTCGTGCTTTTCCCATTCGTCCCGGTGATACCCGTAACCGCAATCCGCTCCGCCGGCTTTTTGTAGAAGTTCGCGCTCACCCGCGCCAGCGCCCGCCGCCCGTTCGGAACCACTGCCCAGCCTACATTCGGGCGCGGCTTCTCCGCCGCCGAATCCGTCACCACCGCTACCGCTCCAGCCTGAATCGCCTGATCGATAAACCGGTTGCCGTCGCTCGATTCCCCGCGCATGGCCACGAACGCGCACCCCGGCTTCACCCGCCGCGAATCATATTCCACACTGCTCACGCCCGGGTCCCCGCTCTGTGCGAGGACTTCCGCTCCATCCAGCAACTGTTGGAAGGTCATTGCTCAGAATTATAGGGCACGGAGACCGCGGACTTGTCTTGGAGGGACCCGGCTTCAACAAGGTGGCGCAAAAGCGTAGTCTTCGGTTACCAATGGCATGTTCCCCGTGTCGCCGTTAATTGCTACATTGCTGGTATGTCCGCCGGAACCAGCCGCGCCAAATGCCGTTGCGCCCAATGCGAAATGCCGGAGGCTCAATGCGAGTGCGATAAATTTTGCTGCCTCTGTCAGTCGCAGCTTGACATTCGCATCTGTCAGGACGGCCTGATGTACTGCGAACCCTGCCGCGCCGCCTCCGACTACAAAACCTCCGACTAAATCTGCTTGCACCAGCCTCAATATCTGGCTAACATTCCCTACCAACTCGTCCAACGGACGACTGCAGCCGGGAGGGAGCCATCTCCACAACCTTGTCTACAACCATGTCCTCAACACCCGTCAGCGTGCCGAAGGTTCCCGCCCTCGGACGCGTCGCATCCATCGACATCCTGCGCGGCATCGTTATGGTTGTCATGGCCCTCGACCACACTCGCGACTTTTTCACGTACCTTCGTTTCGAACCTGAAAACCTGGCCAGGACATGGTCCGCGCTTTTTTTCGCCCGGTGGATTACCCACTTTTGCGCCCCGTTGTTTTTCTTCTTGGCGGGTACCGGCGCATTTTTCTACGGCCGACGACGGACGCCGGCCGAACTCAGCCGGTTTCTGTGGACGCGCGGCCTCTGGCTCATCATCCTGGAATTCACGGTCGTGGGAACGGCCTGGACGTTTCAATTTCCCTTCGGCTTCTTCGGCGTGATCTGGGCGCTCGGCGCATCGATGGTCATGATGGCAGCGGCGGTCCGGCTCCCTGTGCGCTGGCTTGGAGCTCTCTCTGTACTCGTGATCCTGACTCACAATCTTTTCGACGGCATTCGCCCGCAGCAATTCGGTTCCATGGCATGGCTCTGGACCCTGATTCACGTTCGTGGATTCGTATTCCTGCCCTTCCACATCCCCCAGTTCGTCCTTTTCCAAATCATCCCATGGGTGGCGGTGATGGGCGCTGGCTACGCCTTTGGCTCGTTGTATTCGCTCGAACCGGATCGGCGCTACAAAATAATCACCCGTCTCGGACTGGTCCTTACGCTTGCATTCGTGCTGCTCCGCGTGACCAATCTTTACGGCAATCCGCCGGTGGGGCAGGGAGGCGTCTCGCAGGGGGACTGGCACATCCAACCCACGGTCGAGAAGACCGTAATCCTCTTCTTCGACGTGGAAAAATACCCGCCCTCGCTCCAGTTCCTGCTCATGACGCTGGGGCCGTCGTTTCTTCTGCTGGCCTGGCTCGACAAGCGCACCTCGCAACCACCCGCGACCTCCGGCTTGGCTTCAGCGCTTGTCGTCTACGGCAGGGTCCCGTTGTTCTATTACGTCTTGCACATCTACCTGATCCATGGCCTCGCCGTCTTAATGGCTGTGCTGTTTCATCAGCCGGTCGCGTGGCTGCTGCACGGCGGATTTTTCCTGAATCCCATCCCCGTCGGCTATGGTCACAATCTCCCATTCATCTATCTGATTTGGATCTCGGCGGTGATCATTCTTTACCTTCCTTGCCGATGGTTCATGCGAGTCAAACAACGCCGCAAGGATTGGTGGCTGAGCTATTTGTGAGGAAACTATAGAACGGCGCGGTGGGGCACCAGCTCCGACTACAAACTCCCGGCTAACTGGACTTAACCAGACCGGTAAACCCGGCAACGAACAGCGTGGCCAGCACCCAGCCCGCGATCGTTTGCAGCCACAAGCACACTCTTAGAAAGGCCGGCGACTCCAGTTTCACTCCGTTATCTCGCCAGCAGCGCAGCGTTTCATTGTGCAGGACGGGCAGAACCGCCCCGGCACAGCGCGGACCCGGCTGCCATTGCGCCTTGACTCCAAGGTTCATCACGGGAAAAGAGTTCTCCACCGAATAGATCAGGGCGTTGAACGCGGAATAGTTGTTGGGCGCATATCCTTTCTTTTCGAAAGCCGCATACGCGTCTTTGTCGTTGGGCGTCATCACTCCGCCCAGGTAGCCGAGCCCGAAGAAAATGAAGCCTGTCGCGATCAAGCCTAGAAGCCACCACAGCGCCCGCAACGGCACCTGCCCATATCCGATGGTCGCACCCAGGATGGCGCTTCCGAGGCGCTGCAACCCGCTTCGGTCATTCTTCTGGCGGCGCAGCTGCTCCATCTTGTAAAGCACGCGCGGCGCCGCGTCCACATCGCCGCCATCTTTCAGGACCTTGGCCAGTTGCTGGTAAGGTTGCAGCGCGAACTCGGCTCGTCTGAGCCAGCCCAGGCGCACCTCCACATCCCTTGGCGCGGCCCCGGAAATGCGGGAATACGAAAATCCGTCCAGCCGCAGGTTCTCTCGCGCCGGCCAACTCCTCTCCTCGTCGCTCAAAGGCCCCACTGACGCGTCGGTTAAATCTAGCTGGGTCTGGCCGGCATTCGGAATGCCGGACCACAGAAATGAACCTTTGATTCCCGCCCTTTTCAAGCTCAACTTGCTGAACGACCCACCCCTGCAATCAACGTCCGCGCCGATCTGGCAATTGAGCAGGTCCACCGCCCCGTCGGCAACGAAGCCCTCGCCCAACTGAACCGCGCCCCCAAACTTGGTACCGTCGCAGGAAAGCGCGTTCCCCTGGGGATTCGAAAACCTTCCCCTGCTGCAGGTCAGATTGATTCCAATGTCCGCCCCCCGCAGGCGCACCTCGCCCTCGGCGGAAAATCGGTCGTTGAAGAAAACGCTGGTCACCTTTATCCGATCGCAATTCAGGGCGAACGCCTGCTGTGCAGGTTGACCAACGGCTCCCGGAGCCGCAGCCGCCCCGCCCGGAGGTTGCTGGGGTTTGCGGAACAAACCATGGGCGCAGTTAAGCACCCCTCCAATCTGGGCTCCGATCAGCCGCACCGTTCCTTCCGCCCGGAAAAACGCGCCGCCAAATGGGCTGCGCAGTTTATCGAGTCGCCCGAGAAAAGCGCTGCCCGCAATCTTCACGCGGTCCGCCCAGAGTGCATGCCCACCTTGATTGCGAAAAGTCCCGGCGTTGCACTCCAGGTTCGCTCCGATTTGTGCCGTCAGCATCCGCACGCCGCCTTCGCTGATGAATCCTTCGTCGAACGAGAGATCCCCACCCACGGTGGCGCCATCCGCCGCCACCGCCTTCATATGGCTGCCCGTGAAACTCAGCCCGGGAGTCTTCAGATAAGAGAAGTCGGCATTTTCCCCGAATACGCATCGATCAAAACTGAGGGGGAATGCCGCACTCACGTAGGAAAGATCCAATTTGCCCGTAATCTTCGCCGCGCACACTCTGATCCCACAGGGGTCGATGGCAGCCGCGGCCGTCCGGTCCACGCACAACCAGCGAATCAACCCCGCACGCACCCCGCGATCAGGTCCCCAGTTTGCAGCGCCGGCCGGATCGTTGTCGGGGGGGTAGGGGAAAGGAGGGTTGTCTTCGTTTTCGACAACCCCGCAAAATGCTGTCGTGCCTGACGGAACGGCCCGCAACAATCGTTTTTCCGCTTCACTCAAACCCTGGAAGCGGACGCTGGCCAGTTGCTCCAGAGAAATAGACGCGGAAACGGGCGTGAAAACGTTCATGACACACCTCTGGCCCGCGACTTATACCACAAAACCTATCTCTTCTTTTGAATTTATTGCATTGCGTCCGGAAAAACAGGCAGGGACTAAATCACCACCGCCTCCCGATATTCGCCAAACACTCGCCGCATCGCATCGGAAATCTCCCCCACGGTCGCATAAGCCTCCACCGCAGCCAGAATTCGCGGCATCACGTTCTCACCGGATCTCGCGGCGTCCTCCACTCCCTGCAGCGCAGCCTTCCACGGCGCCGCATCCCGGCGCGCCCGCAGCGCCCGCACCCGCTCGATCTGCTTTGGCTCCAGCGCCGGATCGATCGTCTGAGTCGGAATCGCCTTCTCCGCTTCCACCTCGAACCGGTTCACGCCCACCACCACCGCGTCGGCACGATCCACCGCCTGTTGATACTCATATGCCGCGTTCTGAATCTCCTGCTGCACGAATCCGCGCTCGATTGCCTTCAGCATCCCGCCCATCACTTCAATCTTCCCCAGGTATTCCGCCGCTCGCTTCTCAATCTCGTTGGTCAGCGCCTCGATATAGTACGACCCTGCCAGCGGATCCACCGTCTGCGCCGCGCCTGACTCGTAGGCAATCACCTGCTGCGTCCGGAGCGCAATCCGCGCCGCCTGCTCCGTCGGCAGCGCCAGCGCCTCGTCGTAAGAATTCGTATGCAGCGACTGCGTCCCGCCCAGCACCGCCGCCAGCGCCTGGATCGCGGTCCGGACAATATTGTTTTCCGGCTGCTGCGCCGTCAGAGTCGAGCCCGCCGTCTGCGTATGAAAGCGCAGCATCCACGACTTCGGATTTCTCGCCTTGAAGTGCTCCCGCATAATCCGCGCCCACATCCTGCGCGCCGCGCGGAACTTGGCGACCTCTTCCAGAAAATTGTTGTGCGCATTAAAAAAGAACGAAAGCCGCGGGGCAATCTGATCCACATCCAGCCCGGCCTTGATCGCCGCCTCCACATACGCCATGCCGTTGCCCAGCGTGAACGCCACTTCCTGCACCGCCGTCGATCCCGCCTCGCGCATGTGGTAGCCCGAGATCGAAATCGTGTTCCACTCCGGCACGTTCTCCTTGGCCCAGGCGAACATGTCGGTAATCACGCGCAACGCCTGCCGCGGCGGATAAATATACGTTCCGCGCGCGATGTACTCCTTGAGCACATCGTTCTGCACCGTGCCGGAAAGTTTGCGGAGATCCCCGCCCTGGCGCCGCGCCACCGCCACATACAACGCCAGCAGAATCGATCCCGATGCATTGATGGTCATCGATGTAGAAATCCTGGTGAGTTCGATGCCCGTAAACAGCCGCTCCATATCCTCGACGGAATCGATGGCCACGCCCACCTTGCCCACCTCGCCCGCGGCCAAAGCGTGGTCTGAATCCATCCCAATCTGCGTCGGCAAATCAAACGCCACCGAGAGTCCCGTCGTCCCATTCGCCAGCAAGTACTTGTATCGCTTGTTCGATTCCTCGGCGTCGCCCATGCCGGCATACTGCCGCATAGTCCACAACCGCCCGCGATACATCGTCGCCTGCACCCCACGCGTGAACGGATACTCTCCCGGATACCCGACCTCACTCTCGTAATCCGAGCCCTTGAGATCAGCCGGTGTGTACAGAGGCTTGACCGGGATGCGGGACGACGTCTCGAAGTCCGCTACCTCACCCTGAGCCGCTGCTTTGACTGCGTCCGCCATGATTGCACTCTTTCCGAATCCCGAAAAGTATCGTCACTCCGAACGGCCTCAGCCGACGAGAGCATGTCCCGAGCGAAAGTCGAAGGGAATCTGCTATGCCAGGGGCGCCACTGATCCCGGCCGACCTCACCGGACGCGGCCCTTCCCCTTCTGCCTGACCCTCCAAAACGAATTGACCCCAAACCACGCAAACGTCACTGTGAAGCCAATTGCAACTACCACGCGCCCTATTCCGGTCCGCCCTGCATGGTACTGTGTATACTCGTGCGCCGCCGCTATGCCCCCGCTGCTTGCCATCACCAGGAAAACAAGCCCCGTAACCTCCAGCCACAACTGGTGAAGCACACGCCCGAAGGCGCGGGCCGTGGTGGAGACGGCGCGGGTCGCGGCACGCATCGTCCGGCTGCGCTTGGCCTGCTGCGTCGCCACTCGCGCCACCACCCCTAACTTTCGTGCGGTAGAAACCTTGCTCACGGCCTCGATTTTAACAGCCTCCAGCGCTACAATAACGCAAACCTGTGCCCGCGACAGAACCGTTCAGCGGCCGCAGGCATCTAAGTGTCAGCGTGGAGTTTTGGCCAGAGCAGCCGGTGATGGGGGACAACGTGGATCAACAACTCAAACAACTCATGAAGGAACTCGGCGAAGCCATCAACGAATCCCTTTCCGATTCCGAGCAGATCGCCGAAGTCGTTTCCCGCATCAAAGAGGGCGGCTACGATATTTTCCTGGTCCTCGAAGCCACTATCGGGGTCAGCAAGCAGGGCGAAAAAACCTCAGACAAGACTTCCCTCGTCACTACTCTTTCCACCAACCCCGAGCTCAAAGTCAACGATCAGGATCTCAAATTCCTCAAATCTCTCCGCATCAGGATCGAAGAAGAGAAAGAGAAGTAGTCGCCTGCCCGATCGGGTTGCCGTGACTTAGCGAAGAATATAGATGCGCCGGAAGCCCGCATCCGAATCACCCGCCAACCTCCGACCCTGTGCTACCATCTACTGTTTCTCTGGGGTGATTCCATGAAAGACACTCTCGGAGTCCTTCTGGCCGGCGGCGCTGGAGAGCGCCTTTATCCTCTGACTCGCGACCGCGCCAAGCCCGCCGTGACTTTCGGCGGAATGTATCGCATCATCGACATCACTCTCTCCAACTGCCTCAACTCCGACCTGCGCCGCGTCTACATTCTTACCCAATACAAGGCGCTGTCTCTCAACCGCCACATCCGCGAAGGCTGGAACATTCTGGGCCGCGAAGTGGGAGAGTTCGTGGAAGTCCTTCCGCCCATGAAGCGCGTGAGCGATCAGTGGTATCAGGGCACGGCCGACGCGGTTTACCAGAATATTTATTCCATCGGCTCCGAGCAGCCCAAGCACGTCCTCATCCTGTCCGGCGATCACATTTACAAAATGAATTACGGCAAGATGATGAAGCAGCATATCGATTCCGCTGCCGACGTCACTCTCGCCACTATCCAGATCGACCTCGAGGAAACTCCCCGCTTCGGCGTGGTTGATTTCGACAAGGACGGCCGGGTCAACGGCTTCGAAGAAAAGCCGGCCAAGACCGAACTGCGTTCCCCATGGAACCCCGAGAAAGTTGCCGGCTCAATGGGCGTATACCTTTTCAATGCTGACGTCCTCATTCCCGTGCTGCTCAAAGACGCCGAGGACCAGGGCTCCAGCCACGACTTCGGCAAAGACATTTTGCCGAAAATGGTCAACGACTACCGCGTCTTCGCCTACGACTTCCTCGACGAAAACAAGAAAGAGGCGCTGTACTGGCGCGACGTGGGCACGCTCGAGGCCTACTATGACGCCAACATGGACATCGTCTCGGTCTCGCCGATTTTCAACCTCTACGATCAGGACTGGCCCATCCGCACCCATCAGCGCCAGTACCCGCCCGCCAAGTTCGTCTTCGCCGAGAAGGAACGCATGGGCACGGCGCTCGACTCGATCGTCTCGAACGGCTGCATCGTCTCGGGCGGGCTGGTGAAGAACTCAATCCTCTCGCCCGACGTGCGCGTGAACTCCTACTCGGAAGTTGACCAGTGCATTCTGTTCTCGCACGTCGCCGTGGGACGCCATTGCCGCATCCGCCGCTGCATTATCGACCGCAACGTCCACCTGCCCGAAGGCACCACCATCGGCTATGACACCGAAGCCGACCGCTCCCGCTACTTCGTCACCGATAGCGGCATCACCGTGGTCACACGGGATTACTCGCTGTTCGAGAACCCGGTGACGGTGGATTACTTCACCAGCGAGTAGGAGATGAAGGGCGAACCGGCTGAATGTTCCCACCGGAACATAGTGCTGAATGTTCCAACCGGAACATTGTGCAGGCAGACATGCCCGTATCGGTCTGTATGTACAATTCCAATAAGTGGATGATAATGCTGGGGTTAAGGGGTCGACGGGTTTCGACCCTTCCCCGGCTCTCGGGGCGATGAGCTTGCCACATCTGAGTAGATTTGGTATATTAAGCATACCTTTAGTATACCGTCAGAAATTGCTTCGAGCCTATGCGGTTCGAATACGATCCCGATAAGAGCGCGGAGAACAAACGGAAGCACGGCGTCGATTTTGAGGAAGCGCAGGCGCTTTGGTCGGACGCCGCGCTGATGGAAATTCCAGCGCGAACCAGCGACGAGCCAAGGTGGTTGCTGATCGGGAAGATCGACGAGAAGCATTGGTCAGCAGTGATTACGCGGCGGGAGGAAAAAATCCGTCTGATATCAGTGAGGCGATCGCGCGATGGAGAGGTGAGGATTTATGAAAGCGAAGATATTTGATCAGAAATTCGATGCCGGTGAGGAAGTTGTAGATCATCTCGATCTGAGCAAGGCGCGGCGTGTTGGCACCGATCCGAAGCGGGTGAACGTTGATTTCCCCGCCTGGATGGTGGAGTCGCTGGATCGGGAAGCGCGCCGGCTCGGCGTAACACGACAGTCGCTCATCAAGCTCTGGCTCGCAGACAGGCTAGCTGAGGCAGTTTCTGCCGGGAAGCGTTAGGCGTGATTCTGGTTCGGCTTTTAATCGCCGCAAGCAGAGAAGCACTGCCCAAGACGTTTCTTTCCTTTTCTGCAGCAGGGTGTGATAAGGGACATATCAGAAGCATGGCGTCCGCTCCTCTTCTCACTCCCGCCTCTACGGCGCAGAGGCCGGGCCGGCTTCGGCCTTGTCTTCCGAGCTCATTCCGTACTAACATTTTCTCGTCCGCTGGGAGTTTTACCCATGTCCACCCGGCCCTTGCTTGCCGTCCTCTTCGCGCTCTTAAACTGCGTCGCTTTCTCGCTGCCTTACGTTCCGCTGGAGCTTGCCGCTCAATCCGAAAACAGTAGGTCTCCCGCAAACTGCCCATCTGAGATCGACGTGGAGGGAGACTCGGCGTATGTATCCCCGCCCCACGCGAAGCAATGCCATGTTCAGACGAGGAACAGCACCGCTTTCCCTGACCCATCCTGCACGCCCGGTGCCTTTAACCCGAGCGTCACGTTGAGCGTGCTCAAGAATCCGGATTTCAAGACCGGTTGCTTGCGCAATCATGCCACGACGGAAGGCGAGAAAAATGCTACCGATAAGGACAATACGTACGACTATTACGGAATCCCACGCAACATGAATAGTCAGGGGCACGGCCAGGTGTGCGAGCTTGACCACTTCATTCCGCTTTATCTGGGCGGCGCGGACACATTGGATAACATCTGGCCGCAGTGCGGACCGACGGGGGCCAGCGGCGAAAACCTCTACTTCAAGAAGAAAGACAAAGTTGAGGTCTATCTTGGCGACCAGGTGCGGGCCGGCAAAATGACACTGCCAGCCGCTAGGGAGGGAATCGTCAAAGACTGGACGCAGTATTCGGAAGCTGCCCGGGACTATTGCGCTTCGAACAAGTGCGGCGACGAAGACTGAGTAGCAGCTGCGCTCAAAGTGGCTTGCGGAATCTTCTCAATCGGCACGGTCTTCGACCGTGCGCCTTTCTTTTTTCCTCTCACTGCTACAATCCCTGTTTCGCTTAACTTACGCACACGCCGTTGGTCCCGCGAACTTACAGGACTACATTCGCGTACTGTCTTGTGGGGGCGGAGTTGCGCTGGCGGGAAACAGCAGGTTCCTCCGCTACGCTTGTCCCTCCTGACGGAAGGACAAGCTCCGGTCGGAATGACAGGGTTTAATGGTCGGAATGCCAAAGTTTTTGTTTTCGCTCGGAATCACAAGGGTCTCGAATGGAAGACGTTCAGGTAGTTGCGATGCTGGTGCGCCGGTGTGTGGCCGGCGACGCCGCTGCCTGGGAGGAAATCGTCCAGACCTACAACCGGCGTATCTACAACATCTGCTACCGGTTTGCCGGCACTTCCGACGACGCTGAGGACCTCACCCAGGAAGTTTTCATCAAGATGTACCGCACGCTGGCGAGCTATGACAGCTCGAAAGGTGCGCTCGTTACCTGGGTCACGACCATCACCCGCAACCTGCTGGTCGATCATTTCCGCAAGACCAAGCAGGACCGCATCACCGATTCGCTGGATGCGGCATCGTCGGCCCACGAAGACGCCCAACCCCTGAGTGAGCAAATTCAGGACCAATCTGCCCCTCCCGACGCGCGTGTACGCAGCCGGGAGGTGGGCGAGACCGTTCACGCGGCCCTGGCGAAGCTCTCGCCGGAGCTTCGTGAGGCGGTGATTCTAAGGGACTTACAAGATTTTGATTACCGTGAAATCGCAACCGTTTTGAAGGTACCGGAGGGGACTGTGAAAAGTCGAATAAATCGTGGGCGGGCGGAACTTGCCCGCCTGCTGCAACGTACCTATAGGCAGGTGATGTGATGCCAGACCACACCAGTAACGGAATGCAGTGTCACGAGTTCGAGGGTCTGCTCAGCGACGCGCTCGATGGCGTGCTGAGCGGCAGTCGGCTCGACGGCTTCCACGCCCACTCCCGGAGTTGTTCCGTGTGCGGGCCGCTGTTCGCCGAAGTCGAGGCGGGCCGCAACTGGCTGAAGGATCTCACGGAGGTGGAGCCTCCAGCCAGCCTGGTCACGAATATCCTGGTATCGACGACGGGCGTTGACACCCAACGCCTGCGGGTGAACGTGTCCGCGCCGCAGCCTCGCGTTACGTGGCTGGAGCGGGCGCAGGCGTGGGCCTCGGGGGCAATGCAGCCCGTCGTTGCTCAGATTTGGGGCACCGTCCGGCAGCCGCGGTTCGCCATGTCGTTTGGCATGGCGTTCTTCTCGCTGTCGGTGGCGTTGAGCGTACTCGGGGTGAAACCCGCCGATCTGCGCCAGGTGAGTTTGCGTCCCACCGCCCTGCGGCACACGTACTACAACACGCAAGCCCGCGTTGTCCGCTATTACGAGAACATCCGGTTCGTCTACGAGGTGGAATCGCGGGTGCGCGAACTCAAGCGCAACGTCACGCCCGCCGAGCCTCGTTCTCAGGAATCGCCGGAAAAGAAAGACCACAAGAACGACACAACTGAACAGCCTGAGCAGAAGCAGGAGCGCAACTACAGCCAGACCGAGAATCATCTCGTTCTGGCCGGCGCTCCGCTGGGTCCATCTGTCTTTTATCCGTCAAATCCGGATCTGCCTGTAGTGTCGGTGACCACGTACAGGAGGTTCGTATGAACTGCGCCACCCATAACGATATTGCCGCAGTCGCATTCTGCCGCACTTGCGGCAAGCCGCTTTGCGGCAACTGCACACGCGACGTCCGCGGAGTGATCTACTGCGAGCCTTGTCTCGCAGCCCGTTTGGAAGGCACGGCGCCGGCAGCGGGGTTCGTGCCGCCTCAGCCCGTGTATCCGCCGGTGGGATTGCCCGCGAGACCGCTGTCGAGTTCCGGCCCCAATCCCGCAGTCGCCGGCATTCTCGCTGGATTCTTTCCCTTCGGCGTTGGCGCCGTCTATTGCTCGCAGTACGCCAAGGGACTGGCGCATCTCCTTATCTTCGCCATGCTTATCTTTGCCTCCGACCACGCCGGACGTTGGGACTGGGTCTTCGGCATCGGTATCGCGTTCTTCTATGTCTATCAGATCATCGACGCTGTCCGCACCGCCCACGCTCTTCAGGCCGGCCAGCCCGCGCCCGACCCTTACGGCCTGGCCCAGACCTTCAGCATGGGAGAAAGAGGCGAGTCCAAGAATATTCCGGCCGTCGCGGTCATCCTGATTGGTCTGGGCGTGCTTTTCCTGCTGCACACCATGAACATCTTCGAGTTCGGCCTCGACCGTTTCTGGCCGCTCATTCTGATCTTTTTCGGGGGATGGATGTTTGCCCGGCAATGGGGGATGATCGCAACTCGCTTTGTGGGCTGCCGTTGCGATCGTTGCCGCATGCGCAAAATCATGGGGCCGGCCATGATGGTGACCGTCGGTACGCTCTTCCTGCTCCAGAGCCTGGACGTTGTCAGCTTCGATCGCACCTGGCCCGCTATTCTGCTGGTGGTTGGTGTGGTGAAGCTGCTGCAGAGCAATGCCTCCTCAGCCGGACACGTCGGCCCGCTGCCGCCCGCGCCTCCCGCGGTCGCGCCGCCACCGCCGTCATCCGATCCAGGAACGGCGTCTTCTTCCGGGGAGGTGCGTAATGTCTAGCCCAGTGTCTTATCCCGTTCAACCTCCGATTCAACCGCCTCTGCCACCGCGTCGTCACCGCCGTTCCTTTGCCGGACCGTTCGTGCTGATTGTCCTCGGCATTGTTTTCCTGCTGGGCAATCTGCACATGCTTTCCTGGATGCGGCTGGGAACTCTATTCGCACACTATTGGCCCCTGCTGTTGATCTTATGGGGGGTGATCAAGCTGATCGAGCATCAGCAAGCCCAGCGCGACGGCTTGCCCGCTCGTGGCATCGGGGCGGGTGGTGTTTTTCTGGTCATCGTCATCGTCGTCTGCGGGCTCATCGCTACGCAAGCCGCGCGCTTCAACTGGTCGGGCGTGCGCGATAACCTCAACTTTGACGATGGCGACCTCAACAACATCTTCGGCGAGACCTACAATTTCGACGACCACCTCGAGCAGGACATTCCGCCCGCAATCACCGGCTTGCGCGTCAATAACGATCACGGCGGTGTCCGCGTCAGCGTCGCCACCGACAACAAAATCACCGTTGTCGTTCGCAAGCACGTCGGCGCGGAAAGCCAGAGTGACGCCGACAAGTACAACGCGGAAACCAAGCCGACGATCACCACCGCCGGCGGTCTGCTGACACTCGACGCCAATACCCAGGCCGCGGGCGACCACTCCGTACAAAGCGATCTGGATATTTCCATCCCGCGCAAAATGGAGCTGCACGTCACTTCGCGCCGGGGCGACGTTTCCGTCACCGGGCGCGATGCGGACGTGGAGATTAATAACCAGCACGCCGAGGTTTCGGTGGAAGACGTCGCCGGCAACGTCAGGCTGAATCTCGAAAAGAGTGCGGCCAAGGTCGAGCAGATCACAGGCGACGTACACATCGGCGGCCGGCTCAACGAAGTCTCGGTCACCGACGTGAAGGGTGCGGCTCAGCTCGAAGGCGAGTTCCAGGAGAGCGTGAAGCTCGCCCGCATCAGCAAGAGCGTGACCTTCAAGTCTTCCCGCACCGACATGGAATTCTCCCGCATCGATGGCGATCTCGATCTCGATTCGGATGATCTCCACGCCGAGCAAGTCACCGGTCCGGTCCACCTGACTACGCGCTCGAAGCAGATTCGGCTGGCGGATGTGTCTGGCGATGTCCGTTTGCAGGATGAAAACGGAGGCATTGAGGTATCCATGCGCTCGCTCGGGAACGTGCAGATCGACAGCCGCAACGGAGACGTACAGTTGAGCGTGCCCGACAAAGCTGGCTTTCGCGTCGATGCGCACAGCCGCGACGGCGAAATCCAGTCCGACTTCCCGGAGCTAAAGATTGAGAACGGAGATCACGAGTCGACGGCCAGCGGCAGCGTGGGCAATGGAACCTCCCACATCGTAATCAACAATCAGCACGACGGCATCGAGATCCGCAAGGTCTCCGCGACCGCTTCGCCAGCGCCCCCCGCTCCTCCCGCGGCACCGGCCAAGCCCGCTAAGGCCCTGCCGGCGCCTAAAGCGAAAGTGGAACCGTCGGACAACTGAGAGCGAAGTCAGCCGTTTCTCAACGACTCGACTCCAGTTTCGTCCTGGCCAATTCTTCCACTCGGGCCAGGACTTCGTTTTCTCCCAGTCCTGTCGAGTCGATGACCACTGCGTCTTCCGCTGCCACCAGCGGAGACGCAGCTCGCGTGCGGTCCCGGCGGTCGCGTTCGCGCAAGTCCGCGGCCAAGCTCGCCTCCACCTCGCCTTTGATTTTCTGCTGCTCCATGCGGCGCTGCTCGCGCACTACCGGGTCGGCATCGAGGAAGATTTTCAAATCAGCATCGGGGAAGACTTTCGTGCCGATGTCGCGGCCCTCCATCACAACGCCCCCACCTGCGCCCATTTCCTGCTGGCGAGCCACCATCCACGCCCGCACCGCGGGATGCACCGACACCCGCGAGGCCGCTTCGGTCACATCGCGCTCGCGAATGCGCGCCGAAATGTCGTGCCCATCGAGCAGAGTGCGGTTCCCGCCCAGCGCCGGCTCAAGCTGAATGTGCGACTCCTTCGCCAGCTTCAGCAGCGTGGCTTCGTCGTCGAACGATGCGTCCTTGTCGATGGCTTTCAGCGCCAGCGCCCGGTACATCGCGCCGCTCTCCAGATTCACGTAGCCCAGCTTGCGCGCCAGCCGGGCGGCAATGGTGCTCTTGCCCGCGCCCGCCGGGCCGTCGATGGCGATGATCAGTTTGCGTTGAGTGGGGTCGTGGTAAATGTGGTCGGTCATCGCGCGAGTAGACGATTGTACACGCGCACTCAAAACGCCGAGAAGCGAAATCAGAGTGCCGAGTTGTGGCAAAAAAAGAAGTAGGAACGGGGTGCAAGCAATTGTAATCGCCCCCGAGCCTGCACCGCCGAACTTGTCAAGGGACAGTCGCAGTTAAATCGATTGATTGCGGACTGACCTGGCCTGTGCGTGTCATCGTCAGCGAAGCAGGGAATGTTCCCGGCGCCGGTGGCGCCACGGCCGGAGCGGTAAAAGTCACCGAGATCGTGCAGTTGCCGCTGGCCGCGACAGCTGTGCACGGATTTGGCGGCACCACGGCGTATGCGGCTGCGGCCGCCGCGTTCGCGCCTATGGGCGTGATCGCCACCGCAATCGCCAGCGATTCATTCGTGTTGTTGGTTAACGTCACTGTCTTCGTGAGCGTCCTTCCTGCGGCCACGTGACCGAAGGCTAAGGGATTTGAACTCAGTGACAGTACCGGTTTTACGGTAACTGTCAGCGTTGTCGGTTGCGGTGTGCCTCCCTTGAGTGAGTAGGACACTTTGTACGCCGTTCCCCGTAAGGCAATAAGGTCCTTGGTCGCGAACGTTGCAGTCGCCTGCGTCGTATCACCGGCGGTTACCGACGCGCTTCCCTTCGCTTGGTCGGTCGCGTCAGTCGGACTCTCTAGGACGAGCTGGCCGATGAGGTCGAGATCGGTTCCCTTGAGCGAACAGGTGGCGCTGGGGTCCGAGATCTTTGAAAGATCAATCGTCGTGTTATTGGCAGGCGCGCAGGTAATGCCCGAGAACGTCGGTTGCTTTGCCACTTCTTTAATGTGGACGCCGCTGATGACGACGAAAACCCGCCGCTCCAAAACCGCGAGCGCCGCAGCTCTCCAATTTCGGAACGGATAGGGCCTCATGTAGTAGCCGGGCTGCAGGTCGTCGGACGAGGGCGGGTTGTAGGGGTTATCGGTCCCAATATTGCAGAACGAATATTGGCTGGCGCCTGGTTCGGGTTTGTCCGGATCGGTCGGTCGAGGTTTAGTTGACGTGCCGCAACGAGCAAAGGGCAGTTGCTCCAGCGGTTTTTCGGCAAGGAAGGTGACGAGCGGAGCGGCGCCCTGTATGGGCACCACCGTCTTACTGGTCGAGGATGCGGAGAAGGCAAGGTCGTTGATGTGGTTGAGGTGCTCAAGCGTGTGGTCGGGAAAGATGTTGATCAGCCCAGTAATAAAAGGACCTTGGAAGATAGCTACCGCTGCTCCGAGGTCGGTCGCTTGTGCGGTTGAGCTGCTTGTGCTCTGTAACAGCGCGCCGCTCGCACCCCCGGCGATAGCGCCTACGGCTTGTAATACGTTAATGATGACGTTCCGGCGGTCCTCCGTCTGCCCGCGTTGTGCGACGTTGCGCACGATGAGCTTGTCTCGAGCTGCCTGGAAGCGTCCGAACTGAAGCCGGTTTAGTCCGGTGTCTACAGCGATCTGGATGTCATGAATTAGGAATTCGTTCTGCGAGTTCAAGTTTCGGACGGTTACTTGAAGCGCGACATAGTCATTTGCCACGCGACGGCCAAATGTATCGCTCGTTTCCTTCCACTGCAGAATGGAAAAGGAGCAACTGACGTCGTCCGGACGCTCGAACGTAGTTGGGCCAGCCAATTGGTCAGCCGCGTTCTGAGCTGGGGATGCAGCGGCTGGGGCGACGCTCGCCGGGGTGACGCTCGCTGGGGAAAGTGGAACAGGAGCCTTGTTCGCCAAGTCCTGCACGACCGCCGAAACGTCGCTCGGCATCACGTTGAGGAACTTATCAGCTGTTAGCGTCATCGCAAAATCGCGAACTGGTTGGCCAGGATCGCCGGACGGCGCAGCCTGATTGAAGCTAGCCTGGGCGACGCTAGCCACCGCCGCTGCCTCAGACGCATTGAGGGGGGACGGTTCCGGCTTTGGTGGTTCTGCCTCTGCGAGCGCGCGCAATTCATAATTCTGACCATCATCAAACAGGCACGGCACAAAGTCCCCCAGCGGCTTCTTGGCCTTTGCACGCCGGCTCCTAAGGCCGGCCGCGGCGTTAAGGGCCGCGATCCGCTTTGTTGCCGTGTCAGAGGCCGCGTTAGCATCCTCCGCGGCCTTAGTTGCGGCTTGCATTGCACCGTTTACGCCGCTCGCAGATTGGTCGGCGCGGGTGGCCGCAGCCCTCGCCCCATCAGCCGCAGTATTTGCACTGGCTGCAGCGGAGGCGGCGTCCGAAGTGGCCTTGCAAGTGTCGGTCTGGGCGCAGGCCTGTGTCGCAGGGCTGGCTGCGGGAGCCGAGGAGGGCGCTGCAGGAGGGGCGCCTTGAGAGTCAGCGTTCGCGGCAAAAATCGCTAGAATGCCGACGACGGTTACTGCACGCACCGAGGGCGAGATCATCCAAATCTCCAAGCAGTCTTAAGGCCCTGCTCGGCGTGGACACCGACCAAAGGAATGCGACGAATGAATCGCCTAAATATTGGTCTGGACCGCAAAAATCGCGTCTTGGCAGAACATCGAGCCTCCGAGCCCCCTCGGTAACGCGTCGGTGCAGGTAAGCTAGACATCTCCTAAGGATAAGTCAAGCCAAAATTCTTGCTGCCGAGACCTTGCCCTCCTCTCGTACGACACGCGGCAAACGACAGAGTTCACCGCTGCGCATGCCTCGCGGAAACGACCGCCGGCTCCTTCGCTGGTGTGATCTGCAGCATCGATCTGCTGCCGACGTGGATGAAGCTTAGTTCCCGCGCCGCCAGCAGAGCGTTCACGGAATCTTTCACGCGCGAGCGCGCCACAATTTTTCCGAAGAAGCTTTCCAGCTCGGTTTGCTCGGCGGCAACCACGCAATCCAGGTATTTCGAGAGCAGCGCCGAAAGCGCCTGCTGCACCGACAAATTGACCCCTTCGCGCACCGCATCCGGCGACCAGCGGTTCAGTTCGTCCCAATACGATCCTTCATTGGCCTTGTAATCTACGCGCGTGATACGCAGCTTCGACAATAACTCGCCCAGCGCCTTGTCGAGCGCCGGAATCGAGACGCTGCCGCCCAGCGCTTCCTGCAGCTTCTGCTTCGAAATAGGACCGTCGCGCCGGATCAGATCAAACGCATCGCAAGCCAGCGGCGAGTAAGCAGAACGCGGTCCCCGCTTGGGCGCGAGCTTGGGATTGCGCTCGCCCACCAGCGCGTAAAAAAAAGGGAACGCCGAAGCCGCAACCAGGAACGCGTTGTTTTCGTCGAACAAGTTCGCCTCGTAGGCCGTCCGCTCGCGCAGCAGACGGACCATGAGATCGGTCGCCTCCGCCGCGCGTGGATCGGAGTAAGCATGCTGCCACGTCGGAAGACGATCGTCAGATCCCACGAAAGCTCCGATAAAGGTCGGAACCGGCATCGTGGGGCGCACGGGATACATCAGGCAAAATCCCACGCCCTCGACAAACGCGCGCGCCTCCTCGATGGTCCGGATGGGCTTGCCATCCAGCCGCCACTTCTCGCGCCGGAGTCGCTGCAGGTCTTGCTCGGTCATAGACAGCTCTCAGCTTCCGGCCATCGGCTCTCCGCGAAAAACTCGCTCTGCATCGCTCTTGCTGAGAACTGAAGCTGGTAACTAGATTCTCTTAAACGCTTTCTGAATATCCTTAACAGAATACCGCAGGACCACGGGCCTGCCGTGCGGGCATGACATGGGATGGTCGGTTTTCGCGAGTTCGGTGAGCAGCCATTCCATTTTATTTTGCTCCAGCGGCATGTTCACCTTGATCGCGGCGTGGCAGGCAATGGAGGCGGCAATGCGCCCGCGAATTTTTTCCAGGTTCAGCGACTGCTCTTCCCGGGAAATCTGGTCGAGCAGTTCGTGGAGCATCCGTTCGACCGCCGCCGCATCCACTCCCGCGGGCGCAACTTTCACCGCGACGCTGCGCGCGCCGAAGGGTTCGGCCTCGAATCCGTTGTGCTGCAGTTCGCCGGCAATTTCGGCAAACACCGCCTGCTGCGCCGGAGACAACTCCAGCACGATCGGCATCAGCAGGCGCTGGCTTTCGACTTTCTGCACGGCGCGCTGCTTCAGAATGCGCTCAAACAGAACGCGCTCGTGGGCCACGTGCTGGTCGACGATCCATAATCCATCTTCATTCACCGCGAGGATGAACGAATTGCGAATCTGTCCCAGCGGCCGCAGCGTCGAGAGCGCAGCCAAGGTCGGCTCTTCTTCTCGTACTTCGAGCGCAGGTGCGCAGCCATTATCTGGAATCGCCTCGGCGAAGCGAGCTTCAAGTCCGCTTTTTTCCAGTTCGCGCGCAACCGGGATCGCGGCATTGGCCTCGACCGCAATGCCGCCTTCGAACTGGAAGTGCGCGGAAACCGGTGGCACAATCGGCGCCTGCAAAGCAAATCCCCCGCCGCCCGCGGGTTCGTAAAAAGCACGCGCTGGCGCTTCTGACGCGGATACCAGGTCGGAGGGCGGCTCCCATTCTCTGGCTCCGGGAGTCAACCCCGCGCTCGCGGTCGCATGCGCGCGAATCTCTGTAGTGAACTGCGGCGCGGGACGAGCCTTCATTAGAGCCGCCCGAACCGTATCGCGCACAAAATCGTGCATCACCGTCGGTTGGCGAAAACGCACCTCCGTTTTCGAAGGATGAACATTCACGTCCACTTCGCCCGGCGGCAATTCCAGAAACAACAACACTACCGGATAGACGGTTGGCGGAATGATGTTGCGGTAAGCCTCGGTCAATCCATGCTGCACCAGCCGGTCGCGAATCAGGCGGCCGTTGACGAAGACGAAGATCGAATTGCGGTTGAGCTTCTGGATCTCAGGCTTCGAAACGAAGCCGTGAAGCCGCATCTCGCCGGGAGCTGCGGGTTCCGCTTCATCCTCGCTCACTTCGCGCCGCCAGGGCGGAGGCTGGGGTAATCCAACATGCTGCAGGGATTGCACAGCGGCAACTGCAATCAACTGGTCGAGCGTTTCCTTGCCGAAGACCTGATAGACGCGCTCGCTGTAGCCTGCGACTGGCGGCGCGACCAGAATGGCATTCGTCATAGAATGCAACTCGAAATGCTTTTCCGGATGCGCCAGAGCGTAGTGCGTGACCAGCGACGCGATGTGCGAAAGCTCGGTCGACTCCGCTTTTAAGAACTTTTTTCGCGCCGGAATATTGAAGAAGAGATCGCGCACCGTGATGGAAGTGCCCGGAGGCAGGCCAGCTTCTTCGACGCGCGCCATCTTGCCGCCGTTAATCTCGATGATGGTGCCGGCCGCGGCTTCCGTTGACTGTTCTCCCGCGGCCGCGCATGTTTCGAGGCGCAGGCGCGACACCGATGCAATCGAGGGCAGCGCTTCGCCGCGAAATCCCAGCGTGGCCACGCTCAGCAGATCTTCCGCGTCTTTGATCTTCGACGTCGCATGGCGCTCGAAGGCCAGCATGGCGTCGTCGCGCACCATGCCGCATCCGTTGTCGGTGATCTGGATCAGCCTCTTGCCGCCCGCTTCGATGCTGATCTTGATGCGCGTTGCGCCCGCGTCCAGCGCGTTCTCCAGCAGTTCCTTTACTACCGAGGCAGGGCGCTCCACCACCTCGCCGGCGGCGATCTTGTTGGCAACCTGCTCGGAGAGTACGTGGATGCGGCCCATGGCAAGAGTGGTCAGTGGCTAGTGGTCAGTCTCGCAGATGGCGGAGCGGAAGGCAAAGACGCGCTGCGTCCGGAGGAAGCAGTCGTTCAGGACTGTGGAAATTTGGCCGAAAAATAATTCCTGAGCGGCTTTGCCGACGCATGGGAGCGCACATCCTGGGGATCTGAGAGGCTGAAAATCAAAAGGATAGCCCCCTCCCCCCCCTTTTTCTAAAATCTCTGGAATCATCAGGTTAGCGAAAATTTCCCCGCAAGATCTTCTTGTCAAAGAACTTAGATACTAAGATCCTTGGAATCAAGAACTTAGGGGCGCGATGAGTTGGCTGGTGCCAACCGTCACGGCCTCGACCATGATCGCGCAAATTTGTGAGCCGCGCAAGGTCAGATGTCACATCGGGTTGTGGAAATTCGGAACGAGGATGTCTACTTCTCAAAGTCAGAATCTTCTGGCTACAGGCTGCACCGCGGCCCACCTTTCGAAAACCGCGAAAGGTGGGGCATCCTCAGTTGTGATTGCTCCGACAAAGTCGGGCCAGTCCCCAGAACTGCTGAGGAATGCCGGAAGATGAGATCATTCTCCGCTTGATTGCATAACGACGTTGGCTGGTCGCAGCGAGTAGATTGGTTGCGACAAACAGACCAAGGCTCACTGAGAGGAGCCAACGTCATGCTGATTATAGGCTGTGATTTTCATCCGGGGTTTCAGCAG
>Ga0302324_100001790_pt1 | contig 51268 bp, 44 predicted proteins | sample Palsa_T0_1_FD_201949 | JGI IMG/M metagenome (GOLD analysis project Ga0302324, IMG submission 201949) | Peat permafrost microbial communities from Stordalen Mire near Abisko, Sweden - Palsa_T0_1 | ecosystem: Environmental > Terrestrial > Soil > Palsa > Peat permafrost | place: Sweden: Abisko...
GTTTCATCTTCAAGACGCAATACGTGCAAGCAGCGTTGTAAAGTGTCAAAGAGTCGCCCGGCCGCATGGCTACAGCCTTCTCCGCCGCCGCAACCGCCTCGCGCGTTTTTCCCTGCCGGCTGTAGTTCGCTGCAAGCAAGATTGTCGCGCGCACATCCTCGGGCACTGTTTGCAGTTGATGCTCGAGGACCACGATCAATTTTTCTTCCAGCTTCGCCGCGGCCTGATCGTCGCCGAGAGCACGCAAGACGTTTGCGTAGGGAATGTAGACGTTGTAGTCGTCCCCGCAAACTGCAATTGCGCGATCGATTAATTCGGCGGCCTCTTTCCAGCGATCCGATTCGAAAAGCGCGCGCCCGAGGACGGCGTAACCTTCTTCACAATCCGGCTTGAGTTCAATGGCCTTGCGCGCCCAGAGTGCGGCTTCGACATAATTTTTCTGCACGGCATACAATCGTGCGCGAGCGGATAATGCTTCGGGAAGATCGGGTTGGAGCGCCAACGCACGTTCGACGGCTCGCAATCCTTTTTCAATCCAAAGCGGATCGCCGCCTTGATATTCGGCGAATGCGCCGGACACATGCGCGATACCTGCGTACGCCTGCGCGAAATCCGCGTCGAGACGAATTGCATGCTGGTACATCTGCATGGCGAATTCGAGATTCCCCATGCGGGCATACTTCCGGCCGCGAAGTAGATAGTCATACGCCTCAGGATTTTCCGTCGGCTTCTGCGCGATTACCTGTTCTTCCTGAGGGGAAAGCTGGATGCGGAGCGCCGCGGCGATACTCCGCGCGATTTCTTCCTGCACTTCGAACACGTCCTTCAGTTCCCTGTCGAATCGTTCCGCCCAAACCGGATAATCGCGGCCCGCGTCAACGAGTTGCGCATTAATTCGCAAACGGTTGCCCGCGCGGCGGACGCTGCCCGCCAGCACGAAATTCGCGCCAAGTCTCTGGCCGATGTCGGGCGCGGTGAGCGACGTATCGCGGAAAGGAAGAACCGTCGTGCGCGGGAAAACGTGCAGGCCTTTGATTTTCAAGAGCTCGGTGATGATATCTTCGGACATCCCGTCTCGGAAATATTCATCATCCTTCGCGCCGCTCATGTTTTCGAAATAGAGGACCGCGAGCGATTTATCCGCTCGAGCCACCGGAACTGCGGCGCTGCGGCCTGACTCCGACTCACGCTTCAGTCGTTGCAGATCCGCCCGCATTTCCGACGCATTCTGATAGCGAAGCCGTCGCTCCTTCTCAAGCGAGCGGTTGATGATTCGATCGAGTTCCGGAGGAACATTCGGATTGAGGCGAATAGGCGCCACAGGCGTCCGATTCAATATCGCTTCAAAAATTACCGCCGGCGTATTTCCGCCGAAGGCCGCGCGCCCCGTGGCCATTTCGTAGAGCACCACGCCGAATGAAAAAAGATCGCTGCGGGCGTCGATATCCTCGCCCCGCGCCTGTTCGGGAGACATGTAAGCGACGGTGCCCATCGTCGTCCCGGGGCTGGTCAAACTTTCAGTGCCTATAGCAGCTGTTGGAGCGGAAGAAGCGCTGAGAGTGTCTCCCATGCCGGGCTGCCATCCGGCGGGTTTCGCCAAACCAAAATCCAAAATCTTGGGCCTGCCTTGCGTGATGAAAATATTCGCGGGCTTGATATCGCGATGTACGATTCCCTTCGCGTGAGCCGCTTCCAGCGCGCCGGCAATCTGAACTCCGATGTCGAGCAGATCATCAATGGGCAGCGCGCGTACGCCGATTCGCTGGCGCAGTGTTTCGCCCTCGAGCAGTTCCATGACGATAAAGGAACGCCCATCCTGCTCGTCAATATCGTGGATCGTGCAGATATTCGGGTGATTGAGAGCCGAGGCAGCACGCGCCTCACGCTGGAACCGTTCGAGCGCGCGCGCATCTCGGGCGAGCTCATCCGGAAGAAATTTCAGCGCCACCTGACGGCCCAGGCGAATATCTTCCGCCTTGAATACAACACCCATCCCGCCGCCGCCAAGTTTGTCAAGGAGTCGATAGTGAGAAATAGTCTCGCCAGGCATCTGAGGAACTCCGAACAGACGGAATCCTAGCCCTAGCCGGATACTAAGTCAACGCGCACGACATCTTTCGAGCGAGCCCCCCACGGCTGACGGCCGGCTCACTAACGCCGCCAACGTAATGAGAAAGTGCCGTCGAAGTTCAGGCGCGGTTGAGAAAAGCGCTAGCCGCGTCTCAGCGTCGTCGAACGATCGAACGATTGGCCTCAACCACCGCCGCAGAGATCGTGCTTCACGAAGTGTCGAAATCCATGTAAAGATGAGCGATTCGAACGGCATGGTTGAGAGCAACTGTTGTCGTTCCGGCGGAATCAACACTGTGCACGACCGATTGGGAGGATGCATGCGGCGTTTTCTCGGGCTCTTGGGACTGCTGGCTCTATGCGCTATACCTGCGCGTGCGCAGATCACGCCGAGATATGAAATCGGCGCCGGTTTCGATTTCACTTACGCCGGGCCCCAAGCACTGTCATCCACTACCGCAACGCCGCGCCTGAATATGTATGGTTGGAACGCGAACGGCGTCTATAACCTCCGCCGCATCGTGGGCGTGGCATTCGATGTCAGCGGCGTGTACAACGTTCAGGTTTCTCCGAACCAAAATATTGGCAACGCTACCACTCAAAACTACCCGTTCTTCATCGGCCCGCGCGTGTATCCTCTCGGCCATCGTAAATTGACAGTCTTCGGACAAATCATGTTCGGCGGCGGCTACCAACGGCTGAGCGCTCCTCTGCTGAATCCATTTCCTGCTGCGATCTTGACCAGCGTCGGATACGCGTGGCAAGGCGGAGGCGGAGTCGACTATGCCTTCCGTGACCACTGGGCGATTCGATTGATCGAAGTCGACTACCTGAACACGCACTTCAATGGCAGCGGCCAGGGCAGTGAGCGGGCAACAATCGGAGTCGTGTATCGCTTCGGTGTTGCGGGCGTACGGCGAAAGAAGCATTAAAATATTTCGGGAAGCGCGGCTGAGGCCGGCACGAGCTACAGAATTCCCAAGCCATCGGCGGTGAACGCCGATAACACTCCATTCGGTCCAATCCGGCAAGGCAATATCATCCTTTGGGTGCTCTAATTTTCACTTGCGCCAAGTTATCGCTCAGTGCAGATTAACGCACTATGGAATTTCGGCTTGAAACGGCATCTTCACGTATCGCGCTGCTGGCCGTCTGTGCGCTGGTCGCTGTGCTGTTCTGCTATGAGGCCGTCAGACTGGAACTGGCGGAACACCGCATCTGGTCCGATGATTTGACAAAGATGCAAAGCGCGGCCGCGCTCGAGCCGGGCTATGCGGAATATTGGGATCGCCTCGGAAGATTCCTGCAATTCGGGTTGGACGAACAGAATTTCCCCGACGCGCTCCACAATTACGAAAAGGCCGTAAAGATTAGCCCACTCACCGCGCGTTATTGGATTGACCTCGCGATTGCGCACGAAAATTTGGGAGACACCGAAAAGGCACGGAAAGATTTCGACGAAGCGCGAGCGGATTATCCCGGATCGGCGGAAGTACGCTGGGAGTACGCGAACTTTTTGCTCCGTCAAGGACAGCTGCCCGAAGCGTTCAAGGAAATGCGCACAGCCGTTCAAGAAGATTCTTCTCTGCTCCCGCTCGCAATAAATCGCGCGTGGCGTGCGACGAACGATCCCGATCAAGTCGCCGACGCGATTCTGCCGAACACCGCGGCTGCATACATCGAAGCGCTCAACTTCTTTGCTGGCGAAGAAGACGTAGATGGCGGCCTGAAGATCTGGAGTCGCCTCGCGAGCTTGCAACAGCCATTTTCAATCGAATCCTTGTTTCCCTTCTTCGACGTTGTGATCCAGCAGAATCGTGGTGCCGACGGGGTGCGAATGTGGCTTGAGGCCCTCGCTGCGTGCGGTTTGCCGTACGATTCGCCGTCGAATGGCTCTGTGGTTCTGGACGGCGGCTTCGAACACGACGCCTTGAACGGCGGCTTTGATTGGCGCATGCCGTCATCTTGGGGCATGACTGCGGATTACGACACGAGCGTCTTCCACGGCGGCAAGCGTTCGTTGCGACTGGATTTCGGCGGGGGCATGAATATAGATCTCCGGCAACCTCTGCAATTCGTGGCGGTCGATCCTGCCCGGACGTACCGTCTAGTTGGGTTCGTTCGCACGTTGAGTATAACGACGGAAAGCGGCATACGGTTCTATGTCTTCGATCCCCACCATCCAGATGAGTTCTATCTGGAGACAGACGATCTGACGGGAACGCACGATTGGTCCGAGCTGCAAGGCAACATCACGACTGGTCCAAACACACAGATCCTTGAGGTCGAAGTTCGCCGGATACCCAGCCGGATGTTCGAGAACAAGCTGGCAGGATCCGCATGGATTGATGATGTATCCCTTGTTCCCGCCGCCGCGGCGGCTTCGCCCGCGAGCGCAGAGCCCCGGCGGGGAATCCAATGAGAGCCCTGCAAATTGGTGTTTGTTTGCTAATCGTCTTTGCCGTCGCTGCCCACGGCGTCGTGGAAATCTGGTCTGAATCGACTTTCGAAATCGGAGCGGCGCTTTTGTTTCTGGCCTGGGGGCTTTTCACTACGAGCTCGACCGACGCTGAAGTTTACTGGAACGATTTGAATTGGCCAATCGTTGGCCTCTTCGCTTGGGCGATCCTTCAGCTCTTGTTTCGCATCACCGTCTATCCGTTTCTGACTTGGACGTCGCTCCTGCGCTTCGGCGCGTGCTTCCTCATTTATTTCGTCGCGACTCAAGTCTTTCGCGATCGGAAAGATTTGCGATTCGTGACTTGGTTTCTCGTCCTCTTGGGTTTTTGCGTGGCGCTCGAAGGGATCGCTCAGCAGTTCAGCGGCGGCGGAAAAATTTATGGTTTTCGCGAACTGCACATCGGTGGAGAACCATTCGGGCCGTACGTCAATCGAAATCATTTCGCGGGCCTGATGGAACTGCTGGTGCCGGTCGGATTGTCGTTCCTCGCATTTCACGGCGTGCGTCGTGATTTAATGCCGCTCTTGGGATTGTTCACATTGGTGCCGGTAGGCGCGATTTTTCTAGCCGCGTCGAGAGGCGGCTTGATCACGTTCGGGTTCGAGTTGGCCTTGCTTGCCATTATTTACGTGAGCCGGCAATCCGGGAAAATGCGTCTCGGGCCGGCGATTGCTTTTGTTCTCGTAGTCGCCTCGCTCATTGCATGGCTGGGCGTCGGAAGGGATCTTGAGCGATTCAGCACGAAAGGTTTGGGTGAAGTTACAGTCGATCGACGGTGGACGATGACGAAAGGGACGCTGCGCGTGTTCCTCGCACACCCGGTCACCGGGGCGGGGCTTGGCACACTCGCCGTCGAGTTTCCCCGGTACGACACAGGCTACGACGGAAAATTAGTCGACCATGCTCACAACGATTACGCGGAGCTTCTCGCGGAACTCGGCCTGCCCGGCGCGATTTGCGGCATAGCTTTTCTGTGGTTGTTACTTCAAGCGTCAATACGCGCTCTGCAAAGAACTCAAGGTCATTTCTCCGTCGCGTATCACATTGCTGCGCTCGTCGCGTGTGCTGGATTGCTTCTTCACAGCTTCGTAGATTTCAATCTTCACATCCCTTCTAACGCATTATTGTTCATAATTCAGGCCGGTTTATTGGCATCTCCGCCGTTGACGACAGACCCCGTAAACAGCAGAAAACAAATGGCTTGGACCACAAAATCAGTCGTTGACATTCATCCATCCGCCAGTGCATAGTGTCTTGGGGCATCATCCAAATGAGCATCAAAGTCCGTCGTTTTACGGGCTGCTTGAAGTCGAAATTGGTCTTGGTCTTCCTCATTCTTTCATGGGGAGTACCGTCAGTTTACTGCCAAGATCAGCCGCAGACCTCCAAGCAGACCAACGACAAGATATTTCAGCTCGCACAGTCGAAGACGACGCGGTCCTCGGAAATTCCTATCGGTTCAGGCGACGTTGTCCACGTTGACGTCTTCGACGTTCCCGAATTGACTCGGGAGGTTCGCGTGAGCGACACCGGCGACGTTTCGCTCCCTCTCATTCCGGGGCGCGTGCACGCTGCCGGGCTGACCACATTCGAACTCGAAGCCAAATTGGAAAATCTGCTGATCGAGAACGGGCTGGTCTCACACCCGCAGGTGTCGGTCTTCGTGAAAGAGCAGACCAGCCAGCCCGTGTCCGTTGTCGGCGCAGTGTCAAGACAGATGGTGATGCAGATCGTCAGGCCGACCACACTTCTTGAGGTCTTGGCGGACGCGGGGGGAATTACCGACGATGCCGGCAGCTTCGTATTCGTAACCCGGGGAGGACTCAACGCAGCCCCCCTCGACTCGGCGACTCCACAACCGAAGGGCGGCGGGCAAGATCCGCCGGCGCCGGATAGCGCGACTGAGAAAATCCGACTGCACGACCTATTGGTCTCGGGTGATCCGACTTTCAATGTGCCGGTCTACGGTGGAGATGTCGTAAGTGTTCCGCGGTCAGGCACCGTCTATGTACTTGGCGCCGTCCAAGGACCGGGAGGGTTCACTCTCGAGAGCCGAGGTGACCACGTCACGGTCTTGAAAGCGCTCAGCATGGCGCACGGACTGACGGGTACGGCAAAGGCAAATAGCGCCTTAATCCTTCGGCAAGACCCGGCAACAGGCGAGAAGAAGGAAATCCCCGCGCCGATCAGCAAGATTTTGGCGCGCAAGGTAGACGACGTTCCACTGCAGGCGGGCGATATGTTGTTCGTGCCCGATAGCGCGGGAAAGAAAGCTTTGTACAAGGCCGGAGCGGCAGCGTTATTCGTTGGCACTTCGGTCGCGATTTACCACTTCTAGAGCCAAAGGTTGATCGCGCACCACAGTTATTCGAGTTGAACCGGGAGCAAAATGGAAGACGCTAGTAGACTGGTTATGCGGGACCGAAAGGGAGCAGAATCCCTTTCACTGATCACAGCTGCTCCTGTGGCGAGCTGGGAGCAGATGCCGAAAGAGCCGCATCTACTCGATTACCTAATCATTCTGAAGAAGCACCAATGGCTGGTGCTGAGCTTTCTGCTGACAGTGCTCACGGTTGTTACTATCGCGACGTTTAAAATTAAACCTGTATATGTCGCCGCGGCTCGAGTGGAAGTGGACCGCGAAGCGCAAAGCATCCAGCCCTTTCCCGAGTCAAATTCCTATGACGATTATGTGGACACCGAAAACTACATTGAAACGCAAACCAAGATCCTGCAGAGCGAGACGTTGGCGCTCCAGACCATCAAGTCAATGGATCTTGGGAGATATCCCGAGTTCGGCGGTAAGACGAACACTTTCACAATCCCTCATGCTGGGTTTACGTCTCAGCGCCATCCGCTCCTCGGTTCATTTCTAGGAGCTTTGTCTATACAGCGCGTTAAGGACAGCCGGTTGATCGAAGTGCGGTTTGAGGCGCAAGATCCCCAATTGGCGGCGCAGATTGTAAACGGTCATCTTCAAAACTATATCGAGGCAAACTTCCGAAGCAAATACGACGCGACAACGCAGGCTTCGATTTGGCTTTCGAGTGAGCTAGAGGACCTGCGCATGAAGGTTGAGAGATCCGAGGCTGCGAAGATAGCCTACGAGCGCGAAAATCAAATCTGGACCATTGACGAGAAACAAAATATCACGACTCAGAAACTCGCGGACCTCAATAAGACACTCACGGAAGCGCAAACTGATCTGGTACAGAAACAAGCGCTTTATCAAATTGCAAAGTCGGGCGATATTGACCAACTCCCCGACGTACGTAACAACGCGTACACGACCGACTTGCTCAAGCGCCAATCCGAACTAGATGAACAATATAGTGATAGTTCGGCGCAATTCGGCCCAAATTATCCAAAAGTACAGCGAATCGCACGCGAGAAGAAAGAGGTGGACGACGCGCTTGCGCGCGCCAAGCAAAACATCTTGGCATCCATCGCGACGGACTACAAAACGGCCCAGGAACGCGTCGATCTTTTCTCGGCGGCCCTCGAGAAACAAAAGAGCGAAACCAATGATATGTCCGAGAAGCTAGTTCAGTATCACATTCTCGAACACGAGGCAGAATCGAATAAGCAGCTCTATGACGGGCTGCAACAGAAACTAAAAGAGGCGAGCATCACCGCCGGCTTGCGCTCGAGCAATATTCGCATCGTGGACCCGGCGCTCGTGCCGACAACCCCCGCGCGGCCTCAAAAGGCGAAGAGCATTCTGATCGCCTTCCTCGTCGGGCTTGTCGGTGGTGTGGGTCTCGCCTTTCTGCGGGAGTACCTCGATAACACGGTGAAATCGCCCGATGATGTCGAACGCCTTGCCGGGCTGCCCTCACTCGCGGTCGTTCCCGCTCTTCCGAACATGTTGAGTACATCACATCCAAGCAACCTGCTGACCACTGGCGATGGCGTAGGGAAACAACAACATTCGGGCGTTGAACTCGTCTCGTTCATTAAACCGAAGTCGCAGGTATCCGAGGCCTTTCGCGCACTGAGAACGTCGCTGTTGCTCTCCCAGGCCGAACACCCACCTCAGGTCATCCTGGTCACAAGCGCGCTCCCGCGCGAAGGGAAGACGACCTCTGCGCTCAATCTGGCCGTGACGCTCGCTCAGCTCGGTGACCGAACTCTGATTGTCGATGCCGACCTTCGCAAACCCGGAATCCGTCGGGCGCTCGGTCTTACCGTCGGCCGCGATTTCGGTCTGAGCTCGTATCTCGCGGGCGTCTCTTCATTGGACGACGTTATCATTCCGCATCCGCAGATCGACAACCTGGCGGCGCTAACGACCGGTCCGATACCGCCGAGTCCAGCAGATCTGCTTTCGTCGCACCGGATGCGCGACGCGATCACCTACCTTCGTCAGAAGTACAAGTTCATCGTGATCGACTCACCACCGGTTATGGCTGCGACAGACGCCGTGATTATCTCCGCAGTGACGGATGGCGTTCTTCTCGTTGTACGCAGCGGGGAGACTCCTAAAGAGGCATTCACCCGCACGCGCGATCTTCTGCGCGCTGTTAAGTGTCGGTTGCTAGGCGTGGTTTTGAATGCAGTCGATTCGAACGCGCCGGATTATTACTACTCGTATCGCTACTATCCATATGCGTATGGATACGGCTATGGCGAAGACGCCCTCGGCAAGACGTCCAAGTTCCCCCTGGGCGGCGGTCCAGTCCCCGCACCATAGGAGCCCAAGCATGCGTGCATTAATCACCGGAGGAGCAGGATTCATCGGATCGCACCTGGCCGAACGTCTACTGGCGCGGGGCGACGAAGTCATCATCCTCGATGACCTTTCGACAGGCAGCGTCGAGAATATCCGCCACCTCAAAGGTCACGAGCGTTTCCAGTGCGTCTTCGATTCCATCCAAAATCGAATGCTCCTTGCCGAACTCGTAGATGAATCTGACGTCGTGTTTCATCTCGCGGCGGCAGTCGGTGTCCGGCTCATCGTCGAAAGCCCGGTGCGGACCATTGAAACGAACGTTAACGGCACACAATTGGTTCTTGAAGCGGCATGCAGAAAGAAGAAGCTGGTTTTCACGGCGTCCACTTCCGAAGTGTATGGCAAGAGTGAGCGCGTGCCGTTTCACGAAGATGCCGATCTCGTGCTCGGACCCACATCAATTGGTCGTTGGAGCTATGCCGCATCAAAAGCGCTCGATGAGTTTCTCTCCGTCGCCTATTGGAGGGAGCGCAAGCAACCGGTTGTGATCGCGCGGCTGTTTAACACAGTCGGGCCACGTCAAACAGGACGATACGGGATGGTTCTGCCCAACTTCGTACGCCAGGCGCTTGAAGGATCACCGATTACCGTCTACGGCAGCGGGAAGCAATCGCGTTGTTTCTGCGATGTCTCCGATTCCGTGGAAGCGATTCTCCGACTCGTCGGAACAAGCGCGGCTATCGGAGAAGTGGTCAACGTTGGCAGCGACCACGAAATCACGATCGAGGGGCTTGCTCGCCAAGTGAGGGAGCAGGCGAAGAGTGAATCCACGATTGAATTAATTCCCTACGACCAAGCCTACGAGCCAGGGTTTGAAGACATGCCGCGTCGTGTGCCGGCGCTTGAGAAGCTGGAAGGCCTGACTGGGTTCCGCCCGTCTATTCCGCTCACTGCGATTATCGATCGCGTGATTGCATATCAAACTGCGAAGCGGAACCCGAACGTTGCGCATAAGTTACATGCAGGTACGGTGCGGTCGGCTAACACGATCGCGATTTGAGTGGCTCTAATGTCGATCCTTCAGCATCGTTCCGCGCTCTGCCAGGGAAGGGCTTTTTCGTTGTAGCGTACGGTCTAAGCGAAGCATTCCTAATCCGAATCAGATACACGGGCGGTTCCTGTACTTCTGCTCAGCCTGTCGAGCCGTTACCGTTGTCCACCCTGCTTGAATTGAATTTCTCTCAGAGTTTAGTTTCTCCGGTATTCTGGGCTAGGCATCACACAATCCAAACGGATCACTTAGGACGGATGTGACATGAACGAGGGCTTGTCCAGAAACAGAGTGTCCGTTGTAATCCCTGTCTTCAACGAGAAGGCAACGATAGCCGAATTGGTTCGACGTGTGCAAGCCGTGGAAATCGACAAGGAAATCGTAATCGTGGACGACTATTCTACGGACGGAACGCGTGAGGTTCTGCAGCAAATCGTCGGGCTAACGGATCGCCAGCCGGGCTCTTTGGGGCAATCCACACCGGAGATGTCCGGTGACGGAAACGTGCGCGTTTATCTGCAGGAGCGCAATCGTGGAAAGGGCGCTGCGGTGCGACGAGGCATCAAGGAAGCAAGCGGCGACCTAATCCTGATTCAAGACGCTGATCTCGAGTACGATCCGCAAGACTACGCCGCGCTCCTCGATCCGATCAACCGAGGAATGGCTGACGTTGTCTATGGCTCCCGGTTTCTCGGCGGCCCTCACCGCGTACTTTACTTCTGGCACTTAGTCGGCAATAAAACTCTGACGCTGATTTCGAACATGTTCACGAATCTTGGCCTAACTGACGTTTGGACTTGCTACAAAGTTTTCCGGCGAGAAGTCTTGCAGAGCTTCGAGCTCAAAGAAAACCGTTTCGGGTTCGAGCCCGAGGTGACCGCCAAGGTGTCTCACGGCAGATGGGTCGTCTTCGAAGTGCCAATTTCCTATAATGGCAGGACATACGCGCAGGGCAAGAAAATCACGTGGCGCGACGCTTTTCGCGCCATTTGGTGCGTAGTGCGCTACGGCGTTTTCAAGTAGACGCTCGGGAGTATGTCGAGATGTCCTCAAAGTTAGGCGTCGGAATCATTGGATACGGCTATTGGGGGCCGAACTATGCACGTGTATTCAACGATTTGGGCGACTCAGCCGTCACGGCGATTTGCGACGTCCAGGCTGAAAGGCGGCAACGCGCGTCGTCACGATTTCCAAGCGTTCATGTTTGCGCCGGTGTCGAAGAGCTTTTGAAAAGGTCCGACGTTAATGCCGTCATTATCTCGACGCCCGCCTCGACACACTTCGAGCTGGCCCGGCTGGCGCTAGCCTCCGGGCGCCACGTGATCATCGAAAAGCCGATCGCGACGGAAATAGCGCATTGCGGCGCGTTACGAGAGCTCGCCCAAAAATGCGGCCGCGTATTAATGGTGGCGCACACGTTTCTCTATAATCCGGGCGTCCGCAAGTTGCATGAATGCGTAAATTTGCGTGCTTTCGGGCGATTGTATTACATGCACTCGACGCGCACGAATCTGGGCCCGATTCGAGGAGATGTAAACGCAATATGGGATTTGGCGCCCCACGACATCTCAATTTTCAATTACCTCATCAATCAGGAGCCCCAGTGGGCAAGCGCCGTGGGATCTCATTCCCTTGGAAATGCTCGTGAGGATGTCGGCTTCATCACCCTCGGCTACAGCAATGGCGTGATCGGCAATATTCACGTGAGTTGGGCTGATCCTAACAAGGTCCGCAGAGTTGTCGTGGTGGGGAGCCAGCAACGGCTCGTGTTTGACGATCTGAACGATCTCGAGCGCGTTCGCATATTTGAAAAGGGGGTGGCCGTCGGCGAAACTGATACGGCATCGTTTGGCGACTTCAAATTGCTGATTCGGGACGGCGATATCATAAGTCCAAAAGTGGAGTACAGCGAACCGCTGAAAAATCAAGCGACGGATTTCATCGAAGCGATTCGCGAAAACCGGCAGCCGGTATCGGACGGCGCCAGCGGAGAAGCCGTCGTACGAACGTTGAAAGCGATTGAAGCGTCCATGGCGCACCGCGGAAAAGCGGTGGAGGTAGTACAGTGCTCAACTGCGTCGCGGTAGAGCTCGGAAGTGACTGTTCCATTGATCCCGGGGTTATTCTCGGTTATCCCCCGGGACGCGCGGTAGAGAAGTTACCCGTGCGCATTGGAAATTTGGCGCAAATCCGCTCGGGCAGTGTGATCTACGCGTCGGTCGAGATCGGCGATCACTTCGAGACAGGGCACAACGTCGTCATCCGGGAAGGCAATCGAATCGGGCACGATTGCGCGGTCTGGAACAATTCGACGGTGGATTACGATTGCGTGATCGGCTCGCGCGTAAAGATTCATTGCAACGTCTACATCTCGCAATTCACTACGATCGAAGATGATGTCTTTCTGGCGCCAGGGGTGATGCTTGCGAACGATCCCCATCCTCTATGCACGAAGTGCATGCAAGGCCCGACAATCAAGTCGGGTGCAAAAATCGGTATCGGAGCCACGATACTTCCCCACGTGATTATTGGCGAAAACGCACTCGTCGGTGCCGGAAGCGTCGTTACGCACGACGTTCCTGCAAGCGCTGTGGTGGCAGGATCGCCGGCGCGGGTAATTTCGGACGTGGATGCACTGGAGTGCCCGTTCGATATCGTAAAACCGTATGTAAATGGGATTGAAGTAAAAAGGCGTCCTGAGTGGACAACGGTCCCAGCATTGCCTCGGCCTGTGGTGCGGCCCAATCGATCTGCGAAATGAAGACCCTCGCGGCAATCTTTGCCTTTAACGAAGGAGACAAAATTCGGCGCACGATATCCCGTCACCCGTCGGCGCGCCAGTATGACTTGCTCGTAATGGACGATGGCTCAACGGATGGCGCGATAGACTCTTTACCCAGGAATGGGTGGATGCACATGCGCAATTCGACGAATCGTGGTATCGGCGCGGCGATGAAACAGGTATTCGAATACACTCTCGAGAAGAATTACGACATCCTTGTGATACAGGCGGGCAACGACAAAGATGATCCCAACGAAATTTCGAAATTACTCGAGCCGATTATCGCGGGCCGTGCGGATTTCGTTCAGGGATCGCGGTTCTTGCCGGGCGGCGGTTACGGCAATACGCCTGCGTATCGTGTGGTCGCGACCCGATTCGTGCATCCGATGTTGTTTTCGTTGTTCGCAGAGAAGTACGTCACGGAAACCACAAACGGCTTTCGTGCTTTTCGCACCGAGATCCTTCGCGATACGCGGGTAGATTGGCGCCAAGATTGGCTCAACAAGTATGAATTGGAGCCCTATCTCTTGTTCAAGACGATCCGGTTGGGCTATCGGCATTGCGAGGTGCCTGTGACTAAGGTGTATCCGCCTCACGGACAGGGCTACACAAAAATGAAGCCGATAACGGGATGGTGGAGCATTTTCCGTCCTATTGTCTACTTGGGATTCGGTGTAAAGAAATGACTGAGCAAATCAAGGTTCCTTTTGTCGACTTGCAAGCCCAATACCGCTCGATTGCATCGGAGGTTACGGACGCGATGATGCGCGCGGTCGAGCGCGGGGATTACATTCTTGGCGATGATGTTCGCCTCTTTGAAGAAGACTTTGCAAAGTATATCGGAACAAGCGACGCAGTCGCTGTCGGAAGCGGACTCGATGCGCTCGAGCTTACATTGAGAGCTTATGGCGTCGGCCCCGGCCACGAAGTGATCACTGCCGCGAACACTTTCATCGCCACGGTTCTAGCGATCATGGCGACCGGCGCGCGGCCCGTCCTGGTGGATGTCGATGAGGAAACCTATAATATCGATCCGGCCGCCATCGAAGCGGCGATTACATCGAAAACGAAAGCACTCATGCCCGTGCACCTTTACGGGCAGCCCGCCGACATGCAGCCAATCCTCGAAATTGCGCGGAAGCATGGACTGATTGTTATTGAGGATGCGGCGCAGGCGCACGGTGCTTGGTATGACGGGCGCCGCGCCGGGTCTCTCGGACATGCTGGGGGATTTAGCTTTTACCCGGCGAAGAATCTCGGCGCTTACGGCGACGGAGGAATGGTTGCGACAAATGACGCATCTACCGCAGGAAAAATCCGCCGGCTTCGTAATTATGGCCAAAGAGTAAAGTATGAACATCCGGTCGTGGGAACGAATTCGCGGCTCGATACGATCCAAGCCGCTATTCTGCGCGTAAAGCTTCGGCACCTGGATCAGTGGAATTCAGCTCGGCGTGAGCACGCAGCTTCGTACGACGCGCTATTGGCGGGGACGCAGATCGTCCTACCAAAAACAGCACAGAAGTGCACGCACGTCTATCACCTGTACGTAATTCAACTGGATCGCCGACGCGAAGTGCAGGAGTTACTAAGGGCGCGAGGAATTGGCACGGGGATTCATTACCCTATCCCGATCCACATGCAAGGGGCATGCGCGGGGTTGGGCTATCGTAAGGGCGATTTCCCCGTGACAGAGAACGCCGCCTCGCGAATTCTCTCTCTGCCGATGTATCCGGAGTTGACACCTGAGCAGCGCGAGTTCGTCGCGGAAAACTCACTGCGAGCGATTACTAGGTCCGCTGACATCACGCCCACGGCGTCGAAAAGATAGAAACGACGTGAAAAGCATTCGTTGCGTTTCGTATATCAAGCATTGCAGATATCCAATGTAGCTGCATCACATCGATTGAACTGGCGGAGGCCTCGCGCTTAATTGACTGTTGTGTGAAGAAACATGAGATGAACCGTTGCGATCCTGCCTATGATCCGGGCTGTTCAACATACGAGGGTGGTCGAAGCGTAGCCGGACCTAATTGTCTGTCTAATCGGCGTTTCGACAAAGCCAAGACGCGGTCGATAGTCGCGTTTTGAAGTGTGGGTTTTGATCTAAGCTAGTTTCGGCGGCTCGCTCCGCGAATTAGACGATGTCCTCGCGGCCGACATCCGGAACAAAGTTAGGTTGTTCAGGAAGGCAGAGTTTGGTCATGACTGGAAGATACGACAAATTCCTGCTCGTGATATTTCTAGTCACGCTGCCGATGGTGAATCCTTGGATTCGAGGGGATGGAGTCGGATACTACGCGTACGCCCGCGCGATGCTCATCGAGCACAGGCTCGACTTCACGAAGGATTGGCTGGCCGCGAATACGAGTTTCCGAATGAGTCATACAGACATGGAGGGACATCTCGTTCCAAGCGTGTTCACGGCCACGGGCCATCTGGCCAATCACTTTTCCGTGGGGCCTGCAATTCTTTGGGCACCGTTCCTGATCGTCACGCACGTGGGTGTGAACGTGTATGACAAGCTTGGCGGGCATGTAACTGTCGACGGTTACTCCTACCCCTATATTGTGACAGTGGCGGTCGCCAGCGCGTTATATGGCTTCCTGGCCCTCTGGCTCTCGTTTCGCTTGGCACGAAAGTACGTCGCGGAGTGCTGGGCTTTCCTCGCCACAATGGGCATTTGGTTCGCCAGCTCGTTACCCATCTACATGTATTTCAATCCGTCCTGGGCGCATGCCGGATCCGCGTTCACAGTTGCACTCTTTCTGTGGTATTGGGATCGCACGCGTGTGGCTCGGACGTGGCAACAATGGTTGATACTGGGCGCTGTCGGTGGATTGATGATGGACGTTTATTATATAAGCGCAGTAGTTCTCGTCGTGCCGCTCTTGGAATCGTTGGAGACGTATTGGAGCGCGCGAAAAGCGAAGGATCCGGGACCGGTCATGCAACTCGTCGTGGGGAATGCCCTCTTTGCAGTTGCCCTCTTGACGACCTTCTTCCCGACACTCGTTACGAGGAAAATCATTTTCGGCAGCTATTTTCAAACAGGCTACTCGGAGCGTTGGTTCTGGGAATCCCCCGCAATCCTTCGAGTTTCCTTTTCAGCCGATCACGGGCTGTTCAGTTGGACTCCGATCGTGCTCCTCGCTGTTGCGGGACTTTTCTTTCTACGGAAGTGCGATCGAACGCTTGCTGTCTATACCATTGCACTCTTCGGGACGTATCTTTACGCCGTCGGATGTTACCAGAACTGGGACGGGCTCTCGTCCTTTGGAAACCGATTCTTTGTGTCGCTCAGCACTTTATTTGTTTTGGGACTTGCGGCATTTTTTGATTTCCTGGAGCGTACGTGGCAAGAACGGCGAACTGCTATAATCGCTTCGACCGCGACATTCGTGCTAATCCTGTGGAATCTCGGTCTCATGTTTCAATGGGGAATGCATCTCATTCCCGCGCGGGGACCAATATCATGGCGGCAAGCGGCTTACAACCAATTCAGGGTTGTCCCCATCGAATGCACGGCCGAATTGAAGCGTTATCTGGACCATCGCCAAGCACTGATGGACGAAATCGAAAATCGTGACGTCCAGCAGCTCAAAAAGCAGCAATCGGATCCTTCGCGGGACCATAAATGACGGGCGCGTTTGTTCGCGAAACTACGGCGCCGATCAACTCATTTTATATGACGGACAATTGGAAGGCCGACAGACCTTGAGCTCGAATCTGACAGCAGGAATCTCGGAGGCCTACGATCGTATCCTCGTGTGTATTTGCGAAAATGAGAAAGATCTCCGAATGTTGTATTTCGCGCGACACCGACAGAGTGCGCGCTCGAAATGAGAATCCTCGTCACGGGAAGCAGTGGGTTGATCGGGTCAGAGGCAGTCGAACATTTCGACCGCAAGGGTCACAATGTCATCGGCGTGGACAACAACATGCGCCGCGAGTTCTTCGGGCCGCCAGGCGACACGACCTGGAATCTCGCGCGATTGGGTGCGGCAACCAAACACTTTACGCACTACGAACTGGACATTCGCAATCGAGAGGCAATATTCAGCCTGTTCCGCGAGCATCGCTTCGATCGAATCATTCACTGCGCCGCCCAGCCATCGCACGACAAAGCAAGTCAAATTCCGCTGGTGGATTTCGACGTCAATGCGGGCGGCACCCTGAACCTACTCGAAGCAGCGCGGCAATCCAGCCCCGAGGCGACTTTCTTATTCATAAGCACGAACAAGGTTTATGGAGACGCGCCGAACGAACTACCGCTCAAAGAGCTCCCGACCCGCTACGATTATGCCGATCCGAAAGACTTCGAAGGCATCGCGGAGGATTTTCGCATCGATCGTTCGATGCACTCGATCTTCGGCGCTTCGAAAGTCGCCGCCGATGTGATGGCGCAAGAATATGGACGCTATTATGATCTCCCGGTCGGAATCTTCCGCGGCGGCTGTCTGACGGGACCGAATCACAGCGGGGTCGAGCTGCACGGATTCCTTTCGTATCTCGTGCGCGTAGCATTTTCCGGCCGCACTTACACAGTCTACGGATATAAAGGCAAGCAAGTGCGGGATAACATTCATAGTAACGACGTCATCGCCGCGATGGAAGCATTTGCTGCGAATCCGCGGCGCGGCGAGGTCTATAACCTCGGGGGCGGGCGCGGCAATAGCATCTCCGTTCTCGAAGCGATTACTCGGATCGAGGATTTGAGCGGCCGGAAAATCAAGTGGTTGTACACCGATCAGCCGCGCAAGGGCGATCACATATGTTACATCAGCGATTTGCGCAAGCTCAAATCGCATTTTCCGGGCTGGGTAATCACACGAAACCTAGACGACATCTTGAAGGAACTGGTGGCCGCCGCGCAGGAGCAACTTCGAGGAGCCCGATCTATTTCGAGGTCTTAGGCCAAAGTTGTTCTTTCGAGTTGTGCGGAGAATAATAGTTTACGAGAGAAATTAGAGCTCGTGCGCGCACTGATCGGTTCGTCCCTGACGCGGCGAGTGCTAGATAAGCGGGAGTTGAAATCATCATGGCGCAGCCTGTAGTTACGGCGCTAATTGACACACACAACCACGAGAGCTTCATCGAAGAAGCAATTGTGAGCGTGCTTGAGCAGGATTTCCCTTCGAGCGACCTGGAAATCCTCGTGGTGGACGATGGTTCCACGGATCGCACGCCTGAAATCGTCCATAAGTTTGCGCCCCGGGTCCGCTACCAGCAAAAGGAAAATGCTGGCCAAGCATCAGCATTCAATTTCGCGATTCCGCAAGCGCAGGGAGAAGTAATCGCGTTTCTCGATGGCGACGATTGGTGGGAAAAATTCAAAGTGACTGAGGTGATGACGACTTTTGAAAAAAACCTATGGGCCGGCGCGGTCGGCCACGGAATCATTCAACATGATTCAACGGACGGAACGAACTTGGCACTTTCTCCTGAATTTCCGGTTTGTTTCGACATTCGGTCTTCAAAGGGTGCACGAACCTACTGGCACTACATGTACTTTCTCGGCGCGAGTCGCGTTTCTATCAGGCGTAGCGTTTTGGAAAGAGTATTGCCGATCCCCGGAGCCATTGTCGTCGAAGCGGATGAGTTCATGTCGGTCATGTCCATTGCGCACAGCAGCGCCATATTACTTCCGGCGTGCCTGACTCACTGCCGGCTGCACGATCAGAATCAGCATCAATTCAACGCTGAAGATCCCGAGCGGATGCGCGGCAAACTGAATTCGCTTTCGTGCCTCGCGCGAGAGCTCACCCCGCGGTTGTTGGCAGCAGGGATCCCCGAAGAATCGATCCAAATCATTGTGGATCCAATTCTCGCGACGGTTGGACGGATGAAATTGACGCTCGACAGCGGAATGCCATGGCAGACTTACTTCGTCGAGCAGGAGCATTTCCGGCTTTATCACTCGAGCGCGCCCTTCGGCGATCGGGTTTATAAGCAACTTTCGCTTCTGCTCACACTGATCCTGCCGCCGCGGACGTTTTATAGACTTAAAAACTTCTACACCGAGAGAACCCTGAGTCGCTCTCCAGTCCAGTTGGGCGAACCCTCTCCCTCTGCCCCCATTCAGGAAAAGCGGCATTCACGCAAGCGAACGGCCGGGAACTAATCATGGCCCTCCACGCGAGTAGCGCGGCGGCATCGCGTCCATTTTCACACACTCCCTAATATATTGAAAATAAGCAACTTCTGGCCGACCGCGAGGCCGTAGCGATCTGACATTGGGGCGAGAGGGAGTCGCATTGCGAGGTATAATGCTGTTGTAGGTGCTTCGGCGCCAACAACTCGCATGTTGAAGCGTTATTGGACGCGAGAAAGCAGCAGATGACTCAGATCGCGAAGATGGACGTGACGCAGCCCAAGGGGATGGAATGGATGGCGTAGTCAACGCTGCCGAGTCGATTGGCGTATCTAGCCCTCCAGTACTCCGTATAACGCCACCGAGCCGCTGGTGGGTTGTTCCGCTCCGTGAGCTGTGGAACTATCGAGAACTGCTTTACTTCTTCGTCTGGCGAGATATCAAAGTTCGTTACAAACAGACGGCCGTTGGCGCGGCATGGGCGGTCTTGCAGCCTCTGTTGACGATGCTTGTGTTCAGCCTCTTTTTCGGTAAGCTGGCGCACATCCCCTCGGAGGGGCTCCCCTACCCGATTTTTTACTACAGCGCCTTGCTGCCGTGGATGTATTTCGCGGCCAGTTTGCAGAACGCGACGAACACAATTGTCGAAAACCAGCGCATCATCACCAAAGTGTATTTCCCCCGACTAGTGCTGCCGCTTTCAGCGATACTCTCAGGGCTGGTGGATTTCAGCGTGTCTTTTCTGATGTTTCTTGCGATGACGATTTTTTACGGAATCCGGCCGACCTTGGCGATTCTTTATTTCCCCTTGTATCTGTTGCTGGCGCTGCTGACAGCGTTGGGCGCGGGTCTTTGGCTTTCTGCTCTCAATGCCATCTACCGCGACGTGAGGTACGTGCTTCCGTTCCTGGTGCAGTTTTGGATGTTCGCCTCGCCAGTCGCCTATCCGAGCTCTTTAGTACCGCCGAGATGGCGCTGGGTGTACGGTCTCAATCCGATGGCCGGTGTGATAGAAGGATTCCGTTGGGCGCTGACCGGCCACGGCGCTCCACCCAGCCCCCTGCTGTTTGCGTCATGCGCGGTAGTTCTTGTTTCCCTGATCAGCGGGCTGGCGTTTTTCCAGCGCATGGAAACGACGATTGCGGATGTTTCTTGAAACGTTCTGTTTCGAACTGGTGTGTGGCGCAAACCGATGACTGAGATGTCCATTCAAGTCGATGGGCTTGGAAAACGCTACCGGATCGGAGAGCGTGAGCGGTATCTCGCGCTACGCGACATAATCGGCCGGGCGTTGAGGGCTTCAGCAGACCTGCTGGCCAGTAGCCGGTCTGGCTCGAACCATCGGAAGCGAGAACATTTTTGGGCGCTGAGAGAAGCCTCTTTCGAAATCCGTAAGGGTGAGGTTATTGGTCTGATTGGACGGAACGGGGCGGGAAAAAGCACCCTGCTGAAGTTGCTGGCCCGGATTACAAGGCCGACCGAAGGATGGGCAGAAATTCGTGGGCGTGTTGGCAGCCTTCTCGAGGTGGGCACGGGGTTTCATCCGGAACTGACCGGCCGCGAAAACATCTACCTAAACGGCGCGATCCTTGGAATGAAGAGAAGGGAGATTGACGGAAAATTCGATGAGATTGTCGGGTTCTCCGAGGTCGAACGCTTCCTCGACACGCCGTTGAAGTATTACAGCACCGGAATGCAGATGCGCTTGGCATTCGCCGTAGCCGCGCACCTTGAGCCGGAGATTCTGCTTGTAGATGAAGTGTTGGCCGTAGGTGATCTGGAGTTCCAAAAGAAATGCCTTGGAAAGATGAGCGAGGTGTCCAAGGGTGGCCGCACCATCCTATTCGTAAGTCATCAGATGAGCCAGATTCGACGCCTGTGCGAACGAGTGATCTGGGTCGACCACGGAGTCATTAAGGAAGACGGCCGGACCCTTGATGTTGTCTCCGCCTATGAGCGTGCTTTCATAGAGCGAATTGACATGGACGATACACAAAATAAGACTCTTGGTCGCCACATTCAGTTTCTCAAATGGGAACTTCTCGTTGAGGATGGCGCGCCGCCAAATATTCTCCAGCATTTTGGTCCTTTTGCCTTCCGAGTCACGATTCACATTCCGGAAACGATCAGGAAAGGAAGCTACGCAATTCTTCTTCTTGATTATAGCGAACGGATTATCGGGCATTGGAACCTTGAACTGTCTGCACTGGAGCCCGGCACATATGATTTCTTGCATCACCTGCCGACGCTTCCGATCAAGCCCGGCGCGTATCGCTGGAAAATCGGAATATATGACGGCCATAGGTGGACGGATCCGTGGTGGGCTGCTCCGGATCTCTTAGTAGGTACCAAGCCATTTTTGGCGGCCGCCGACGAGTTTATGGCGATTCTCAATCTGCCCTGCGATATGGAAATTCGAGCATTGGAGGGGTTGCATAAGTGAAACGTATTTTGCCCCCGATTAGTTCGATCGCGTATTGGATACGCTTCGTGGCTGACTGCCGCGCGCTCTCTCTCGGCGGCTCGGCGAAGATCTTGACGAACAAAGGCATTTTCGCAATTCGTCACGCATTGCGCAGATTTGCGACCGCCCGATCGGGACCATTAAGTGGCTGGCTAAATGCTCCCTTTCATTTGAGAGGTCTGGTTACGTGGAGCCCAGCTTCAAAGGCTTGGTATGTCCTTGAAGACGAGGGCACTTCAGTGGCCATGACGAAGTCACGGGAAGAGCCCGAAGAATGGATGTTGGACGTACTCTTACCGGGGATGACGGTAATTGACGTCGGAGCACACCAGGGCCGCTATGCGATCCAATTATCTCGTCACGTCGGACAGACGGGCCTTGTGGTCGCTGTTGAGCCTGATCCCAGGAACTTAGCATTACTAAATCGAAATATCGAACTCAATGGGATCCAAAACGTGCGATCGATTCTAGCTGCTTGCTGGTCTGGCCGAGAACCGCTCCAGTTCTTGCGTGGCAAGACATTGGATGTTTCTCGGGTGTGTCAGAGTTCCTCTGAGAACATGGAACTAATTGGTTTGCCGCTAGATGATCTCGTTGACGAGTTGGCTCTTCGTCGGTTGGACCAGGTGAAAATCGACGTGGAGGGAGCGGAGCTTGCGGTCCTAGACGGGGGCGCGGAAACCATCCGCAAATTCAAGCCTTTTCTGTTCGTGGAGTTTCATCAATCGCTTCCCATTTTGACAGATTGGTTGGTGGCGCACGGCTATCAGATCGCGCACCACGCAAAGGACTCATTTGCCGAGGACTATGGGTGGATTTGGGCAGTTCCAACGGCGGACAACTGAGAGGCAACAGAATTTGGTAGTAATCAGCGTTATCATACCGACGAGAGATCGACTCGGCTTTCTGAAAGAGGCTATTTCGAGCGTCCAGGCGCAAACGTACTCCGATTGGGAGGCGATCGTCATTGACGACGCTTCGACAGACGGAACCTGGCAATGGCTCGCCTCGTTGGGCGAAGGGCGGATCCGGGGAGTTCACTTAGAACGGCATTGCGAGCGCTCCGCCGCGCGCAACCGCGGGGTTCGAGAGGCGGGAGGGGAACTGGTCCTTTTTCTTGATGACGACGACCGTCTCAAGCCGCACGCGCTGGCTTGTCTATCTGCTGAGCTTGAGCAGCATCCCGATGCTATCGCCGCCATCGGCGGGCGAGTGTATTTCGATGATCGAGGTCAAGGTCAAGAGTTTACGCTTTCTAATTGGCGGGTGAAGCGTGTGATCTGGCCCGAGATCCTGTTTGGCCTCGTGCCGGCACAGGGCGAAGCCTTGATTCGGAAGTCGACTCTTATAGCGACAAGCGGATGGATGGAGCACTTGGCTCTCGCTGAAGATCACGAATTCTGGCTCCGATTGGTCAGGCTTGGTCCGGTCGTCATGATTCCCGACACAGTTCTCGAAGTCCGCGTACACGCCGGCCAGTCACCGCGAACGGGCCTTCGGGGGAGAACGAAGGACTTTCGCCGTGCGTTTGTTAATAACTTGCCGCCCGAGTCTAGGGTACAGGGAGAGCGAGCGTTCGAGGCATTTCGATGCAATCAAGCAGGCCAGAGAGCTTTCGGGCTCGGTGACTACAAACTCTCTTTGAAGCTGTACGCCCGCGTCATCCGTCGAGCACCTTTTCTGCTTTGCTCTCCTCTTTCACGCCCGTACATTCTTATCTTTTTCTTCAAATCGCTGGGTGGTTACTTATTCGGGTCGCGGGTGGTGGTGCTAGTTCGACGATTCAGACGACAAGTGCGATCGACGATCAGGAGAGTTAGTGCATGCACATATCCGGATCGGACTCTCTAGCACAAGAACATTCTTTATAGAAATTTCAAATAGACAAGAAAGGTGCTCTGTTCGATGAATATGGCATCATATAAGATTACCATCTCTGACTCGTCTTGCTGACGCCGAAACGGCACTATTCGAAAACCTGTTCAACTGGAACTGATAATAGGAGTGGTGGACGAGGCCCACGAATCAAAGTGAAGAAATCCTTATCTTCCGCGATGCGGCGAAAGAACCTGGCTCCGATTCTGCCGAGCGAACCTACAGGTTTCATTGGCGTCCCGAAGTTACAGCGACGGTACAAGATTCTCTCATGTCTTTTGAGATCCCCCTCGGGAGTGCGGACTTAGTTGAGCTGGAACTGGAAGAAGTAATGTTTGCGCTTTTTGAGTCGGAACGATTCTACTTCGCTATGTTCAAAGCTTCGTTGGAGGGCGCGGTTCGCGGGGTTTTCTGTGCAGTTAAGCGACCTTCGGTCCGCTCATATGAATGTCCCCAGATATTTCGCATTATTCAAAGGTTTCGTTTGCACGCTCGCACCTTTTCTTTCTTCCCATTGCTGCCATCAACCTCAACTATAGCAATGAGAGTCTCCTGGCGCTTTCGAAGCCTTCTCGGTAAAGCGTTGACATTTGTGCCCATTCCTGTGGAGCCTCCGGAGGAACAGTAAGTGCGTGACGCAATCGTTGTCTCCGGATGGACGTGGGAGAACTTCAATGTGCCCGAACGAATGGCTCTAGCATTGGCCCATGCGGGATCGCGCGTCCTCTATTGCCAAAATCCAGTTTCCTGGTTCCGTCACACCGGCCGTCCGTTAGCTGAGGTCGAAAAAGGCATCTTCGGATTTGGCCCGGAATTCCTAGGTCATCGATTGAACATCTTTCCGTTCCTGGCGCCGATACAGGCAAAGCTTTTGGCGAATCAAATTCTCAAGAACGCCACGTATCTGGGGCTAAGAGATCCCCTCTTTATTTATCCGCACGGCGAATATTGTTTGTCGCTCTGTCAGGAATTCAAGCAGCGAGGATTTCCTCTGATCCACATCTGCATGGATTATCACGAAAGGCAGCAGCTTGAGCATGTGCGTCTGTCCGATTTGACTCTGGCAATTCCGCGCGCCGCATTCGAAGAACTGGAGAAGCAGTTTGGTGGAAAAGTTCGCCTTCTGCCGCAGTTTTCGTCGGTCTATGGTTCTGTTCCAGTCTCGTATGGCGATCTTCCAGAACCGCTCGAACTCTCCAAAATTCCTAGACCTCGGCTAGGTTATCTAGGAAGCATTATAGGCCGTCTTTCCTTGCCCATACTTCATGAGCTGCTGTCGAACCATCCCGAGTGGCACTTTGTCTCCTTTGGAACTGAAAAAATCCTTTCTTTCCCCAATGAACACATCCTGTCGTGGAGACCTCACCAGGAATTGGCGACCTTCGTTGCGGGAATGGACATCGGATTCATGCCATACGATTGCTCAGACGCAAAGAATCTGCACTGCGTGCCCTTGAAGCTTTTTGATTACTTCGCACAAGGCAAACCAGTGGTCAGCACGCCGATTCTCTACTTGCGTGGATACGAGGAAGTCGCTTCATACGGAAGTACGATCGATGAACTGGCGGCGGCAATCTCGTCTGCTCTAAAGGAACCCCTGGACAGTCCAAAGAAAGCGAAGCGGCTGGCCATTGCTCAGGAGCACTCGATCGACACTCTTTCGGATTGTTTGGAGACTATCTTGACTGAGGTAGACCTGGCGTCGGGTAGAGGGGCTGATGGCAACACCCAGGCAAGGTGATGCATGAATTCTAAGCGAGCGGTAGCGCTGCTGGGACGTCGTGATGAGCCGACGGACGCGTTGCGCGACTATTGCGTTTGGCTTGGCGACGCGCTGGCGCGCTGCGGCATCGAGCTCGAAATCGCCGAGATGCGTTGGGACCACAACGGCTGGCGCCCAGCTATAGTGCGGCTGGAAAAAGAGACTAGAGACTACAGAGGACGCTGGGTGATCTTGCAATACACAGCCCTTGGATGGTCAAGGCGAGGTTTTCCGTTGGGCTTCCTGTGGGTGCTGCGCGTGCTGCGGCACAACGGCGCGCGTTGCGTAGTCGTGTTTCATGATGCGCTTCCTTATGGTGGCACTCGCCGCATCGACCGGGTGCGCCGCGCCTGCCAGCTCTTGGTGATGCGTACTGCCTATCGATGGGCTGAACGTTGTGTGTTAACCGTCCCCCTAGACCGGGTAAGTTGGCTGCCTCCACGACCGGCGAAGGCAGCATTCATCCCTATTGGTGCAAATCTTCAGCCTGTGGCGATGAATGGGACCGGATCGCAGGAGGCCCAGGCTGCGAAGACTGTCGCAGTTTACGGGATAACTGGGGAGCCCGCGACTGTATCCGAGATTCGCGATATCGGCTACGCCTTGAAGCGCGCGAAGGGCAAGTCCAGAGAGTTGCGCCTTGTCGTAATTGGCCGCGGGTCGTCAGAAGCTGAATCGGCCCTGCAACGCGAGCTCGCCGGCAGTGAGGTCCAAATTTCGGTGTTGGGCCTGCTCCCGTCCGACGACATCGCTAAGACCCTTGCCCATGCTGATGTGCTTCTGTTCGTTCGAGGAGGCGTTTCGAGCCGCCGTGGCAGCGCGCTGGCGGCAATCGCCTGCGGACTACCGATCGTCGGCTACGCGGGACCCGAAACGGATTTTCCGATTACCGAGGCAGGTTTAGAATTGGTTCCTGAGGGCGATCGAGTCGCGCTAGCCGTCGCGCTCGACCACGTGCTGGGCGATGATCGTCTTCGCCAAGACTTGCGTCTGAAAAGCCTTCGTGCACATGCAGATCATTTTTCCTGGGAAAAGATTGCGGAGCGATTCGCAACGGAGTTGTCAGATGGGTGAGCGTCGTTACCGAGTATTGCTCGTGCTCACTCATCCGGTTCAGTACATGTCTCCAATTCTGCGAGAAATGTCCAAACAACCAAAGCTGGATATTGTCGTGGCCTACTGCGGCTTGCAGGGTGCGAATCCGGAGTTGGATCCCGATTTCGGCATGGTAGTCGCGTGGGATATCCCACTTCTCGAGGGATATCCGTGGTTAGCCGTGCCGAACCGCGCGTTTCGGCCCGGCCTCGGACGATTTTTCGGCCTTATAAACCCAGGGCTCTGGAAGATAGTAGGCGGGGGTGGTTTTGACGTCGTTGTGATTCTCACGGGCTACATGTACGCCACATTCTGGATAGCGGCGGCGGCTGCAAGAGCGAAAAGATTGCCAATCCTTTTCGGGACTGATGCTCACGGCATTGAGTCTCGCGACGGTAGCAGTTGGAAAAAACGAGTCAAGAAATGGCTTTGGCCGCGTCTTTACCGTTTTGCTGATGTAGTCATTGTTCCTTCGAGTGGCGGAGTCAATTTGATGCAGTCACTCGGAATTCCACCGGAGCGGATCGCGCTCACACCTTACGCGGTGGATAATAAGTGGTGGATCGAACAAGCGGCAAACGTGAATCGCTCCGCGGTGCGTGCTGAATGGCGAATTCCGGATGACGCACCAGTCGTGTTGTTCTGTGCAAAGTTGCAACCGTGGAAACGGCCGCACGATTTACTCCGCGCCTTTGCGAAGGCAAATGTAGAAGGATCATACCTTGTATTCGCCGGAGAGGGTCCGCTCCGCGCAGACTTAGAAGTGGAGGCTAAAACGTTGGGTCTTGCTGAACGGTTGCGCTTTCTAGGCTTCGTAAATCAAACAGGACTTCCCCTCGTCTACCGAGCGTCCGATTTGTTCGTACTCCCATCGGAATATGAACCCTTCGGGGTTGTCGTCAATGAAGCCATGCTATCTGGCTGCCCCGTGATTGTGAGTGACAAAGTCGGGGCGCGGTTTGACTTGATACGGAGTCGTGAAACTGGCTTTGTATATCCAGCGGGAAATGTAGAGGCGCTCGCTATATTACTGGAGGAGCTATTACCCGATAAAGAGAGGCTTCGGGAAATAAGTAACATGGCGCGCGAACGAATGGCTGACTGGTCTCCTGAGAAAAATATCGAAGGTATGATTGGCGCGATTGAGACCGCGTTGCGGATAAGATCCCTCGAAGGTGGCTTGCGGCAATGAAATGGTATCTCCTTAACTTTGCACGACGCCTGCGATTTGGTCTGCGAAATCCACTCTACGCGTTGAAGGCAGCAATGCGTGAACTGACACTCGCTGACGAGCGATTCCTAGCATCGGCCACTGGTGCTCGCCCGGCTGAGATTCGCCGATACATCAACGAGCCGCTACTGCAGTCCAACTTCCTCGGCCTACTGCGACGCAGCGAAAAAACCTTCTATAACGTGGATGTGGTCAGCGCGGATCTCTATGCAAAAAAAGTGCTGCTTCAATACGCCGCAATACGGGCCACGCGGCCTACGATCATAGTGGAAACGGGTGTGGCGAACGGCGTTTCGAGCTCCTATCTTCTACTTGCGCTGGAGTTGAACGGGAGAGGACACCTTCATTCTATCGAGGTGGGCGACAAGTCCTACCAGCCGGCTGGTTACCAGCCCGGCTGGATGGTGCCTGATTTTTTGCGTCACCGTTGGCAACTCCATATTGGCGACGCGAAGATATTGTTGCCAGATCTGCTGCGTCAATTGGAATCAATAGACGTGTTCATACACGACAGTCTTCACACATATGAGCACATGTGGTTCGAGCTCCAGTGCGCCTATCCACACATTAAACCTGGGGGTTTGCTGCTGGCGGACGATGCGCTATGGAATTCGTCATTCGTGGACTTCACGCGAGAAGTGAAGGCTCCTGCAGCACGGATTCTCCGCGGCGTCGGGTTCATGAGAAAGTGACGAGCTGATGAGAATCCTGATTTATACACACGCTTTTGCTCCGAACGTGGGCGGCCAAGAAACGATCGTCATGCAGCTGGCACGAGGCCTTGCACAAGGCAGTTCTTCGGCTTACGTTGCAACTGTAGAATTGACGGTCGTAACGCCCATACCGGCGAATGGAATGAACGATTCAACATTGCCTTTCAGAGTCGTGCGGCAGCCGAATTTGACATCGCTTATCCGCTTGGTCCAGAAAGCCGACGTTATCCACCTCGCTGGCCCGCTTTTCCTGCCAATGATTCTCGGATTCCTGTTGCGGAAGCCCGTTGTCATTGAGCACCATGGTTTTCAGTCCATATGTCCGAACGGCCAGCTGTTCTATGAGCCGTCACGCGTTCACTGTCCGGGACATTTCATGGCTGGCCGCCACAAGGAATGCTTGCGCTGCAACGCGAAACAGGGGAGATGGCGGAGTTTCAAAGCTTGGTATTTAACGTTTCCTCGACGCTGGCTATGCCACAGTGCGTTTTCCAACATCATGCCTACGGACTGGTTGGCGTCTCTCGCGCGCCTGCCCCGGATGATAACGATTCACCACGGATTGACCGAAATTTCACCGCATCCTTTGGAGCGCGTCGATTCAGTTGTGCGCACGTTCGGCTTTCTGGGACGCCTGGTCACGACGAAAGGCGCACGCGTTCTCATCGAGGCAGCAAGCATCTTAAGACTCCGAGGCTGCTCCTTCCAGGTAAAGATCGTCGGGGACGGCCCGGATCGCCGAGCACTCGAGGAGCTTGTCGGAGATCTGAAATTGAAAACCGTCGTTCAGTTCATGGGTTATCTTCCAAACGACGGCGTTGAGGAGAATTTGCAGAATTGCTGTGCAATAATTATGCCCTCGCTCGCTGGAGAGGTCTTCGGATTGGTAGCCGCTGAGGTTATGCAGAGGGGGGGAATCGTGATCGCATCGGATGTTGGGGCGCTGCGCGAGGTCATAGGCACTGGCGGTCTGACGTTTCCTACGGGTAATTCAGCTGCGCTCGCCGACTGCATGCAACGCGTTATCGATAGTCCAGGTCTGGAGAAGCAACTAGGAGCGCTTGCCCAACAGCGGATTCGTGAGAATTTCAGTGCGCAAGCGATGATCGAACGGCATTTCATGGTTTACGCTGGCGCGGTATCGCGATGACAAAGCTAGGGATTGAGATAACATCAAACAGAGGCTTACATGAGGTCGTCGCACCTGACATATTGCCGCGTTTCGCTCGACGTGGAGAAATAGCAATCGACCTAGGAAGCGGATTCGGTGCGATGGCGTTTCGCATGAAATCACTCGAACTTGAGGTCAGAGCCGCTGATATCGACGCGGCCGGACACAAGGGAGAGGTGCCCTTTTCCGGAGTCGATCTGAACGGATCACAGTTCAGCTTGCGGATGGGCGAGGGATTAGGGTCGCTGGTTACTGCAATCGAAGGCATCGAACACACGGAGGAACCTATCAGTTTTCTCCGAAGTGTCGGGCGATTGCTCAAGCCTCGGGCGGTGGCCGTCGTGACAAACCCTAACGTCGACAGCTTTTCTGCTCAAATGAACTTATTCTGGACGAGGAAGATCCGCATTATGGTTGAGGCAGGAGAGCCGACTCACATCTCTGCTATATTCTGGGACCTGTTTGAACGTCAGTTCTTACCACCCGGCGAGTTGACGTCGGCGGATATCATTTGGCACGGACGTCACTACCGCACCGTAGGACAAGTGCCCATATGATGATGATCATGTTGTCGTGTCGCGCCTTCGGATGGAGGCGCAATGATTGACGCAAACTCACTTACGATTCGGAATCAAAGACGAACCTCCGCAGTCCTCTTGGCGCTAGGACTCTACGCAGCCTGGATGATCGGAGGTTGGATTGCGACCGAGAATCTAGCATCCCTCGAGTTCAGCGTAGTCGGGGTGGTCGCCTGCGCCATTTGTGTCGCGATTCTGCAGAACTGGCGCTCCGGTTTCTACGCCTTCTTGGTTTGGTTGCTTTTTGAAGATCTGATCCGAAAATTCCTCGGCAACAATATGTGGATCTTCTTTGCAAAAGATATGATAGTTGGAATCACATATATCTCATTCCTTTTCATGATCCGGCGGAAGCAGGTAGCAGTCTTCCGACCGCCATTCCTGATTTGGTTCGGTGTGTTCTTCTGGCTCGCGGTGATCCAGGTTTTCAATCCCAACAGCCCGAGCATCTTCTACGGTTTGTTGGGGCTAAAGATTTATTTCTATTACTTCGGATTGATTTTTGTTGGGTACGCGCTGATCCGAAACGATGAGGACTTGCACAGATTCTTGGTCATCAACATGATCCTTGCTGCAGTGATTGCCGGGCTCGGAATTGTACAAGCGATTGTCGGACCTGGCTTTCTAAATCCGGGGACTCTTGCGCCCGAGATTCGTGAACTCGGCTCGCTTACGAGATATGCCCCCATCTCGGGCGCAAGAGTATTCCGTCCCAGCTCAGTCTTCGTAAGTGATGGCAGATTTGCGTCGTATATGTTGCTTATGTGGATTTTTGGTCTCGGGGCGAGTGGCTCTCTATTTCTTCGACACTCGCATCGGGGACAAACTGTGATCCTAGGTGGGACAGGGCTCGTGGCAGTGGCGATTGCGTTTTCCGGCTCGCGCGGAGCAATTATTGAGGGATTGGCGAGTTTTTTAGTGCTCGCCGCAGCATTTCTCTGGAGTGCTCCCCTGACGTCCGTTCAATCGCGCCGTTTGGCCCGAGGTGCGCGCCGAGCGTGCTTTGTAGTAGCCATAGGTCTTGTTATTGCTATCACGCTGTATCCGAGTGAAATTGGAGCGCGGTGGAGCTTTTATAGTGAAACTCTATCTCCGTTCAGTTCGGCCTCCGAGCTCGTTGGACGCGGGGGATATTACCCGACGGAGGGTTTGCTGATGGCACTGACTCAGCCGAATTGGATACTTGGTAACGGGATTGGCACCGCTTCTCTCGGCGTCCAGTATGTAAATATGTATCTGAAGCAACCTCGTCCAGAGATCGGAGTCGAGAGTGGTTGGGGCAATTTGCTTCTGCAACTGGGGATTCCTGGGCTGGTCCTGTGGCTGATTTGGACTGCCCGGGCCGTCATCTCCAGTTGGAAAGTGGCCATGGACCTTCGGATTACGAACTATGCTCCGGTGGCTTTTTCAATTGCCTGGTTTGTATTGCTTCTTCTGGTACTGACGTCCTATCACACCCTCGATGCCTATGAGAACTACGTGTACAACGCTTACTTGTGGATTCTTTTCGGAGTGCTCTTCAGTTTACCACGCCTTGCAATTCGATCTGAGGCTCCGGCTATTCGTGCGTAGATGACTGCGAAGCCACGAATTGCCGTTGTCTCGCCGTTCTTGGATAAGCGGCACGGAACGGAGCGCTGCGTTGCCGAACAAATCGAACGTCTCGCGGACGATTTCGAAATTCACATCTACAGCTCTACGGTCGAGGACGTGAATCTTTCCAAGATTATCTGGCATCGCATCCCGCGCTTTCCGGTCCCGCACCTCGCGAGTTATCTCTGGTTCTTTGCAGCCAACCATTTCCGACGCTGGTGGGACCGGCAGTTCCAAAAGCTCGACTTCGATCTGGTTTTTTCACCGGGAATTAATTGTCTGGATGCAGATCTCATCGCTGTCCACATTGTCTTTGTCGAATTCTATCGGGCGGTGCACCAAGCGCTCGCTCTCCGACATAACCCTTTGCGCAAGTGGCCCCGATTGATTCATCGAAAGCTCTCCTACCATCTCTTCATGGCTCTGGAGCGGCGAGTATATACAAAAGACGATTTACCGTTAGCGGTCATTTCACACAAGATGGAGCAAGACCTTGCGCGGTGCTTTAACCGGAAGGGTCGCCTCTCGCTCGTGTATCATGGGGTAGATATAGAACATATGAATCCAGCGCGTCGCCAAAGCCTGCGCGAGGAAACGCGCCGCAGGCTGCAGCTCCCCGAAGGTGCCTTTGCGATTCTTCTGGTTGGCAACGATTGGATAAAGAAGGGCTTGCCCTGCCTGATAGAGGCCGTAGGCAGTTTGCACAGTCCAGACTTGTGGATCTTGGTCTGCGGGCAGAACGATTCTTTGCCGCTTCGCGAACTTCGGCGACATCAGGGACTAGAAACCCGCATAATAATTCTTTCGTTGATCCGCGAGGTAGAGTCCTATTACGCTGCTGCAGATTTGTATGCCGGTCCTTCGCTCGAAGACTCATTCGCGATCCCACCGCTCGAGGCGATGGCCTGCGGTCTGCCAGTGATTGTGAGCCGCCAAGCAGGAGTGAGTGAGCTGCTGACGCATGGTGTCGACGGATTCATACTAGAGGACGCAACGGACGCGAGACAGCTTGCGGAATTCATCCTAACTATTTATGAAAACCCGGATCTTCGACAATTCCTGAGCGTCAACGCAGCGGCAACTGCTCGATACTACACCTGGCAACGTAACGCAGAAGAGATGAAGAGTTTTTTCAATGAATGCCTGCGGGAAAAACGACGTAAGGTTCCTGATTAGGAGCCGTCAGCCTTGACGCAAATATGAAAGCATATTCACCACAAGAATATTGGAGCGAGTTGGCGGAGAAACATAAACGCGCGGACCTGGAGGGTCTGGCGCCGGTCCTGCATCCGGGTGCGCCCCTCTGGTACAATCACTTGATCGACAAATTGCAATTCCGTGCAATTCGTCGCGCCCTCGCGCTCGCGAATCTTCCTCCGAACTCTCGCGTGCTTGATGTCGGCTGCGGAACTGGCCGCTGGGTTCGCCGCTATGGAGAAATGGGGCTCCGTGCAACCGGCGTGGACGCGACTTCAGGTATGCTTCGACTTGCCCGCCAACGAGGCACGGTCGCCTCGTTGATCACCGGAGAAGCCTCTCGCTTGCCGCTGAGGGATGCGGCGTTTGATTGCGTCTCCGACATCACGGTGGTCCAGCACATTCCGGCCTCTCTCCAACTACATGCGCTAAGCGAGATGGTGCGAGTGCTCAAGCCCGGCGGCCACCTGATTCTGATGGAACTTACTCGAGGGAAAGGCACTCATATTTTCCCTCGCACACCGCAGGGTTGGATTCAGCAAGTCGCGTCCTGCGGCGCGAAGCTCATCGGTTGGTTCGGTCAGGAATTCCTGTTGCTCGACCGCCTATTTGTTCACGTCGCACAAATCGTTGGAGGAGGTAATAGCGTTAGGGCCAGGAAGAATTCTTCGTCCGAGTCTGCGGCGCAACACACGTCTCTTACGCGCACTGCTTATTGGGGACTTCGTCACGTCACTGCGCCGGTTTCTGTATGGGTCGAAACTCTGGCCGAAAGGATTTTCCCCGCGCAAATTGCCACCCACGGCGTGTTCGTCTTTCGCAAATGACCACTCCGGAATCGCGGCATTAAACGCAACCAATCGTCGGGCTTTTTCTTGAGTTGCTTGGAGTCGGCGACGTCCAGGAAGGGGAGCGGCAGACTGCCGCGCCCTTGATCGAAATTGCCCGTCGCCATCGGCCAACCACATATGTTCTCAATCTCAACGACCGCCTTTGCCTCAGACATTTCACACTGGTGAAAGCGGGGTTTCCTTCCGAGGCTTTCGCCGATCCGAGCTTCAATTCGACCTTTCTGAGATCAGGTGATCGCGAGAGGATGCGCTTCTCGTCTTCGGATCTCATCCTCGTCTGGCATTCCCCGCCGCTCCGATGAAATTCATTTCCCCGCGCCTCAAGATTTTCGTGATGTCGCACGCTGGAAGGTGTGAAAGCCGTTGTCGCGGCTTCGACGCACAGCGCTGCTGTACGCAGATCCGCACTCACTCCGAGACGTTACGCGGCGCAGAAGCTTGCGGAGGCCCAGGGCATTCCGCACGAAAAAACCCCCGCATCCTCGCCTAGCCGTTGAGTTCGAACTTCCTGCGGTTGGCGGCCGCGCCCGCCGATTTGCCCCTTCCTCAGAACCTTCCGCACGGCCGCGTCATATTGACCGTGAGCCGCTGGCTGGCGTCCAAGCGCTGCAAAGGTGCCGAAGACGAAAACAATGCCAAACAAAATCGATGAGCCGTCTCGTAATGCCAAGCACACAAAGTGCTTAGATTGTCCGAATCACCATCTGCAAATGCATATTGTAGATCGGACCGTCGGATCTAGCAGATTTTACTTCGAGCGGCCACGTTATTGAAAAGGGAAAGTCAATCGATCGGAGTTGCGAGGACGCCGTCGTTGAAAGGAGTGCACTTGTATCGGGCAGTACGAAGTAGGTTCAGCACGTCTTCGGGTGCTCGACCATCACGCGCCAAACAAGTTGCATTCAGCTCCGCAACGATGATCGGTCGAAATCGCCGGAGCACTTCAGACGCCCCACGAAGTGCGCGGATCTCACCACCCTCGATGTCCATCTTGATGAAATCGACTCGGAGGATTCCCCGATCTCGTGCCCAGTCGTCCAGACGTATAACGTTGATCTCAGTTAACGGCTTCAGATCGCTGTCGCTGAGCAGTGAAGACCAGCCTGCTTCCAATTCATTGGAATAAATCGTCGCAGTTCCTGGTGTTTCACCGACCGCGCAAGGATACAAGTGCGCCCAGCCAAAAGCTGTCAGGTTCTTCTGAAGCTGTGAAAGCGTCTGCGGCATGGGCTCAAAAGCGTGGACTTGGCCAGTCCGGCCGACTAACTGGCTAGCGATGGCAGAGAAATAGCCGATGTTGGCGCCCAAATCGAGCACCGTCATGCCAGGTTTCAGCGTTTTTTTCATCCAGGCAATCAGTTCGCGCTCGTAAGCACCGGCCCACATCAGACGTTCAATGCGTTGAGACTTTCTCAGCATGACACGAACTCCGGGTGCGGGATGACACTCAACCTCTCCGGTCCCACTGAGAACAAGTCCCGCAAAGCGGCCCTTGCCCCGAATTGGCAGGGGCTCCAGCACTCTCTGAATCGCATTCAGCGCCAGCGATGAAAGTTTCGGTGACATGTGGGTCGACGAATTGGACGTTATCACAAAAAGGCACTGGGGTTCGAGACTGGCACGCTATTCAGTACAGTGACAAAAACGGTTGTTGCACAATTCTGGCACATTTGTGATCGGCGGTTCGAGTCCTCCCCCTCGGCTCAAAATCACTCTTAGCCGGAATTTCCGATTTGGGGCCTCTTTCGAGCATCGTACACTTCTCCAGTGCTCGGCACAGCGAACCCTCACGGTGCACCGTCACCCTTCACACCGGGTCGGCTGCGCCTAGCACTCATACGGCGCGACCTGTGATCTTCACGGATCAGCTTTTCCTCCAAACACCCAGTATCGACTTTCCAACCGTATTGAACGTCAAGTGATCCACCAATTGAGACGGCGGTACGAGATAATTGTCCCAGAATAGAATTTGCTTCAGACTCGGCTCGGCTTGCCGCAACAGAAACCGGTTTACCAATGACGCTAACTTGCCGACCGAGTCCATATAGTCCAGCCGTATGATTGTGCCGTCGCTTGGCATGCATGCGGATAAACTGAATTTATCGTAGCGACGGAAGTGCCCGATGGCACGGTCAAAGTCCGTATACAGCCACTGGTGGGCTGGAGCCAGGACAACGATTCTGCCGCCCGTTCTGAGCAGTCGAGAAGCACGTCCTAGCTCTTCACGGTCCGCTTCCACATGTTCCAACACGTCGATATAAAGAATTCCATCGAACTTACGCTGCACGCTCAGTTGTTCGGTCGTCCCAATTTCGATGCGGCAGTCTAAGAGACCGGGCTGGTTCGCGAACCGGCTTCGCATACTGTCAATGAGAGCAGGATCAGGTTCCAGGCACGTCCACGAGGAAACGCCGGCGGACTTAAGAAACTCGGTGTTGGCGCCGAGACCGGCTCCGACCTCTAGGACGTCACCGGACAAGTAGGGTCGAATCTCGCTTGACCAATATTTTTTCCAGTTGCGCGCGTGCTCGAATATTCTCAGTTCTTGCCCAACGTAGGAAAAGTGCATCATCGCGAGTACAACGTCATTTCCCGGCGGACAAAATAAGAATAGTCCCGAATTGGAAGGAAACCCAGCTGGCTGCGGTTCATCATGATCGAGAAGACGAGCATAAAAGATGCGATAAGTGACTGGCCCACCAAAATGAGCAGAAGCCCACTGGCAGTTGTGGCCCAGCCAGGGATCGCCACGGATGTGAAGAACCTCACTCCGACGACTGTTCCCATCAAGATGAAGAGGCCGAGCGTGACGACTACGTTTATGACTAGAAGCCTAGTGCCTACTACTTCCTGGTTCGCGAACAATGCAGAAAGTCCGTGAACGACGAGACTGACGAAATCCATGTGGGACTTTCCAGCCAACCGATGAGCGCGATCAGAACGCACCCGGATATAAGGCAGCCGTGATTTAACCAGAGTTGCGGCGTAATGATTCCACAATTCAGGATACACAACGAGGCTCTCGAGATGCTGCCACGGCAAGACACTGAAGTTCCCAAACCGAATGTCGCGACCCGTGAGGACCTTATGCAGGATCCGATAGCAATCGTAAAACGCGCGGAAGGTTGAGTTCTCGAGCCGCTTGCCACGCTCGGCAAATACCGAGGTCGGCCGGACAGATTTTCTCATCGCTGCCACGAGCGCCGGGATGTCTTCCGCTCGATCCTCTCCGTCTGCGTCGATCACGATAACCCCGTCGCCTTTGCGATGTTCTTGGATGTAAGCCAGCGCTATTGCAATCGCTCGCTGATGGCCGAGATTACGGCGCAGCTCGACAATTGAAATACTTTCTATTGCCTCCGGTTGGAACGGCAACTCGCGCGGGGGATCGCTTTCGGTACCGCCGTCGCCGATGAGAATCACGCTGACGAGGGCCGGCTCTTCTCGGCTGAATACCTGGTCAATTTTCCGGCAAAGCTCGACGGCAGAATCCCAGTCGTCGAAGACTGGCATCGTGATGATGAGTTCCATAGTTACGTGTTAAACTCACCGAAATACGTCTTTGAGCGAAGAAGCCTTGCTCCCGGTTCAGTGGGTATCACAGAGTCCTCTAATGCCGCACGTTACGCGATTCAGCCCGTTGGGGTCAACTTACATTCGCGTGCACAACCTTTCGCTTATACTGCTCCGACGAAACAAGCTTACTCCAGAGCCGGGAGGCCGCGAATTTTGCGTTAACCACTCGCCACCCTACGTACTAACTTCAGAGCGGGGAAGCACCTGACTCCGGGTCTTCGAAACGTCGTTAATCCACTTTCTTGAACTGCGCGCGGTGCCGCAAATGGCCAAAGAAGAGCGAGTCTCCTCATCAAATCACGCTCTGAAAGCATACCGCCATAGGAGCCCTTGACTAATTACAGACAAGAACAGCAGCGCAGCCAGGCGCGGACGAGTGAGCTTTGGAAGCAGACCAAAGGCGACAAGACCCAAAAATGGCGCTATTTCGAGAATGTAAATCTCATAAAATGGCAGATTGCCTCCGACTCCGATTTGTTCTGCGATGAAGAACGCGAGCACCAAAAGTGCCAACGCAATAGGAGGGCACGATCGAACTACGTCCCATTTCTCCCGAATCAGGCAACCTAGACAGATCGCGTTATAGGTCGCGATCGCGGCGATAATTCCAAGGACGATGTGCTCGCCAGCCCGCGTTCTTCCGAGAAATTCGAGGAAGGTTTTGATCGGCCCTGGCTGTACCAAGCTTGAAAAGAAGTAAATGGCTGCGACCCCGCCTGCTGCCGCAACTAGCCCAACCCGCCAACGCTGAGTGAATCGGACTTTGAAAACCGCCGGAAAGGTCGCCGGAACTAAATACAATGCGATGTAAAAAGCCGCGACAATCGGACGAAGTGCATTGAGGCCGATCTTGGCAACCCATTTTACGTACGACGCGCCGTTTACCATGCCGGGACTTGTCAAACCCCGCCACGCAAGAATCAAAAGTAGGACGGGGACGCATGCTGTGGCGAGTGAGACGATCACGTTCGCAAACCAAAGCGACTTTAGCTCGAAGCCCCGCTCTCGCCACTGGCAGATTGCGTAAGCAACGACAGCGGCGAATAGCGCAAGATAATACTGCCTGCTATCGATCGCCAAACCTATTGAGAGGCCGCCGATCGCTCCTAGGAACACTTGGCCGGGCGTCATGCTTGGTCGGGACACCGACTCTAGCCAAGCAAGAGTACCAAAGAGAGCAAAGGCCATCGCTGGACCTTCTGCTCGCAATGTTGCGGTCGCCGTTAGGGTGTGGGGGAGCACCAATGTGAATAGCAGCGCTGCACACCACAGCTCTGGAAAATATGAGTAACGAGCGCCCATCAGAATCACGCCCCCGATCGCTAGCCAACTGATCACGCACGCGAGACGCGCATCGCGTAGTTCATTTCCGCCCAGAACATCCACTGCCGCCGCCATCCAGATGAAGCCGACGGGCCCCGGCGGCGAAACGTGACGCCGAATCGTGTCAACTGACACGCCCTGAGTCGCATAGCGATGCACATCCGGTAGGTAATTTGGATCATCGAACACGGGACGGGGTACGAGGCGCACGAACAATAAACCAGAAATAGTGTTTAGCAACAAAAATGCGCTAGCCAGTCGAAGGTACTGGCCGCCCCAAGGTCGCCAAGACTCGGTCGCGGCGGGCGATGTCTGTGGCCCCGCTGAGGCCGGCGGGGCTCCATGATCTAGGGGCATTCCACGTGGCTCTCATTCCGTGGGTCGGTACAAACAACCCATCACAGGATCATTTTTGCGCCATGCTACAAATTAATTCGCATTTGTTCTTGATTGGGCCCTGCATTCTAACAAAAAAGAATCGAAATGAATAATTGGGGAGATGCGATCTCCCTCTTCTGCGGTTGAGGCAAGCGTGGGAGAATGTGACCCAATGAGCGAATCGCTTGTCGGGCTTTTCCCTGATCTCCTGCCGTTCGGCGGCGTGCAAACGGCAGGACGCCACACGGCCGCCGTCCTCTCTCGAGTCGCCAAAGACCTTGGCTGGGAAGCGCACTTCTTAAGTTTGAACGACCCGGCTGGACGCCACAAAGCTGCAACGGGCAATCTTGAATTTGATTTCCATGGATTCGCCCGATCGAAATCGCGCTTCACCCTCGAAGTGCTCAAACTCGCGCGCAAAGACACACGGCTAGTAGTTGCCACACATCCGAATCTTGCATTCCCCGCAGCCGCGATGCGCGCCATAGCGCGTGGATTCCAGCTTGTCGTGATGTCCCACGGCGTTGAAGTTTGGGCACCTCTCGGCAAGTTGCGTCGCGCTGGCCTTCTCGCGGCCGATTGCGTTCTCGCGCCCAGCCGCTACACGGCGGAAAAGCTCCACCGGGTACAACATCTCCCAAGCGAGCGTATTCGTGTATTGCACTGGGGACTCGATCCGGCATTCTTCGAAATGGTCGCCGACGCGGATAGGCTGCCCCTGCCCGACTCGGTTCCGCACGCGCGATACGTCCTCGCAGTTGGCCGTTGGTCTTCCGCCGAGCGATACAAAGGTTTCGACACTCTCATTCAAGCGCTGCCACAACTTCAGTGCGTCGCACCTGATCTTCAACTTGTCTTTGCCGGTGACGGTGATGATCGCCCCGCCCTCGAGAAACTCGCTGAGTCGACGGGAGCCCGCGAACGACTTCACTTTATCAGCGGGCTGACCCGCGCGCAACTTGTCGCCACGTATCGCCACGCCCAAGTATTCGCCTTGCCAAGCGGCGGAGAAGGCTTCGGCATGGTTTTTCTAGAAGCGCTGGCGATGGGCATACCGGTCGTTGGTGGAAATCATGGCGGGATTCTCGATATAATTGATGACGGTGTTACAGGTTTCCTCGTGCCGCACGCAGACATCACACAACTCGCCGAGCGCATTGCGCTCCTCCTTACCAACCGCTCACTCGCCGGCGACATGGCGCGTCGCGGCCGTGAACGTGTGCTTCAGCATTTCCGATTCGAGAATTTCGAAGCCGGGCTTCGGGACGTTCTCGCTCAGGTATGTCCCGCGACGCGGACCCATTGAACATCCTACAAGTATCGCAGACCTATTACCCCTTCCTGGCCGCCGGCGGCCCTCCGACAAAGGTTCGCGCCATCGCCACGAGGCTCGCGCTGGGAGGTCATTCAGTGACCGTGCTGACCGCCGATTTTGGCGTGAGCCGCCACGCCGCGGAGCTCGAGGGCCTCAACCGATGCAAGTGGGGCTGGCGGAGTACAAACGACGGACTGGAAACTATTTACCTTCACACAGTTGCGCGATATCGGAGCCTCACACTTAACCCGGATGTGATACGATTTGCGCAAGAAAGGCTCCAGGAGACAGATGTCGCTCACATCTACGGGATTTACGACCTCATTGGGCCGGCGATAGGTCGTTACTGTACACGCTGCTCCGTTCCATACGTCCTCGAGCCGATGGGAATGTTTCGTCCGATTGTCCGAAGCCTTTGGCTGAAAGGGCTTTATCACCGGAATTTCGGCGAAAGGCTCATTCGTGGAGCGCGATTCTTGATCGCGACATCAGTCCAGGAGAAGCAAGAGTTTCTGGCCGAGGGCATCGAAGAATGCCGCGCGGTGGTGCGCCGCAACGGAATTGATGTGCCCGCCTCTTTGCCTGTCGCCGGTACCTTTCGGGCTCGTTGGGACATCCCTAAAGGCACGAAACTCATTCTCTTCCTCGGACGTCTTATCTCAAAGAAAAGCCCTGAAATGCTAATCACAGCGTTCGCTTCCTGGCGGAATAATACGGGGCGAGTTGCGGGCGCGATCCTTGTGCTCGCAGGGCCTGAAGAGGAACTCTCCTATTTGCGCAAACTGAAGCAACTCAGCGCAAGGCTCGGTGTGGATCAAGCTGTAAAGTTTACCGGGCCGTTGTACGGCGATGCGAAGTGGGCCGCCTACCGCGACGCAGACGTATTCGTGCTTCCATCTCAACATGAAAATTTTGGAAACACGGCGGCGGAATCCGCGGCTTGCGGCACACCCGTGATCCTCACGGATCGATGTGGAGTCGCTCCGATCATCGCCGGGCGTGCAGGAGAGGTGATACCTCACGACGCTACGGCGCTTGCATCCGCGCTCGCATCGTTCCTCGCGAAACCTAATTTGCGAGAGTCATATCGTGACGGCTGTGCCGCAGTGACGCGTGAACTTTCCTGGAATCAACCCGTCGCCCAAATGGAACAACTCTATCGGCATTGCGTTGAAAAGGCGATCGTACAATGAAGCGCAAGCCTCTATTTGAAGCGGCTTGGTACTTCGTAAATGCGATGCTCATCGTTTCTGCCATCCTTTGCATGTATTCCTTCGCCTGGGAATATTCTACCCGAAAATATCTTCAAGGATTTTCCGAAGCAATCGTACCTGCTAACGCGACTCCCGTTGAAAAGGTCGAGACAATTCTCGGCTGGATGTCGAATGGGCCTGCGCGTCGCTCAAGCCAAGACCCACACGGTATCGCGACTCGTGATCCTGAAGAAACGCTGAACTACAAGGCTCTCCTGCGCGTGTGCGGAACGGCGACAAACGCGTTCACGAACCTAGCGAACGCCAGCGGCATCCCATCCCGCCGTTTGCTGTTGTTGAATCGAGACAAGACGGCAAAGCACGTCGTCGCGGAAGTCCGCATCGACAATAAGTGGATCGTCGTGGACCCGTCTTTTCGAGTGATACCCCGCGGTCCAGACGGCAGCCTGCTGACGAGAGAAGACCTCGCCAAATCGGGCATCTTCAGCTATGTATTCGAGAGAGTTCCTGGCTATCCCTTATCCTATACCTACGAACGGACGGTGCATGTCCGGTTGGCGCGGCTTCCAATTTTTGGACGGTTGCTTCATTGGACGCTCGGGCACATCATGCCGGGTTGGGAGGATTCTGTTTTCGTCACACTTCTCGCCGAACGGCTGTCATTCACGGCAACAACACTCTCAATTCTCTGCATTTTGATTTTCCTCTTGGCTCGTCTCGGGTTGCGGCAGTACGGTGAGGCCCGTCTCGGTGTCCATTATCTGGGATTTCGAGATAGGCTGTGGCGTGCGTTTCAGGCTTTCCTTCACGAATCAAGTTAGTTTTATCAAATCATGTCGCAAAAGGTTTCAGGAAACGGAGCCTCCCTCTCCGACGATCGAGTCTTAGTTGTCGGAACTGGGGAAGGCCGGTGCGATTGCCCACACTGACCAACGCAATTACCGGCAATCGCGTACTCCAGCAAACGTGATCCAGGCATCTCCTCCTTTGGAACTGCGGTAATCAACTAACCCACCGCGCGAGCCAATGCTGGCAAAGCTCACTGCCAGAATTTGCGCATTTCGCCATCTGAAATTTATTGAGCACTCTATGGGCTTGCCTTGTGGGTTTTCAAGAACTTATCCAGCGCATCAGGCATGAAATCCGCGGTGCTAAACGCATGAGGGAGCGCAGCCTCAAATGTGGTCGATCGGTAATGGCCCTGCCCGTCCGCAAGAATCACAACAATCGGTGGCTCGCCGTCGTGACGGTTGAAACTGTTTGCTTCGTATCCGTACTGCCGGTCGCGATAATTCAAGATGGGCCACTTCCCCGGCTCGCCCGCTACAACAATCGCGCGCATCAGGTAATCGCGTTCGGTCGCAGCCTGCTGCAACAAACCGCCAATGGGATACCGGTAGTGAAAGGCGGCATCATCAGCTCCCGCCGCGCGATACGTCTTTCCTGAGAATGACAATCCCGCCGCGCCGGGATGCCGCTCGGATGTGAATTGCATCACGCCGCCCAATTCCGCGCCTTGCGGAGACTTCACCAGCCGCGAAAGTTCCGCAGCGCCAAGAGGAACCTTGTTCGCATCCATTTCAGGAAAACTCTTCTCGCACACCACCTGATCCATGAAGTGGCTCACGTGTACCGTGTGATCCGATGCTTGCCCACAAGCTACCAGCAAATGTTCGTAATCTGTCGCGGCGATTTGGTAATCGCGGCAATCGCCGCAACTTCCGCCGCCTCCGCATTGGTGTCCGTAATACGCGATAAACCGGACGAGATGCTGCGTCGCATCGGGGCCAAAAAGCGCAGTCACGTGATTGAGCACCGACGTCTCGCCATGAATCGCCTCGAGCACGTCGTATTCCGTGTTACCGCCGAGAACAATATGCTCTTGTCTGTCTTTCTCGATCACGGTCGCGGCGCGCACCTGGAAGTGCGAAATGCGAGGATCGTTTCCGGAGTGTTCGGCCGCGTCAAGCGCGCGAAAAATCTGCTCGCGCAACTTGGCATCGGGAACGACAGCCTCGGAATCCTTCGACAACGTCCATCGCGACGAATTGCCCTGCGCTCGCGCCGAACACCCGGCGAGCGCGACGGAAAATATCAGCGCGCACAGCACCATCGTCTTCGTGCCCCACGTCTGTATTGAATTGCAATGCGCCATCGCATTCTCCCGTTATTCAAATCCTCCGTCATTTCAAATCGCAATGAACGCGCGATTCTAGCACCCCAAGCCCGAATAGGTGCCTTCTAGCATCTCACGCTCGTCCACCCAATTCACAGGCAACCGCACCGCCCCGGCACTTGTAGCGCCCGGCTCCAGCCGGGCATCTTAGTCTCCCCCCGTGCCGACACACGTGGGGTCGCCTTACGCCGCAAATACCGCACATGCGATCAGATCGTCAAGAATCACGCCGGCAGGGCCCGGCACGAATGGTTCGTACTCTCGGCGCAGCGACTCTCGGAGCCGCGCTCGGATTTCTCGGCTGGAATTTAATCCTGCAAGAATATTCATGGGCGATGGTGGTGCAATGCTTCTAGGTTACTTGATGGCGGTCTTGAGCCTGAAGCTACGGCCCGAAGGCTCCGACTGGCAAATCAGCTGGCTCGTTCCGCTTCTGATCTTGGGTGTGCCGATTTTCGACACGGTGCTGGTTTCGATATCGCGGTCGCGGCGCGGCTTGATTCCCTTCACCTCGCCGGGCAAAGACCATACCGCGCATCGGCTCGCAAATGTCGGGTTGGGGCAGCATGGTGCTGTCTTGGGTCTGTACGGGCTGGCGTGCGTCTTCGGCGGCCTAGCTCTCTTGCTCCCGTAGCTATTCGCGAGGCGAAACGTATACAGTCGTGACTATCGCTGCCATGCTCGGCATCGTGGCCGTCTATTTCCTCGAGAGCGTACCGTTCGAGCGTCAAGGCAAGGTACCGAAGTCGTCCGCGGCTTCCTGACCTTTGTGGATCTCGCGCAGTAAGATCATCTCGGCATAGCCAACAATGCCCTCAGCCACAACCTTAGCGAACCGCAACGGCGGATTTAGTTTTCTTCAATCTCTTCTGTTTTCAAGGTTTCCTTCGCCTGCAGGGACCGACTGTTGTATAGGACCAAATTGAGACCAAAGAGACGTCCAGACAAATCAACGTGGTGTACAATGCCGTCTGTTCAGTCCAAAATGGAATTCCGAGCCAAATGATGTAAGCGACCGCTGTCGAATGCTCACGCTCAAAAGCATAACGCGAATTGCAAATCCCCCTTATTTGTTTCGACCGCAGCAAATTGTGAGCCGAATTTGGCGCGAATTGGCTTGGCGTTCTGCTACCAGAAAAACAGTACGCCTTCCGTGGGGCCTTCACATAATCGTTAATCCGCACGAGGCAATCGGATACAACATTTCCACTCAAGGCATGTATGAGTTCGCAGTCACCGAGGCATTGTGGAGGCTGAGTGAGCCCGGAGAATTGACGGTGGACGTTGGAGCAAACATAGGACAGATGGCGAGCCTTCTCGGTATTAGAGTCGGGAGCGAAGGCCGAGTGCTGTGTTTTGAGCCACATCCGGAAGTTTTTGGACATCTAACTGAGAACGTAAGGATGTGGCAAAAAAACAGCAAGTGCGGGGCTTTCATTTTGCACGATACAGCGCTGGGAAAAAGCAACGGTGTGGCAACTCTGAAAACGAACGAGGGGTTTAAAACAAACGAGGGCACAGCCTGGGTAACTAACGACCAAGATCCAGGCGAAGGCGCGACGATGCAGATAAGGATGGAATGTTTGGATTGCGTGCTACATGATGACGATAGAATAGGTGTCATGAAAATAGATGCGCAGGGCGCTGAACTGGACATTCTGAGAGGCATGACCAAGATCCTCGAACAACGCCGTGTGCGCGACATAGTGTTTGAAGAAATTGGCAATTTCCCAGCCCCAACTCACAAGTTTCTTCAGTCCATGGGCTATAAGGTTTTTGGATTGGAACCGCGACTACTGGGATTAAGGTGTCTTCCCGATGTAGCACCCACATATGATGACGTCGGCGGGGATCCGCCCAACTATCTAGCAAGCATCGAACCCAGCCGAGCCGAGCTACGGCTCAGTCAATTGATGTGGCGATCGTTTGGAATATTCAGCTCGACTACCGAACGACGGTGACACGACTTCCACAACTTACGATTCGGTTAGACTCACTGGAAACCGTCAAGTACCTCACACACCTAATTCCAATTAGAGATGTGACCTAACTTCGGGTTTTCGTGCCATCGATTAGGACGAAGGCGGTGTTTGTCGCTGTTGATGACAGTATCGATGCTTCCTGGAATTAAACTTGACTCGCGCGGAGCGATCGTCTGCAAATCACAGAGATGCTCTGTGCAGCGCTCGGAGGCTCTGTTATCTCCGAACAACGCGCCGGCACCGTATGCGAAGTGCCCGTGCCGCTGAATCGTCCGGCAGAGCCGACCGCGGTACAAACCAGGCCGCGCTCGATACGAACACTTGTGGGTACAATTTCCAGGGTAGCATTCAGTCACTTGAAGCTCACAATGGACAATCCTCACGGTTCTTGGACTCATGGGCCCGACTCGGCATCACGCGCTGTAGGACGACCTATAATCACCCCACGGGCAACACTACCTCGAGCGCTTCCATCGCAAGTTGAAGGAAGAAGAAGTCTCGACTTCGGAATATCGCAGCATGGAGGAATCGCGAGCATCGATCGCTCGTTGGATCAAGGAGTACAATTACGATCGGCCTCGTCCCGGAATCGAAAATCGCACTTCGCGAAACCTTTTTGGCTTTCAGAAGTGTGCTCAAAAACGACGTTTTGACTGTCTGAGCTAGGGGAGAACACTACACCATGAAAATCGCAGGCTGCACTCTGGCGCTTGTCCCACTCCTGCTCATTCCGCTAGACATTAGAGGGCAGTCACCTACCAACGGGAATGGTGCTCCGAAAGGGAGTTGTAGTGCAGGGGCCATTTACACCGAAAACGCGACAGGAAATATCTACAGTTGCCTTGTATCGAGCGGCAGGACTGGTTCTTGGCAGCTTGCAGCCGAAAGGGGCAGTAGCGAAGTCGCGAGAATCCAATACGTATTATCCGCCGGAAACGATTCCAAGAATGGCTTGACTTGGGGGAATGCGAAACGGACAGTTTACGCTGCCCTGGAAGCCTTGCCCGGCGGCGCAACAAGTCCGCCAACCGCTGGCAGTGGCAAGATTGAGATTCAAGGAACTGTTTCCTACGGTGGGCCAGCTAGCGATGGAGGCTTATGGCTTTTTGGGAGTAACGATCCGAACTATTCGGCCGGAGTCTCTGGCTGGCTTCGATACACAAGTTTTCTCACTGTAGAATGTGCCGTTCCGAATGGCTTTCCAGCGCATGGGCATATACCAATTTGCATTGAAGGTTGGGGCGGTTCGGCCGACGGCGTTCATCCTGCCTTCTGGTTCTCCTCCATAAATGGCGCACCTACCCTGAACAACTTTGGATTTTCTTACCCAGGTGTGGCAGGGAAAATCGGTATAGACTCAAACAACAATCGGAACGGCGGAGGTGTTGGAGACGGTGCTATAACTTCCTTGACCTTGAACAATGTCAGCACCGCTTTGAGCTGTTCTGTCGGAACTGGAACAGGCCCCGGCATCGACATTGGCTCTAATTCCTTCTGGATTTATTTTAACGATATGGAACTTCAGGGGTGCAGGCCAGAGCGTTGGACGATTAGCGCACTGGCACGGTCCTCGAATGTCGTCACTGTCACCACCTCAGCCACCAACGATGTCGCCGTGGGTGAGACCATAAGTTTGCAAAATACGACCGACCCAAGTTTCAACGGCTCGTACACCGTCGTCAGTGTAATTGGGTCTCCCCAAACTCAGTACACTTTCGCACAAGATGGCCCTAATTCTACATCGAGCGGCGGTCAGACCTTCGGCGCAAGCTCTGCGGCTCTCGCTATCAACCCAGGGAGCGGCTCCGGCAGCGGCCTAATTTTCATCAATAGCTCTGGTATCAATTCAGGGAGCGTCTGGCTGCAACCGGGCCTAAACGGCGCGAGCCTTTATGTGGATGGCCTGAGTTACGAGGGGGACAACACCACTCCCGATACCCCTCCTGTGCTCATCACCAAAATAGTCGGCTCAAGCACTTTTGCCCACATCTCGAACGTCGAGACTTCCGACACGATCAACAATGTTGCGGGCGTGGAAGTGGATGGGGGTGGCTCTTCAGGCGTGCAGACCGTGGAAGTCGAGCGCGTGTACGGCGCTGGTCCTAATCCAACTATCGGTGGAATGACTGTAATGAACGGTACTTACCCAGCGACTGCGATAAGTCCTCTGCATCAGGGACAGGCTGGCGTGGCATCTAATCGCTTGATTGGAATGACAGACGCCGGCAGAAGGCCGTTTCCGCCGGCCGCTGTTCGTTCGGCCAACCTAGCTAATACCAATTCGACAGCATGGACATATTTCACCGGCTCAGGAACGACTACGATAGGGATCACGGCGCCAGACGGGACAACCAATGCCGCGCAGTTCACTTCCGCTTCTGGAATCGCAGAAATACAGTTCTATGAGGCTAATTCAGTAGCACTTACAGTGGGTGACTTCTATATTTTCGGCGGGTGGGCACGGTCTCAGACTGCTAACGGCCTCCCGGTTCCTGCCGTTAAGTTCGTCTTAGCCTCAAATGGTTATGGATCGGGGGACTATTGCGTTCCTCCTCCAAATGGCAGCAATCAAGGGCCGGGAGCGACTTATCTAAGTCAGCAGTATTTCACAGGCGATGGGGAGTGGGAATGGACCTCCGGCATCTGCAAGATACAAACAAATACGAACGCTGCCAGCCCTATTTTGCTTGGACAGGTAAGCGCCACCCAGAGCGGACAGTTTTATGCTCCCATCCTACTGCACTTCGGAGCAGGCTCAATCAGCGACAACGAAGCTTACGAAATCACTGACAATCTTGCCAGTTACGGAGCAAATTGTCCGACTGGCTCCGTCTGCCAGCTTCCCACCCAAGAGCTTGCTTTTGGCGGTTCGGGTCAATTCTTCGGAGTACTGGGCCATGCCAACACGGCAAATCGCTCCTACGTCTTCCCCGATGCTACTGGAAAAATTCCGTATTTCGCGGCCGCACCAAGCGGCTGCGCGCAATGGGGAACGGGCGGCCAAATCAGCGGGACGAACGTTAATTGCGAGACAATCCTTACAGGTCGGGTGACGACCACCGCTGCAGCAAGGGATGTAGTTACCGTGACCGGCGCCACTTCCCTCTCTCATTGCTCGCTGACAGCCACGAACGCCTCGGCCGCGATTCATATGACTGGGACATACATCTCGGACTATGCTTTGAATCGGGTCACCGTCACGCACGCGACAGTCGCGTTCATGACTTATGATCTGCTTTGCACCCCGAATTAGTAGCGTGCAAATTTGTGGGGTGCTAAGGGTGGGGACAGAAAGTGCACGGTATCGAAGCTCGCATATCGAATAACTGATCGGATATTCGCGTGTTTGGCCGAACTAACCACTCCAATGTTCACAATTCAGACGACGCTGGCTCGTAATGATCATATCGAGCGCCTCGTTCCCACAGCCAAAGTCGCGATTATGAGTTGCGGGCGGAATAAGAGCGGCCAACTGATCTGAAGGCATTTTCACTCTGCGGCCCAAGTCCGGTCGGTGTGAATTCTCCACGACTCTGGCACGAATTTCCCTTTCCATCACAGCTTTGTAAGTTAGTGACTGCAGACGTGGGAGCATCAAAATTCCGCATGTTAGGCCCCAAATTATCGAGGTTTCTGGTTGAGCCACGGTTCGGATGGAGACTAGGTCAATCCAAACTGCTTCCCACGCGAACCAGGAATCCGTTTGCGGAATTTTAGAGGTGCGATAGCTGTCGCCCCCGTTTCGGAAGCTGAAAGCGTACACGCGCTCGAGTGGCGACGGAGCGGATTCGTCAAGCTTTCGGCGAAAATTCGGGTCGGCGACTTCTTCAATAGACGCGATGCGGTCAGTTAGCCGACGAATCGTCCAGGATTGATGTACGAGAAGCCGCTGCCAGTACCGCGCCAGAACTACAAAGACAAATCCGACGATGACGCAAACGGCGAGCGCCACCCAAAGGATATCCATCAGCTAACCTTTCAATTCGTACACGACTCTGGATTCAGCATACAGACCTGCCCGATTCTGCTATAAAAATACGTTCTCACCAGCAGACCGGGCAAACAAAAAGATTCTTCTGGAGTGCTGCGAGGGAAACAGCTCAGATGTGATCATGGGATACGCGTCCGTAGTTTTTGGTGAGCTTTCAATTTCATTTCGTCTCATAACGGGCAAGCCATAGGGCGTCTCCTTGACGAGAGGTAGAAGAAACTCGACAATCAATTTGGGTCTCGATGCGGGTCATTCCGCGCCTGAGACTTGCCCCCGTTGTAGACGTCGCACTCTGCAACGGGGGTCTTTGCATTAACTTGACGTAGCGAAGCGATAGTAGACGTGATTCCTATATCGTGAGTTGCCGGGCAAAGAGACTCGATCGCTCAATGGGCGGCACCGCCCAAATCACAGGCGATGTGGTCTCTCCAGTCATCGAAATTCAGTTGAGGCGCTGACATCTTGAGGTCTTGAAGATTGTCAGAGGGTCTGTTGATTTAGCATCTGGAATGAACTTTTTGATGACAGATAGCACACAGAGTGACCAGATGAGTCGCCGTGGTCCTTCTCGCCGCTTCCGCTTCCATTCATTACTATCGTCGGCGCGATATTGCGCCAAGCGCTCGGGATCGAGCGGCACGGCGAAAAGTGCGCCTTCTACCTTTCTACAAGAATCGGAACCGCCATGTTCATACGACCCTTTCATTTTTCTCTGTCCAGCAATTGCATAACGTAGTAGTCGGTTTCTCCAATCTTTGTCCAACCTTCGGATATCGCCGTAGACGGCACATTTCGAGTAAGTAGTGCCTTGGCTCCAGACGCCGATAGCCTGTCAAGAGCTTGCTGTTTCTCGGAGCCCGTTGCGGCCCAAAAGGTCTGGACATCCTCTTGCGGAATTTCTGCTGATATCTGAACTCGCGCTAAATGTGCCCACACGTGGTCTTCTAACGTGTTACCCATGAAACTCACTTTATCACCTGAAACAATCTCTAATTCATGGAGAGCCGACGCGACTCGCCAGTCAGGAAAGTCAGTGACAGAAAAGGTGGACGCGGCGTGACCTACTTGAACGATAGCCTGTGCGGTTAAGATGATCGTGATTGCGTATGCTATACTTCTAGTTAATTTCGCCGCGACAGGCGTAGTCCCATGGTCAAAGGCTGCGCATCCAGCAGCAAATAACCCTATGATGAATCCTGGAAGAAAGCGGCCCTCTGCGCGAAACAGCGCGTAGCCGCCCAAGCCCGCTGCGGCTGGCAGCCAAAGCACAGTTTGTCGAAGGAAACTCCGAGTAAATGACGCGAAATCATTCTCGAACAGTAAGAGGAGCAGAAACCCACATGCTAGGCTGCCCAAATCGGTGGTGAGGAGATCAAAATAGTACCTCATGACAATGTGGGTTCTGTTGAGTTGCTGCCGAATCGTGATGTGCGGCGTCGCTCCTGTATAACGTATCGATGGGTCCGTCCAGGCCGGGTAAGTTCCCGACCAGACGGTGCCGGTATACTCCTGAATGTGAGGCGATGCTGACCGGCCCGATTTGTTAGTCCAGGAGAAGTGAGAGTTTTTATATCACAGCCATGGGCTGTGAAGATGAATTTGCTCCCCAGGGGCTACAGGCCGCCGGCGCCGGCGGCCTGTAGCCAAGTGCCG
>Ga0302324_100001791_pt1 | contig 51265 bp, 48 predicted proteins | sample Palsa_T0_1_FD_201949 | JGI IMG/M metagenome (GOLD analysis project Ga0302324, IMG submission 201949) | Peat permafrost microbial communities from Stordalen Mire near Abisko, Sweden - Palsa_T0_1 | ecosystem: Environmental > Terrestrial > Soil > Palsa > Peat permafrost | place: Sweden: Abisko...
CAACGCCGGCATGCGTCCGGCCATCAACGCCGGCATCTCCGTGTCGCGCGTGGGCGGCGCCGCGCAGACCAACATCATCAAGAAGCTGGGCGGCGGCGTGCGTCTGGCGCTTGCGCAGTACCGCGAGCTCGCGGCCTTCTCCCAGTTTGCATCCGACCTCGACGAGGCGACCCGCCGGCAGCTCGAGCGCGGTGTGCGCGTGACCGAGCTCATGAAGCAGAAGCAGTATGCGCCGATGTCCGTTGCGGAAATGGCGCTCACGCTCTACGCCGGCAACAACGGCTACTTCGATAAGGTCGACCGGCGCAAAGTCGTGGAAACCGAGGCCGCGTTGCAGTCGTTCGCGCGCGGCTCCTACGCGGATCTCCTCAAGGGCATCGACGCGAAGCCCGATCTCTCCAAGGAAGTCGAGGCGTCGCTGAAGAAGTGCTGCGACGAATTCTTCGCCACGCTCTAAAGGACACGGCTAAAGGACACGCATGGCAGGCGCTAAAGAAATCCGCGGCAAGATCGCGAGCATCAAAAACACGCAGAAGATCACCAAGGCCATGGAGATGGTCGCGGCGAGCAAGATGCGCAAGGCGCAGGAGCGCATGCGCGCGGCTCGCCCCTATGCCGAGAAGATTCGACGGATCGTGGGGCATCTGCGCCAGGTGAACCTCGACTACAAGCATCCGTTCACGGTGGACCGGCCGGTGCAGGCGGTCGGCTTCATCGTCATCAGCACCGATCGGGGGCTCGCAGGCGCGCTCAACTTGAATCTCTTCAAGGCCGCGCTCGTCGCGATCAAGGAAGCGCGCGCCAAGAACGCCAAGATCTACGTCTGCGCGATCGGCCTGAAGGCCGTGCAGTTCTTTCGGCGACTAGCCGGTATCGAGCTCTCCGCCACGGCGACGCACCTGGGCGATCGGCCGCACGTCAAGGACCTGGTCGGACCGATCAAGGTGATGCTGGACTTGTACCGCGAGGCGAAGATCGACCAGCTGCTGCTCGTGCAGAACGTATTCGTGAATACCATGACCCAGCGCGGCACCGTGTCGCAGCTCCTGCCGCTGCAGACCATCGACAAGAGCGAGCTGCAGGAGCGTTGGGATTACATCTACGAGCCGGACGCCGCCGAGATTCTCGACGGCCTCCTGATGCGCTACATCGAATCCCAGGTGTTCCAGGGTGCCGTCGAGAACGTAGCTTCGGAGATGGCGGCGCGCATGGTCGCGATGAAGAGCGCGTCAGACAACGCGGGCACACTCATCGACGAGCTGCAACTCATTTACAACAAGGCCCGGCAGGCTGCGATCACGAAAGAGCTTTCGGAGATCGTCGGCGGCGCGGCAGCGGTTTAGGCAAGAGGTTCCATCATGTCCAGCGGCAAATCCAGCGGCAAAATCGTGCAAATCATCGGCGCAGTCATCGACGTGGAATTTCCGCGCGATCAGATTCCCGAGATCTACGACGCGCTCAAGCTCGATGACGTGGATCTGACCCTCGAGGTACAGCAACAGCTCGGCGACGGCATCGTGCGTGCGATCGCCATGGGTCCCTCGGAGGGACTGCGCCGCGGACTCACCGTCACGGGCACCGGCGAGGGCATCAGCGTTCCCGTGGGCGCGGCGACGCTCGGCCGCATCATGGACGTTCTCGGCAAACCGCAGGACGAGAAGGGCCCGGTGAATGCGACGCAGACGCTGCCGATTCACAGGCCCGCCCCGGCATACGACGAGCAAGCGGGCGGTCAGGATCTTCTGGTCACGGGCATCAAGGTCATCGACTTGCTCGTGCCCTTCGCGAAGGGCGGCAAGGTGGGCCTCTTCGGCGGCGCGGGTGTCGGCAAGACCGTCAACATGCTCGAGCTCATCAACAACATCGCCAAACAATACAGCGGTCTGTCGGTGTTCGCGGGCGTGGGTGAGCGCACCCGTGAGGGGAACGACTTTTATCACGAGATGATCGAGTCGGGCGTCATCGACAAGGACAACCTCAGCAACTCCAAGGTCGCCATGGTGTACGGCCAGATGAACGAGCCGCCGGGCAACCGCCTGCGAGTCGCGCTCACCGGTCTCACGATGGCGGAGTACTTCCGCGACGAGAAGCAGGCCTCCGGCAAGGGACGCGACGTGCTGTTCTTCGTCGACAACATCTACCGCTACACGCTCGCGGGTACGGAGGTGTCGGCGCTGCTCGGCCGCATGCCTTCCGCGGTGGGTTATCAGCCGACGCTCGCGGAGGAGATGGGCGTGCTGCAGGAGCGCATCACCTCGACGAAGACCGGGTCGATCACCTCGATCCAGGCGGTGTATGTGCCCGCGGACGACTTGACCGATCCGTCGCCGGCGACCACCTTCGCGCACTTGGATGCGACCGTGGTGCTCTCGCGTCAGATCGCCTCGCTCGGCATCTACCCGGCCGTCGATCCGCTAGACTCCACCAGCCGCCAGCTCGATCCGCTGGTCGTCGGCGAGGAGCACTACGACACGGCGCGCGCCGTGCAGCAGGTGCTGCAGCGCTACAAGGAGCTGCAGGACATCATCGCGATTCTCGGCATGGACGAGCTGTCGGAAGAGGACAAGCAGACCGTGTACCGCGCGCGCAAGATCCAGCGCTTCCTGTCGCAGCCTTTCAACGTCGCGAAGGTGTTCACCGGCCAGGACGGCAAGATCGTCCCGCTGAAGGACACGATCCGTGGCTTCAAGGCCATCATCGCCGGTGAATACGACCACCTACCCGAGCAGGCGTTCTACATGATCGGCGGCATCGAAGAAGCGGTCGAGAAAGCGAAGACGCTGTCGTAAGGCGAACATGGCCGACACCATCCACGTCGATATCGTGAGCGCCGAGGGCGAGCTGTTCTCGGGCGAGGCCGTCCTGGTGATCGCACCGGGCACGCTCGGCGAGCTGGGTATCGCTCCCCGTCACGCGCCGCTCCTCACCACCTTGAAACCCGGCAACGTGCGCGTCCAGGTCGAGGGGCAAGACGAGCAAGTCTTTTACGTCGGCGGCGGCGCACTCGAGGTGCAGCCGAATCGAGTCACGGTGCTCGCCGACACGGCCGCGCGTGCCAAGGATCTCGACGAGGCGGAGGCACAGGCCGCGAAGCAGCGCGCCGAGGAACTGGTGCGCACCCGCACGGACAAACGAGAGATTGCCGAGGCGCAAGCCGAGCTGTTGCGCGCTGTCGCTCAATTAAGGGCCATCGAGCGGCTGCGCAAGAAACGCTGACACCCGGCGCGCGCCGGGCTTCTAGAGGAGCTGTCATGCCGCTTTCCGTCGTCATTCTCGCCGCGGGACAGGGCAAGCGCATGAACTCGGACCTGCCCAAGGTCCTGCAGCCTCTCGCGGGCCAGCCGCTTTTGCAGCACGTCATCCGCACCGCGCGCGCGCTCAATCCGGCGAACGTTTACGTCGTGTACGGCCACGCAGGGACAGAGGTGCGCGCCGCCTTCCACCACGAGGAGGTCGACTGGGTGCTGCAGGCGGAGCAGCTCGGCACGGGTCACGCCGTCATGCAAGCCATGTCGGCCATCCCCGACGATCACACCGTCCTCGTGCTGTACGGCGATGTGCCCTTGATCCGTGCCGCCTCGCTGCGGCCGCTCACCGCCGCGGCGAGCGGCGGCGCGCTCGCGATCCTGGCGGTCACTCTGGATCAGGCGGCGGGCTACGGCCGCATCGTGCGCGACCCTCTCGGCCACGTGCGGGCCATCGTCGAGCACAAGGATGCGAGCGCCGATGAGCTCGAGATCAAGGAAGCTCACTCGGGATTGATGGCCGCGCCCGCCGGCCGGCTGCGAGGCTGGCTCTTGGGGCTCGGCACCGCGAACTCCCAGCGCGAGTATTACCTCACCGACGTCGTGGGCCTCGCCGTGAAATCCGGCGATCGCGTCGAGGCGGTGCTGGCCCCGAGCGCCACCGAGGTGCTCGGCGTCAACGATCGCGTCCAGCTCGCGGAGGTGGAGACTTGCTACCGCATGCACCGCGCGCGCGAGCTGATGGTGGCCGGTGCGACGCTCGCGGATCCCGCGCGCATCGACGTACGCGCCGGCGAGGTTTCCGTCGAGCGCGACGTGTTCATCGACGTGAACGCCGTGTTCGTCGGCAAGGTGCACCTCGCGGCGCGCGTGAGAGTCGGGCCCAACTGCATCATCAAGGATGCGAGCATCGGCGCGGACACCGAGGTGCTTGCGAACTGCGTCATCGAAGACGCAGAGGTCGGCGCAAATTGCCGTATCGGCCCGTTCGCGCGCCTGCGTCCGAACACCGTCCTCGAGCGCGGCGTGCACATCGGCAACTTCGTCGAGGTCAAGAACAGCGAGATCGGCGCCGGCAGCAAGGCCAACCATCTATCCTATGTGGGCGATGCGCGCGTGGGCAGCGGCGTCAACGTGGGCGCCGGCACGATCACATGCAACTATGACGGCGCCAACAAATGGCCCACCGAGATCGGTGACGGGGCCTTCATCGGCTCCGGCAGCATGCTCGTCGCCCCGGTGCGTATCGGCGCCGGCTCGACCGTCGGCGCGGGGTCGACCATCACCTCGAATGCTCCGCCGGGCAAGCTGACGCTCACGCGTGCGCCGCAGGTCACGTCCTCGAACTGGACCAGGCCGCGCGAGCTCTCGGCCGACGAGCTCGCGGCGGCCGTCGAGCGGGCCTTGGGCGAGCCGCGAGCGGACACCCGTCCCGCCGCGGGCACCGGTCCCGCCGCGACCGCGGACTCCCCGGCCCCCGACGAGGCCAAGAAGAGCTGAGCCCGGTACGTACCGGGGCGCTATCTCTTCAAGTACTGATGCACGATCTCGATGAGCTCCTCGGCGGCGGCCGAGCGTGCCGCATCGGGGTCGGAGTGCGGGCTCATCATGTGCTCGCGAATGTGATCCTCGATCACTTCCGCAATGAACCCGTCCAGCGCACCGCGGCAGGCGGTCGCCTGTTGCAGCACTGTCGCGCACTCATCGTCCGCATCGACCGCACGCTCGATCGCCTCGAGCTGCCCTCGCATGCGCTTCACGCGATTCAACAGTTTGGTCTTCTCGCGCGCTACGTGCCCCATCGGGCCTCCTTGCGAACTATACCCCGGTAGGGTATCTTAGCATACATCACCGGAGCGCTTGCGAGCCGGGCAATCGGTTCGTAACACGATTGTCCGAGAATCGAGCGGCCGAACCAAGCCCGCATCGGGGCGGCGCCTGAAGGGAGACCATCATGATCAATCTCGGCCTTCGAGTTGCCGGCCGCGCGGCGCGGCTGAGAGCGGTTGCGGCCGAAGCCCTGGTGTTCGTGTGGGGCGCTCTGGTGCTCTCCTTTGGCGTGCTGATCATGGCGCTTTTCTTTCGGGTGTAGCGTCGTGCGAGACCGTCGAAGCCTTTTCCCGCGGAGCCCCCGCGTGCTCGCATCCGCCGCCCTCGTCCTCGCCGTGGGCTGCGCGGGTGCGGGCAGCCCTGCGGCGCACGCCGAGCCGATCGACGATCCGGGCACCGCTGCCGAGACGGCCGAGGTGAGCCCAACGCCCGACGAGCGCTTCGGTGTCCACGGCCAGGCGACGTACGTCGAGCAAGACACGAACGACTTCCGTGCGCCCTATCGCGGGCCCAACAGCCTCACTCCCAACAGCGGCCGCGAGACCTCGGATCTCACTCTTTATCTTGGCGCGCGCCTGTGGCGCGGCGCGGAGGCCTGGATCTCGCCCGAGATCGACCAGGGCTTCGGTCTCGACAACACCGTGGGTTTGGCTGCGTTCTCGAGCGCCGAAGCTTACAAGGTGGGCGCCAACGCGCCCTACCTCCGCTTGCCGCGCCTGTTCATCCGTCAGACCCTCGACACCGGCACGGAGCGCGAGAACGTGGAAGGCATCGCCGACCAGCTCGCCGGCACGCGCAGTCTCGAGCGCTGGGTGTTCACCGTGGGGAAATTCTCGGTGACCGATGTGTTCGACACGAATCAATACGCGCACGACCCGCGCATGGACTTCTTCAACTGGGCCGCCGTCGACGCCGGCAGCTACGATTACGCCGCCGACGCATGGGCATACACGGTGGGCGCCGCGGCGGAACGCTATATCGGCTCCTGGACGTTTCGGGCGGGAGTGTTCGATCTGTCGATCGTTCCGAACAGCCCGCACTTGAGCCCGGGGTTTCACCAGTTCCAGATGGACGCCGAGATCGAGAAGCGTTACCCGCTCTTCGGCAAGACCGGCCGCATCCTCTTCACGGCATGGGATAGCCGCGGGCGCATGGGGCTGCTCGATCAGGCGATAGCGCTCGGTCTCGCCACGGACACGACGCCCGACACCGCCAAGGTACGCGAGTACCGTAGCCGCATCGGCGGAAGCCTCAACCTCGAGCAACCGGTCACGGACGACTTCGGCTTGTTTGCGCGAGTCGGCAAAGCGCAGGGCAACGTCGAGGTTTACGAGTTCACGGACATCGACCGCTCGAAAGAGGTCGGCGCGTCGCTCAAGGGGACGCGCTGGCATCGGCCGGGCGATACGCTCGGGGTGGTATACCTCGACGACGGCATCTCAGTCGAGCGGGAGGAGTATCTGAATCTCGGCGGCCTCGGCGTTCTGGTGGGCGATGGCAAGCTGCCGCATCCGGGCGCCGAGAAGGTCGTCGAAAGCTACTACAGCATCGCGGTGCTTTCCTGGGCGCAGCTGAGCGCCGACTACCAGTACGTGAGAAATCCCGCCTACAACCGCGACCGCGGACCCGTATCCATATGGGCCCTGCGTCTGCACATGCAGTTCTGACAGCAACGCTGCGACGCAGCATGAATAACCCATAACCGCCTGAATTTCCAGCCGCTTTCGGGCACACTAGGCACCTTTTTCCAAGCCGGACTTATCATGTGCGGAATCGTCGGAGTCGTCGCGGAACGCAATGCGGTGCCCATCCTCATCGAAGGGCTGCGCCGGCTCGAGTACCGTGGCTACGATTCGGCCGGCATCGCGGTTCTCGGCGCGGACGGCAAGCTCGCGCGCCTACGCGCAGTGGGCAAGGTCAAGGTGCTCGAGGAGGCGCTCGAAGCCGCGCCCATCGCGGGACACGTCGGCATCGCGCACACCCGCTGGGCGACTCACGGCCTGCCGACCACACGCAACGCTCACCCGCAGATCTCGCGCGACGGCATCGCCGTCGTGCATAACGGCATCATCGAGAACCATGAGGCGCTTCGCGCGGGCCTCTTGGACCTCGGCTATCAGTTCGATTCGGAAACCGACACCGAGGTGATCGCCCATCGGATACACCATCACCTCTCGATGAGCGGGGGCCTGTACCAGGCGGTGCGCGCCACGGTCGCGGAGCTCGAGGGTGCCTATGCGCTCGCGGTGGTGTCGGAGAAGGACCCCGAGGCAATCGTGATCGCGCGCGCGGGCTGCCCGGTGGTCGTCGGACTCGGCATCGATGAGAATTTTGTCGCATCCGACGTCGTGGCGCTGCTCCCCGTCACACGGCGCTTCATGTTTCTCGAAGAGGGCGACGTGGCCGAGATCCGGCGCAAATCGATCAGGGTCGTCGACTCCAAGGGCAGGGCCGCGGCGCGCGCGGTGCGCGAGAGCGAGCTTCCCGCGGACGCCGTCGAGCGCGGTCCCTACCGGCACTTCATGCTCAAGGAGATTCACGAGCAGCCGCGAGCCATCGCGCAGACGCTCGATGAGCGGGTGTCCGGCGCGAAGCTCCTCGATGCGGCGTTCGGTCCTACCGCTCGCGAGGCATTCGGCCGGGTGAAGGCCGTGCACATCGCAGCGTGCGGTACGAGCTTTCATGCGGGGCTCATCGCCGGCTATCTGATCGAGCAGTACTGCCGGATGCCGACCCGGGTGGAGATCGCGAGCGAGTACCGCTATCGCCAGCCAGTCATCACCCCCGATACTCTGTTCGTCACGCTGTCGCAATCCGGGGAGACGGCGGACACTCTGGCAGCACTGCGCAACGCGAGACAGGCGGGCTATGTTTCGACCCTGTCCATCTGCAACGTGGCGGAAAGCTCGATGGTGCGCGAATCGGATCTCGTCCTCTTGACGCGCGCGGGCCCGGAGATCGGCGTCGCCTCGACCAAGGCGTTCACCACGCAGCTGACCGCTCTCGGTATGCTGTTGGTCGCGCTCGCGAAACATCGAGCGGAGGGCGCCATCCACGAGCGCGAGCTCATGGTGCAGCTGTTGCAATTGCCCGGCCTCGTCGAGAAGACCCTGGCGCTCGATGCAACCATCCAGCAGCTGGCCGACACCTTGGTCGATCGGCAGCACGCCCTCTTCGTCGGACGCGGCGCGCTATCGGCCATCGCCATGGAGGGGGCGCTGAAGCTCAAAGAGATCTCCTACATTCACGCCGAGGCCTATCCGGCCGCCGAGCTCAAGCATGGCCCGCTCGCACTGGTGGACGAGGACATGCCGGTGATTGCGGTCGTTCCGAACAACGAGCTCCTCGAGAAGCTCAAGTCGAACCTGCAGGAAGTGCGCGCACGCGGCGGCCGGCTCATCGTGTTCGCCGACCCGCAGTCGGGCATGAAGACGAGCGACGGGATCACGGTGATCGAAATGCCGGTGAGCGCGACGCCGCTGCAAGCGCCGGTGGTGTTCGCGGTCCCCATGCAGCTTCTCGCCTACCACGTGGCCGTGCTCAAGGGCACGGACGTCGATCAGCCGCGGAATCTGGCGAAGAGTCTCACGGTCGAGTAGCCGCAGGAAGCTGCGACGCGTCTGCAGCGCTTGCGTCCCGGGCGCGCCGGGATCTCGCTCATTCTCCCAGCATCCCAGAACCCATAACCACGTAGGGTTGAATGAATCCAAGCGGCTGTCGGTCTCGTTGCGCTATGAACGCCTTGGTCGTAGATCTACCATTGGGTCAGCCGATGGAATCTCCATGTGCGATACCGTACAGACACGCCCGTCGCGAACGGCTAGACTTTACGAATCTCAACGCGACATAATTCTGGCGAGCGCCATCGGCAATGGAATCCGATGATAGACCAAAACGTCTGAGGCAGGAGGCCGTGACTCTTTAGTGCTGCTTCATCAGGATCAGACTGATTTGCCTTGCGTGCTGACCGCAGCCTCGGCCGCTCGACGGTCCCATCTAGCGGCGATCAATCACGGTACCGGCTGGGTACTCATCGAACAGCCGCCCAACCGACCAGCATGCGCCCTACTGTCCATTCTTTCGCCGCGGCGTCCGGCGCGAAACGTTGCTGCATACCTGGAACAACTCTATGTCGATCGCTTTTGCTCTATCCGCGCACAACTCAGCTATAAGAAATCCCGAAAATATGCTGCTTGGCCGATCAAAATTGATCGGTACGGCCTAAGCATGCGCTGCGGACATGATCCGTGTTTCTTCGGGATCTATGCGCGAAAAATCCTTCTGACGGGAAACATCCTTGAATATGAATATAAAATCGTCGAGGTTGCAGACGATCCTCGGCACCTGGTGTTTCAAATCAAACGTGAATCTCTTACCATCAACGTCTAGCCCTTGATTGCAGCCGGCGAGTCCTCGGGGGGCTGCGTCCGCGTATCGAGAAAGCTCGGCCGCGGCATACCGAACTGCAGTGTCAGCGTTGTCGAAGCAATTCCCGTGTGACCTGTATCGCGTGGGACATTGAAATGCGCGGCATCCCGCCTAAAAAGAATCACTGGAATCGCTACTCCTTTGATGGAGAAAGATACCAAAGGACAGCCGCAACGAGGACTAGTGCGGGCACGTCGCCCATGAGGTGACCGGTCTCATGCTTATCGCCTAGAGCCTGCACCGCCATAATCAACGCGTGAACGACACTTGACCACACAGTAAACGATATCAGGCTGCGATTGCCCGCCGGATTTTTGGCGGCAATGATCAAGAAAATACCAAGCACCGCATAGATGCCTGCGATCATCTGCAAGTAATAGACACCCTCTCCGTGATGCCACACCCAGCCGGACGGCCAGATCAGTCCCAGCGGATAGACGAGCAGGAATATAACCCCGAATACCCGCAGCGCAATTCTCAGGATCTTGTCTTTGTCGGTATTGTTCACGGTCTGCTCCCTTGCAATCGGTGTTGTCTAATCCAGGTCGAACCTGTCCGAACCTGTCCCCTAACTTCTTGTCGCGGACGTGTGCAGCGAATGGTACCGCACCTTGGCAAGGCTTACCTCTACCCTCAGCCCCGCCAGTGCAAGCGAGACCATGCAGGGGACTGTTTTGGATCGTTAGCGGCAGCCGTTGCGCGCGATGCTATGGCGTGATGTACTCCCGATCCGTACCGTTTTCTCGGTATTGGAGAATTCTCCCAGGGGTGTTAGGAGGATTTCATGGCCGCTGTTGAAGCGACTGAAGCTTCACTCAGGATCGGCACGGATGAAGCAGCCAGGACACGTCTAGTCCTCGTGGCGGCATCCTTGGGAACGGTCTTCGAATGGTACGATTTTTTCCTCTACGGTGGCCTCGCCGTCTTCTTCGGTGCCCTGTTCTTTCCACCGGGCAATGACACCGCAGGATTTCTCGCCAGTCTCGCCACGTTTGGAGCGGGCTTTGCGGTGCGCCCCGTCGGCGCGCTCGTGTTCGGCGGGCTGGGTGACCGCATCGGCCGCAAGCGCTGCTTTATGATCACGATGGTGATGATGGGCCTTTCGACCCTTCTCGTCGGTTTGTTGCCGACCTATGCGCAGGTGGGTGTGTGGGCGCCCGTACTTTTAGTGTTCCTACGACTGACGCAAGGTCTGGCGGTAGGTGGCGAATACGGCAGTGCAGCCGCCTATGTGGCGGAGCACGCCCGGCCGGCCCACCGCGGCTACTACACCAGCTGGCTTCAGACGACCTGCACGATCGGTCTTCTGCTTTCCTTACTGGTCATTCTCACCTGTCGTTTGACATTGGGTGATGAAGCATTCAAGGCCTGGGGCTGGCGCATCCCGTTTCTGACATCAATATTGCTGCTCGCTGTATCGGTCTACATCCGCCTCAAGCTCGAAGAGTCGCCGATCTATCAAAAAATGAAGCAAGATGGGCGCACCTCAAAATCGCCGATCAGGGAGACCTTCGGTTCCTGGAGCAATATCAAGGGCGTCCTCGTGCTGCTGTTCGGCATCACGTCTGGCTCGACGGTGATTTGGTACGGTGCGCAGTTTTACGCGCTATTTTTCCTGCAGAATACACTGCAAGTCGATTACAAGACGAGCTACGCAATCATCGCCGTCGGCCTGGCCCTTGGAACGCCTCTCATCGTTCTCTGCGGCGCGCTGTCCGATCGAATAGGACGCAGACCCGTCATGATTGCCGGGCTGCTATTGGGCGCGCTGACGTTCATTCCTAGCTTCCATGCACTCGCCTATTTCGCGAACCCCGGCTTGGGAGACTTCATGGAGCGAAACCCGATAGAGATCAGCGCGGACAACTGCACGTTCTCGCTGTTCGCGGCCCCGGCATCTGCATGTGACGAGGCACGCAAGTTTTTCAGTCGAAATGGACTTTCATACGCCTCGATTCCCGCGGCCGGCGGCGGCGGCGGCGTGGTGACTCGCATCGGCGCAACGACGCTGATCGGATTCGATGAATCTGCTTATAAGAAGGCGCTTGAAGGAGCGGGATTCAAGGTCACCGCAGCGAACGTGAACGTTGCGGGCTCAATCGCCGTCGTAGTCTGGCTGTTGGCGTTGGTCGGTATGGTGTACGGGCCGATGGCTGCATTTATGGTCGAGATGTTCCCTGCGAACATCCGCACCACTTCGCTGTCGGTGCCATACCATCTGGGTGTTGGCATTCTCGGCGGCTTCCTACCCTTCGTTGCCTCTGCATTGGTGATATACGCGGGAAACATTTATGCAGGTCTTTGGTATCCGGTCGGGATCGCTTTGGCCACGGCGCTCGTTGCGCTGATTGTCTTGCCAGAAACCAAGGATCGCGCTATTGACTGACGGAAAATGCCGCTATCACTGATCTCTGGTTTCGACCCCGGTCGGTCACGAGTAACGGCTATATGGAGGTTCGATAGGGCCCCATGGCTTGACTCCTCAAAGTAGAATCGCTGGGTTTCCGAAGCGACCCGACGATTGCGGTCTGACCACTGAGGAAACCTTGCTTACCATAAAAGTAGCGCAGCGCGCCGGATTGGTACCCGGCTGATCACTCGGTCATGCCGGACGTCGTCGCACGCGGCCGTAAGCCCGCAGTCCAAGCGTGCGGGTATTGCCATTTGCCCGATGGCGCTGGGCGTCCCGAGAACGCGAGCCTGGCCGGCTTGCCCGCGGCCTATTGAACAACAAGTCCGCGACTTCAGCAGTGGTGCGCGACGCACGGCGGTACCTAGCAGGCTGCCGCCGAAGAGCATTGCGGGCCGCTCGCCCAGCTACATCGTGCGTCAGCTATTTGACATCCGATCTGGGCTACGCGCGGGCGCGCAGGTCGCGCCGATGGTAGAGGTTGCAAAGCGCTTACACACTGAGGAGATGGTTGAGATCGCTGCATACCTGGCGACGCTGCACTGAGCTGCCATAGGGCCCGGTCCGCCGCGTGTGACGCAGTTCGGACCCAGAGGAGTCGCTGGGCGGCGTCCGCTTGCGGGCGGTCGGGTGGCGACCAGACTCTTTAGGCCCCGCGTCCAGTGTTGTACTCGTAGCATGCGGCTGCGTGCTCGCTAAGTGGCAGCCATGTCAGAATAATAGAATAGAAGTTCACGAAAGGAGTTTGGTTTGTGCCCACAGCGCGGAAGTTCGGGGCCGCTTACTTTCGCAAGTTCTATCTCTCCCCGGCCACGCGCGTCGTGTCGGCCGCCGAGATGCGCACACGCGCGCGCTTGATTGCCGCGATCCTGGCGCAGGCCGCGATCCCGGTGCGCAGCATACTCGACGCGGGATGCGGCATCGGGCTCCTGCGCAAGCCCTTCGCGGAAGTCTGGCCGCGCGCCCGCTATACGGGGCTCGATGCGAGCGAGTACCTGTGTACGCGCTACGGCTGGACCTTCGGGTCCGTGGTCGATTACGCTCCGCGTGCCCCCAGCGATCTCGTCGTTTGCTACGACGTCCTGCAGTACTTAGACGATCGCGCAGCTGAGCGCGCGATTGCCAATCTCGGCCGTCTTTCGCGCAGCGCGCTCTATTTCTCCGCCTTGACGCGCGAGGATTGGCGCGAGAACTGCGATCGCAGGCTTACCGATCGCGCCGTGCATCTACGCCCGGGCGACTGGTACCGACGGCGTCTGCGCCGCCACTTCTTCTACTTGGGTTTCGGCATGTGGCTCTCCAAGGGTGAGCGGCCCATGCTCTGGGACCTGGAGAGCTGCCCGGGCTGAACCCGTGCCGGTGGGCTGAACCCGTGCCGGTGGGCTGAACCCGTGCCGGTGGCGTACCGGCCGCGCCTCACAAGGCGGCCTGCGTCCAGCCCACGAGCGCCTCGTGCACGCCGTCCCCGGCACCCGCACCGACCCGCGCATCATTGACGAGAGACACCACGACGTAGACCTTGCCGGAACCGCCCGTCACGTATCCCGCGATGCCGCTCACGCCATCGAGATGGCCCGTCTTCAGGCGCACCGACCCCGGTTGCGCGCCTTGCAGGCGCGACCGCAACGTGCCGTCGACACCGCCGAGGGGCAAGGAGGCGACGAATTCCGGTGCGTAGCGGCTGTGATAAGCGGCACGCAGCACTGCCGCCAGCTCGAGCGCCGAGATGCGCGTCGTACGTGACAGGCCCGAGCCATTGTCGATCTGCATGTCAGACAGCGCGAGGCCACGCTCCTGCGACCAGGCCGATAGTGCGCGAATTCCCTTGTCGAGGGTCGCCGGGGCGCCGAAACGCTCTGCGCCCAGCGTGAGCAGCAAGTGCCGCGCCATCAGGTTGTTGCTGAACTTGTTGGTGAGCCGCACCGCCTCCGCGAGCGTCACGGAATCGAAGCTCACGAACGGGGTCGCGGTCGGCGGCGCGGCCGCAACCCGCCATGTTCCGTCGAAGATTCCACCCGATTCGCGCCACAGTTGCACGAACGTGCCGAACGCGTAGCTCGGCGCGGACAACAGCACCCGCGTGATGCTGCGCGCGGCGCACTGGGGCGACAATGAACCCGAGAAGACGACGCGATCCCACTCGGCCGAGGGCACCTCGAATGCCACCCGCGCGGCCCTGCCGTTGCAAGGGCCCGCCGTGAGGCCGATGCCGTTGTCGATCGCGAGATTGACCGGTGCCGGCGTCGCGGCGATGTCCACCCGACGGGTGCCGGCATTCGGCATGAGCCGGAACTCGACGGATTGGAAGTTGACCATGAGCGCTGAAGGCTCCGCGTTGTAGGCCTGGTGCGGCCGCCCGTCGAAGGCCGCGGGATCCTCGGGAAGCAGCGCGAAGGCCGTGTCGTCGATAACGATGTCGCCGTGCAGAGTCCGAAGTCCTTTCGCGCGCAGTGCCTGCACGAAGCTCCACCAGCGCTCCAGGGTCATGTAGGGATCGCCGCCGCCCTTCAAGATGAGATCTCCCTGGAGCACGCCGTCCTCGAGGACCCCCTGCAAGAGCGCCACCGTGTGCCAGGTATAGGCAGGACCCAGCGAGTCGAGGGCGGCGAAGGTCGTCACCACTTTGATGGTGGAGGCCGGCCTGCGCGGCGTGCCGGGATTGAGGCTCGCCGCGATCTGCCCGGATTCGACGTCGAGCACCACGTAGCTCACGCCCGGCGGCGCGATGCGCTCGCCCGCGATGGCCTGCGCGACCGGCGGCGGCACGGTCGGCGCGCCGAGCGCGCATCGACTGGAAAGCGCGAGCAAGAAGCACGCTGCAAGGACGGCGACCGGCGCAAGGACGGCGGCCGGCGCGCGCATCATCGCAGCACCACGCGGCGCCATGCGCCCGAGTGCCAGCGCAGGAACAGCATCGTTCCCAGGCAGCAGATGTAGATGACTGCGGCGAGCCAGCCGCCGACGGCGCCGAGCCCGTATTGCGGCAGCCAGCCGACCCATCCCGCCCCCGGCTTGAACGACAGAGCATGCGCGAGCGGCACGAACAGCGCCCACGACAGGCCGAGCACCATGAGCGCGGGCAGGCGTACGTCGCCCGCGCCTCGCAGACACGCGCCGCTCGAGATGTTGAGGCCGTCGAAGAGCTGGTAGCCCGCGGCGATCCACAAGAGCACGGTGCCTTGCGTCACCACTTGCAAACCCTGCGCATCCGCGAGGTTGGTGAACCAGGGGAGAACCCAGGGCCCGATCGCCGCAAGGCCCACGCCCACGACCCCCATGTAAAGAACGCAAAGTAGGATGATTCCGTTGCCCGCGGTGCGCGCCCAGTCGGGAGTCTTGGCGCCGATTGCCTGTCCCACGAGGGTCGTTCCCGCCATGGCGATTCCCACGGCGGGCATGTAGCAAAAAGAGGTCAGCATGAGCACGATCTGGGTCGATGCCCCGTCCACGTTGCCGAGCCGCACTTGCATGAGCTGAAACAGCGCGAATCCGAGAATGTCGGCGGCGGGCAAGAGACCCATGGGAAGTCCCAGGGACATCTGGCGAAGAAGCGGCGCGGGCGCGAATCGGCTCGTGAGGTGTGTGCGGTAGCGCCGGCGGTTCGCAGGCGAGAGGAACCAGGCGAAAGCCAGCGCGAGCCCGCCAAGCTGCGCGGCGCCCGTGGCCCAGGCCGAGCCGGCGACGCCTAAGCCGAATCCGAATATGAACAGCTGGTTGAGCAGAGCATTCGCGATCGCCACCACGAGCGTGACGCGTAGCGTGATGGTCGGGCGGCCAATGCCGTTGAAGAATCCCAGGACAGCGTAGAGCGCGATGCCGAGCGGCGCCCCCAGCATTCGCGGGAACCAATACGCCATGGCGAGATCGAGCGTGGCAGGGGGCAACCCGAACGGCGAGAACAGGGATCGGCCGCTCGCCGCGAGAAGGGCGAACAGCGGCAGCGTGAACAGCGCGCCCCACAAAGCCGTCCAAGTCGCCTGCGAGGCGCGCGCGTAGCGCCGCGCTCCATAGGCGTGGGCCACCAGCGTTTGCACCGACAAGGCAATGCCGCCGAACAGCAGTATGCAAACCAGGACCGGCCAGTAAACTGCGCCCATGGCCGAGGTCGCCGCGGGCGATAAGCGGCCCACGAACCAGGTGTCGGTTGCGTTCAGCACGGCTTGTACGGCGCTGTTCAGCATGAACGGAAACGCGAGCTCGATGACGGCGAGGTAATCGAGCCGGGGGCGTCCGCTCGCGCTTGCGCGCTGGCCGGGCGGAAGGGTGTAGGTCACATCCAAGACGCTGTCCTCGTGGGCGAAGGGGCGAGGTTACCGGCTTCGATGGCGGAGATGAACATGCGATGGCAGAAATGAACACGAGGATCGAGCGCACGCTCACGGGAGCATTCCGCGCCACGCATCTGGGCGCGGATACCTGGCAGCTCACGACCGGCGTCGCGGGGTCGGCCGAGATCTACTTGTCGGGAGTCGACAGCGATGCGTTCGCTGTGCTCGACGGCGCGGCGCCGAGTGCGGTTTGCGTGGCATGGACCGCCGGCGGCGGCGCCATCGTCACGTTGATCGTGCACGACGCAAGCACGCAATTCAGATCGCGCACGGCGACGATCCACGAGCCGCGCGGACAGCTGTACCAAGGACTGCCCCTCGTCGTTCTGGACGACAAGGCGAGACGGTTCTGGCGACGCGTCTTTCGAATCGCCCGCATCCCCGGCGGCCGGCGCTTGCTTCGCTGGATCGCGCAACGCACGCGCGGCGCCTAGCCGGGGGCGCCCGGCCCGTCGAGCGCGCCCGCTCAGCGCGGGAACTGCATCACGCGGACGTCGGGTTATTGTCAATAACGCTGCGCTGCGTCCGCAAATTAGCATTAAGTAAGGTACGAAGTGCGACGCCGATCAAGGCTCGCGGGGCCGCTTTGCCCCAAATTCACCTAACTTCCTTGGTTAGTCCATGACCTGACAGGACGCCCGTGCTGGACGCAAAATGCATTGCTATCGAGTCCGAGAGGATTCCGGCCTCGTTCGATCATTACGGTCGATTGTTCCGCATGCTCATGCCGAGCCTGAAGGGGACAGCGCTGCACGACGGCTTCGGAGAGCTCCTATGGGCATCGGATGAGTGGGATCTCGACGACAGCCCCGATCTCGTCAAGGAAACGATCGCCAACGCCATCACGGATTCTGCGGAGTTCGCGGGGGTCGTGCGCATCAATGCCGACCGGGCGCTCTATTCGTTCGCAGTGCGCTCGGAACAAGTGGAGCTCCTCGGCGTCGTCACGCTTCAGACGCGCATGTCGGGCGCGCGCACCGACGCGCGCCCGCTCCCCTACGTGCGCCAGATCCTGCAGCCCGCGCTGGACTGTCTGCGGCGCGAGCTCAGCTTGCGCGCGCAGCTCGGCTCGCGCGAGCGTGACCTGGGCGTCCGCGAGCGCGACCTGTCGCTGATGATCGAGATGTCATCGAACCAGACCGCAACCGGCGATGCCGACGAATTCGACCTCATCTTGAAGACCGCGCTCGAGCACATGGGCTGCGCCCTCGCCGCGTTGTGGGTGCCCGACAAGAACATCGGCATGTCCCTGACTCGCAGCGGGCACCCGATGTCGGAGGAATCCCTGCAGCGCGCGAAGCAGCATCTCATGGCCTGGATCCAGCTGCAGCAGCGTACGATCATCGTCAATCACATCTCGAAAGTGGCGACCGATGTCGCCGCGCCCTTCAAGATTCTGGCATGCCCCGTGCGCCACCCTTCGGAACGTGTGATGGGCGTGCTCGCGCTGTTCAATCCTGCGAGCGCGCATGATTTCGATTCGTATCAGACGCGGGTCGCGGAGCTCCTGGCGAAGAAGGTCAGCGTCATCATCCAGGCGCAGTACGATGCCAGCACGGGGTTGATGACCCGTCACGCGTTCGAGCGCCAGGCGGCCTCGTTGCTCGGCTCGGCCGGCGAAACGGGAGAGCACTGCATTTTGTACCTCGACATCGACCGGCTGCACGTCATCAACGAGACCTTCGGCATGCACGTCGGTGACGACGTGATCGCGAGCGTGGCCGAATGCATGGCTCGCTGCGTGGTGTCGCCGGCCCTGTCGGCGCGCATCTCCGGCGACCGGCTTGCGGCGCTCATCCCGAACGCGGGCATCGCCGCGGCCGCCGCTATCGCGGAACGTATTCGCGCCTCGGCCGCCGCCGTCATGCCGCGCGCCGGTCAGGGCTCGTTCGAGGTGTCGGTGTGCATCGGGGTCGCCCCCGTGGGACGCTCCGAGAACGCGCTCGCGCATGCGCTGGCGACCGCCGAGATCGCGTGCAAGGCCGCCAAGGACCGCGGCCGCAACCGGGTCGAAGTTTTCCAGGACTCCGACCAGAGCATCATCCGACGCCACACCGACATCCTGATCGTCGGCAAGCTGCGCGACGCGCTGGCCCACGACAGCTTCCGCCTCGATGCCCAGCCCATCCTGCCGCTGCGCGGCAACTACGGACGGCCGCGCTTCGAGCTGTTGATCCGCATGCTCGGCGAGCGTGGCGAGGTGATCCCTCCCGGAAAATTCCTCTCTGCGGCCGAGCGATACCAGCTCATGCCGACGGTCGACCGTTGGGTCGTGAGGCGCTCGTGCGAGCTGCTCAGCGCCCACGCCGCCGCGGTGGGTGGGGATATGGCCCGCTTCGCAATCAACCTGTCCGGGCAGTCGCTGCAGGACGAGACTTTCCTGTCGTTCGTCGAGGATACGATCAAGAACTCCGGTCTTCCGCCGAACGTGCTGTGCTTCGAGCTGACCGAAACGGCCACGGTGGGCAACCTCGAACGGGCGCAGAACTTCCTGCGGGCGCTGCAAGACCTGGGCTGTCAGTTCGCGCTCGACGATTTCGGTACGGGAGTGAGCTCGCTCGCATACCTCAAGGACTTGTCGGTCAACTATCTGAAGATCGACGGCAGCTTCGTACGCGACTCGCTTACCAATTCGCGCAGCGAGTCCATGATCAAGGCCATCGCGCAGCTTGCCAAGGTGATGTGCATAGAGACCGTGGCCGAGTATGTGGAGACCGACATGTTGCGCGCGCGCATGGCCGATCTCGGGGTCGACTACGGGCAAGGATTCGCCATGGGTAAGCACCAGCCGCTAGAGCAATTGCTCGAAGAGCTCGCGGTATTCGAGGCGACCGTGAATGATTGGGACGCCGCCTCCACCCCGAAAACGCCCCCCGATAGAGCCCCGATCCCCGTGCTGCTCCCCTGAGCCTCGAGGACCACGCCGGTTGTCGTCCCGGTCCTACACGCACTGGTACCGTATGGCCAATTGGTAAGCCGCTCCGAAAGTGGCGGAATAGGCTCTTGGGCCTAGTCCTTAATGCAAACGAGGCATCCATGTTAATTCTCACTCGACGCGCGGGAGAGGCATTGCGGATAGGCGATGAGATCGAAGTGACCGTGATGGCGGTGAACGGCTCGCAAGTTCGCATCGGTATCAGCGCACCGCGGGACATCGCTGTGGACCGCGAGGAGATCGCCGAGCGCAAGCGTCGCGATCGAGAGGCGGCAGGCGCGTTGGCCGGTGCGAAGGTCGTCCCGCCGAAGGTCGCGCCCTCCGTGACGTGGAAGTCCGCACGCCGCGAGCGCGCCGATAGGCCTGAGCAGTAGCAGCAACGCAAGGCCTCGCCGCCGCAGGGCTTGCAAGGTCGCGGGTTCCCGCTAGACTTGGCTCATACGAACGCGCGAGTCGACTCGAACGTCGCAAAAGCGCGGACGCCCAAGGACACGATGACGGCAACTGCTCTCGAGGCACCTGAGCTGGCGGTTAACTGCTGGTTCAATACCGATCGTCCCCTCAACCTGGCCGCGCTGCGGGGCCGCGTGGTGGCGCTGGTCGCGTTCCAGGCGCTGTGTCCGCAATCGGTCGCCGTCGCAATCCCGCAGGCCAGGCGTATCCACGAGACGTTCGAGCCCAGTGACGTCGCGGTGATCGGCTTGCACGCCACGTTCGAGCATCACGAGGCGTACAGTCAGGCGACGGTCAAGGCCTTCATCCAAGAGTACCGCCTCAAGTTCCCCATCGCGCTCGACAGTGCCAATACCGCCGGCCCCATCCCGGCGACCATGGAGCGATACAACATGCGCGGCACGCCGAGTCTGGTGCTGATCGACCGTCAGGGGCTGATCCGCAAGCACGCCTTCGGAGCAGCGGAGGATCTGCGCATCGGTGCGGAGATCGGCGCTCTCGCCGCCGAACCGGTGGTGCGGGCGGCGCAAAGCTCAGCCGCTTAGATCATCGCCCGAGGGTGAAGCGAATGCGGATGCGCGCACGCGTGGCGACCGCCTTGGCGTCGCGCACGAGAGGCTTGTAACGCCATTGCAACAGAGCGGCGGTCGCCGCGGCATCGAAAACCCCCGACGGTTTGGCCGCATCCACCGCCACGTCCTCGACCGCGCCGGTGTCGGTGACGGTGAAGTCGAGTTCTACCCAGCCTTCGACCTCGCTCTTTTCCGCTTTGCGCGGATACTGAGGCTGTACCGACTTGACCAGGGTGAGCTGATTGGCGCTGATCACATCGGCCATGAAGGCACGGTGCGCGACGGCTGCTTCGAGATCGTGGCGCACGGCATCCGCCTGGGCCGAGACATACCCGACGGCGGCCGCGTGCTCGAGCCAGCCTCTCGCCGCCGCGTACTCGCGCGCGTTCAGGCTCGCCTGTGCCTTCGCGAGAAGCCGGTCGCCGAGATCCCCCGTGAGCTCTGCGAGTCCTGCGTTCTGGGGATCGAGCTTGCGCAGCGCGACCAGATAGTACTGGGCATTATCGTTCTCGGGCTCGACCAGGTGATCCTCGGCGATGCTCTGGCGTGCGGATCTCATCAAGTCATTGCCCCGCCCGGCATTGCCGTTCTCGGCCTCGATAGGGTGCTGCGTCGCGGCGGCCCGCGCGGGCGCTGCGCCCGCCGCAGGGATGGTCGCCACCGGAGCGGTTGCGGCGGGTGTCGACGCGACCGGTGCTGCGGGTACAGGGGCCGGTGCTACAGGGGCCGGTGCGGGGGCCGCGGCTGCTCTCGCTGTTTTTGCCCGCTCGCGTGCTGCGGCGAGCTCAGTGGCCAGCTGGGCGACGCGCCCGGTAGCGATTCCGGCCTTGCGTGCCGCCTCGATGGCGGAGGCCGCCTCGTCCAGCCGCTCAAGATCGAGAGCGGTCCGCGCCCGGGCAAGGAGCCGCTCCTGCGCCTCCATCAGGACACCTTGGATCGCGGGGGCGCGCGCGGGCGGCGAGGCGACCGGCTGCGCCGTCGATGGGGCGAGCTGCGCCGGCAGGTTGCCCGAGCCGACGGCCGACGGCTCGGCGTTACGACGGTGTACGAGCCAGCTGGCGACGAGCAGCACGGCGAGGGCCGCCGCGATCGCCGCGATCAGGATTTGGCGATGCTGACTCGGTGCCGCCGCTTTCGGAGCTGATACCTGGCCGATCCGCCGACGCCGATCGTCGAAGCGCTTGACCGCGGCATCGGCGAACAGCCGCGCCCGCGCCGGCGACATGGGTTTATGGATGAATCGATAGATGGAGCCGTCGCTGATGAGTCGGGCGAGCTCCGTTTCCGATTCCCGATTGCCCGCCACGAGGACCACGAGATCCGGGAACTGGCTCTTGATGTCGGCGACGAAGCGCGCAGGCGCTTCGTTGAGCGCCTGCACGTCGAGCACCAGGATACCCACGCCGCCCGCCACCAAGAGATCGCTGACCTTGTCCGAGGACAGGACGTGCCACAGCCGGCGCGCCGGACCCACGCCTTCTCGCAACGTTTGCAGGAACAGCTCGTCGACGGTCAGTACGACGAGCTCGACGATGTCGCTCGCGAGGCTGAAGCGCAGCGCGGCGAGCGCACGGCTTTCATCCTCGGACGCTAGCACCGGACCTGTCCTTCATCGCTCACCTTACGGCTGGAGTTTCGGATCGCCGCCGGTGCCGCGCCGGCCTTAGGGCCTTAATTGGGCGAGGCTAGTGTCATTGCGTGGGCGACGCTATACGATACGGACTCTGGTGCGGCAGACAACCCATGCTGCGTTGCGTCAAGTATTTTCTGTGACCTGAGACACATTTGGGAACGGGGGCGCGATGGCACGGCAATGCTGAGCGAGTTCATCGGTTTGCAGAGCAAGCTGCCGCTGGAGCAACGAGCCGCTCTGGAACAGCTGCTGTTCTTCAACGTGAACCAGCATCGCGTGCGGGTCGGCATTCAGCAGTCCATCGAGGCTTACGGCGTGCCCGAGATCTACGAGCTCGATGGCGGCCTGTCCGTGCGCGTCGGCGACATTGGCGGGGTACAGACCGTGTTCGCGGTGACCGATTCGGGGCGGCCCATTGGCGTCGCGGTATTCGTCCGCTTGGCGAGCGACCGTTTGGTGGTGCTCCATCTAGGCGTGCAACCGCGCACGGCCGCAACCGCCGAGATGAACACGCGGGTGCTGCTCAAGCTCATGCACGAGATCCGTAGCGCAGCCCGCCGTACCCAAGGTGTGGATCGCATCGAGCTGGTGTACAAGCACCGCCACCCGGTCCGTCTGCACGTCTGAATCCGTGACTCGAGCGCAACGCCACGCCGACGGCAAGCTGCGCTGTGCTTGGTGCACCACCGACCCGCTCTACGTCGATTATCACGATCGCGAATGGGGAGTGCCGCTGCACGATGACCGCGGGCTGTTCGAGATGCTCTGCCTGGAGGGTGCTCAGGCGGGCTTGAGCTGGCTCACGATTCTGCGCAAGCGCGAAGCCTACCGGCGCGCCTTCGACGATTTCGATGCAACCGCGATGGCGCGATACGGCACCCGCGCGAAGAGCCGCTTGTTGAAGGATGCGGGCATCGTCCGCAATCGCCTGAAGATCGAGGCCTTCATTGCGAACGCCCGGGCCTACCTCGAGATCGCGGCCCGGCCCGGCGCTTTCGACGCCTATATCTGGAAATTCACCGACGGGCGCGTGCTGCGCCACCGGCCGCTGCACTTGAGTGCGATTGCGAGCACCACATCCTTGAGCGAGGCGATGAGCAAGGATCTGAAGCACCGCGGCTTTCGCTTCGTCGGTCCCACAATCTGTTACGCATTCATGCAAGCGGTAGGAATCGTCGATGAACATCAACGCAATTGCTGGGTCACCAAGCGCGCCGTTTGAGCGCTTCTGCGCCCGAGCTGTCACCGGCGCCGGAGCGCTGCTCTTGGCTGCGACCGGCGTCTGCGCGATCACCGTCCGCGCGGCCGCCGGCGAACCCGTCACGACCGCAGCGTCCGCCGCGAACGGCGCGAACGGCGCGAACGCCTCGAAACCGGTCTTCAAGCCCATCGACGTGTTCGATTTGCAGTGGGCTTCCGACCCGCAAATCGCGCCCGACGGCCGCAGCATCGCCTATGTGCGGATGAGCATGGATATCAAGACCGACCGGCCGCGCCGCCTCATCTGGCTCACCGGCATCGACGGCAAGCATGCCCGCCCGCTGTCGGACGGCGCCGGCTCGAGCATGCCGCGCTGGTCTGCGGATGGCACGCGCATCGCCTATCTTTCTACCGCGAGCGACGGTTCGACGCAGCTTTTCATGTACTGGGCCGACAGCAACGTGTCCGCCCCGATCAGCCATTTCACGGAATCGCCGACGAGCCTCGCCTGGTCTCCCGACGGCCGCTGGCTCGCCTTCACCATGGCCGCGCCTGCGGAGCGCAAACCCTTGAAGGTCGAGCTGCCGGAGGCGCCCAAGGGAGCCTCGTGGGCCGACCCGCCCAAGCTCATCGATCGCCTCGTGTATCGCATCGACGGCGAGGGCTACTTGCCCGCGAGCTTCAGCCAGCTGTTCGTAATCGCCGCGGACGGCGGTGCTGCGCGCCAGCTCACGCACGGCGACTTCGACCACGACGGTCCTCCTGCGTGGAGCAGCGACAGCACGGCCGTCTACATCTCCGCCAACCGCCGGCCGGATGTCGACTACGAACCGCTCGATACCGAGATCTACCGCGTGGATCTCGCGGACGGCTCGATACGCGCGCTCACCGATCGGCGCGGGCCCGACGCTCACCCGGTCGTCTCCCCCGACGGCAAGCACATCGCCTATCTCGGCTTCGACGATCAGCGGCTTGGATACCAGCGCACGCAGCTCTACGTGATGGACGCCGACGGCTCTCATTCGCGCTCGTTGACCGCGGGGCTCGACCGCGACGCCGACGAGCCGCAATGGAGCGGGGACGGCACGCGCATCTTGTTCGAATACGGGGACCGGGGCGCGATCAAGCTCGCCAGCATCGACCTCCGCGGCAACGTGCGCACGCTCGCGAGCGACCTGGGCGGCGCCGACGTGACGCGTCCTTACACGGGCGGATCCTTCACGGCGGCGCGCAACGGCCGCTTCGCGTACATGCAAGCCTCGCCCGGCGCCCCACCGGCGCTCGCCACCGGGACCGACGCCCGGGACATCTCGACGCTGACCGCGCTCAGCGCGAACCTCTTGGACCAGCGCACCCTCGGCACCTTGGGGGAGATCGACTTCGACTCATCCGCGGACGGCCGCAAGATTCAGGGCTGGATCGTCAAGCCGCCGCACTTCGATGCCGCGAAAAAATATCCGCTGCTGCTCGAGATTCACGGCGGCCCGTTCGCCGCCTACGGCGCCAGCTTCGCGGCCCCGAGCAGCAACTGTACGCCGCCGCCGGTTATGTGGTCCTGTACGTGAATCCGCGCGGCAGTACGGGCTATGGAGAGGCATTCGCCGATCTCATCCACCACGACTATCCCGACAAGGACTTCGACGACCTCATGTCGGGCGTCGACGCGGTGCTCGGCCAAGGATACGTCGACCCAGGCCGGTTGTTCGTCACGGGCGGCAGCGGCGGCGGCGTGCTCACGGCCTGGATCGTGGGGCACACCGACCGTTTCCGTGCCGCGGTGGTGGTGAAGCCGGTGATCAACTGGACGAGCTTCGTGCTCACCGCCGATTTCACCAATTATTTCTACCGCTACTGGTTCGCAGGCTTCCCCTGGGACGACGAGCAGGCGTACTGGAAGCGCTCGCCGCTCGCCTACGTGGGCAATGTCCATACGCCCACCATGCTCATGACGGGAGAAGCGGATTACCGCACGCCGTCCGGCGAGGCGGAACAATTCTACGAGGCGCTCAAACTACGCCGCATCGATACCGCGCTCGTGCGCGTGCCTCGCGCAACGCACGATATCTCGTCCCGTCCGAGTCTCTTGATCGCGAAGGTCGCGTATGTTCTCGCCTGGTTCGCCGCGCACGATGCGGGTTCGGTGCACGATGCGGGCGCCGCCCATGAGGTGACGGCGGCGGGGCCCTGAGCGGCTCACGGCCTCGATGAGGAGCGGGCCGTCTGGCCGAAGAGAATCTTGCGCTGCTCTTCGGTCAAGGTGAGGTTGGCGTCGAAGCGCTTTGCGATTTCGTACGCGCGAACGGTCGCCGGGCGGCTGCCGATCGCGGCAAACCAGCGGTCGAGATTCGGGAAGTCGGCGAGATTCTGGCCCCGCGCCTCGTGCGGCACGATCCACGGATACGCCGCCATGTCCGCGATGGAATATTCACCCGCCACGAACTCGCGGTCGGCCAGACGATGGTTGAGCACGCCGTACAGGCGGTTGGTCTCCCTGACGTAGCGCTCGACGGCATAGGGAATCTTCTCCGGGGCGTAGCGCGAGAAGTGATGGTTCTGGCCGGCCATCGGCCCGAGGCCGCCCACTTGCCAGAACAGCCACTCGAGCACCTCGACGTTGCCGCGGACATCCTGCGGAATGAACTGCTCGTTCTTCTGCGCGAGATACAGGAGGATCGCACCCGACTCGAATACCGAGATCGGTTTTCCGCCGCCGATCGGCGTGTGATCCACCATCGCCGGCATCCGGCTGTTCGGGGAGATCGCCAGGAAGTCCGGCTTGAACTGCTCTCCGGCCCCGATGTTGACCGGCACGATGCGATAGGGTTGCCCCGTCTCCTCCAGGAACATCGTGATCTTGTGTCCGTTCGGAGTTGGCCAGTAGTACAGGTCGATCATGGTCTCTCCTCGGGTGGATCGAGGGGTAGTTTACGCTGTCGCAGAATAGCGATGTCGACATCCTCCTCGCGGGGCGCCGCCCGCATCTCGGCGATGCGCTCGCGGGCCATGGCGCTCTTGAGCCACGGCAGCACGGGGCCCGTGTCTCGGTTCGCGCTCGCCACGCGCCACTCCAGCACACGGCGTCGCTCGGCGACGGCGCGCGCCTCCTTGCCGTCGGCGGGAGCGATATGCTTCTCGATGTGCAGCCCCGCCATTTGCGCCGCGACGGTATCCGCTTTCTGCATGATCCTTGCGAGCTGGATGCAGCTCTCGCGCCGCTCCGCGCTGACCGGATCGCGGCAGGCATTCATCACGCCCCCGAGCGGCGGCACGATCTCTTCGCCGGCCACCAGCATCGCCTCGCTCAGGCGGGCGAGATCGGAGGGCAGGTAGTGCGGCGGCAGATCGCCGCTCGCGCGCTTCAGTGCGTCGAACAGAAGCACGACGGTGGGATTCAAGTAGAAGTCGAAGCGCGAGCCCTCGGCCATGTCCGAAAGCATGCGGTCGATTTCCGCCGGATCCTTGTCCCTCTGCGCGCCGGCAAGCGTCGGCAGCCACACCGCGCCGTTGTCCGCGTCCACCCAGCGCAACGTCGTCGCGGCCTCGCGGATATCGCACCCGGCCGAGCCCGCGCACAGCTGCAGCCGCAGCCAGCCGATGCTCGGGCTCTCTGGATCGAGCTCGCTCGCGCGCGCGGCGAGATCCACGGCGGCCTTGGCCGCCGCGGGGTCCGCGCGCACTTTCGAGCCGGATGCGACGAAGCACAGCGCGGCAGCGGTCGCGAGCGAGTGCGCGTCGCCGCGGCGGGCCAGAGCCTGCGCCGCGGCCGCGCGCCAGGCCGTATACTTGCCCGCGCCCGGAGCGGCCGGGCACTCGAGGGAGCCGGCGCCGAGCGCAAGCGCCGAATGCATCCAAAAAAGCGCCAGGGCCTGCAAGCCTCGCTTCATCATGGTCGGTGTCCGAACGCGGACTTAAGGGATCCTGGCGCGGCTGCCCGCGGTGAGACCCGCCGTGATCGCCAGCCGCATGGCGTCCTCCACCGATATATCGAGCGGCTGAAGCAGCTCGCGCGGCAGATAGACGGTGTAGCCGCCGAAGGCGTAGCTCATGGGAAAGTAAACGGTGACGAGGTCACGCCCTCCGTGCGCCTCGAGCACGGCCGGAGCATCCTCGCGCGTGACGAAACCGATCGCGTGCACGTTCGCGAAACGCGCGAGCACGACGCGCTGCAAGTCGCGCTTCTCGCCGCTGCCCGAAGGCAGGAGGCTCACCACGTCGCGAAAACCGCCGTACAGCGTCTTCACGAACGGGATGCGTCCCAGGAAGTCGTCCCAGTACTTCAGCAAGAGCTTCCCGGCGTAGGCGTTGACGAGACTGCCGACGGCGAGCAGCAGCACGAACCCGGCGATCAGTCCGAGCCCCGGCCAATAATGCTCAGGGCTCACGATGCCGAGGGCGATGAGCGCGCGGCGCAGCCACCCCTCGACGGTGTGCACCAGCCACCAGATGACGTATATGGTGAGCGCCAGCGGCAGCACCGTCACGAGCCCGCTCATGAAGAGGGTGAGGATTTTTCTCATGCATCCATCATAAACGATGAGGGAGCTATTGCTGGCGCGGCAGCACGAATCGCAAACCTTGATAGTTCAGCACGACGCCGTCGCGGCGGATGTGCTCGAGCACGGGACCCTCGGCGAGGGTCGCGCCTTCGCGGTACCTGCGCATGTTGATGTAGACGAAACGATCGGAGGGCTTGGTGGCGTATACATGTACGTCCAGGTGCAGCCCGGCCAGCGCCGGTTGGCCGGCGAGATTGATCTCGTTGATCGAGGGCAGCACCTCGGTGTCTGCGGGATCGGCGCTCTCGGTGAGCACGGGATCGGCCTCTTGCGCTGCGTGAGGAGAGAGACCGCCGCCGCTCGAGCCCGCATGGGCGGAACGGCGCGCGGCCGCGGGGGGCGGGAGATCCTGCGTCGGCGCAACCTCGGGCGCATAGACAGGCGGCGCCGCATCCATCGGACTGAAGTGATCGGAGGCGGCGCTCGCAGGGGCCGTCGCGGGCACGGGCACGGGCGCGGGCGCGGATGCATGCGAGGCCGAGGCCGAGGGCGCGAGCCAGGGCTTTGCACTTCGCTCGGCCGGCGGCCCGCCAGGCGCGCCGCCGCGCGTCAGCACCACGGCGAGAACACCTATATTGACCACGAGCAGAGCGATCAGCGCCGCGGCCCACAGAGGAAACCGCGCGCGCGGGGGCACGGGCCGCGAGTCCATCAAGCCGGGAATGGCCTGACGCTGGCGCTCGACTTCGGACTTCTTCAACGCATCGAGTATGAATGACATGGCGATCCTAACTGCGCGGAGCGACTTGCATGAGAAGCGGCGAGCCCGGCTCGGCCAGTGCCGTGTCCAACACGACCTGGGTCTGCAGGCCCGCGATCCCGTCGACGTTCAGGCGGTGCTCGCGCTGAAAGTTCTGCACGGCGATCGCGAGCTGCTCGTCGTAGACATCGTCCGACTCCGGATCGGAGGCGGCGCCGTGCAGGGCATTGAGACTGCGGCGCAGCCATCGGACCTCATCGCCGCGCATGCCGAGCGAAAGCTGGCGCGTGCGCGGGGTTTTCGGCTTCCACACGACGGTGAAATCGCCGAACCAATCGCGCGACAGTTCGTCGATCGGGACGCGCACGTTGTGCTCGCCTAAGTCTAAGGTGGCGAGGGAGTCGTCGAGGGCCGAGAGAACGACGCGGTACCGCTGGCCCCGATCGTCGTTCAGGGTGAGGATCGCGGGCCGGTTGAGGGCGCGCACCTGCGCCCAGGAGCCGCGCTGATCGAGGCATGCGAGTCCGGCCTTTTGCGCTTGTCCGCAAGGATCGTGATCGTCCGTCATCGCCGTGCCCCACAGCGAGAGTAATCGCCGGAATGCGCCCGCATCGCTCGTGTCGGCGGCATTCGCCGCGAGCAATGTCTGGAGCGGCACCGGCTTTTCGAGAGGCGCCGGAACGGCCGCGGTGGCCGGGGGCGGCGGCTGCTCGGCGCGGAGAACCGCCGCGGGCGCGAGCACGGGAGCCTTGGCCGCCGACTTGGGGCCCGGCGGCGGATTGCGCCATACGGTGATGCCGGCGTACACCGTGACCGCGACGCCTGCGAGCACGATCGCCGCGGCGACCCAGCCGAGCCACAGCGGCGCAAAGCGCCGGCCATAAACCTCGCTCGCCGCGCGCCGCATGAGCGCCGGCGTCACCTTGCGCGTCTCCAGTGTGTAGGCACCCAGCAAGGCCCGATCGCAGCACACGTTGATGACCCGGGGAATGCCGCAGGACAGCCGATACACTTCGCGCAGCGCCGCGGGCGTGAAGATCTCGCCGGCGGCGCCGGCGACGCGCAATCGATGACCCACGTATTCTTCAGTCTCGTGCTTGGACAGCGGGTTCAAGTGATAGCGCCCGGTGATGCGCTGGGCGAGCTGGCGCAGCTCGCTCCGGTCCAGGAGCTCGCGCAGCTCCGGCTGGCCGATGAGGATGATCTGCAGCAGCTTCTGGGTGGCGGTCTCGAGGTTGGTGAGCAAGCGCACCTGCTCGAGCACCTCGGTGGACAAGTTCTGTGCCTCGTCGACGATGACGATGACCCGCCGGCCTTCCGCGTGCGCGGCGAGCAGCCGACGGTTCAGGGCGTCGACCATCTCCTTGGCGCTGGTCCGGTCCGCCTCGTCGAGTCCGAGACCGAGCTCCTCGCAGATGGTGAGCAGGAATTCGGTGGCGGTCACCCGCGGGTTGAGAATCACCGCGACGTCCGCGTGTTGCGGGACGCGCGACAGGAGCGTGCGCACGATCGTGGTTTTGCCGGTTCCCACCTCGCCCGTCAGCTGAATGAAGCCGCCGGCTTCGTTGATGCCGTAGAGCAAGTGGGCGAGCGCCTCGGCGTGGCGCTCGCTCAGATACAGATAGCGCGGGTCCGGCGTGATCGCGAAGGGCTTTTCGATGAGGCCGAAAAAGCTGGTATACATGGCGCTGGCGATGATACCAAGCTCAGCCGCGGCGCGGACCGGAGCCTTCTTTGGAGCGCGGCAGAAGACTCGCACGCGTGAGCACAGCCGAGCCGAAGCGGTCGCGGATACCGTCGATGGCGGCATCGAGCCGCGAGTCGCGGGGTGCGCTTTCGGCGAACAGATCCGGCTGACGCACGACCGACAGGTCGCCGGTGCCGACGCCGAGCAATCGCAACGCGACATTTCTGTGGCCGGCGAGCCACGTGCGCAACAGGCGCTGCGCGCCCGCGCACACCGCGGCGGTGTCCTGCGTCGGCGGCTCGAGGACGCACTGGCGGGTGTATGTCGTGAAATCGGCGCGCCGGATCTTCACGCTCACGCGCCCGGCGGAGAGACCCGCGGCGCGCAGCCGCGCGGCCGCTCGGTCGGCGAGCGCCGTCAGGCGCCGCTCGAGCACGGCGGCGTCGCGAATGTCCTCATCGAAGGTCTCTTCCGCGCTGATGGATTTCTCCTCCCGGTCGGCCACCACCGGCCGCTCGTCGCAGCCGGCGGCGCGCGCCTGCATGGCCTTGCCGTGCTTGCCGAAGGCACGCCATAGCTCGCCATCGCCCGCCCGCACGACGTCGCCGAAGGTCAGGAGCCCGCAGGCGCGCACGGCCGGCAGCGACTTCGCCCCGACTCCAAACAGCCGCTCGATGGGCAAGCGATCGAGAACGGCATGGAGATTCTCCGGCCCGATGCAGAACAAGCCGTCGGGCTTGTTCATATCCGAGGCGAGCTTGGCGAGCGACTTATTGGGTGCGATTCCGACCGAGGCGGTAAGTTCAGTCACGGCGTGGATCCGGCGGCGAATCTCGGCACCGATGGCGGCCGGCCCGCCGAAGAGGCGCGCGCTGCCGGTCACGTCCAGAAAGGCCTCGTCGAGCGACAGCCCTTCGACCAGGGGCGTGAATTCGTGAAATATCGCGAAGACCTGTGCGGAGACCTCCTTGTAGCGCGCCATGCGCGGCGTCACACAGATCGCCTGCGGGCAAAGCCTTAGCGCCGAAGCTATCGGCATGGCCGAGCGCACTCCGAAGCGGCGCACCGCGTAGCTCGCCGCGGCGACGACGCCGCGGCCGGACGTGCCGCCGACGATCAGCGGCTTACCCTTGAGCTCCGGACGATCCCGCTCCTCGACCGACGCGTAGAACGCGTCCATGTCGACGTGCAGGATCGTCCGCACGCGGGGCCTACTGCACGGTGATGGTGATTTTCTTCGAGTGCAGGGGCGGATCGAAGGACAGGTGCCGGTAGTCGGCGAACACGAGCTCGAGCGTGTGCTTGCCCGGAGTCAGGGTGAGCGTGGTCTCCGTCTGTCCCTTGCCGAAGTGCAGCAGTTTGTCGCTCAGCGGGAGCGGCGCATCGAGCGAAAGTTCGGAGAGGTCCGTATCCACCAGCAAGTGATGATGCCCCGTGTTGTCCGCCTGGGTACCCGCGGGCGCGATGGTCATGCCCCTCAGGCCGAATTTCACGAGCACCGGATTATGCACGACGGCGCCGTTCCTGGGCGCGATGAAATACACCTTGGCGCCGGCGGGCGCGCTGGCGCGCGGCTGCGCCACGGCGGCCGCCGCAAGCGCGGTCAATGCGACACCCAATATGAAGCGATTCATGGCAAGTTCTCCTTGTTGCGATCAGATCAGATCCTTGACGCCGTCGCGCTCCTCGCATAGCTCGCGGTGCGTTAGCTGCAGCTTCTCACGGCCGAATGCGTCGATTTGCAGCCCCTGCACGATGGCGTATTTCCCGTCCTTGCAGGTGACGGGATAGGAGTAAATCACGCCCTCTGGAATGCCGTAGCTGCCGTCCGACGGCACGGCCATGCTGACCCAGTCCGTCTCGCGGCTGCCGATCACCCAGTCGTGCATGTGATCAATCGCCGCGGACGCGGCAGAGGCAGCCGAGGACGACCCGCGCGCTTTGATGACCGCCGCCCCGCGTTGCTGCACCGTCGGAATGAATGTCTGCTTGAACCAGCTCTCGCCCACCTCCGCAAGCGCGGGCTTGCCGTCGACCGTCGCGTGATTCAGATCCGGGTACTGCGTAGCCGAGTGATTTCCCCAGATGACGGCCTTCTTGATCTTCGCGAGTGGGGCGCCCGTCTTCTCGCTCAGCTGCGCGAGCGCGCGGTTGTGATCGAGACGCGTCATCGCCGTGAATCGATCGGGCGAGAGCGACGGGGCGTTGCGCTGGGCGATGAGCGCGTTGGTGTTCGCCGGATTGCCGACCACGAGCACACGCACGTCGCGGCTCGCGGCCGCATCGAGCGCCTTGCCCTGCGCGGAAAAGATCTTCGCATTCTCGAGCAGGAGGTCCTTGCGCTCCATGCCCGGACCGCGCGGCCGCGCTCCGACCAGCATGGCCACCTCGCAGTCCTTGAAGGCGACGCGCGCATCGTCTGAAGCGGTCACCTTGTTGAGCGTGAGGAACGCGCAATCGTTCAGTTCCATCACCACGCCCTGCACCGCGCCCAGCGCCGCCGGTATCTCGAGCAGGTTGAGGTTGATGGGCTGGTCGGTGCCGAGCATCTGTCCTGCGGCGATGCGAAAGGCGAGCGCATAGCCGATGTTTCCGGCCGCGCCGGTGATGGTGACGGTGACTGGCTTTTTCATGACACGATTCCTCGGCGAGCAAAAGCGACAAATAGTAGCCGAAGACCGGGGCTGCGCCTGCGGCGCGATGAATTTCAAAAAAAGGCTTGCATGTAGTGGTGGTGTACACTACTATATCACCATGTAACTGAGACACCCCGGCACAGCCGGTAACTGCAAGGAGAGAATCATGGACACTCGCATATCCTCGAAAGTCGCTGCCCTCGCGCTCGCGCTATTGATCAACGGCACCGTGTTCGGAGGCGTCGCCTTCCTGTTCGGCGTAGAACGCGCGGCCGCGGCCGTCACCCTGGTGGCGGCGTAAGCCGCCCCTCAAGGGCGTTCTGCTAGATTAGCGCGTCGGCCTCACCCCCCGCGCTGAGAGCGGCATGGATCCCAATTGGAATGACAACCAGCCCATTTATCGCCAGCTGCGCGATCGAATGGTCGCGCTCATCCTGGAAGGGGCGCTCAAGGAAGGTGACCCGTTGCCTTCGGTGCGCACGGTGGCCGCGGACTATCGGCTCAATCCCCTCACGGTGCTCAAGGGTTATCAGCAGCTGGTCGACGAAGGGTTGGTCGAAAAGCGCCGCGGGCGCGGCATGTACGTCAGCGACGGTGCGCGCGCCTTGCTGCTCAAGGGCGAGCGTGAGCGATTCCTCAAGGAAGAATGGCCGCAGATCCTCGCGGTCATCCATCGGCTGGGATTCTCCGCTGAGGAGCTGTTCGCACAGATCCCCGCGCTCACGCATCCCGCGCCGCGTGCCGACAACAAGGAGTAGCGCATGACCTCTTCCTCACCCCTCATCGAAGCACGCGGCCTGTCCAAGAGATACGGCTCGTTCCTCGCCCTCGATCGAGCGGACTTCGTCGTGCAGCCGGGACGTATCGTCGGCCTGATCGGCCCGAACGGCGCGGGCAAGACCACGGCGCTGCGCGCGGCGCTCGGACTCACCACTTACGATGGCGAGCTGCGCGTGCTCGGCCGCGAGCCGTTCGCCGAGCGCGCGCTGCTCATGCAGGAGACGAGCTTCATCGCGGACGTCGCGGTATTGCCCTCCTGGCTGCGTGTGCAGCAGGCGATCGACTTCGTCGCCGGGGTGCATCCGCGGTTCCGCCGCGAGCGCGCCGTGGCGCTGCTCGCCAAGACCGACATCGGCGCGCGGCGGCGCATCGGCCAGCTGTCGAAGGGCATGAAGACGATGGTGCATCTCGCGCTCACCATGGCCATCGACGCCCGCTTGCTCGTGCTCGACGAGCCGACCCTCGGGCTGGACATCCTCGCGCGGCGCGGCTTCTACGACGCGCTGGTGAACGACTACATGGACGAGACGCGCACCATCTTGATCACCACGCATCAAGTCGAGGAGGTAGAGAACTTGTTGACCGACGTGCTCTTCATCGACAAGGGACGCATTGTGCTCGATTGCTCCGTCGAGGACATCGGCGCGCGCTACGCGGCCGTCGAGGTCGCGGACGACCGGCTCGCGGCCGCCCGCGAGGCGCGGCCCTTCTACGAGCGCCGCGCCCTCGGCAAGACGGTGCTGTACTTCGAGGGTGCGGACCGGCAGAAGCTCGAGAGTCTCGGCGAAGTCGGCGCACCGAGCGTCTCCGACCTGTTCGTCGCCAAACTGTCCGCGGAGCGTGCGGCATGAACGACTTCATCTGGTTGGTTCGCCGGGAGTTCTGGGAGAACAAGGCCATCTGGGTGCTGCCGGCCTGTATCGGAGCTCTCATGGTGGTGGGCTCGCTGTTCGGCAAGGTGGAGATCGCCATGCTGCGGGCGAGCGATGCGCAAGGCGAGCTCGCGGCTGTCCTGCTCTTTTTCGCGATCGGGGGCGTGTTCTGGGTGGCGATGAGCATCTACTCCGTCTGGTACCTGCTCGACTGTCTGTATGCGGACCGCAAGGACAGGAGCGTTCTCTTCTTCAAATCGATGCCGCTCACCGATTCGATGACGGTCCTTTCGAAGCTCTTCGTCGGCGTCATCGCCATTCCGCTGGTCTACTTCTGCGCGGCGGACATCGCGGCCCTCCTGATAGCATTCGTGATCTCCGTGCGGGCGCATCTCGTGTTCGGCAATGTTCTCTGGCGTCCCGAGCTGTGGCTGCAGGTGCAAGCGTTGTGGCTGTACGTGATCGCCACCGGCGTGCTCTGGTACGCGCCGGTCGTGGGATGGCTCATGCTCGTCTCCGCGTGGGCAAAGCGCGCGGTCATCCTGCAAGCTTTGCTGCCGCCGCTCGCGATCATGCTCGCGGAGCTCCTGTTCCTCGGCACTCGCGTTTCGTGCATCGTGCTCAGAGATCGGCTGCTCGGCGGCGGTTACGCGGCGTTCCGTCATCCGATCCACTGGTCGCTCGCGAATGGCGAGATGACGCCGGGCGTGTGGCGGCTGCCCGATCCTGAGGGCTTTCTCTCGAGCCCCGACGTTTGGATCGGCGTCGTGATCGGCGCGGCCTTCATCGCGGGCGCCGTGCAGTTGCGCAAGAGGCGCACGGACAGCTAGCGCGCTTTTGCTTCATCGGCAAGCAGGGCAGAATAGCGCTCCGGGGACGCCTTCCAGGAGCACTGCATGTACAAAACCAAGATCGACCTCTCTGAAAAGACTCGCCGTAACGTCATCGTCATATTGAACGATCGATTGAGCGATGCGATCGACTTGCAGAGTCAGGTCAAGCAGGCGCACTGGAACGTCAAGGGACCGCACTTCATCGCCCTGCACGAGCTGTTTGACAAGATTTCGGATGCCTTGCTGGAGCAGATCGACGAGATCGCGGAGCGCATCACCAGCTTGGGGGGAACCGCAGAGGGCACCGTGGCGGTGGCCGCGAGGCGCAGCAAGCTCAAGAATTACCCCCTGAGCATCACCTCGGGAAGGGACCATCTGCTCTATCTCTCGACCCAGCTGTCGGTTTACGGCAAGTCGACCCGCGGCGGCATCGACTCGACCGCCGAGCTCGGCGATGCGGATACGGCGGATCTCTTCACGCAGCTTTCCCGCGAGATCGACAAGTATCTCTGGTTCCTCGAGGCGCATCTGCAGGACAAAGCCTGAGCGCTAACGGGCTAAGTCTCCAGCAGGTGGGCGAAGTAGCTGTTGCAGAGCCGATTGAGCGGATCGGTGCGCTGGCGCAGCGCACGGAACAGCTTGACGCGGTCGCCGAATGCCTTTGCGACGTGCTCGGGTTTCAACGCGCGCGACTGATTGAATGTCGGCACACCGCCCTGCGCGGACGCAAAATCGTTGAAGTCGATCAGGAACTCGTCCCAGCCCCGGTCCCCGGTCGAGGAGGGCTCGAGCGTGATCACCGGTCCCTGAAAGCTCACGCTGAAGAGCGACGAGCGGTCCTGGTGCAGGCGGCTCGCGCCGTTCACGACGTTGCAACGGTAGTCGTGCTGCTTGTAATAGGAGCGGCAGAACGCGAAGTACTCGGCGAGCAGTTTCGGGAATCCGGCCTGAGGGAAGCCCCACAGCGTGTAGGTATAGCGCGATCGCCATGCCTCCTGCGGAAAGTTGCGAATCCATTCGTGCGCGTGCATGACGACGCTGCGCGCGGGGAGCGTCGCGCGTAGCGCCCGCTGCACGCCGGAGACGACGGCTCCCGCGACACCCGGTGCGGCGAGCACGCTGCCGACCGTCGAGCCGAATGCCGGCAGCACGTTGCGCATGACGGACTTTCTGATCTGCCAGATCCCTGAGCGGCTCGAGGCCAAACTCTCGTCGGGCGTGCGCCGCTCCACCGTGATCTGGTCGTGGAAGGGCGAGATGTGCAGGCGCAAGGCGGCGGGCGAGGCGACGATCTCGCGGAAGCGCGCGCCGAACTCCTTGAGCGTCAGCACCTGGTAATCGATTCTCACGGGAACGAGCGGTTGAACGCGCAGCACCGCCTCGTGCACCACGCCCAAGAGCCCGAAGCTCGAGGAGAGCACGCGCATCAGGTCCGCGTTGCGGCCGCTCACCGTCATCAGCTTGCCCTGCGGGGTGACGAGCTTCAGCTCCTTCACGAGCGCCGACATCTGCGCGGGTCCCTCCGCCTGCGAGGCCTGTGGGAGCGTCGTCACGGCCACGGCGCCCACCGTCATATGTCCCATCTCGGGGGTCAGCGGCAGCTCTTGACCGCGCTCGGCGAGCGCGCGCACGAGGGTGCCCACCCGCACGCCGGCCTGTGCGCGCACCTCGTCTTCGCCGAATTCGACGATCTTGCCGAGCTTGCTCAAGTTGACGGTCGTCCCGCCGTCGCCGCCGACGCAGCGGGTCTGCGAATAATCGCCGCCAACGAAGCGCACGGGCGTCGGGTAGTTCTTGGTGTTGGCGAGAATGGCCGGAATATCCTCGACGCGCTTCGCCTGCATGACGAGACGCGGCCGTCGATACAGGCCGGACGCGGCGGTATCCGCACCGCGCGAACGATTCACTTTGACTACCATAATTTACCCCTGCAATCCTCGAACGATCCTCGAACGCCGTCGTTGAAAGCCGTCGCAGATCAAGGGGAAAGGACCGGGGGAACGCAGAATGCGCGCTCGGCGCATCGAGAACTGGCGACCCCGCTATCGTCGAGCCTCCGAAGAAGCCCCTTAGACCGGTGGTTTTGCGTCCCCACCTTTCGGCGGGTTTGCCCTTGAACAGCCTCGCTACTATGCGAGCAGGCGGGGGGATAAGTAAAGCGCTATTTATCCCATCAAGAGCAGCGTCTCGGCGTGCTCGACAGCCTCGGGAGGCCCGCAGACCACGACCACGTCGCCTTCCTTGAAAACCGTGTCCGCTGACGGGTCCCGGCCCACGATGCCGTCGCGCCGCACGGCGCTCACCGAGACCTGTGAGCCGCGGTCGACGAGGTCCGCGATGCTCTTGCCCACCGCCCAGGCATGCGGGGGCAGCACCACACTGTGAAGCTCTTCACGGAATGCGTGACTGTCATCCAAGAATTCGGCGCCTGCCTTGCGGAAGTACTGGCGCAGCATTACGTAGCGATGGCTGCGGATGTCGTTCACGGTGCGGATGACCTGCGACATGGGCAGCTTCAGCAGCAGCAAAAGATGCGAGAGCAGCATGAGGCTCGCCTCGAACGTCTCCGGCACCACCTCGGTGGCGCCCGCCGCCTGCAGCTCCTCGAGCCGCAGGTCGTCCTGAGTGCGCACCAGCACGGGCACGTCGGCGCGCAAGGCACGCACCGAGCGCAGGATCCGCAAGGACACCGCGGGGTTCGCGAAGGTGATGACGACGCAGCGCGCATGCGCGAGCCCGACGTTCTGCAGCACTTCGAGCTGGCCGGCATCGCCGTACATCACCGGGTCGCCCGCTTGCCGGCCCTCGCGCACGCGATAGGTGTCGAGATCGAGCGCGAGGTACTCGAAGCCCGTTTGCTCGAGCACGCGCGCGATATTCTGGCCCACCCGCCCGAATCCGCATATCACGACGTGATCGCGCTCCGCGACGGCGAGCGTGGCGCGCGCCTCGCGCATCGCCTCGGTTTGCGGCGGGCCCGACTGGCGCACGAGCGCGCGCGTGATCTGCCGATTGTGGCGGATCACGAAGGGCGAGACGAGCATGCTGAGCGCGGTCGCGGCGAGCAGCGGCTGGACGACGGCGGGAGCGGCCAGATCGCGCCGCAGGAGCAGGGTGAGCAGCGCGAAGCCGAACTCCCCGCCCTGGCTCACGACCACGCCCGTGCGCAGCGACTTGAACCAGCTCCCGGTCACAGGCTTCGACGCCACCGCGACTACCGCGGTCTTCAGGACCGTCATGCCCAGCACGATCGCGCTCACCAGCGGCAGGTTGCGCAGCAGCAGGGGCACGTCGAGCAGCATGCCGAGCGTGATGAAGAAAACGCCGAGCAGCACCTCGCGGTACGAGCGGATGGTCGCCTCGATCTGATGGCGGAACTCGGTCTCCGCGAGTCCCATGCCGGCGAGGAACGCCCCCAGAGCGAGCGAGAGTCCCGCGGCCTGCGTCGCCCACGCCGAGGAGAGTACCGCGAGCAGCACGGCGAGCGAGAACAGCTCTGCCGAGCGCACCCCCGCGATGAGGACGAATAGCGGACGCAGCAGCCAGCGGCCGGTCGCGAGCACGAGCAGCACCGCGGCCGCGGCGATCGCGATGGCCGCGACGATGTGCGGAGCCGGCGTTTCGGGGCCGGCGGCGGCGAGCGGCGAGAGCAGGCCCAAAAACAGAGGGAAGCTCAGGTCCTGGAACAGGCAGATCGCCACCGCGAGCCGGCCGTGCGTGCGCGTGTTCTCCGCTTGCTCGGTAAGCTGGGCGATGATGATGGCGGTCGAGGACATCGCGACGGCGCCGCCCACGACCACCGCGGAGGTCGGCGAGACGCGGAGCAACGTCGCCGCCGCGAGGGCGACGACCGCCGTCGTCACGAACACCTGCGCGCCACCCACGCCGAGCACCTCGCCGCGCATGGCGGAGAGGCGCGGCAGCGAGAACTCCAGCCCGAGCGTGAACACCAGGAACGCCACGCCGATATCGGCGAGCAGGCGCGTCGTGTCGTTGTCGAGGATCAGCGCGAGGGCATGCGGGCCGAGCAGCATGCCGACTGCGAGGTAACCCAAGATCGCCGGCAACGCGAGTTTGCGCACGGCGGTCACGACGAACACCGAGGCGGCCAGCAGTATCAGAATCTGCAGCAGCGGATCCGTGTGCATTCTCGTAGCATATAGCGATGGATGCGTTGGCGCTGCACCGGGATGGCGAGAGCTGGCGAATCGATTTGCAGGGCGATTGGTCGCTCGAGGCTCTGCCGCAAATCGATCTCCAGCTCGAAATGCTGCCCGGACCGATGAGCGGAACCTTAGTCTGCGATTGGTCGCACGTCGAGCATCCCGGCATCGGCCCGGTGTGGGCGCTGCTCACCCGTCTCTCCGAGCTCGGCGGCGCGCAGGGACTCGTCGTACGTCACGAGGGCGATCCGCCGCATACCGTGCAGCTCTTGCAGAAGCTGCAACTCGAGCTGTGCACGGCGCATGGCACGCGCGCGGTCGCCGTGCCCGTCGAGGAAGGCGCCGTCGAGAAGCTCGGCCGATGGACGGTGCTGCAGGGCACGGAAGCCGGCCGCCTGCTCGGGTTCTTCGGCCGCATCGCCGCCGTGCTCGGCAGCGGCTTTCGACGCCCGCGGTCGTTGCGGTTCTCCTCGGTGGTGCGGCACGTTCAGGAGACCGGGGTGAGCGCCATCCCCATCGTCTCGCTGATCGCGTTCCTCATCAGCGTGGTGGTCGCCTATCTCGGCGCGCAACAGCTCGCGAAGTTCGGCGCCACGATCTTCGTGGTCGACCTCGTCACCATCGCGGTTCTTCGCGAGATGGGTGTGCTGCTCACGGCCATCATCGTCGCGGGCCGCTCCGGCAGCGCATTCGCCGCCGAGATCGGCGTCATGCAGCTCAACGAGGAGATCGACGCACTGCGCGCCATGGGCATGAATCCGATCGAGCTGCTGGTCGTGCCGCGCGTGCTCGGCCTCATCATCGCCCTACCCTGTCTCACCATCGTCGCCGACGCCATGGGGCTCGCGGGCGGTGGGCTCCTGTCTCTGGTCCAGCTGCACATACCGCCTGCGCAGTTCACCATCCGGCTGCGCGAGGCGCTCTCGCCGACGACGTTCTGGGCGGGCCTGGTGAAGGCGCCGGTATTCGCGCTGCTCATCGGCATGGTGGGGGCCTACCGCGGCATGCAGGTACGCGACTCGGCGCGCGAGCTCGGCCGCCTCACCACCATGGCCGTGGTGCAGTCGATTTTCCTCGTGATCCTCGCGGACGCGTTTTTCGCCGTCCTGTTCGAGCAGATCGACTTCTAAGGATGGAGCTGCAGGCCGAGATGGAGCCGCGCGACGTCGCTCCGCACCCACCCCTGCCGAGCGATGAGCCGGTGGTGCGCGTTCGCGGGCTGGTGAACCGCTTCGGCACGCAGGTCGTGCACGACGGCCTGTCGTTCGAAGTACGGCGCAACGAAATCATGGGCATCGTCGGCGGCTCCGGGGCGGGCAAGTCGGTACTGCTGCGCACCATCCTCGGCTTGCGAGAGCCGCAGGCGGGGACGGTCGAGGTCTTCGGCCGGGACATCCGTGAGCTCTCGCCGGCCGAGCGCATCGCCATGGCGCGCGGCTACGGCGTGACGTTTCAAAGCGGCGCACTGGTCTCCTCGCTGTCCGTGGCGGAGAACATCCAGCTCCCGCTGCGCGAGGCCTACACGCTGTTGGAGAGCGTGCTCGACGATCTCGTGCAGCTCAATCTGAGTCTCGTGGGCTTGGCCCCGGATGTCGCCGAGAAATATCCCTCACAGCTCTCCGGCGGCATGGTCAAGCGCGCGGCGCTCGCCCGCGCCTTGAGCCTCGAACCGAAGCTTCTGTTCCTGGACGAGCCGACCTCGGGGCTCGACCCGATTTCCGCGGCGGACTTCGATGCGTTACTGTTGTACCTTCACGGCGAGCTCAAGCTCACGGTGGTCATGATCACGCACGACCTCGACAGCCTGTTCCGTACCTGCGACCGCGTCAGCGTGATCGTGGACGGACGCATGGTGACCGATACGCTCCCGGGGCTGCTGAAGAGCACGAATCCCTGGATACACGAGTACTTCCACGGCCCGCGCGCGCGCGCGGCGGAGCAGGCGGCGGCGGCCGTGCTCGCCCCGAAGGCGCCACGTGGATAGAAACACCAACTACGTGGTGGTCGGGGCGTTCGTGCTGCTCGTCCTCGGCATGGCGCTGTCGTTCGTCTACTGGTACACCGATCAAAGGGACAAGCGCACCTACACGCGCTACGAGATCTATTACGACGGCTCGGTGAGCGGTCTCACGGCGGGTAGTCCCGTGCGCTACCTCGGCGTCGACGTCGGCAAGGTGTCGCGCATCATGCTCGACCCCAAGAACCGCAAGCGCGTCGAAGTGATCGCGGACGTCGAGGAGAGCGCACCGGTCGATACACGCACGCTCGCCTTGCTGAGCCTCCAAGGCGTGACGGGACTGCTCTTCATCGATCTCGAGGAAGATCCCAAGGCGACCAGCACGGGACCTCTGCCCATGGGCGAGCACTATCCGGTGATCCGCTCCGCGCCGTCCGATCTCGACGTGCTGCTGCGGAGCCTGCCGGCGCTCGCGAACCACGCCATCGATCTGGTGGACCACATGGACCAGGTGTTCAGCGAAGAGAATGTCAGCAACTTCAAGGCGGCGCTCGCGAATGTGCGCGTGGCGAGCGACCGCGCGCCGACGCTGTTCCGCCAGATCGAGGAGCTCGTGGCGGACTTGAGGCACACCTCGGACGAGGTTGACGCGGCCGCCGCCGATTTCCACAAGGTCACCAATGATTCGGCGGGCGACATCAAGGCGAGCCTCGCCAACATCCGCCGCATCAGCGACAGCCTCGCGAGCGCGTCCGACCGGCTGAACGACTTCGTCACTCAAAACGAGCCCGCGCTGTCGCGCTTCACCGGCCAGGGATTGCCCGAGCTCGAGAGGTTGCTGCACGAGAGCCGCGCGGCCGTGCGCGACATCCGGGATCTATCGCGCTCGCTGCAGCAAAACCCCGCCGAGCTCTTGTACGAATCCAACTACCACGGCATCGAGCTGCCGCGATGAGAGCCTGCCACGCACACCTCCTCATCGGCGTCCTCGCCGCCACCCTGGCGGCCTGCACGGGCTCGTTCTTCAAGAGCAACCAGCCACCGCCGTCGACTTACCTTTTGTCGGTGACGTCCCAGCCGGCCCCGGGAGGCGTCGCGATGCCCTTCGATCTCACGGTGCTCCTGCCGCGCGTGCGTACCGGGCTCGACACGGACCGCATTGCCGCGCTGTATCCGGATGGAAAGCTCGATTACTTCGCAGGCGCCCGCTGGAGCGGGCCGCTCGACGAAGTCGTGGAGGATCTCGTGCTGCAGTCCTTTCGCGGCCGCTTTCGCAACGTCGGCACCGACTCATCCGCCTTCAACGCAGGGTATTGGCTGGAGGTCGAGGTCGTGGACTTCCAGGCCGAGTACGACGGCTCGAGGCCGGCTGCCGGACCCACCGTGCACGTGCATCTGCTCGCGCGGGTGGGTAATGCAGGCGACCGTCGAATGCTCGGGAACTTCGAGGCGGATACGCGGCAGCCGGCCGCGGACAACCGCCTGAGCGCGGTCGTCGCCGCCTACGACGCCGCCGCCAACCGAGCGCTCGGCGAGATCGTCGTGGAGACGACAAAGACGCTGCAAGACCTGCCTAAAACGCTGCGAGCGCCGCCGCCTCCTTGAGCCGGTACCGCCAGTAGTCTGCCTCGGAATCGACCGCATACGCGGCGTATGCGGCGCCGATTGCCCACGTGCCGTCGAAGTAGGCCTCGAGCGCCCGGGCGGCCGTAGCGCGCTCGGGCAGGCGCAGCTCGATGGCGGACTCGAGATCGATGTCGTCGAGACTGGGGCGCGTGAAGTCGGCGGCGCCGGCGCTCGCCCAGAGCTCGCCGCGCCGGACGACGAAGGCGAGGGACGCCGTCGCGCGCTTAGGCGGCGCGAGCCAGCGTAGCTCGAGGTTCGCGCCGCCGCCGCGCTCGAGCTCGGCCGCCACCGCGGTGTTCGGTGCCGCTCCCGGCTCGAGCAGCACACGCACGCGCGCGCCGCGGGCGGCGGCGCTCAACACGGCGCCGATCAGGCGGCGCTCGCTCAAGCGGGGCGCGGCCAATCCGATCTCGTCGCCCGCGCCTGCGGTGCCGAGTGCATCGAGCATCGCGCTGCGAATCGCTCCCTCGGTGAGGAAACGAGCATCGATGGAGCCCGGACCGCGCGGTACCGCGCGCGGCGGCGCGGGCAAGCGGTCGTCGCCGGTCGACCACGCGGCGATCTCGAGTTCACTGGCGGCGATGTCGCGCGCGAGACCGCCCTTGATCTCTACCGCGAGATCCCCACCCGGGGCCATCGACACGAGACTCGCCCAGCCGCCTGCGCCGTCATCGGCAACGAACACCCGGCGCTGATCCGCCTTGCGGTTCTGCGCGCGGAGCGCGGCGCGCAGGCCCGGATTGCCGGGGTGTTCGTCGAACGGATCGCTCCACCACCCGATGCTGAGCCGCCACAGCGCCGAGTAGAGCGGAATGCAATCGCGCAAGCGATCGAGACGCACGCGCGCGACGAGCACGCCGGCCCGCTCGAGGGACTCGAGATACTCTACCGGCGTGCCGCCGTAGGCCTCGCTGCGTGGATCGGACACGAGCACGATCTTGATGTTCGGTCGCTTGAGTCGTTGCATCAGAAGCTCACGGCCCAAGGCGCGCGATAGCGGCGCCGCGTCGAGCACGATCAGCTCGCTCGCTCGATCGACGGCGGCGAGCTCGCGGGCCTCGATCTCGCCGGCCGGGGCGGACACGATCTCCACCTGAGATTCGGCGAGGCGTGTCGCGAGCGATGCCACGTGAGTTCCGGGCGGCAGCGGCTTCTGCCCATTCCAGGCCGCGACCGCCGCCCAGGCCGGCACGGCGATCAGCAGCAGGGTTCGGGCGGCCGACATCTAGTGCGCGGCCTCCAGCAGCCCGACGCGCTGCTCGAAATCGCCGGGCTCGATCATGCAAATACTGCGCGCGGGAAGCGTGGACGCATCGAGGTCGGCGAGCGCGGGGCCGCCGAGCCAAATCTCCACCCGCTCCGGCAGCCGATCGCGCAAGGTGTGGAGTTGCGCGACGGCGGCGTGGAGACGGTCGTGCATGACCAGACTGATCGCAACCGCCGTGGCGTTGATCTTGAGCGCGCAGCGCGCCGCCTCCTCGGGCGGCACGTCGGGGCCGAGGTAGTACGCCCGCAGCCGCAAGCTCGCCGCCATCATCGCGTACATGAGGATGCCGAGCTCGTGGTGCTCGCCGCTCAGGGTGGCGAACATCACGGCGGGTCCCTTGGCGACGCTGTTGAAAGTGTGCAAGAGCGCCCAGAGCTGGCGGCGGGCGCAATTCGAGGCGATGCGCTCCTGAGCGATGGAGATCTCACCCCGGTGCCAGCGCTCGCCGACCTCGTGCAGCGCGGGAGAGAGCACGTTGCGCACCGCCTCTAACGGTGACAGCAATGCGAAGGCCATCGCCATCGCCTGATCGCATTCGGTCGGCCGGTACTTGCCCACGGCGGCGAGTATGCGCTCGATGAGCGACCGCGCGGCCGCGTCCTCGCCGTCCTCGTCCGACAAGAGACGGCGCAATGCATCGTTCGACAGGTGCGCGATCTTGCCGATAGGGTGACCGCGCGCCGTGGTCTCGCGCAGCCGCCGCAGCCGAGATACATCGCGAGCCGTGTACAACCGATGACCGCCGGCGCCGCGCATCGGCTCGATCACCCGATAGCGCCGCTCCCACGCCCGCAGGGTTTCCACGGTGAGCCCGGTGGCTTCCGCGACCGCCTTGATGGAATAGGTCGCCGCCGAGTCAGTGTCCGACATACGCACTTGAGTTTGCCATTCACGGCGTCCTTCGAGATCGGCGCCTCAAGCCAAGCCCGGGGTCAATGATGGAGTTTGAGGTGGCGCGGAGCCGACACGCAAAGCGCGGCGTGATATGCGGGGCCGCCTGCCTGGCTGGCGAGAATGGAGAGCAGCCGCCCGGCCTCCATCGGCTCGCCGAACAATCGACCCTGGGCGTAGAAGCAGCCGTGCTTGCGCAAGAATTCCAGCTGCTCGCTGGTCTCGACGCCCTCGGCGATGACCTCGAGCTCGAGACTCTTGCCCATGTCGATGATGGTACGCACGAGCGCCGCATCGTTTGAATCCACGGCCAAGTCGCGGACGAACGACTGATCGATCTTCAAGGTGCCGATGGGGAACTGCTGTAAGGCCGAAAGCGATGAATAGCCCGTGCCGAAATCGTCGATGGCGAGGTGCAAACCCAGCGCGTAGAGCTCGTTCAAGAGGCCGATGGTGCGCTTCGGGTCCGTCATGAGGGTGGTCTCGGTGACCTCCAGCTCGAAGCACGTGGGTGACACGCCATGCTTGCGGAAGGCATTGCGACATCGCGCGATGAAGCTCGACTGCTTGAGCTGGCGCAGCGAGAGGTTCATGGCGATCCGTCCCGGCTGGGGAACGGTGCTTTGCCATCTCTTGTAGTCCGCGCACACGCGGTCGAGCACCCATTCGCCGATGTCGAGGATCAGGCTGCTCTCCTCGGCGAGCGGTATGAACTGCGATGGCGAGATGTCGCCGTGCCCCGGCAGCCGCCAGCGCAGCAACGCCTCCGCGCCGACGACTCGTCCGTCGCGCAGGTCCACCTTGGATTGGTACAGGACGACGAGCTCGTCGCGCTCGAGGGCGCGGCGCAGCTTGCTCTTCAGCATGAGCCGCTCCACCGCCGCCACGTTCATGTGCGGCACGTAGAACGCCCAGGTGTTGCCGCCGTTCTGCTTGGAGTGATACATCGCCGCGTCGGCGTTGCGGATCAAGTCGATGGTGTTCTCCGCGTCGTACGGGCAGATGGCGATGCCGACGCTCGCGGTCAGGTAGACTTCCTGCTCATTCACGTAGAACGCGCGGCTGATCTCGTCGAGGAGCGTGCGGGCGAGAGCCGAAAGGCTCGGACGGTTGTCGAGATCCGCGGGCAGCTCGTCGACGAACATCGCGAACTCATCGCCCGCCAGCCGTCCGATCACGGTGTCCTTGCTGAGCACGCGCGTCAGTCGCTCGCTGAGGATCTCGAGCGTGCGGTCCCCGGCCGAGTGGCCGAAGGTGTCGTTGACGTCCTTGAAGTGGTCGAGGTCGAGATAGAGGAGGGCGAGCGAATGCTGGTTGCGGCGCGAGCGCGCGATGGCCTGCTGCAGCAAGTGCTGAAACTGCATGCGGTTCGGCATCTTCGTCAGGGTGTCGTAGCGCGCGAGATAGCGGATGCGCCGCTCGGCGCGCTTGCGCTCGGTGATGTTGCGCGCGACGTAGATGTTGCCCTCGAACTGCGGGTCCAGAGACGCGATGGTCGAGGACGCCATGGAAACCGGAATGGTCTGTCCGGAGGCGGTGCGCAGCACGGTCTCGCGCGCCTCGGGCGCCTCGCCGCCCAGATCGAAGGCTCCGCGGTGCGCCTCGTCGATGAAGCCGCAGAGAGACTTGCCCACCAGGTCCGCATCGCTGTAGCCGAGCAGGCGTTGCGTCGCCTCGTTGCAGCTTTTGATGATGCCGTCCGGCGAGGTGACGATCACGGCGTCGCTCAGGCTGTTGAGCACCGTGTCGAGATAATTCTTGGTGATGGTGGTCTCGGAGAGCTTCTGCCGCATGCGCTCGAGCGCGTGCTGCAGCTCGCCGAGCTCGTCGCGGCGTGCGACGTCGAAGGGGCTGGTGTAGTCGCCTTCCCCGATCCGATCCGCCGAGCGGATGAGCGCGGAGATCGGCCTGGCCCGCCGGCGGGCCAGGAACAAGGCCCCGATCAGGACCAAAAGGACCACGGGCAGCGTCACGCGCGCGAGCATGGCGCGCATGCGCTTGACCTGGCTGCCCTCCTGGTTTTCCAGCTGCCCGCGAATGCTGGCGAGCGTCGCCTGCATCTGCGCCCGGCTCACCCAGATCTTGAGCGCGCCCGTGCGTTGCGCCGGCGCCGCAATGCCGGGCGGTATGCTGTTGGTGACCACCAGCGGATCCAGCGCCCCGCCCCGCAGGTCAAGACCGTTGCGCGTCGGGTCGCTCTGCGGGTTGCTGGCGCTGAACAACACCACTCCGCGGGCATCCGTTATCTCCACACGCTCGATGTCCTCCTCCTCGAGGAGGCGTCCGGCGATCGAGGCGATGGCCGCGTTGTTGTGCGCAACCAACGGGGAAGCGAGGAGCGCGCCGGTCACGTTGACCACGCTCTTGCCGCGCGCCTCGAGATCGCCCTCGAGCTTCTGCTCGACCGTCGCGTAGGTGAGGCGGGTGATGTCGGCGCTGTCGATCCGATGCTCGTAATAGGCAAACCCGCCGAGCAGGAGCGCGAGCCCGGCGCCCATGCCGAGGGCGCGCAGCAAATACTTGGATTTGAGGCTCTGCGTCATTGACGAATGATACTCGTTCACACCAATCCCCATAAGGGGTCGTTACAATCCGGGGTTGCATGAGCACGCGCCTTCGCATCGACATTTTCCTGGATACGGTCTGCCCCTGGTGCTATCTCGGCAAGCGGCGTTTCGAGCTCGCCCTGGCCGCGCGGCCGCACTACGAGCCCTTTGTCAACTTTCGTCCCTTCGAGCTGAATCCGGATCTGCCCTGGGACGGTGTCGAGCGCGCGGCGCATCTCGCGGCGCAGCCTGGCGACCCGACGCAGATTGCGGACGCACAGGCCGGGCTCGTGCGCCAGGGTGAGGGGGTGGGCCTGCAGTTTCGATTCGATCTCATCGAGCGATTGCCGAACACGCGACGCTCCCACCTGCTGATCGCGCACGGGGGGCGCAACAACCTCGCCGGCGAGGTCACGGAGCGCATCATGCAGGCGTACTTCGAGGAGGGCCGCGACATCGGCGACATCGAGGAGCTCGTGCGCCTCGGAGTCGAGGCGGGCCTTGCGGAGCGCGAGACCCGCGCCGCGGTGGTGCTGCGCGAAGGGCAGGACGGCATCGTCGCCGCCGAGCGGCACGCGGCGGCGCTCGGCATCACGGGAGTTCCCGCCTTCATCTTCGACCGGCAGTATTCGGTGTCGGGCGCGCAGGAGGTGGAGACCTTCGTGCGCGTCATCGATCAGGTCGTGGAGCTCGCCGCCGGCCGCGAAGTCGCCTCGTGACGCCCGCGCAGCTCACCGGCCGCGCGCGCGGCCACCTTGAGGATCTCGCCGATCCGCCGTGCGTGCTGCACGCGCAGGTGAGCACCCCGTTCTTGAGATTGCGCCACGCGGCCGCGCGAGCGGGCTTCGACCTCGTGCCGCAGAGCGCCTACCGCGATTTCGATCGACAGCTCAAGATCTGGAACGCGAAGTTCAATGGCGAAGCGACCCTCAACGATGCGTCGGGCCGGCCCGTGGCGGCGCTCGCGCTGCCGCCCTCGGAGCGCGTCGATACGATCTTGCGTTGGTCGGCGCTGCCCGGTGCGAGCCGCCATCACTGGGGAACCGATCTCGACCTCATCGACCGCGCGGCGATCCCGTCCGGGTATCGAGTGCAGCTCATCGCTGAAGAGTACGCCCCTTCAGGCCCTTTCGGCCCGCTCGCCGCCTGGCTCGAGGCGAATGCCGCCCGCTGGGGATTTTTCCGGCCGTATCGCGGCGTGCTGTCGGGGGTCGAGCCGGAACCATGGCACTTCAGCTTCGCGCCGCTCGCCGAGCCGGCGCGGCGAGCGCTTTCTGCCGCGGCGCTCTGCGCTGCGCTGCGCGCTGCGCCGCTCGCAGGCAAGGACTTCGTGCTCGAGCGGCTCGAGGAGCTGCACGAGCGCTATGTCGCCCGCATCGATTGGCCTTGAGGGAGCGTCCGCGCGTCCGGGCGCATAGCCGCCGATCCGGGCCGTCAGGCCCACATCGTCTTGAGGCGATCCACCATCAGGCCGCGCACTCGCCCGAGCTCGGCGCCGGGGCTCGTGAACAAGGGCGGGTTTCGCCGCAGCAGCCGCCAGCGCTCGGCGCGCAGGATACGCTGCAGATAATCCATGTTGCGATCGATCGCATCGAGATAGGGATTTTGCCCGCCGAACAGCGACTCGGTGTACTGGTAAGCCTGCTCGAACTCGCCGTCGAGGCGCTGCGCGCGCGTCTCGCGCACGAAGTCCGGCGTCTGGCGCAAAAGATCGAGACCCGAGCTGTAGCGCACCTGCATCGTGCCGTCGCTCGCGGGTGCCGCGGCCACGCCGCCCAGCACGAACTCCGGATAGAGCCGGTCGCGGCACTTCTCCAGGTAGCACCGATCCGCCATCTGGGCGATTAGGTCGGCGGTGCCGAGGAGGTGTCCGCACTTGCGGTCGCGGCTGTCCGTCAAATGTATCTGGCTCAACTTGATCTCGTAGCCGGTGAAATGCACGATGCGAGTCGACACCGGCACCCAGGCTTCCATGCCGATGGTCGGCAGGAAGCGCGCGAGGAATTTAGCGCTGCGCGTCACGTGATACAGCGTGAACTCGGCGCCGTTGTGATGCACCCGGTCGTCGAACTCGCGGATGTAGCCCGCGTCGTGGAACAGCGAGGTCACCAGCGCCATGATCGCCCGCTCGGCGCCGAAGCGGCGCGCCGGGTCGACCGTGGTCTCGTACCCGACCAGGAGGCGCGCCATGGCGAGCGTCATGTCGAGCGAATGCTGGCGATCGTGATAAATCGTGTCGACGCCGTGATAGCCGGGCATGCGACCGGAGAAGAGGCGCTCGAACTCGTCGAACGCGACCGCGACCCGATCGAAGGGCTCCCCGGGCCAGGTGGCGGCGAACAAATCGCGCACCGCTTGGGCCACTGCCGGGGTGGCGCTCACCTGAACGGAATTCGTAACGTCGAAATCGTTACGTCGTAGTTCGTACATCGAGGAAGTTTAAGCCTGCCGCGCTCCGGCCGCCACGTGCGTAGTTCTCATCTCTCCGCATATGTCAAACGCGGCCTAGTAAACCTTGAGGCCGCCGAACTTGCGCCGCACGCGCCGCGCCAGAGTGACATATCCCGCCCAGAATCCGAGCCCCGCGGCGAACAGGCCGATGCCGAACCCGAGTAACACGCCCAGCGTGTGCGGTCGCGCCGGCGATGCGGCGCCCGCCGCGGGCGCGCGGACCGCGAGCGCGGCGTCGAGCTGCGTTTGCTTGTCCGCGAGCTCGCGCTCGAGACGCTCCGTCTCGCTCTTGGCCGCCGCCTCGGCCAGCGCCGGCGTCGTGGCGCGGCTGCGGTCGAGCTCTTCCTCGAGCTGTTTGACACGCACCGCCGCGGGCTCGTCGGTCGTGAGGTACGAGCTCTTCACCCAGCCGGTGATGCCATCCGGCAATCGCACCTGGGTTGAATCGGCGCTGGTGGCGAGCGTCTCCACGCGCGCGCCCGAATGCAGAGTGGCGAGACGCTGGCCTTGCTGGCTCTCTGCGGCGTACACGTTGAGCACGAGCTGGTCGGTCACGTAGGCGGTCGCGGCAGAGACCCGTGAGACGGCGCAGACGAGCGACGCGGCGGCCAGGGCGAGGGCCAGCGCGGCACTCCGCGTCACGCGGCGATACCGGTTTGCTTGAGGAGCGGGCGCACGTCGGGTTGGCGGCCGCGAAAGCGCACGAACGCGTCCATCGCGTCGAGGCTGCCGCCGCGCGCCAGGATCGAGTCGAGGAAGCGGGCGGCCGTCGCGGGGTCGAACACGCCCGCTTGCTCGAACGCCTCGAATGCGTCGGCCGCGAGCACCTCGGCCCACTTGTAGCTGTAGTAGCCCGCGGCGTAGCCGCCGGCGAAGATGTGCGAGAAGCTCGCCGGCATGCGATTGAACGGCGCCGTCGGGGCGACCGCGACCCGCCGGCGCACGCTCTCGAGCGTCTCGCCCACTTGCGCGCCGAGGCGCGGGTCGAAGCTCGCGTGCAGCTCGAAATCGAAGCTCGCGAGCTCGATCTGCCGCAAGGTGTCGAGCGCCGCGTTGAAAGTGCGGGTGCCGAGCAGACGCTTCAGCATGTCCGCGCCCAAGGGCTCGCCGGTCGCCACGTGTGCCGATATGAGCGGCAGTACCTCGGCGCGCCAGACGAAGTTCTCCATGAACTGGCTCGGCAGCTCCACCGCGTCCCACGCGACTCCGTTGATGCCCGCGATGCTCGGGTAGGGCACGCGCGTGAGCATGTGATGCAGGCCGTGG
>Ga0302324_100001793_pt1 | contig 51221 bp, 44 predicted proteins | sample Palsa_T0_1_FD_201949 | JGI IMG/M metagenome (GOLD analysis project Ga0302324, IMG submission 201949) | Peat permafrost microbial communities from Stordalen Mire near Abisko, Sweden - Palsa_T0_1 | ecosystem: Environmental > Terrestrial > Soil > Palsa > Peat permafrost | place: Sweden: Abisko...
CAGGCCTCCGAGCCCAATCACCCAGCAGATTCGACCGCCACTCCAAAGCCTGCAGTCAATCCCCCACCATCCACTACCGTCTAAACCCGGCCCCCGGATCGTCTTTACGAACGGCACATCATCTCGAAAGCGCGTCCGTACGCCCAGACAGCGATATGCCTGAACTGGCCGATTAGCCGACTTCTTGGAAACTTTGAGGTCGGCTGTGTGCCACTCGGACAGTTACTATCTGCAACGCTTGGCATGATTCCAGCTATCGCTGACGAGGGTGCAACATTGCACGCAAAATAAAAGCGGCGGAACTGTTATGTTCCGCCGCCTCATATTCCAAAATACCTACCTCAGCAGCGACCGATCAGCGGGGTTTGCCACCGCCACCGGGTCGAGCACCGCCACTGGGTCTACCGCCGCCACCCCCGCCGGGTCGAGCACCACCACCGGGTCGAGCACCACCACTGGGTCTACCGCCGCTACCCCCACCAGGTCGAGCACCACCGCTGGGTCTACCGCCGCTACCCCCGCCAGGTCGAGCACCGCCGCCAGGTCGGACACCTGGTCGAGCGCCACCCGGTCGACCAGCATAGTGGCCTCCGGGTCGGCCTCCATACCCTGGTCTGACACCGGGGCGATAGCGACCTCCCCCACCACCACGGAAGCGGTAGCTACCCCAGCCGTGCTGGTAGCCCCAGTTATGCCATGGCCCAACGCCTAGGAAGATGCCGTTATAAAAATAGCCCGGTCCATAAAAACCAGACGGGGCGCAGCCATACGGCGCGTAGTCGTAGTAGCCGTAAGCACAAACCGGCGGCACACCTAATTGTATGGAAACCTGTGCGTTGGCCGCTGGTAACGCGGCGAAGGGTAGAAGAAATACTGTTGCACATAGGAAAGCTTTGAGTCCGCGCATTGAGCCTCACTTACGATGTTTGCTGTTCCGGGAGTTGAATCTGATACCACAGATATCTCTATCCTTCGCATTTCAAATCTTCGCCGAAGTGCGAGCTATTGGATGAGTGTAGGCAACATGAAGGTCGCCCGCAACTGCCGAAGTTATAAAAAAAAAATCGAGCGAGTATAGCCATAGACGGATCACTCGACTCTTATAGCGTGCCGAGCCATAGCGATTAGGAACCACATCCTTGAAAACACCGTTCTCAACGACGCACTACCCAAAGATAGCCTGACCAGTTACCGACTCACCCATAGCCTGATCCACGCCGTACCCCTGCTAAACTGACCCTTAGCCACCCATGCCCGACACACAAAAAAAGTTCTACCTCACCACGCCGATCTACTACGTCAATGCGCGCCCCCACATCGGCCACGCCTACACCACCCTTGTGGCCGACACCATCGCCCGCCGCCACCGCCTCCTCGGTGACGACACCTTCTTCCTCACCGGCACCGACGAGCACGGCCAGAAGATCGAGCGCAGCGCAGCCGCCGCAGGCATCCCCCCCCAGCAGTTCACCGACCAGGTCTCCGCCGAGTTCCGCAACCTCTGGGCCCGCATGGGCCTCACCAACGACGACTTTATCCGCACCACCGAACCCCGCCACCAGCGCGGAGCCCAGCGTCTCTTCGCGGACCTCCACCAGCGCGGCCAGATCTACCTCAGCTCCTACACCGGCCAGTACTCCATCGGCGAAGAGATCTTCGTCGATGGCCCCCCCGGCACCCTCGGCCCCGACGGCCGACCCACCGAGACCGTCACCGAAGAAAACTTCTTCTTCCGCCTCAGCGAATACCAGCTCCCCCTCATCGACCTCATCGAGTCCGACACCCTCCACATCCAACCCGAATCCCGCAAAAACGAAGTCCTCAGCTTCCTCCGCGGCCCCATCTCCGCGCACCTCACCGCAAAAGCCGCAACCGATTCAACCGTTCACGCGGAAGCGTCGACACCCATCCCCCCCGCCGTCATTCTGAGCGAAGCGAAGAATCCCCGCATTTCGCCCGAAGTGCCCACACCGCCAGCGGAGATCGCCTACTCAAAACTGGGCAACCCTTACCTCAAAGGACACCTCCGCGACCTCTCCGTCTCGCGCTCCAGCTTTACCTGGGGCATCCCCGTCCCAGAGCCTGCCGCCTCCGAGACCAAACAAAAGCACGTCATCTACGTCTGGCTCGATGCCCTGGCCAACTACATGACCGCCATAGGCTACGGCAGCGACGACCCCGAAAAAATCGCACAGTTCAAAAACTACTGGCCCGCCGACCTCCACATCATGGCCAAGGAGATCACCCGCCAGCACTGCATCTACTGGCCCGCCTTCCTCCTCGCTGCCAACCTGCCATTGCCGAAGGCAATCACCGCCCACGGCTGGCTCCTCTTCGACGACAGCAAGATGTCGAAGTCCAAAGGCAACATCGTCCGCACCGAAACCATCCTCGACGCCTTCGGCACAGAGGTCTACGCCAAACAGTTCCCCGAGAGCACCAAGCAAGAACAAGACCTCTTCGCCGCCGACGTCCTCCGCTACCACCTCCTCCGCGAAGTCCCCTTCGGCCAGGACGGCAGCTTCAGCTTCGAAGCTATGATCACCCGCTACAACGCCGACCTAGCCAACGGCTACGGCAACCTAGTCAGCCGCACACTCTCGATGATTCAAAAGTATTCCGATTCAAAGGTTCCCACGCACATCAATTGGGAATCCGAAGGTTTGCCGCAGCACGCATGTAATTACTTCTTCGGTCCACTAAGCGGTCCGGGCAAAATGGCCTTTGCGAACGAAACAGACAAAGACAAGAGAAATTATCAACTCAGGTTTTCAGCCGGCTCTCTCGAACAGGGAGTTAGGCAAGCGTTTGAACACTTTGATTTAACACGAACTATCGAAAACCCTTTGTGGGCTGTATCAGGTACCGACAGCTACCTGAGTAGTAACGCCCCTTGGAAGATGACCGAGGGAATGGAAAGGGACGACGTTCTCTACACAGCCGCCGAATCCATACGCATCATCACCGCTCTTCTCTACCCAATCCTCCCCCAAGCAACAGCCAAAGTCTGGGCCCAACTAGGCCTCGGCGACATCGAAGTCGCCGCCAAAAATGGCGAACTCAAAGACCTAAAATGGGGAGGCCTAAAACCCGGCACCAAACTAGGCCCCCTATCCCCCATATTCCCCCGAGCAGACAAAGGACTCGCACAGATCATGACTGACATCGAATCCAGCAACATCCCCAAGCCCACCCCCTCCAAGTTCGTCGACGAAAAGACCGTCAACACCGAACCCACCTCCGCCGCCACCACCGATCCCGGAGCAGCCCCCCGCACCTCCGACCTCGCCGAACCCAACCCCGGCGCGCAGGTCGGTGCCTCCTGGGCCCCTGTCCCCGAGCTCATCAAGACCCCACCCCACACCGAATCCCCTGCCTCCGAGGCCTTCGCCACCGCAGCCGCCGCCTCCAGCATCCCCGACAACCCCCAGATCTGCATCGAAGACTTCGTCAAGATCGACCTCCGCGTCGCCCAGATCATCCTCGCCGAGCGCATCCCCAAAGCCGACAAGCTCCTCCGCCTCGAAGTCGACCTCGGCTACGAAAAGCGCCAGATCCTCTCCGGCATCGCCGAGTGGTACACCCCCGAGGAGCTCATCGGTCGCCGCATCGTCGTCATCACCAACCTCGCCCCCCGCAAGATGCGCGGCCTCGAATCCCACGGCATGCTCCTCGCCGCCTCGAACGGAGACAACGGCAAACCCGTCCTCGCCACCTTCAGCGAAGACATCGCCCTCGGCTCCCGCCTCAGATAGCAAAAGGAGGAGCGCGAAGCTCCTCCTTCAAAAATAAAGTTCAAAAATGTGGCGTACTTTCAGCCCCGCATAAGCGGCTTTTTCTCACCACGTTTACCACGCATTCCACCACGTTCGTACCAGCAAAAAACCACCACAAACCACCCGATTCCCCCAATACCCCCCTCAAAAACCCGCGCCAAACCAGCTCTTTCCGCAGCCTCCCACCCAGCCGCAACCACAAAATATTTTTCCGCCGTACAGCCCTCTTTTAACTGGCTGATTGACCCTCCAGCCCAAGCAAATCGAGGATGCGCCGATTCTCCACACGCAAAAACTCCATATTCATCTCAATGTCTTCCTCAGTCTCATTGAGAGGCCGAGGAGCATTAATGATGTAAATATCGATCACTCCATCTGGTCGCCGCTCTGCCCATTGAAATACGACGCGCGCCCCCGTCTGCCCGGCAATCCGTAAGACATTCGATGAAATTGGCCCTCCCAGCTCCGCATCCGCAAGACAGGCCACTGCACCGCCTTCTTGCAGCACGGTCTGGATCTTCATCAGCACATGATGACTCGCCGGAATAGCCCTGGCCCGCTTCGTCTGTCCCGGCACCAGGAACTCGCTCTCACCAAGAATATTCCCCGGATCGGCGACCACCATTGGTGTCTCATAACCCATGTCGATAAACGCATGTAATGGTATGCAGTACAGCGGCAGATGCGTCCAGCAATACAGCACACCTGCATTTGGATCGCCGCTCTCTAGACCATCCATCTTCGCACCCCGCCAAGGGATTTGATATGCCCCGGAGAACGTCAACTCTCGAAGCCAGCTATCAAGCACAACAGCCTCGGTCAGCACACGATTGCCGCCCATAGCTCCGGTCAGCCTCGCATGCCACCGGCTGACAATGACCGCCGAGCGATACCAACCTCGGCTCGGAACGAATCGCGCCACAATCCGGGCCTGCCGGCGGAGCGTTATCCAGCTGACGAGAGTCCTAAGGACCCGCACTACAAAACGAAAACGTGCCAAGAGTCCCTCAGCCAAGCCACAGGGCCTGGCAATCAATAGGCCCAAATACCCAACGCAGACAAGCACAGGAGCAAGATACTCCTCGCCCGCTCCAACAGCCCTCTAAAGTTGTGTTGATAGGTTGCTTCAGTTGCTCAGCAGGTCAACCTGTATTGATAGAGTAGCAAGACTGACCGCCACCCCATCTTTCCAACACTAAATCGACAACCTTATCAGCTTGCTTCCATTCTTTACTCCGCTCTGACAGCTCATCACAACATTCTCTCTATCCCACCTAGCTAAAATGGATCTGAGCACACAAAGTAACCCAGGCTTCCTCTCCAGGAATTCTTCAAGGACCTAATTCATGCTGATCGACTCCCACTGCCACCTGGATAGCTACGAAAACCTCGATCAAATCTTGGCCAACGCCCACAATGCAGGCGTCGAGTCCATCCTTGCAATCGGCATCGGGGATGGCCCGGACACCATGCACCTTGCCCTCGAGATTGCGCAGACGCATCCCCAGGTGTGGGCATCCGCAGGCATCCACCCCCAGGAGGCGGCCCGTGCCACCAAGGAAGCTCTCGCCAGACTGGCCCAGCTCGCCAACGACCCAAAGTGCATCGCTGTAGGCGAGATCGGCCTCGACTACTACCACGCCGACAACCCCGACATCGCCATCCAGCAACTAGCTTTCTCCGCGCAGATGTACCTTGCCACGCAGGCCCGCAAGCCCATCCTCATCCACTGCCGCACCAGCGAACTGGCCACGCCCAAAGCCAAGGAGAAGTTCGGCGAAGCCGACGCCTGGGAGAACCTTCTGCGCCTCATCGACGAGCATTGGACCCCGCACCATCTAGGCGGCATCATGCACTGCTTCTCCGGCACAGTCGACCAGGCCAAGCGCTCCCTCAATGCCGGCTTCCACCTCTCCTTTGCCGGCAACCTCACCTACCCAAAGTCCCAGGCAATCCGCGATGCCGCCGCCATGGCCCCCGCGGACCGCATCCTCGTAGAGACCGACGCGCCATTCCTCGCCCCCATCCCTCTGCGCGGACAGCGCAACGAACCCGCCCACATCACCCACACCGCCAACGCCCTCGCCGCCTTACGCGGCATCTCATTAGAAGAGCTCGCAACGGTGACTACCACTAACTTCAAGAATCTCTTCCCTTCAACTCGTTGACCTAACCCAACACCCTGACATAATAGAAATCGACAGTAGAAGAAGAAGGAAGACACCATGGCATCCGACAACAGCTTCGACGTAGTCAGCAAAGTAGAACTTCAGGAAGTCAAAAACGCCATCGACCAGGCCTCGAAAGAGGTTCACGCCCGCTTCGACCTCAAGGACTCCAAGTCCAAGATCGAACTCGAAGGCACCGACACCATCCAGCTAGCCTCGCAGGACGAGTACAAGCTTCAGGCGGTCACCGAGATCCTCTCGCAGAAGCTCGTTAAGCGCGGCGTCTCCCTCAAGAACCTCGAGTTTGAAAAGATCGAGCCAGCCTCCAACTCCAGCGTCCGGCAGAAGATTAAGCTCGTTCAAGGTATCCCCTCCGAGAAGGCCAAGATCATCGTCGCCGCCATCAAGGATTCGAAGAAGAAAGCCCAGGCCAGCATCCAGGGAGACACCGTCCGTGTTGTCAGCAAAGATCGCGACGTCCTTCAAGAAGTCATGGCCCTCCTCCGTGGCAAAGACATCGGCGTAGAACTCCAGTTCACCAACTTCCGCTCCAACTAATCATCGGCTGGAAAGGGATGAAAAGGGATCGCCTGCCATCCCTTTCCAGTAATAAACGCCAGATCAAAATTCTGCCTCTATTTTTTCAGCTTGCTTGTGAAGCCAAATCCACATCCTGATACTCTGACTTATAAGTGAGTACTCTCTCCATCGCGACCGCAGCCGAGGTCTTCGACCTCCTTCGTGACGACCTGGCCTCCATCGAGCAAGAGTTCGCCCGCCAGGCCGCCTCGAACGTCGATGTCATCACCGACATCGCGCAGTACCTCATCGCTGGCGGCGGCAAGCGCATCCGCCCGATCCTTCTTCTGCTCTCCGCAAAGGCCCTGGGCTGTACCAGCCAAAGCCGCATCCGCCTCGGCGCCGTCGTTGAAATGCTCCACACCGCCACCCTCGTCCACGACGACATCATCGACGAAGCCGACACCCGCCGCGGCCGCCCCTCCTCAAACACCACCTGGGGCAACGCCAAATGCGTCCTCGCCGGCGACTGGCTCTACATGCAGTCCTTCTCGACAGCCCTCGAAGAGCGCAACTTCCGCGTCCTCGACCTCCTCATCTCGCTCACTCAGCAAATGGTCGAAGGCGAGCTCCTCCAGATGCAGAAGCTCGGCCATCTCATCAACGAGGAGGAGTACTTCGACCTTATCTTCCGCAAGACCGCGTACCTCTTCAAAGTCTCCATGCAACTCGGTGCGGCGATCACTCACTCAAGCGACGAGATCGAATCCCAACTCGGCGAATACGGTCGCAACCTCGGCCTCGCCTTCCAGATAGTCGATGACGTCCTGGATCTCACCGCCTCTGAAGACGTCCTCGGCAAGCCCGTAGCCAGCGATCTCCGCGAAGGCAAGGCCACGCTCGCCGTCATCCACGCCCTCGAGCGCGGCACCGGAGCCGACCGCGAAGCCATCCGCACCGTGCTGGCCGACCGCAGCTTCGAAACCGTCTCCCACCCCCAGATCCTCGAAATCCTACACCGCCACGGCTCCATCGACTACGCCATGGACACCGCCTGCGCCTACGCCGAAGCCGCCCGTCTCAGCATCACCGACCTACCCGACTCCGAAGCCAAGCGCGCGCTCCTCTGGGTCCCCGGCTTCGTCACCACCCGCGACCGATAAAGTTCTTCTCAAAAAGGGGCATTCAGATTTGAATCTGAGCACCCCTTTTTCCTTACTCCTCACCAACCGATCGCGATCTGGATCCACAGGGGGTTGTTGTGCGAAATATAGCTGGAATACCCGCCAACATCGTCGTAGGGAAACCCATAGGCCAGACCGTTGACGGCCATCGAGTGAATGAACTGCGCATAATAGTTTGCCGGAGCCTGCTGGTAAAAGGTCGAGCTGGATGTGTTTCGCCAGAAATTTCCATCGACCAGCGAGCCGTCCGGGTTGAACATTCCATCTACAGCCACATGCCTGTAGATAGCTGCGGAGAGATCGGGATAAGACCCTAGCCCACCCGCATTTGCAGTCGCTAACGGAATCGTGAGCCCATTGCTCTGCCATATTTGGTTGACGTAGGCGGTGTAATAGTCTGCATACTGCCCGCCCGCAGCAAACGAATCACCTGAGAAACCGGGACTAGGAATTCTGTACGGTGCTTGAACGGTCCCCAGATGCTGATACTCGACTGGGACCTGGGCGATGAATCGCTGAAAGGTCACCGAACGGTCTTCAGCAAAGGCAGCCGGGTCTTCTCCGACCGTCGGATTGTATCCATCCGCGCACATTAGCTGCATCGCCAGCTTGATACCGAACGCATCGACGCGTGTCGTATTGCCGTGAAACATCGCAGGCTGGGTTGCGGTAGTACCGCTGATGTCGTACTCCATGAAGTCGAAGTAGCTCTCCGGGTTACTCGGATTGTTCTGGACAACGCTGGCGGGGCCGGGGCCAAACATGACATAGACCCTTCCTGAGGCGCTTGTCGGCATATCGAAGGTCGACTGATCTGCGATGGAATGGATTGTAACCACGCCATTGATATTGACCATCCACCAGACCTCGTTGTCAGGCCAGACGCCATTGGTCCGGTTCAGAAACTTGAACGTCATGACATTCTGCGCCGGAGGTATCATACCGGAATCAACCCAGAAGCCAGGCGGGAAAGTAGTCGGCGTAGTCGGCGAAGGCGGTGGTGCCGGCATGGGTGGCGGAGGAGCCGGTGCCGGAGGTGGCACAGGGGGCGGGGTTGGAGTTGGAGCAGGCGTAGGAGTTGCAGTGGTTGTAGAAAACGCATTAAAGGGGATACTGTAACCGCTTCCGCAGCCGAACATAAAAAATGCCGGAACAAGAAGAAACACAGCCAGGGTGCGGCTAAAAAATGTCATTCAAAATTCCCCTTCTGAGTAGTGAATGCAGTCGGTATACCCCGCGTCAGTCCAGAATGCGGCAGCCTCTACTATTCATGGAGTCGTCTCACGGCTTGCTCAAAATCGATGCTCCGAGAAGCATGCCGCAGGGCTTCATTTGATATGGCAAAAGCACTACAGAAAAACATTGGCCTTACTGTGTCGATTGAACAGGCAGCGAGAGGTACATCGTCCCCAAATCGGTCAACGCACCGGTCGCACCCAGCAGGCTGGTGAAGTGTGGATCCGGGCTCAAACGCCCCGTGAACCACGCATATCGAAAAACATCGGCTCGGCCCTCGCACGTCGCGACCATGCTGGTCATCTGCGCCTCCTGCCCGGCCAGCGTGTCGATCTGAGAGCCATCATCCTGACTGTGCCAGTTTGCGAACTCCGTCACCCAGAATGGCTTGTTGTATTTCGTGAGTCTGTCCAGTTGCGCATCCAGCCCATAGTCGTACCAATGGAAGGCGAGATAGTCGATCTGTGGATCGCGATTGCCATTCGCAGACTCATAAGCAGCGTAAAAAGCATCAAGCCACGCCACCGGATCTTCATAATTCGGCATCGTTCCCCACGTAATGGCAGGCCCGACGATCTTCACCCCGGTCTGCGCCGCAATCGCCTCATACTGAGGCCACAGTTGCGCACCCTGCTGCGGCGTCATATAAGCCTGGCCGCTTACGTTGGGCTCGTTCAGAACCAGCATGTACTGAATGCCAGGATTCGCCTTCAAAAATGCCACGACATCTGCCGCATTGAAGCTCCCGTTCCACAGCATGGGATAGAAGTCCATGGCATATTGGCTCGCGTAGTTTAAAGGTACAGACGCGTTAGGGCTCGGGCTCCAGTTGTACCACCAGCTCACACCAGGCGAAAGCACGGCAAGATCAGCCGGTGCAGCGAGATCATAAGCAATTCCACGCTTTGCACTCTTGACCATTGCAGGGCTCGGCGTAGGAGTTGGCGTAGGGGTCGGTGCAGGAGTAGGGCTAGGTGTTGGCGTCGGCGTCGAGCCAGTAGGGCCGGTACCAGATCCGGACGTCGTAGTTGCTGGAGGGTTCGACGGTGGCCCAGTAAGCCCCGAACCAGACGCAAGCGCCAAACTCGCACCACTGCCACAACCAGAGATAGCGAGACAGGAGGCGAGCGCAAGAAGCACAAGCCCGCCACAATCCCTTGCCGGTAGAAGAGAGCTCTTCAAAAGTCTTCCTTCCGATAACTTCGTGTTCGAAATCAGGTGGTCCCAGGCCAGATCACCAACCTGAACTGAATTGCTTCACCATACCGAACGAACCTGGCGACATTGCGTTAACGGCGTGCAGAGCTAACCATGCGGGATGGCTTTTCCATCCAAACTGCAACTATATAAAAACACGCCACATAGCCCAAGTCTCTGACCCGGAAGTTGTAGCCGTAAAATTCATCGGACTAATCTAATTTGTGAACTTGCGTAATACGGAGCGACGACGCTCAAGACAGGTATTTCCAGAGAAGACATTATCAATAAAAAACTTGTTTCCCGAAGCAGCGGAAGATCATCTCCTCCAACTCACGGCCTTCAGAATATCCTGCTCACACCAATGCCCTACTCTTCATCCTCTTCGGTAATATCTACATCTAAATCAACCACCTTCACCACACCATTTCCCTTCTCCACCAACACTTGGATCCTCCCCTCCGCAGCCTCCAACTCCTTCTTGCACGCGTCAGAAAGTTTCACGCCTTCCTCAAACAAGCGCACCGATTCATCGAGCGTTAGCTCTCCTCGCTCCAGCCGCTCCACCACCGTCTCCAGCGCCATCAACTGCTCTTCAAAACTAGCCATTATGCAACTCCTACCTCGGCAAGCCCAAGCACATCAGCCGCGACACTGTAGCGGCCAAACGGAGCACTCACCTGAACCCCCTGCACCATCGGCCTGGCCTCAGCCAGCATCTCCTGCGCGATCCTCACTCCCTCCGCACGCGCCGCCTCCGGGCTACCTGTCGCGCTCATCCGCGCCATGATCTCCTCGGGCATACTCACCCGCAGATCGTTCTTCATAAACTCCGCATTCCGCAGGCTCGTCAACGGCCAGATCCCCGCAATCACCGGAATCCGAAACCCTTCAATCCGCCGCAGAAATTCCTCCAGCACACGCAGGTCGAAGACCGGCTGCGTAATCGCAAATTCCGCACCTGCCTCTACCTTGAACGCAAACCGCCGAATCTCCTGATCCATATCCTGTACCCCGGGATTCGCCGCCACCGAGATCGTAAACCCTGTCGACTCTCCAATCGAGTTCTTCCCGATATCCAATCCATAGTTCAGGTTATGCACCACGTTCACCAGCCCAATCGAATCCACATCGAACACCGCCGTCGCATCCGGATAGTTTCCCAGCTTCGGCGGATCGCCCGTCAGGCAAAGAATATTCTTCAACCCAATCGACGAGGCCCCGAGCAAATCGCTCTGAATGCTCAGCACATTCCGATCCCGGCACGTGTAATGCAGAATAGTCTCGATTCCCACGTGCTGTTGAATCTGCACACACAAACTCTGCGCGCTCATCCTCGCACTGGCCCGCGGCGAATCCGGCACGTTGATCGCATCCACTCCCAGCCGATGCAGCTGGGCCGCGCCATCCAGCTCCTTGCTGCAGTCAATCCCCTTCGGCGGAACAATCTCCACCATCGTGACGAACTCTCCCGCCGCCACCATCGCACCAATCTTCGATCGCTCCGCCAGCCGCGGCGGTTCCACCTTACTCGCCGCAATCGTCGACGCCTTCTTCGAGCCGGTCTGCTCCATTACCTCCACACCGACCTCCATCGCATCCAGTGCCCGCAGCGCACTCTTCATCGCCCGCGTGTAGCTGGGAGTGGTCCCACAGCAGCCGCCCACAATGCTCGCTCCAGCCTTCACTAGCTTGCGGGTAAAGCTCGCCATATACTCTGGCGAGGTCAGATAGATCGTGCGCCCCTCCACTGCCCGCGGAATCCCTGCATTCGGCATCGCCGCCAGTGGCAGCTTCGTCATCGGCCGCATCCGCTCAATCACGCTCAACACTGTAGCCGGTCCCGCGCTGCAGTTGCAGCCCACCGCATCCGCGCCCCACTCGGTCAGCTTCACCGCCGCAGTCTCGGCCGACGCGCCATCCAGGCAGTTCCCTTCCTCATCGACCGTCATCATCACCACCAGCCGAATCCCGGGGGCCTCAATCTGAGCCGCCAGGATCGCCTGCTCCGCCTCTGCCAGCGAGGTCATCGTCTCCACAATCAGCAGATCTACTCCCACGCCCGGCCCACCCTCCACCAACGCGCGAATCTGCTCCGCAAATGCTGTCCTCGCCTCGTCCAGTCCAACCTTACCCAGCGGCTCCAGCCTTACCCCCAGCGGCCCAATCGCGCCTGCGACAAATGCCTCGCTAGCCTGCTTCTCTCGAACCTGCTCCACGCACTCCCGCGCCAACTTTACGCCTGCCAAGTTAATCTCACGAACTTTGTCCTTCAGCCCATGCATCTCCAGCCTAAACGCGTTCGCCCCAAACGTATTGGTCTCCACCACCTCCGCTCCGGCCTGCAGATACTCCGCGTGCACCTCGCGCACCAGCTCTGGCTGCGACAGATTCAACTCGTCATAGCAACGGTTGATAAACACGCCTCGCGCATACAGCATCGTGCCCATCGCTCCATCGCAAAGCACCGTTGCACCATCAAATAGCCCGTCTGTCGCAACCAATCCAACAACCGGACCAGCAGCCGACCTGATACTCGCATTGCCCAACTCATTCTCCATCATTGTCTCCGCTTGTTCTCACCATCCTAAGCCACTGGGCAAACCCGCTCCAAACGCGGCCTCGCTTGCTCTCCCCTGCGTCTTTCAGCCGCTCCACCCATCATCCTTTGTTATACTCAGCAGATAGCAGTGGCCGCTAGAGAATGCCGCCCGCAGGTTGGAGTTTGTTACCGTTGACGAATCAAAGTTCCTTTACCAGGTCTCGCCCTGCCCAGATTCTTTGTGGCTTATTGATCGCTATTGCCACCGCGGCTCTTACCTCCTGCCACAGCGCCACCTTCTTCGACTATCATTTCCCGTCGTCCACCTTCGCCAACCGGCCCGTCCCACCCAGCCTCCTAGCCGAGCGCGTTATGGTCGCAGTCTCTACCAATGGCAGCCAGGGTAGTTTGCCAATTCTTGACGCCCTTCGCGACATTCGCAGCAACGTTCAGAACACCAAACCCTCCTTCAGCATTTCAGGTACTGTCGGAGCCTTCCCCAACCTAATCCTCACCTTCCCCGCAGAGATACGCGGCTACGTCTTTTCGAGCACTGGCGGCACCGTCTCTCTCGTCAACTATGGTACGGAGTCCGCAACCACCCCTGCCGGCGTTGGTCCGTACGCCGGAGCGACCTCTCTCGCAATCCCCCCAACCTTCGGGCATATTTATGCTGCCCTTCCGCAAGCCGGCCAACTGGTCATCAGCGATTTCACATCGACTGCCGCAACATATGTACTAAATATTCCCAACGTCTATCAGGTAGCCGTCAACCCTGGCGACACCACTGTTCTCGCCATGGTTCGCAACTCCAACGCTATTTACCGCGTCATCAAACTCAACGTCAACCAATACCCAACCTCGGCGACTGCGATAGCAGCCATCGGTGCTGTTGACTGCGAGCCCCTCAACGTTCCTATCTACTGTGCCGTCCCCGTCAACACCGGGACCAACACGAACGCATTCGATCGCCCCGTCGGCGTTTACTTCTCACTCGATGGTACCTCTGCTTATGTCCTCAACTGCGGCGCGGAGTGCGGAGGAACCACCTCCAGTGTTACCTTCCTGCAGCAGGGCGCGCTCAACGTCAACACCTTCACTATCGGTGTCCCGAACGTCGACGCCTTCTCGTCCAATGTCCCTGTTCCTGGCGGTGTTACCGCAGCCGTCTCAGACGGAACCACCCTCTATGTTTCAGGCCAGCAACTCCAACCCGACGGCCTCTTTGCTGGCAACCTGTCAACCATCAATCTTGCTGCGTCTGCAACCAGCCCTTCCACAGCAGTCACCGGAAAATACTCCATCTCCGATGGCACTCACACCAAGATGCTCTTCGCCGACGACAACACTCTCTGGATAGGCTCGCAGCAGTGCGCCAATGGTGAGCGCGCCCTCCAGGCCTCTCTCGGAGTTCTCACCCAGGCCGCGAACTATAACTGTCTTACACGCTTCGACCTCGGCGCCCTAAGCGCATCAATCGTTCCCGCCGTGACCCAGGGACCCAGTCCAGTCCCCGTCCCATACCCCAACACCAATCAAAACCAGTTCTACTACGGCGACCTCACCGGCCTCTGCTGGGTCCAGACCTTTCACAAGGTCTACACCGCTTACGGCGGTCAGGTTCACGCCTTTAATACTGCCGATGGATCGGAGATCAACAACTTCCTCATCACCGTGCAGGGCACCGCTCTAGACGTCGCCTATCTCGACGCACAGACCGACGCCAACAACTAGATCACCGAGCTGACAAGCACTCTACACACGCTGCTACCATAGCCATCATGCCGACCATCGACATACTCGCCATTGCCGCCCATCGCGACGACGTCGAACAGACCTGCGGCGGCACCCTCCTGACCATGAACGCCCGTGGCTGGCGCACCGGCATCCTCGATCTCACGCGTGGCGAATCAGGCACCCGGGGCACAGCTGCAGACCGTGAGTCCGAGGCCAACGCTGCCGCGCGCATCCTCAACGTGGCCCACCGCGAGGCACTCGATCTTCCCGATGGCAACGTCGAAAACACTTTGCCCAACCGCCTCAAGGTCGCTGCAGTCCTGCGCCGCCTACGTCCGCGCGTAGTCATTCTGCCGTACTGGCAAGGCCGCCACCCAGACCACTACACCACAGCTACCCTCGGCTACGAAGCCTGCTTCGTCAGCGGCCTCGCCAAAGTTGTCACACATTCCGCCGCAAACTCCGAAGCACCCGCCGCTCCGCACCGGCCCTTCAAAATCCTCTACGCCAGCCTCTACGCCGATGTCCGCCCCACCTTCGTCGTCGATATCGCTCCATTCATTGAGCAGCGCCTCCAATCCCTTCTGGTCTATCGCTCACAATACGGCGCTCAGTCCCAGGGCACCGACCTCTTCGTCCCCGAAGAAGAGATCCGCGAACGCACCTTTGCCACCGCGCGCCACTATGGCCTGCTCGCCGGGGTCCGCTACGCTGAACCTTTCATCCAGAAAGAGGTCGGCCTCGCGGAAGATCTCATGCACCTCCCAGTGCAGTCGATATAACTTCATTTATTTTTCTTCCCGCTAAATCCATTCCACCTCCTGTCCCGTCCTCGCATTGATGGTGTAGTCAGCAATCAGCACTGAGGAGAGGTATATTGTGGAAAAAAAGTTAAACGACCTAATAGATAAAGCTCTTTCCCGCCGAAAGTTCATGGCAGGAGCCGGAACCGCAGCCGCGGCGGCATTGATAGTCGGCTGCAACAACAGCAGCCCCGCACCCACCACAACGCCTGCTCCCACCACAACGCCGGCTCCAACCACCACCCCAGCTCCGACCCCGGCTGCCATTACAGACGCTGACATTCTGACCTTCGCTCTCAACTTGGAATATCTCGAGGCCGAATACTACCTCTATGCCGCCACGGGCTCCGGTCTTTCCGCGACAGATGCAGGTTCTGGTGCTGGCACCACGATCGTCCCAACCACTGGCACCATGGTCACATTTGCCGACAAGTACCTTCAGCAATATGCGAACGAGATTGCTCAGGACGAACTCAATCATGTCCGTTTCCTTCGTGCTGCTCTCGCCGCTGCCGGTGCCACCGTTCAACCTCGTCCAGCCATCGACCTGACCTTTTTCGCCGGGCTCGGAACCGCTGCCGGAATCTCCGGGACCTTCAATCCATTCACGGATGAGAACGCCTTCCTGACCGGCGCCTTTGTCTTCGAGGATGTCGGCGTTACAGCCTATCTCGGCGCAGCCCCGCTCATCACCAACAAGGCATCCTACCTTGGACCGGCAGCCGGAATCCTCGGCACCGAGGCCTACCACGCCGCCGAGATCCGCACCATTATTGCCGGGAATGCATCGTCAAGCAGCGCATCCGCCGCTCAAACGGCTGCTCTCACCAACGCCAATCTGATCTCAGCTCTGCGGGGCCAAATCAGCATGGCGAGTGGCAATTTGTTGGCCGCTGAGACCACGCTGAGCACCACCAGCGTCATCGCAGCCGACTCCACTAACGCCATCGCCTTCGCCCGCACCACCGATCAGGTTCTCCACATCGTCTACGGTGGCACTGCAGGCGTCGGAGTATCAAAGGGCGGCTTCTTCCCCAATGGGCTCAACGGCAAAATCACAGCGACAACAACCTAAGGACGGGACATCATGGCAACTTTAGAGACACAGCAATTAGATGACATCATCGTAAAGAGCCGTCGCAAGATGCTCTCGCTCAGCACCTCGGCGCTTGCCGGTCTCGTCCTCGCGGGCGTAACCAAAAAGGCAGACGCCCAGGCCGCTATCCTCATGGACTCGGATTATCTCAACTTCGCCCTCAACCTTGAGTACCTCGAGGCTAACTTTTACAACCTTGCCGTCTTCGGCGTCACCATCGACAAGCTCCCCACTCCTATTGGGATAACCGGCACCGGCACGCAGGGCACCGTCACCACCAAAGCTAACTTCGCTGCGGTTCCCTTCTCTCTGCCGACGATCAAAGCCTACGCAATGGAGACAGCAGGAGAAGAAGGCAAGCATGTCTCCTTCCTCCGCAGTGCGCTAGGCAGCGCAGCCGTCGCTCAGCCTGCGATTGACCTGGTCAACTCCTTCAACACTCTGGCCATGGGTGCATTAGGAGTCGCAGCCTTCGATCCGTTCGCCAGCGACGCCAACTTCCTCATAGGCGCTTATATTTTTGAAGATGTCGGGGTCACGGCGTATCACGGAGCAGCGGGTGCCCTCACCATCACAGCAAACCTTGAAGCGGCAGGCGGCATCCTCGCGGTCGAAGCCTACCACGCCGGTCTCGTCCGTACCTCCATCAACATTGTCGACGGGATGAACCTGCCGGCTGCTCCCACCGGAACACTGACGGGATATACGCAAAAAATCTCTGCTTTCCGTTCCAAGCTCGCCAACGTCACCTTGCCAAGCCCTCCGCCTGTCACCAATGGCGGAATTTCGGGACAGGACGATCAGGGCATCGATAATACCCAGATGGTCACCCTCAACGGCACCGCGGCAACCTACCCCTCCACCACCATCCTCGATGCCGACAATAACAGTATCTGCTTCGCCAGAACGCCGGCACAGATCCTTTCGATTGTCACAGGCAACTCACCAGCACTCGCCAGCGGCAACAAGGGAGTCTTCTTCCCCGCAGGCCTTAACGGCAACGTCAACTAGCTAGCGCTTCCACTCAACCAGAGGTCTCCAGCGAACCTGCCGGAGACCTCATTTTTTGCCCGAATCCCGTTCCCGGAGATGCCTGTCGAAAATAAATCTCCAAAGCATGTCCCATTCCCCGACGCTCAAAAAATGACATCTTCCACCACACGTTTCACCACAATCTCACCACGATTACCACGCAAAAACACCACGTTTGCACACCCGATTTCGCAAAAACACCGCACAAAACGCAATCCCCACCACAAAGAAAAATTATTCCTTCAGAATCCAGCTACGCCACCACCCGAACCCGAAGCCGCTCCCGCACGAACTCCACCACCTCGTCGGTCACGTAAATCGGTGGCCGCATCGCCAGCACCGGTGTCCCCTCAACCAGCTTTAGCGAAACGCCCTTCCACTCCGGCCGCCCCAACTCACCCTCCGCCACCAGCACTGCATCCGCTCGATCGAGAAAGTACTGCGCCGACTCCTTGAAGTCCACCGTCCCCGGATCCAACACACTCAAGTACAGATCCGGCCGCAAAAACCGGAGAATGCTGTTCGACTCGATCACCACATTCTCCGCCCGCAGCAGTTCCTTGCGAATCCGCGGCATCGCCTCAGACAGATCTCCCTGCCGCGTCCGCACCCAGAACGACCGAACCGCCCCCGCCGCTAGATATCGCGCAGAATCGGTCCCAGTCGATCCATCCCTCTCCTCGCTCACCGCGACCGTGTGTTCCGCCGTCTCGCACTCGCACGGCTCCCCATTGGCTGAGCACATCCCATGCCCGAATTGCGTAATCTTGAACGCCGTCCAATGCATCTCCGGCAGCGCCGCGATCAACCCAGCCATTACACTGGTCTTCCCAATATTTCTCGTATGTCCGCCCACCACCACAATCGCCATAGTCACCACCAGGCAAACCACCAGCCAAGCACAATCCTACCGAATTACCGCCGCTTCAGACGAGCCAGATCCCGCAGATACTCCTTCAAAGGCCGAGCCGGTCGGCCCCAGAACACCTCACCTGGCCCACGCATCTTCTTTCCGCTCAGAACCCCAGCCCCACCTCCCAGAATCACCCCAGCCCCCACTGTTGCATGTTCCCCAATCCCCACCTGCCCCCCAAGAATCGCTCCATCCTCCACCACGCTCGACCCCGAAATCCCCGTCTGCGCCGCAATAATCACGTTCTTTCCGATCACGCAGTTATGCCCAATGTGCACCAAGTTGTCGATCTTCGTGCCCCGTCCAATCCGCGTCTCCCCCAGTGCCCCGCGATCGATGGTAGTATTCGCTCCAATCTCAACGTCGTCTTCCACAACCAACCGTCCCTGCTGGGGAAAGATCAGATACGCTCCCGTCTCCGAACTCAGCGCATACCCAAACCCGGCAGACCCCAGCACTGCCCCAGCCTGCACCACAACCCGGTCGCCCAATACCGTCCCTTTATGCACCGTTATGCGGGCCAGAAGATTGCAATCGTTCCCGATCACCACCCCATCCTCCAGCACAACTCCCGGCCCTACGCTGCTCCCTCCCCCAATCGTCACGCCCTTGCATACCACAGCCGAGGGGTGAACTCCCTCCTCAAAGCCACGTCCGCCAAGTCGCCCCGCAACCACAGCAAACGCATACCGCGCATCGGCCACCCACAAAACCCGCGGATCCAAACGAAAATTTCCAGACTCCAACTGCCTGCTCGCAAGAATTGCCGCCGCCTCTGAATTCAAGGCCTTTGCCAACGTAGATCCATCCACCGCAAACACCACCGACGTCGGGCCCGCACCTTCAATGTTCGAGACCTCCGTGATCTCAATATCCAGCAATGGCGCACTCACCCCGATCCAATCGGCAATCTTGTGCATCTTCGCCATTAGTAGATCCCCACCTCTCCTGGCGGCCGCGTCTTCCAACGCCGGTGCATCCAAAGCCACTGCTCAGGATATCGCCGAACATAACTTTCAATTGCCGCCGTGAACAACGCCGTATTCGTCAGTGCATCGCTCTCAGCGTTCCCAGTATGGACCACGGACAGCTCTTGGCCAAAGTGCAGAACATATCTCTGTTCGACCTTCTCCCACAGCAGAAACCCCGGCACCACCGCCGCGCCCGTCTTGGCTGCAATCCGAGCCATTCCCGAGGCGGTGCAGGCCAGTACTCCAAAGAACGGCACAAATAAGCCCTGCGGTGGAGTCATATTCGTATCCATCAGAATCCCCACCGTCTCGCGGGCCCTCATCGAGGCAATCAGTCCCCGCGCAAAATCATCTTTGTGAATCACTCGGTTCCCATGCAGGCAGCGAATCCGATTCACAAATGCATCGACCAGCGGATTATCCAGTCGCCTGATCACCATCCCCATCCGCATCCCCATCAGCGAATGATAAAAACTGGACAGTTCCCACGCTCCAAGGTGCCCCGTCAGCACAAGAACGCCCTTGCCCCGGTCCCGCGCATTAACGAAGTTCTCCAGCCCTTCATATCGGATAAACCCGCTCGCACCCTCCGCCGTATATCCAGGCATCTTGCAAAACTCAGCCAGCAGATATCCAAGATTCCCATAAACCGCGCGAAGAATCTCCTCGCAATCCGAAGCTGTCTTCTCCGGAAACGCCAACTCAAGATTGCGCATTCCAACCTTGCGCAAACGCCCCAATCCATGAAAAGCGGCGGCACCGATCGCAACGCCCACTCCGCGGGCCAGCATCCGCGGAAGCAGACGAACGGTGTGAACAAAAAGCCACACAACGACAAATTCAATCCGCTCGCGGACGCTGACCGTCTCCTGTGGCATCTTTCTATGTGAAAACTCACTCAAGCCTGTAGTCTATCGGGCTTTCATCCTTTTTCCCTTCCAAACAAAAAAGAAGGGCGACCCAAGGGGCCGCCTCCTTGTCTTCGAAAGTCCTGAAACCGTTCTTAGTTATTCTTTGCAATCACAAAATACCGTGCCACTGTCCGTACGAAAGGCCTCGCCTCTTCAGGGGTTACTTGGCTGCCGTGCAGAATCGTGTCGAACGGAACATCGGCGCCGTACAGAGCGTGAGTATCGTCTTGGTTCTGAGAGACCACAGTGCCGTCCAGGTTGATTCCAGCAAACAGCCCCTTGCTTCGCGAGTAAGTCAGGAACTGAGCATTCAGCTTCCAATCAGTTCCTGCTGCGGCATTTCGGCCAACCGGCCCGGCAGACGCAGCAGCATCAGCGCCCAGTTTGAACTTGTTCTTCAACATATCCTGCAGACCCTGGTCGTTCATTGCAATCATCACCAGATCCGTCGCCTGTCCCCCAATCTGAAATCCGAAGCTACCGCCTGCCATCTGCACACAGACCGGTGCACTCCATTTTCCACTCTTCGTGCGGCAAGTCGCAACGCCTTGTCCATATTGGGCACCCACCACAAATGCAGCCTTCTTGTAGCTTGGAATTACAACGACACAAGATGCGCCGGCAAGAATGCTGCTCGGAATTGCCTTATCCGGAGTCGCCATAATCTGCCGAACGACCGCGGCAGCATCATTCAATCGCTGGGCGACCTTTGCTTTATCACCCTCTGCATGCGCAGCCATAGAACTGGCCGCCATGGCTAAACCACACACAATCGCTGCCATCTTCATCATCTTCATGGTCATGCCTTTCACTTTCGTATCTGAATTTTGGGGAAAACCGAGCAAACTCTCTCTTTCCAACAAGCTATAAGATGGAACAATTCAAACCAAAGTTGTACCACCCCCGGCCAGACCCCGCAAGTTCGATCTTTAGCATAAAAAAATGGGGGTTGTAGAGATGGAACCGGTACGATCCGGCACCATCTCTACAACCCCTCTCCCAGGTCTGTGTTGCTGGGTACAACTCTGCCTTACATCCTGATACGCAACAACGGTACGAAGGTATGTATACCTTTGAGCAGGTTTTGTTAACTACAAGGTTAACTTGATGTCAACCAAGAAAACTTACTTCAGAAGCAGATTTCGACTTACAGCCTGAACCGACAAAGCGATGCGGTTGTCCACGCCAACCTTACGCATTAGACGTCCTACATGTGCTTTTACTGTGATCAAATCAATTCCCAGCACATCCGCAATCTCGCGATTCGGGTGGCCGGCAACCAGCAGACGTAGAACCTGCCCTTCGCGCTCGGTAAACTTCGGTTCGTTCTCAGCATCCCTCCGAGACGCCTGCGAGGACAGCTCCAGCAGCTTTGCCAGCACCTTTCGCGGCGCCCATGCCGATCCATCCTGCACAACCTCGATTGCCAGCCTGATCTCGCGCTCCTTCGCCGTATGAGCCAGATAGCCCTTGGCCCCCGCCCCGATGATGCGTTGGATATACTCGTGATCTTCCTCCAGGCCGAGCACAATCAACCTAAGATACGGACGCGTTCGGCGAAACGTGGCCAGCAGTTCAAACACGTGCTCCGTGCAGGCCGCATCAATCAAAATCAGAGAAACAACGGACGCATCTAGCGCCCCCGGGACCGAGAGAGGAACAATCTCCAACGCCCCTCCCTCAGGAAAGATTGTCTGAAGCCCGAGAATCCGCAATGGATCCGTTGCAACCAGACCGATACGCAAGGGCCCCAGGGGTTTCTTCTCTTTCATCGCCTTCGCAGCCTCTTTACTCAGCATCGTGCATATAGTAGGCCGTTGGTAGCGTGTCAAGACAATGTTCTTCAGGCCTTTTTACAACTTCGGCAGAACTATTCCCTGTTGGTTCTGATATTTACCCTTACGGTCCGCGTAGCTCACCTCGCACACCTCGTCGGACTGGAAAAACAGGATTTGGCACAGTCCTTCATTCGCATAAATTCGCGCCGGCAGTGGCGTCGTGTTTGAGATCTCCAACGTCACATAGCCCTCCCACTCCGGCTCGAACGGTGTCACGTTCACAATAATGCCGCACCGGGCGTAGGTCGACTTGCCCACGCAAATCGTCAGCACATCGCGAGGGATCTTGAAGTACTCAATCGATCGAGCCAGTGCAAACGAGTTCGGCGGAACGATGACGCTCGCGGCCTGCACCGTCACAAACGACCGCTCGTCGAAATCCTTCGGGTCGATGATCGCGCTGTTCACGTTAGTGAATATCTTGAACTCGTCCGAGACCCGCAGGTCATACCCATACGAAGAAAGCCCATAGGAGATCACACCCTCCCGAACCTGCTTTTCGCTGAAAGGCGAGATCATTCCATGTTCCACCGCCTGCCGGCGGATCCAACGGTCGCTTTTAATTGCCACTCCGGATGCATCCCTTCTTTTTACGAGTTCTAGCCTCTAATTATGCCAAGAAGGGTGTACATTGACTACGACGTGCACCACGTATCTTTAGACTCATTAGATTCTTCATCTTACGGTAGCGTTCTTTCGTTGACAATCTCCGTTCGACTTTCTAACATCACGGTACTAACCCAGGTCAGTATCCGATTCACAAAAATTACAGCCTAAGGACGGCGGCCCAGATGATTAAGCAGGATCTTATACAACGGGTTGTTGAGCGCACAGGCCTGCCGAGAACCAAAGCAGAATCTGCGGTAGACGCCATCTTCGAAAGCATGAAGCAGACCCTCATCGCTGGCGACCGCATCGAACTGCGCGGCTTCGGCGTCTTCACTGTCAAACCGCGAAAAACCGGCATCGGCCGTAATCCCAGGACAGGCGCTGAAGTCATCATCGCTCCAGGCAAAGCAGTACGGTTCAAGCCTGGCAAAGAGCTTCACCTCCTAGACTAGGCTTCCCGAGCGGCAGTCGCTCACATCAACTGCACCGCGTCCACATCGACCACCAGACTTCGGCGGCCAATTCCCTGCGTCTCCGCAAACGCCAGCATTGCCCGCAGCGTCTCGCCCAGCGTCTGGCGCCGCTCCGCCTTCAATACAAAGTGATACCGGTAAATCCGCTTCAATCTCACAATCGGTGCAGCCGCTGGCCCCAGCACCCGCACCTTCTCCAGTCGTGCCTGCTGAAACCACCGCCCCAACGTCGCCGCCCACGCCGTCGCCTCCTCCAGCTTCTCGCTCTGGATCACCACATTCGCCAGCACCGCGTACGGCGGATAGTGCATCCACCGCCGATACTGCATCTCCTTCGCCACAAACCCCGGGTAGTCGTGCGTCGCAGCAAACTGAATCGCATAGTGATCGGGATGATACGTCTGCACCAGCACCTTCCCGATAAGATCCCCGCGCCCCGCCCGGCCTGATACCTGCGTCAACAGCTGAAACACCCGTTCCGCTGCGCGAAAATCCGGCAGCCCCAACTGAAAGTCCGCGCCCACCACCCCCACCAGCGTCACGCCATGAATGTCATGCCCCTTCGCAATCATCTGCGTCCCTACCAGCAGATTGATCTCCCCGCCATGTAGCCTCGCCAGCAGCCGCTCCATATCGCTTCTTCCGCGCACCGTATCGCGATCCATCCGTCCAATCCGCGCCGCGGGAAACAGTTCCTGCAATCTCTCCTCGCCCTGCTGTGACCCTGCCCCCAAAAAGTAAAGATGCTCGCTTTCGCACTTAGAACACCTCGTCGGCACAGCCCTCCGAAACCCACAGTAGTGACACTCAAGCCTCTGCCCTGGCTGCGCCACCGCATCGTTCTCACTCACCTTCTTGTGATAAGTCATCGAGATCGCACAGTTCTCGCACTCGATCTTCTCCCCACAGCTCCTGCACATTACCACCGACGAATACCCCCGCCGATTCAGCAGCAAAATCACCTGCTCCCCGCGATCTAGCGTCGCTTGCGTCTCTTCAATTAGCTTGCGCGAAAAAATCTGCTCCTGCCCTGTCTCGCGAAACTCCGCACGCATATCCACCAACTCCACCAAAGGCAGCGGACGATCCATCACCCTCTCCCGCATCTCCACCTGTGCATACCGACCCTTCTCCGCATTGGACCAACTCTCCAGCGAAGGCGTAGCCGATCCCAGCACGACCACCGTCTCATTCAGCTTCGCCCGCATCACGGCAACATCACGCCCGTGATACCGTGGCGTCTCCTCCTGCTTATAGCTCGAGTCATGCTCCTCATCGACGATGATCAGCCCCAGCCTCACCATTGGCGCAAACACCGCCGACCGCGTTCCCACCACAATTCGCGCATCGCCCCGCCGAATCCTGTGCCACTGCTCTGCCCTCTCATCCGGCGTTAACTGCGAATGCAGGAGCGCCACCTCACCCCCAAACGCTGCGAACATCTGCCCTGCCATCGCCGGCGTCAACCCAATCTCCGGTACCAGCAGCAGCGCAGACTTCCCCGCATCCAAAGCCCGCTGCATAGCAGCAAAATAAACGGTAGTCTTCCCACTCCCCGTAATCCCATACAACAAATGCGGCCGAAACCCACCTTTATCCATCGCCGCCGCGATCGTCCCCAGCGCCTCCATCTGAGCTTCATTCAAAGCGTGTTCATGCGCATGCTTCTTCCCCTGCGCACTCACGCCCCCCAAATGAAACTCCTCAGCAACTTCTTCAATCCCCACTAGCCCGCGCTTCACCAGCGTCGCCAGCGTCGACTCAGGCACACCAGCCCGCGTCAGACTCAACCGCAGCCCCCTTACTCGCATCCGCCCACCTACCGCCGCCAGCTCCGCCAAAATCGCCGTCTGGTTCTCATTCAACTTCGGCAGCCGCGCTCCGTCCACCAGCACCGCCACCTTCTCGAGCCGCCTCGCATCGCGCTCCTCTGCCACCGCCTCACGCGCCAACCACTTCTTGCGAACCATCCCCTCCAGCAAGCCTTTATTCGCCCCCGTAGCCGACCGCAGCGCTGACATCTTCGCCTGCTCCCCACCCTCCAGATAATTCAGCACCGCATACTCGCGATTCTGCTCCTCCGCCGTCAGCTTCGATCTCCGTGAAGACCCCTTCGCCGCCCCTTCATACAAAACCCCCCGTCCAGTCTCAGCGATCCGATAGGTAAAATGCCGCTTCACCTCTGCCGCCAACGGCAGCATCCCCCGCAACACCTCACCCAGCGGCGCCACATAGTACGAAGCAATCCACCCAGCCAGCTTCATCAGTTCATCCGGCAGCAGCGCCGCATCGTCGAGCACCTGCTGCACCGGCTTGATCTCAAAACCTTCCACCGGTGCATCCTCATGCACCCTGACTACGACCCCCATGAGCCTCTGCCCGCTAAACGGCACCAGCACCCGCGCCCCCACCACCGGCCTATCCCCATTCACCGCATAGGTGAACACCTGGTCCAGCGGCACTGGCAAAGCAACATCGCAAAACAAATCCATCCCTCCAGCTTAACGGAAGCAACAGGAATGAGCTTGAGATAACCAAGCGTTACAGGCCCAGTGACAGGAATAATCTCTTTTTTTAGGAGCTAATTCACCTGTCAGACTAACGGCGACTTCTGTTCCGAAGGGTTAAATGCCTTCCAACTTATCTGCGGGATACCTAAGCAGCACCAAACTTGAGTAGATGGGTTTCCAGGAGTACACCAGGTCTTGCGGAATATAGCCACAAATCTGCTTCGATTTATTCCTGTTCGTTTAGGCTGTTGGTGGAGGCAGTCGATGTACATTCCAAAGGCGAACGAAGAGAAGCGTGTTCCTGTCATGCATGAGTTGATTGCCTCTCAGCCGTTCGGATCGTTGGTTACTTTGGGTGCGGCTGGCCTCTTCGCTTCTCACATTCCCATGATTCTGGAACGGGATGGGGCAGAGTTCGGGACGTTAAAGACCCACATCTCGCGAGCGAATACGCAATGGCGTGATCTCAATCCATCAATCGATGCGTTGGCTATCTTTGCTGGTCATCATCACTATATTTCGGCCTCATGGTACCCAGGGACGAAGGAGGACGGCAAAGAGGTGCCGACCTGGAACTATGTGGTCGTGCATGCTTACGGGCCGCTGAAAGCAATTGAAGACCCGCGCTGGCTAAGGGCGCATCTGGAGAAGTTAACCGATGCCCACGAAGCCGGCTCTGCAGCTCCATGGAAGGTGAGTGATGCTCCCGAAGACTACCTCAGGCAGCAAACGAAGGGGATCGTTGGACTGGAGATGCCCATCCGTCGCCTTGAGGGGAAGTGGAAGGTCAGCCAGAACAGAGACGAGAGAGATCGAAAGGCTGTGACAGAAGGGCTAGCCAAGCTCAACACATCAGAGAGTCTTGCGATGAAAAAACTTGTTGAGCAGAGCTAACGATCATTGACGCACCTGAATTATTGGCTACGTCGGTGTACGAGAGATTCCTGAGAACAGTCACAGGAACCACCGTACTCCAGAGAAAAGTGTCTTCTCCCCAGAAGCAAGTATCCACAAATCTCAGCGACATCATATCGACCTATGGCTTTGCAACCACAGGCAAGTCGATATAGCTGGCCTTTCCCGGCACATGGTAGATCCGCTGCACGGCTTTCTTGTAGTCCTCAGGCCTAGCCCAGAAGATATTCGGCACAAACGTCTGCGGATTTCGGTCATACAGGGGAAACCAGGTTGACTGTACCTGCACCATGATTCGATGTCCCGGCAGAAACACATGATTTGCATTGGGCAGATCGAACCGATACACCAACGCCTTTCCTACTTCAGTCGGAGTCGCCTTCTCCAGACTCTCCCGATACCGTCCCCGAAAGATATCGGCTGAGATCATTAACTGATACCCACCCATCTTTGGCTGTCCTGCTACTTCATCGGGATAGACATCTATCACTTTTACTACCCAGTCCGAATCCGTGCCGCTGGTCGATGCGACGAGGTTTGCCACCGGTTGCCCGCTAATCTTTATCGGAGCCGTCAACACTTCCGACGTAAAGACTGCAACATCCGGACGCCCGGAGGCCTCACGTTGATCATCGGCCAGCCAGTTCGGCCATGTCATCCCATTGTCATAGCCAACTGGCTGAATTGGTCGCGCGCGATACGGCACCGGCCTTGCCGGATCGGACGTATACTCCTCAAACGCCGCATCCCCCGCCAAAGGAGCAGAAAAGCTCAGCTTCCTATCGGCCTGCAAATATATCGGCGTCGGTGGAACGCACCCACTTGCACAAACCGTCGGCCAGGAAGCCAGCTCTCGCCATGTATTCGTCCCCGTCTCATAAGCTGACACCGGAGCAATCGCCGGTGTCGAAGCATCGTCCTTCAGGTACTTCGCCAGAAATGGTCCCAGAATATTCTTACGAAAATAAAGGGATGTATCGCTGTTGAACTTCAAAGCGCCCAATGTGCCGCCGTCCTCGATCCCCTGGCCATGATGCCACGGACCGATCACGAGAAATACCTTGTCGTTACCAGTATCTTTTGGCTTAATTGCCTTGTACACGGCCATAGCGCCGTAGATGTCCTCCGCATCCCAGAGGCTGGATACGAGCAACGTCGGTACCGTCACCGACCGCACCGCAAGAATTTTATCAACAGCCTGCTCCTTCCAGAACGAGTCATAGCTGGGGTGTGCAGTCACCTTCCGCCAGAAGCCCATCTGCTCCAGACCACGTTCGCGGCCCAACTCTCCCGCGGAGCCCGCTCGCATAAACATGTCGTAGTCGTCGAAGTTGCTAGTCCACCACCGTGCCTCGTTGGAGCGCGTGCCATCCTGCTCATAGATGTAGGACATATTCTGTTGGCGGAACGCTCCATTATGAAACCAGTCGTCACCAATCCAACCATCGACCATTGGGTTCATCGGCACGGCCACTTTTAGCGCAGGATGTGGGCTTACCAGCCCCATCAGCGTCGTGAATCCGTCATACGAGATGCCGATAATCCCAACCTTGCCGTTACTCTCCGGCGTATTCTTCACCAGCCAGTCGATGGTGTCGTACATATCTGTCGAATGATCCACCTGCGTTAGATTCAACGGTCCCCGCAACGGCCGATTCATTACATAGTCACCCTCCGAGCCATATTTACCGCGAACGTCCTGGATCACGCGAATATAGCCGCCATCCACGATCACGTCGGTCGCATTGTCATACCCATACAGGCTCGGACCCAAGTGCGAGCTGAACGCATTGGTGGTTAGCCCATTTGCATTGTAAGGAGTGCGTGTCAGCAAAATCCCCGCACTCTTCGCTCCCTCCGGCACCAGGATGACCGTGTGCAGCTTGACGCCGTCCCGCATTGGGATCATGACCTCGCGTCGCGCATAATCGAACCCACCTGTCGGGACATGGACTGCGTCGGGCAATTCACTCGTCAGTCCAGCTTGAGTTTGTAAAGACACATCACTCTGGGCCATTGAAAACGGCAGAAGGCTAAAGAATGCAACCACGGCAAGCACACTTCGACGGGACGACAAGGTAGACATAACGTTCCTTTACACGGAAAGTGAGTGCAATGCTGGATGACGTTACAACTCGGGGAGTTACGAGAGAGCTGCGATGCTTGTCTCTTGATCCGGGTCGATGGGGATGAAGGTATCCGTCTTTGTCATTTTGAGCAGGGCAGCCACGCGCTCCGAAATGCCACCTAATCGTAGCGTGCCTCCACGCTCCTGGAGAAGCCCATAGGTATGGACGATGGTTCCCAAGCCAGCGCTATCGGCATAGGCGACCTTGCTGAGATCCAGGACAACCTTCCGGATGCCTTCCTCGATGAGGCCTTGCATCTGCTGGTCGACGATCTTTAGATTGGTCCCGAGCGTGAGCGTTCCACTGAGAACAACAATTGCGATGTCCACACCGATGCGCGAAATGGAAGATTCGAGTGGCATGAGGGCCATCTTACCACGGTGGTAGACCCCGCACGCCACGCGAAAGTCTTCGGTCGGCAGCTCCCGGACTTATAGACCGCACAGCGGATCACCCAAATGCACCCTTTAATTCCCAGTCTGTTTTATGTTTAATTGAAGATCAGCATTTTTTCGGATGCATAATCTCACAATGTTTTTTTTGATCTGCCAGGCTGTCCCGGTCGTCTTCGGACGAACGCTTTCGAAAGCCCGCTCGCTATCGACAAGCTACCCGCATGCTCCTGACAGAGCAACGCGACCACTCCGAACTGGATGCAGTCCGCGTAAGAAATTCTCGTTGCTACCGATGTCAAAAATCATAGCTCGAACAAAACGGACGCGTGGGACTAAAATCGTCTCCGTCTTCGAAATCAGTTGATGTTGCCTATGACGGCGCCACGATCAGGCCATAGCAACGCTCTGTCTGGAAGGTCCTCACTCGGTAAGACAAAGGCAAGCGGACCCTCTCTGCTCCGCATGGTTCGATGCAGGTCTCATGAGTGCTTCCTACCAGAAGATGCAATGGATCTCCCGCAAAGACACTCTGCCGAACAGGAGCTCAACGCGGTTCATTGGATCTAGGCTTGCGAATTCCGACTCAATGCACGTGCGCTCAGCCACTCCGCGCAGCTCCTCTACCGCCTTCATCTCGAAGCTAGACCCAACGCCGTGAGCTTTCAGTCCTTGCACGCGGACAGTTCATTGCTCGCGTTAATGGTCAGGGCACAAACCACCACAACGAGTGCGATGCCTTTGACCGCTAAGAGATGCCTCCCTCCTTCCCCCCAGTGAGAGCGAGATCGTAGTGGACGTTATTCCTTACGAATTAGCTAGTAGGGATCTTTTGGTACTGGAGTGTAGCTTTCACCAAATTTGTTCTCGTGATGTTTTATCAGGCTACCGGTGATCTGCAGCGAAAGCTCGCCAAGGTCGGTATTCTGTCCGGCAGTCTCGACGATACGACTGAGTGCGTCAAGGCGATCGACAGGGACGTTCTCTGCCCATACGTGGAGGCGATAGCGACCCGGAGGAACATCGTGCAAGATAACACTGCCATCACTTGAAGAGATTCCGTAATAGGGCGTGCTGAGTGAGATGACGACCGCACCCATTTCGGGGTGAATGTTGCAGAAGATGTACGAAATGCCCTCGCGATCGAACAGCACCGAGCGCTGCGTGTGCCCCTCATAAAGTCCTAGATCGAAGCGCTTGCCGTTGAAAAGGGAGAAGACATTGTGAAAGAAGGGATCGAGGTTGGGAAACTCGACGATACTGCCGACGGGTACGAGAAGGAGGTGTGGGACGAATTGCTTGTTTTTCTGAGCCAGGGTGAACTGCTCGCTCTTATGGACTACAGGTGGCAGCGTACCTTTCTGAGCGGGCGTGAGCCACGCCACAACCTCTGCCGAAGAGGGTTGCGCACCAGTCTCCTGGCTCTGACGAGTAACATGGACGTGAAGAGAGACTCGGGGACTTTGTGACCAACCGAGCGGAGTCATTGCGAGCGCCAGAGCACATAGGGCAGCTCCAACGCGAAAGCTGTACAGCTTCGTCATAGTTTTTGTGTCTGCGATTGACATACCAGCGGAATCTGTCGATGTGGTGCCGATCAAAATTGATATCCCGCCGTGATGGTGAAGATGTTTGCGATGGCGGCTGGCCCAGTGTAAAGCCAGCTTTGGACTCGGCGGTACTCAGGGGAAAGAATCAGGTACGTCCTGGGGCGGAAGATGAAGTTTCCAAAGACAGAGCTGTTGCGTGCATTGAGCTCCAGCGGGTTGGTAGCGGGAGAGAGGATCAGACCGTCGAAGTTGCTGGACAGCGCATTGTCAAGACCGAAGGCTGCGTTGGCTTCCATTGTAGGACCAAAGCGAAGCTTCAGCTGACTCCAACCGCCGACGGCGTCGACACCGGTGCTGCGAGTGAGCCCTGTGATGACGTCAATGCCCGTGAGTATGTCCTTATAGGAGCCACCACCAAAGGCTCCCAGGCCACGACCGCGATAGGCTTCGCCAGTAATCTCAAACCGTTTGAAGAGAGGAACCTGCCAATCAGCAGTGACAGCCCAGGAGTGGATGCTGGTCGTGCTGTTGTAATACTGGCTACCCGAATATGCGCCGATGCCCAACACGAAAGGATGGGGAGTTCCCGTCGAGTTGCCGTCCGCGCGCCACGAGACACGGCCTTCGTAACCGGGACGGCGGGACGCTTCTACGGGGCTGACGAGTTGGGTACTGGTGTAGGCCAAAGATTCGGGATAGATGAGGCCTGCCTCGAAGGCTAACCTATGCTGATCGGAGAACGGAATCCTCTGCTCGACGCGGATCTGTGGAGACCATGCCCAGAGATTTCCGGACGCAGAGAGAGCTGGCACGGCGAGGGTGGCGTAGGAGGTTGGCGATAAGGGGCTGATGAGAGTCTCGGTGACTCCTACCTGCGCCGTGGTTTTTTCCCAATCGAGGCTTGCGTGGACCTGCCGCAAACGCAAGAGGCCAGTGGCAGTGCTGTAGCCATAGGTGTTGGATGACAGGCCTCCGAAGAAATCCACACTGATCTCCGCGGAGCTGAGGGCATTCCAGAGGTGCGGACCTGTCGCTTCGAGGCCCACGAGAGTCTGGCGCATGGTGGCTCCTGCGCTACCGTGGGAGGAGCCGGAAATGCGAGGAAAAGCAATGGTGGGAAGTTCCGCATTGTCGACAACGCCGGCGTTAGAAAAGGCATTGAACAGGACGAGACCCGTAACTCGTACAGGATATTTGGATGCAGACTCCACTTTGATCTGGTCGTGTTGCTTAATCTCTGCCTGGAGGGTGTCTTGCTTCTCGTGGAGCGCTTTGAGATCATCGCTGGACGAAGTGCTGTCCGCTGGAATATCGCCCGTAACAATCAGAATGGCTGGCGGTTCGGAGATGGCAGGCGCACTCCTCGCCGAGTGTTGCAAAGTATCAAGTTCAGCACGAAGCCTCTTAATCTCTAGCAGCGATTGTTCGAGCATTTGCTGAGTATGGATGAGGGCAGCCGTCACATCGTTGAGGCGATGTTCGATGTCAGCCATGTGCTCGGTGTCGGATGAGGATGACTGCGAACCCGTTAACGATTGCCCGTTGGTCGTTTGCGCAAGCAGAGGCGCGCAAAGGAAGCCGGCAAAAAGCAGCGAAGCCCACGCGATGTAGAAAGAGATGTTGTACCCACCGCGGCGGTTCGAGTTGAAGGATGGGCGTCGGCTCATAGCTACTCCTAGCAAGACTAATCTAGACTGCTATCACAGTACTATCCATAACTCCGGCTTTTTTCGTTATCGCCGGTTGTGGGTATCTCTGCCTGGCTCCGACTAAAGGCCAGCAACGCCCGCTTGTAAAGGATGATGCTGAACGTAGTCTCGCCAGGGACCGATTGCTCTAGCTTTACCTCACCGCCATGCTCCTGAGCAATATGCTGAGCGAGCGTTAATCCGAGGCCGACGCCGTTCTCTTTGCCAGCGCTGACGAATGGCTGAAAGAGTGTCCGACGTATAGATGCGGGAACGCCCTTGCCTGTGTCAGTGATGCCGATCCGCAGTCTTTCGTCATCCTCCGCAAGGTTGACGGTTACGGTCGGTTGCCCACTTCCATTTCTAGCGGACTGACAGGCGTTAAGTACGAGATTGTATAGGGCCCGCCCGAGCTTCGTGCCATCCACCCAGGCATCGACGGGCTTTAGGCAAAAAGCCAGAACATGCACCTCGCGACATTCGGGATGCTGTCGTACGGAATAAAGAACGCGCTCGACCAGCAACGTAATCGATTCGCACCTCATGTGGAGAACTTGACCGGTCTGACTGAAAAGCAACAACGATTCAATCAAATCAGTCATGCCCTGCACGGCTTCTCTCACCTCGATTAGCAGCTCAAGACGTTCTCCATGGCCGGTTTGAGCAAGACTCATGAACTCCGCATTGGCATAGATGGCAGAGAGGTGATGGCGCAGATCGTGCGAAACCGAACTTGCCATCCTCCCGATGGTAGCTAGGCGGTCAGACTCAATAAGCTCAGCCTGAGTGCGTTTCAACTCACCTCGCATTCGATCGAAGGTACTACTCAATTCTCGGACCTCCAACGCACCTTCGGTGATCAGTAAATACGTGAAGTCCCCCTGGCCGAGAGCACGAGCACCGGCCACCAGTGCTTCGAGCGGACGAGTGACGGTGCGGGAGATGGCTGCCGCCAACATAAGCCCAATGAGTAAAGAAGAGAGACCCAGACCCAGCACCCACTGATTGACGTGGCGCAGATATTGACTCGCCCGATCGTATGACTTGAATACGACGATTTCGACTTTTGCTTGTCCCACAGCGGAAAGCGAGGATGCAACCGCAAGATAGGCTTCCTTGCCAAGCTGAATCTTTTCAGGAACCCCGGTTGCTCCATCGAGGGCCCGGCGGTGCAAGTGCAGGTCAGGCAATCGTCCGGGCAGCAACGTCGTGGCCGAGACGTCGCCATCAACGAGGAATGCGACGTCCGCGGCAGCTGCGTCACTTACCTCCTGTGCTACTTGATGATCGATCGCATAGCCAATGATTACATAGCCCAATTGGGAGTCGTTAGCCGGGGAGCCGAAGTACAGCGGCCGAATTGACAACTCATAGAGACTTTTACCAAAAGCAATCAAACAGGGCTCTTCGGGATCGGTCATGCAGGCCTGCAGCCCACGGGAAACCAGGGCATCGTTGAGAGTGGGGCCGCGGTTAAGATGCGTGAAAAGAACACCGTTCTGACTGGAGAGCGCAAAGAAATCACTTCCGCTGACGGTCCAGAACTCAGGGCTGCCATCCTGAATGGTGTGGGCATCCTGCGTCGTCATCAGCGACTTGAGACTAGGCAGATCGGCGAGGAGGGCTGCCTCACGGGAGAGCATTTCGTTGCGTTGGCGAGCGATATTGCGAAAGGTGCTGAGGGAGTGATTGAGATCGGAACCGAGACCTTTGCGAATCTCCTGTTGCACACTGATCCGGATAATTAGCAGGCAGGTCGCTGTAAGCCCAAGCGAAACCGCTAAGAGCGAGATCATCAGAGTCGTTCGCATGCGCCACTGCTTCATGGATTCACGATCTCTCGAGGATTATGCCCGACCGTCATGCCTGAGGCAAGAATTTGTAGCCGACTCCGTGAACGGTCCGAAAATGAACGGGGTTAGCAGGGTCAACCTCGAGCTTCTGTCGAAGCTTGAGTAGTTGATTGTCGACGGTGCGTGTGGTGAGGTGGAAGCTGAGTCCCCACACATCGCTAAGTAATTCCTCACGGCTGATGACACGACCGGGGTTGTCGAGGAAAAAACGCAAGAGCTTAAACTCGTGAGCGGTGAGGGCAACGAGAGTACCAGCTTTGTAGATTTCCATTTTGAGGAAGTCGACCGAGACGTCGCCAAAGCCAAGGGGTAGCGTTTCTACCTTCTTTCTAGTGCGGCGGATGGCAGCCTGGACGCGGGCCAAAAGTTCGCGCGGACTGAAAGGCTTGGTCATGTAGTCGTCGGCACCAGTCTCGAGCAGGAGAACCTTATCGGCAACTTCCGTAACAGCGCTGAGCACGATGACCGGGGTATCCTGCGACCAAGCCTTGATTTCTTTACACACATTCCGACCAGAGAGGCCGGGCAGCATCAGGTCCAGTACCACGGCTGTGGGCCGGAGATGCTTGCATGAAGCGAGTCCTGAGAGTCCATCGCCTTCAATGTGAACTTCGTAACTCTCTGCCGTAAACTGCCTTTTCAACGCACGCTGAATCCGTGGGTCGTCTTCGATGACGAGAATCAGGCTCATATTCGCTCCCTAGTCCTGAGTTCTAACGCGGGAGATCTTCCCTGAGAACCTCTTCTAGTTTCCACCAGGAATGGCTCAGGGTGTAGGAAAAATTAGAAAATGACAAAGTAGTTACAACTACAAACTGGCTGAGGTTTGGGGAGCGGACGACAGACGCAGCGATTACCCTTGTCGGTGACGCGATCCCGCTAATGGACGATGCGTAGCGCTCAGAACCATCAATCAGCCTACCGAAAAGAATCGCGGCGAGAACAGTAATGACAAGGAGAGACCCGTGTCCAAACCAGAGGGTCGTTTCGTCGAACGCTGCACGGCGAAGTAAAAACAGAATCACTCAAGTAAACCTTCAAGGGGTCGCCACGTCCGACAGAATGTGGTGATCCTTATTTGGGGACTTTAGCTCTGCGTATGCCGGTTCTAGTATCTTTGCGCGGCTTTCCTTCGTTTTCTTAGATCGCTGTAGTCGATAGTATCTGATGCCCGCGAGTTGCAGCGAAATATAGAAGAGGAATGGTGGAATATTCCTTAGGTAGCGCTTCCAAAGATGCTTCGGATCTTGAAGGAGACGGTGAAGCCACTGAAGACCGGAACGCTTGATCCAATCAGAGCAATCGGCTATGCGGCCCGTATGGAAGTCAAATGCCGCGCCTACAGCGAACATCAGTGTAGTGTCCAGCAAAGGGAGATAGCGATCCATAAACTTTTCCTGCTTCGGCGTACTGATGCCAACCCAAACGATATCGGGGTGCACACAATTGATCCTAGAGAGTAATTCTTCCTCCTGTGTGGGAGACATAGGACCAAAAGGTGGACTGTAGGTGCCGACAATCTTTACGTTAGGATAACGACCAATCAGTTTATCACGAAGTTCTTCGGCCACACCCTCCTTTCCGCCACATAGAAAATGGCTGTAGCCGCGAAACTCCTCACGGCTAATCACCTCCAGCATCAGGTCCGGACCAGCAACGCGTTCCATTTGTGGGAGACGCTGATGATGTCCCACCCAAACTGTCGGCATGCCATCTGGCGCGGTAATTGCTGCATTGGCAAAGATCCTCGCGAGCATAGGATCGCGTTTACACTCCATAACTCCGTGTACTCCGGCGAGGCATACATAACCTTTGCGCCGCAGCCGAAGATTCGCTTCGATTCGCACGAGCGTCTCCTCCATGTTGACTGCGTCGATTCCCACGCCCAGAACATTTGCTTTAGGACGCTTAGGTGAGGTGTTCATGGTCGCTCTTCCTCTTAAATGACAGGGCCAGGTTGCAGTAAGAAGGGCTGCTCCTGACCGAATGGCTCGTTTGGAGCAGGTGGTAGAGCTGCAGGTAGGCTTCGGCGACACGAGCACAAGAGAAACGATCGGTTGAGACGCCCCGAAAACGGATTGTCTTCAGCTCCATTGCAGTCGCCAATACAAATGCGTCCTCTGCTGGGGACTTCAGTGAGACATACCGGCACGAGGAGCCACCGACCTCTCGAAACGCGGGGATGTCGGAGCAGACAATTCGGCACTGATGCATCGTCGCTTCTACTATTGGAAGCCCAAAACCTTCGACACTAGAAGGAGCCAGGAGCAGTTCGCAGTGAGAGTAGCACCAATGCAACTCGGCCTCGGAGACTCCGTGGAGAAGAATGACATGATGCGACAAACCGGCACCGCTGATGAAGCGCCGAATACGCGCACTCTCCGGTCCTTCGATTCCAATAAGGACAAACCGCATCGATGGATTAATTTCCTGGCTGTGGAGGAGCCGGCGAAAAACTTTAAGTGCAAGCAGAATGTTCTTGTTGCGCCGGTGCTGCGCGACGCAAAGAAAAAAGGGCTCCCCGTCCCAGCCGGGAAAGGGAGTGCCCGCAACGACAGCCGGTCCCGGCTCGACGCAGTTGTGGATGGTGACTGCCTTCAGCAGAGCGAGCTGTTGGTCGTAGACATCAAGACGATTCAGCGTACTCTCGGAGACGCAGGCGATCGCGTCGACTTCACGCAGACATTGCTGTAGAACAACCCGGTTGACAAGGACCTTCGGGAATCCGAAGTTTGCGGGGCTGTCGTACGGATAAAGATCATGCAGTGTAACTATGGTTGGGCAGAGGAAGGCTTGTCGCTTCACCGGTACAGGATAGGCAAGATGGACCACGTCTGCACGTAGCTGCGCAGCAAGAGCGGGAAGCTGGTTATAATACCAGAGATTTCGACTGATAGCGCTTCTTCCAACGGAGACAGCGTGCAGACTGAGGCGCGGGTCATCAGATGGAAGAGCATCGCGCAGTGAGGAGCATTGCCACCAAGCAGCAATCAAGTGGATCGCTGTGATCTCCGGTCGTGTGAGCAGGCTGCGAGCCATGTTCACTGCATGGCGTGGGACCCCCGAAAGATGCTCTGCCGAAGAGACAACGACAATCACGATTCTCATCGCTGCATAGCCTCCGAGAAATGGCCGACTGTGAGAGTTCTGGTGCGATAGGCTTCGGTATCTTCTAAGCCGCGCACCAACACGTACGCGCGATTGTCACGCCGATTCGACCTCTCACTTTCGCTTTGGGCGATTACCTTGATGATCATGACACCCCTTTGGGCGTCGGACTTGAAGACATGCGCTGAAAAGAGATCAATGACGTATCTAAGCGAGGGGAAAAAGCCACTGGCTCCGTGCAGAAGCGCCGTCCGCTGTTTACTCACGTTGATCAAAGTCATTCCTGTTGTGTCGGCGATCATGCGTCCTCGCAGGCTGGGTAGGCACCAGCCGTAGGCAGCGATGTGTGACTCGCCCGATAAAGAAGGCGAGCCAATGGGTAGTACATGAGCAGGGCGATCGATCCGTAGGAAAGCCGAGCCATAGCCACCCCATGGACACCTGACCGCGGAAGTAGCCATACCATTCCCAGCAACATCACGGTGCCACCGACTAGATTAAGACAGGTGACTGTGCGCACGTGCCCAAGAGCGAGCAACGCGTAGTACGCGGTCACGTTGAGGCCGAGCAAGGCAAAGCTCCAGACGATCGGTGTCAATACCATGGCAGAACTCCGAGCGACCTCCGCGCCTATCCACTTATTCAGAAGAGGCTTCCCAAAGAGGAGTGCACCAGCGGTTCCCACGAAGACGAACAGAAGGTTGACAGCGAATGCCTTGAGGATTGGCTTCTTCAACGTGGCCATAGAGTCTGTCATTCGACGCCCGGAGAGATAAGGGAATAAGAAGTGGAGACCGGAAGCGGCAACGCCATAGATGGGTTGGGCCATCTGCACACAAAGAGCATACGAGGCGACCGCGCTTGCTCCCAGCGAGAATCCAAGGATGAGCCTGTCTGCCTGGCCAAAGATGACTCCGGAGACTGCCTGTAGCCAGCTGAAGGTTCCGAAGCCGAAGAGTGCCGCTGTAGCTTCACGATTGAATGCCGGTAGTAGCGACATCGCTCCCAGAAGTTGCTGTAGGCGTCCGAGCTGGGCGGCTGTTCCCAGCACCAGCAGGGCGGCTGTAGCCATCATCACACTGACGACACCTAGTCCGAAGCGTGTGAGAACCACGGCCACCACCAACGTGAGCACGCGTGCAACGATGCTGATACGGACCGCTGCGCCATAGCGTTCGAAGGCTCGCTGGGTGCTGATGCAAACACTCTCGATGGCACGTACTAACATCAACAAGCTCGCGATTCGTAGCGACCAAAGACACGCAATACGAAGAGACATATCGGATACTGCAAGATGGCGGGAAACGATCGGAGATAGAGCCCAGGAGATCAGCGTAAGGGTTGCGCCTAGCACAAGATTGATCCCAACCATACTACGCACGGCATGAAGCAATGCGCTTACATCGTTGCGGGCTCGCACTCCTGCAACATACTGGATATTTGCGTCGCCAAATCCCGAAGCGATAATGCTTCCAGTGCTGACCGCAGCGGTCGCCACCACCCACACGCCATATGGCGCAACGCCAAGATGGTGCAGCAGCACGGGAGCTGCTAACAACATTGCAACTGGATGCGCAGCGTAATCCAGAACGCCATAGGCTGCGTTTGAGAGATGCCTCCTCATCCCAACTCTCCTGAATGCTTAATCAACTGCAACCGGGCTCGGAGACTCGCTACAATCTGCTCGGCAAGAAGTCGACGTGGATCGGTCTCGCTCACACCTCCCCAACGATGACGCGCAATGATGAAGAAACACGCAGCGCCGTTCACTAGCGCTGTCAATATAAGAATGATGAGGAGGCGTGACGGAGACGACTTTTTTTCCGGAACCAACGGGGGGTCGAAGACACTGACGACAGGCGTGTCTTTTGCCTCCTCGATATGTGCCATCTCATATTGCTGTGAGAGAAGTTCGAAGACTATTTCCTGGATTTTGACATTGCGGAAGAGCGTGGCATAGGGAACGGCTAGGCGGGGGAGCTGACGTAGCGAAGGGTAGAGGTTTGAGCTCTCTTCCTTACCACCATTGCCCATATCGCTGGCCCCTGTATCGACAGGCAGAGCGGCGCTGCTGCCGCTCAGCTTGACCAGTTCATGTTGCAAACTCGCGACGCGAGCCCGAGTTGCGCGGACGCGCACATTTTCATCGCCATAGATCTGCTCCAGTGAATCGAGCTCTGACTGTCCAACAATCAGTTCCGCTTGCAGCTTCCCAGCCGCGTCGACCATCGCGTGGGTCTGCTCTTTGATGTCGAGGGTGGTGTTAACGCTGGAGAATTGGCTGAGTGCCTCCTCCGCATCGTGCAACTGCACTCTTACAGTGACGAGACGCTTCTCGATGAACTCGCGCTCGCGGCGAGCCGAAGAGGTACTCGAAGTAGTGAGAGTCTTGTTCAGCTCCTCGAGGTAAGCTTGTGTGATAGCACGGGCACGTACCGGGTCCGTGTCAGTGAAGGTAAGTGTGATGACTCCACTTTTCTTGTCGTCCACAACTGTAGTGCGACGGGCAAGATATTTCACGGTGTCGATGCGATAGCGCTTATGGTAGACATGCTGCAGATCGAAGCGGTCAATAATGTGGTCGCTAACCGTGCGACTGCGCAGTAGATCGATGAAGAGAGCAGTCGAGGTTTTTCCACCCAGCAGACCGCCGGCAAGACCGCCGAGGCTACCCAGTCCTCCGAGAGAACGACCGGCGACCGCAGCTAGCAGAGCGGCGCCGCCCGAGCTTTGCTGGTCCGGCGGCATAAGACGGGCTACCGAGTCGTATTGCTTCGGGAGGAGAAACGCGATTGCAGCACTCAAGACTAAGGCCGTTCCGGTGATGCGTGCGAGCACTCGCCGATGATCCCAAAGCAGGCTTACGTTCGTGACCCAGTTGGTCTGGGACGGCGACGGAACCGTTGAGGATGGGGTCGCTTCGTATGTCTCTAACACTAGAACTTCCTCGCTGAAGGCCCGTAGGAGAGTTGAGCGGTGGCCGTCAAGTTATGATTGGGGGTGGTTGACAAGAGAGAAAATCTCCAGCGCTCTTCCTGCGTCTCGACATGCATCTGCCATTCAGAACGGGCTGAAGCGCCATGGAGAAAGTGAAGCTTGGGCGCGAACTCGATGGCAAGTTCCTGAATCAGCAAATCGGCTCGCTCCTCCCCGCCAAGCGTTGCTGGCGCATTCTGAGCTCGCACAATGACGCTTGCACAGGTCATTCGCGTCCATGTACGCAGTCCTGCAAAAGCAGTCTGGATGTATCCGGCAGAGGCAAGATAGCCGATCGCGGAATAGATCCAGTTCTCGATTGGGACATAGCCAGAGAATCCAGCTTGCTTGTCCTGTACGACGGAGCTTGGCATCTGGGCTCGGTTTTTCGTTACCGTGATGAGAAAAGGCAATAACATTGAAAGCCTCGACATCGGCGCTAGAAGATTCCGGCCACTGCGGCCGTGATTGCAATCGAGGAGGATAGCTGCGCAACCGTTAGCAGATTTCTCCAGAAAAGAGAGCCGATGACCTTTTGAGGAACGACGATGACATCGCCGGGATTCAGCTTCGTGGAGAGGACATTGCCGGAGTACCACGTTCCAGAGCGCCTGCCGACGACCGACCCGTTCGCCCGGATGACGAAGATCTCTTTGCGATTGGCGACGTCGTTGGTTCCGCCGGCGCGGCGGAGATACCAGCTGGCCTCCTTGTCGGGCACAAAAGTAAGGGCGGTGCCGTTGTAGACCTGCCCGCTGACCAGCACGAAGCCAGGCCGCTTGGGGACGGTAAGCACGTCGCCGCTGCGCATCTCGATGTCTGCCGGCGTGTTCGCCCAACTACTGATGTCGGCACTGACATGAATCACTAGGCGCCCAACGGCAGGTTGGCTGCGCAGTCGCCGGAGCATATCATTCTGTTGCGCGGCCGCTGCCTTCAGGGCTCCGGATTGGTCCTGCCCAGTGAGATTTGGTTGAAGGTTAGCGGCCGCGGACGTGGTCTCGATCTGCCGAATCAGTTCGGCCCGACTCTTCTCCTCCAGATCCTTAACTTCAGTACGCACAAGGACTGCGCCATCGGGATATGCCGTTCCGCGGAAGCCTCCAGCACGGCGCAACACCGAGCTGAGACGCTCGCCTTCCTGCAGACCATAGCTTCCGGGATAGGTGACCTCGCCATGCAGGGTGATCGAGGCACCGATATCGTTCCAGCCTGAGATCTGGTGAATCGTTAGAACATCACCAGGCTTCAACGGTACATCAGCGGACGATCGGTCGCTGTTGACGGCCGCTCCAATTTCGATGTCCGTACGCTGGCTGACGATTTTCTTTTCGTCCTGTACCGTATAGCTCGTGAGGTCAGCACTCTCCAGAAGAGCGTCCCGCTTGAAGCCTCCGGCCATCTTCACAAGCTGGGACGCGGTCATGCCTCGTGAAAGTGGATACGAGCCAGGTCTTAAGACCTCACCACGGATCACGACCTTCGGAGAATCAACCTCATACCGTCCGTAGATGCGGATCGTGTCAAAGGGTTGCAGTACAAGGTTGCTGTTCCCGATCAGGACATCAGGAACCTGGAACGGAATCGTCTCTGGATGGAGATCTGGCGCCACAAGCCGTATGACGTCGCCACGAGTCGCGGGCTCAGGCAGCAGGTCCTGATAACTCCGGAGCACATCGCTGAGTTGCATTCCATCTCGATAAGAGAGCCTGCCGGGACGAACCACATGGCCTTCCATATAGATGACTCGCTCGCTGTAGGGAAGGATCGGCGCGACATGCACGCGATCTCCATCCTCGACGGGGAAGGAGGTAATCGCCTGCAGCGAGGGTTTTCCTGCATCCGTCGAGGGAAGATCGAGGCTGAGCGTCTCGCGCTGCTGATTCGGTTGAATACGCTCAATAGTGAGGTGGTTAAGAGCGGCGGCAACCGTCGCCCCGCCTGCGTCCTCCAGCACCTCAGAGAGGTTTGCGTTTCCCTTGAGTTCATAGATCGCAGGTCGCTTGACCATGCCGTAGATCGCGACTTGTGGTCCCGCCGGAGGTACCAGCAGCGTGTCGCCGGACTCCAAACGCTCATCATCCATACGCTTGCCGTGCAACAAGAAATCGTAGAGGTCGACCTCGCGGATCAGCTGACTGCCGCGCATGTGGCGCAGGATGCGCAGTGAGCCGACGCTGGTCGGTCCTCCAGCCGCATAAAGAGCGTTGAGCGGTGTGGAGAGCGAACTGAGGTCGTAAGCTCCAGGACGTTGGACATCGCCGACTACGTAGATGCGGACCGTGCGCAGACGGGCTATCGTGATATCGACTCGGAGGCTACGGTACTGCTGCTTCAGGGCGTCTTCAATGATGGTCTGCGCGTGCTGAAGCGTCAGTCCGGCAATGACGATGGTGCCGGCCTCCGGAAGAGCGATCTTGCCCTCGCGGTCGACTATGCGGGTGAAGGTCTGGGAGACGCCGCCCGAGAGGTTGATGGAGAGGCCGTCGCCCGAGCCGAGCACGTAGTCAGGGCCGACAGGGAGATCGATTGGTGTATCTTTCGGACCGACCGCGCTGCGACCTCCAGAGGAGGCACCGCGGTTGAGGAACATCTCCGAACCAAATCTCTTGAGTCTGGTATCGTCCTGCGGAACCTGCGTGTACAGGTCGCGAAGCGAGAGCAGATTGTAAGGTGTTGGCAGCCGTAGCACTTCGGGAAGATCTGTGACATTGTGCTGCGGACCCTTCGATGCATTGGAGGGCTGTGTCCCGGACGGACTTGCACTCCCGGACCCTATGGTGGAGGCATCAGGGATAGAGATCGATGGAGATTGTTGGCTGCCGGACAACAGGTCGCTGGCCGACTGGCCGAACGAATCAGCCTGCGCTCTGGAAGCTTGGCCGTAGACCTCGTTCTCATCGGAGCTGGGATCGGTAAGGGAACGATGGAGATCGGTCTCCGACACATAACCGCGCGCCAGAAGCCACAGCGTAATACTTGCGCGAAGATCCGGGCTGGAGGCGATCTGGGCGTAGAGCATCTCATCTGTAATGGAATCAGCTTGGAGAGGTACCCCCTTTTGTTGCGCCTGATCCGCGACGAACGATTTGAGTTCGGTAACAACCTCCGGCCTGCGCTGCAACACAGCACTGATCTGTGCCGCGGATAGTGAAGGTTGACCGCTTGGGCTGGTGACACTCGCACCTGTCGTACTTGCATTGTCGGGGGTGGGTGTTGCCACCGCACCCTCGGCCCCTGTGGGGATGAGGGAGTTCGTTCCCTGCTGGGCAAGCAGGCTAACTGCGAGAAGTAAGACGAACAGAAACAGTCCAGTGCGTCTTGTGAAGCGAGTTGGCGATAAGGTCTTCATAGATTTCAATCTTTGGCCTGACGGGCATCGCTGACGACGAGGTGTGACCTATCCTCATGGGTATCTTCAATAGCGCCTAGTTGATGTTTCCATCTCATGGTCTCAACCAGATAACGGATTCCCTCAACGACATGGAACCGGAGACGAAGAAAAACATAGCGTACCTGATATAGTTCCTTACGAAGTCTCCGCCACAAGTTGTCATTAGGACTTGCGTATACGATCCGGAGAGGCCTATTCAGCGGCACTAATCTGCGGCGTTTTTGTGTCCGGGACGATCTAGTTTCATCGCCTCGCTCCAACTCATCGAGCAACAGCATATACAGCTTCGTTCCTGGGAAATCTGCAAGGACTGCCCGCGATCCATAGCGCTCAGTCCACAATCTGACAGATGGCGGCAGACGATCGAGCGTCCACTCATCAAGGAGTGCCGGAGTCTCACAGCCAAAGAGGCGAGAAGATAGCAAGCTCGCGACGCCAATCGCGATTGGACCACGGTGATGCCGCCTGGAACTCTCTGCCACCCTCTGCCAAAAATCCTGGTCGTTGTAATAACACGAAACATGGTTTTTGTACTCGAGAATCCATGACGGGCGAGTGGAGGCACTACATACATGTCCAAACAGATGAAGTGCCTGCCCAACGAACTGTTCACTCGGCGGGAGGGCCGGAAAAGTAAACCCATCCCAGGACCGCAGTGCGACTCTGTCAAGTCGTTCATCACGAGATGGCGCGTCAGTTGAGGAAGAGGCAAAATGTAGTTCGACGGATCGCTGTAGTTTGGGCTTGTAAAAATTTTTCATGCCTCCGAGTTCGGAGGTGTCCGCTTTGAATTCCCACGTCTGCGCCGTGGTAGCAGTCAGGACATATCCACCCTCGGCTAAAACCTCGCGGCAACGCTCCAGTTGGCTCCCATCGACCAGGAAGTCGAAGTCGAGTTGGCGACGCAACGCAGGTATAGGGCAGGATTCGGGAGAGAGTGTGAAGCCTTTCAGGTTAGCGTAATCGACTCCGGCAGCTTGAAACATTCGATTGACGGAGGCAAACTCAGCAAACATGGCGTGGCTTCTCCTGCGGTTATCGGATAGATTCTGCTCTAGCCTCTTGAGAGTCGCAACCGGAATCGAGTCTTCTATGGCTAGTGTTTCGAGCCGGTTTAGGAAATAAAGAGCCAGGCCACTCGCGTCGAGCCAGAAGTAGCTGAGATCCCAGGCGCGCTGGCCGATGGCAGAGAATCGCTCCTGTGAGCGCTCCGCCGAATCGCGGAACGATGCGACGACGGCCTCCACCACCCTCACGTCCGCTGGGTTGCTCCACTTCATTGAACTCTCCTCGCAGACTTTCTGCTAATGGCTGTACATCTGAGGCTCTCCGACACTGCCAGCGGGCGGCAGATGACGAAGAAACAGCACGATTGACCAAATCTCTTCATCACTGAGAGTGCCCTTCGAGGCTGGCATGCCAGAAGGCGAGATGCCGTTATCGATCACCCACTTCAACTGTCCATCGGTGTAGTCCTGCACCTCAGTTGACGCTAGCGACGGAAGAGGAGGCGACATTCTACCGGCGAAGGGAACTCCCGTATTCTGTCCGTCGAGTCCATGACAGGCGACGCAATAGTGGCCAAATGCTTCTTCGCCGTCCGCGAGATTCTCGGTCGTGAATGACAAGGGGTTCTTCTCGGCCCTGTTACGTACAGTCAAATGGTGCTTAATTGCGACGACAGTCCGTTGTTCCAGAGCACCGGGTTCGCTGACCTTGCAACCACACAGCAGAATGAGCGTGCTAAGCAGAGCGACATGGCGAGCGGGCCCCATAGATTACTCCGTCACATGCAGGGTCATTTTCATAGAACCATGTCCCATTCCGCAGAAAACGGAACACTGTCCGACAAAGGTGCCCACCTGATCCGGAGTGAAGGCGACTTCATTTGTCTCGCCTTTCTTTGCTTTGACATCAATGTGCAACTCTTTGAATTTCAATCCATGAGCGACGTCCGTGCTGGTTAACACAATCACCACCGGTACGCCCTTTTTCAGTGTTATATCGCCCGGAGTAAAGTCGAAGCGCTTCGCGGTTATCTGAATGCGACGCGGAGCATCTTGAGCATTCGCTTTTAAAGACTGGCACGTGAAAATAAAAAATGAAAGTAGTGCAACTACATATAGAGGGACCGTAAATTTATTTTTCATGAGCGATCTATCTCCTTGAGTGAGGTTGAAATGATTGAGAAAACGAGAGGCGAAGGAAGATTCATGGGGCGAGGTATCGAAGGATGTCTCGCTCGTCCTCCGCACTGAGTGAAGCACGAACACGCATATGGCGAACAACAGTACCCACAATGCGTGGCGAAAGCTGTTCCGGAGCAGTATGGCAACGACTGCAATTAGCTTCGAACTTTCGTTCGCCAGGATCGGGAACAGATGTGGCCAATGGTTGAACCGACACTGCGAGCTTTTTCGTGAGATCCTGCTTGGACGCTGTGGAGGGGGTCTTCGGCTCTTGAGCAGAGAGAGCGTGGAGCGAGAAGACCAGAAGCGCTAAGCTTGCGATCCTTACTATGGTGATCTTCTTCATTCGTGACCTCGCCAAGCAGGAAAGAGAAAGCGGTAGACAAGCGAGATGTTCCAGACGTTCTCGTTGCCCGTGCTTGAAAACCTCCGCCCGTAACTGCTGCCGAACCTCGTCTCGTGGGGCAGGTGATACACGAAGCCAAAGTCGGCCTGTTGGGTATTTGCGGAGGGCAGACCGTCGCCAGGCCCCGGACTGTCGCGAAAGGTCTGCTGCATGCGGAAGACGGGTTCAAGCCGACCCATCAAGCTGCTCTCGCCTCGCCACTGCGACAAGCGATACGTGCTTTCCATCCAGTAGCCCTGAGCGTGCGGCCCGTGTGCGTATTCGGATCGCACATGCAGAGGAAAACGCCACGGTTCCCACCAAAGATGCGCCCCTATTGAGTTATCTTGCGTCCCTTGCAGTGACCGCCCATACGAACTCCCTACCTCCAGACGCTTGCCTGGAAAGTAAACGTCGACCCGATCGCCCACAGCTCGCGCAGAGGAGAATTGACTGTTACTTGTGGGCGCTGAAAAATAGGCAACGTAGTTCACCTGCACGCTCGGCTTCGAGAAGATGACTCCTCGAACCATTGCGCCGTCGCTAGAGCCAGCTGGGTCTCCAATGGGAAAGATTAAGGGGGCTTGTTGAAGGTTCTGTATCCAGATTGGCGACAACCGTTCATTATAAGTGCCGAATGGTGTCAGAAAACGGCCGACCACAAACGTAATGTGCCGCGATGCGATGTAATCCAATTGCAGGTACTGAGTAAGCTTAAAGAACGTACCTTGATAGTCGCCGGTTCTGCCGTCCTGACGAGCAATGCCCTCGCCGAAGTAGAAGCGTGACTCAAACAGCAAATCTTTACCAATAGGAGAAGTAAACTGTGGCGCCACGACCGGCTGAAACCCGTAGGCCCCGTTGCTTTTGCCTTCCAAAAAGCCGAGACCTCCGGAGATGACGGGAACGTTCTGCGCCGACAGAACCGATGTCCCCAGGAGCAGCAGAAGGCCAAGCAGCACCATATTTCGGTACACCGTCGAGGTCAATGCCTGCGCTCGTCTGGATAGTTGGAGAGGACACGTAGATGACTGTAGCGTCATGACCCCAAGCTACCAATCCCGGGGGTGTAGGGTGTCAGAGGCCTGTCTTCACAATGTCATCGGTTTGTAATTGCTGCAGCTGGAGCAATTACATCTGACGAACAAATCAATGTACTTCGTCTGCCGCCAGTAAACAGTCTACTCGCTGATTCCGGCCTTCCTGATTTGTGACCCACCATTCTGCCCGCTCATAGGAGCTGAAATCTACTAGGTCCAGCCTGCGGTCTTCGCGAGAAGCTGTCTCATAGCAAAGATGATCTACTCGAGATACGTTTCCAATGCAAAATGTCCTGTATCCGGAAATTGGACTATCGCGTTCGGGTTATCTCGCCGGCAGACCTCTGCACCCGAGGAATGAAAAATGGATCACACTTTCCCCAGTTTGTAAGTAACAGTGGTTCGACGTCCGGAAATGCTCCTGAAACGCAGGGTAGAGCTTTAAGTTGTCGGCATAGTCGAGAAAAAGGTCCAACCGAATATTCATGTACCGAGCTGCTCGATCATTGCGACATCTAGGGTGTAGCCCTTCAGGCGCAATCTCATCTGGATCTGGCACGCCGTCGGTGTACTGCGCGCGAACTCCCCCGGGCCCAAGGTTTTACATAGTGTTTCGCGATTTTCAGAGTGGGTTCTCCAGTAGCGCTGGCGCAACTCTCATTGTCGTACTAGTCGCAAAGTCACCGTATGTACGTGAATCAAAGCTATTCTGGAATTCCTGCTCTGATGATATGGTGAACGCGGTCGAGCGCCATTATGAACGAGTCACTCGCTAGATGGCAATTGATCACTCATTCGAATAGATAATCGATGCAGTCTTTAGTCACAATTCCTCTCCACCGCTGGACATGCGCACCGAAAACGGCTGCACTTGCAATGCAACAGCGAGCCGCCAGTTCGTGGCAGCCCCGCTGTTTGTTTGGGGCAATAGTTTGCGCTTTAGAAATCCACTCGAAGCGCGGCCTGGCCGGTGCGATTGCCTGCATTCTCCGCGGTCTGCGCCCCGATCAATGCTCCAAAGGTAGAAGGACTGTCTACTACTGTTGCTGGTGGAGCGAAGTTTGTGTGATTTAGCACGTTGGTGAAGGTAGATTCGAAGCGAGCATGCACCTGCTCGTTAATCCGGAATGACTTTGCCACACCAACGCTGACTGCATCTGTTCCCGGCCCCTGCAAAGTACCGACTCCGGCATTGCCGAAGCGACCTGCTCCAACCGGGGTCGGGGCGAAGGCGGCTATGTTGAAAAATTGGGATCTCGACTGGCCTACGTAGAAATGATTCGATACAGCGTCGGGACGCAAGACGGCACCGCGATTTGCCACGTTTGTGTTGGACTGATCGTTCGTCTGCTGCTGACCATTAATGGGACTCAGCGGACAAGAGCCTTCTGAGTTTAGTGCTGCCTGACATCCACCCGCACTGATGCTTGGCGTCAACCAGGGGCCTGTTTCTAGCAACGTCACTGTTGTCAGATCCCATCCACCCCAAAATGCATCCTTCACTCCACCTGCGTTCATAAAGCTACGGCCCCGGCCAAAGGGAATCTGATACACGCCCGTTAGGAGCATACGATGGTGACGAGTGCCTTCAACATTACCAAGATCTTGTTTGACGTTGAAACGATTAGCAATCGGGCCACCATAGTTAACCTCACCAGCAAAGGCGCTCGGTGCATCCCCCTGATTGTCCGCCTGACTGTTTGCAAAAGTATAATTCGCATTAAAATGGAGTCCATGTTGCATCCGATGCGTCGCATCCAACTCAAATGCGCGATAGTTTGCTTCACCAGCATTGAACGTGCTGAAGAGCTCCGTCCAGTTAGGGTAAGGAGACCGTGGATCGACAAAGGGACTCGTGGCCGTTGTCGCAAACGGCGCTGTGCTGGCAAAAATCTGATTGAGGTCTTCTGTAATGCTCAGTCTGTAGGTGTGCATTCCCACATAGCTCGCACGAAGGGATGTATTGCTGAAAAGTTCCCGCTCCATCGTCACATTCCACTGATTCGACTGCGGATCACGGTAGTTCGGATCTACTCCTTGATCAAGACTTCCGCCACCGATCTGTGCGCCAACCGTGGGTGGTGCAGTATTTGGGAACTGGATTAAGGGAGTATTCGACCCGACAGTTTTGCTATTGGCATAGCTATGTAGACTCGATGTCGGATTGCCACTGTTATTGAATGAAAGAGGCCCGAGGTTCGTCATAGTATAGATGCCAAAGCCAGCGCGAACAACCGTCTTCGTATCGTTGAAGGGGCGGTACGCCACCGAAAAGCGCGGCTGGAAGTTGCCCTTGTAAGTATTGCGCAGACTCTGCGGCAAGCCATCCTGGCTCGCCGTCACATACTTCGTACATGGAATTGAAGTGTCGTTGAGGTTACAGGCATTGAACGATTGCTGAAAGGCAACGTTCGACGGCTTAATATTCTGGCTCGCGAGATATCCCGCCAGCGCATCGGGAACCACAATTGAGTTGTTCCGCTGATCGAAGTTCGCCAGATTGCCTCCATCTTCCTGGAAGCCGGGAAGAATCTGCCAGCGAAGTCCGTAGCTCAGCGTCAGCCTGCTGTTCAGCTGATACTCATCCTGAGCAAATAGGCTGTACTGCGTCGCTGTTCCACCTACGTCTGGGCTGGATACCGCGAAGTTCAGTGTGGTTGGTGCACCCTCCAGAAAATCACCAAAGGCATTCCCCGTAAAGGTTGGTTGAAAGATAAAGTCACCGAAATCATCGGAAGCAAACTCCGGAGCGAAGCTCTCCAGATCGAAATAGCGTACTCTTCGGATATCAATTCCGCCCTTTAGCGTGTGCTTGCCAAGGGTAGTGGTCAGGTTATCGCTGAACTGGGTCGTCTTCGACTGAGTAATACCTGCCTTGTCCCTGCCAATCGGCTGAAAACCTGTACCTGCGCTGAAGTTGAAAGTAGGAAATGCGGTCGTCGTGGGATGCTGACTGATGTTCACGCCCGTGAGACCGAGTTGATTTAGTTCGGCTGCGCCCTGAATTGGGAAATTGACGCTTGTCGTCACGTTCGTGAAGCCGAAACGAAACTCATTCAGCAGCTTTGGAGTGATCGTGTAAGTATAAGAGATTAGAAGACTCCGGTTGTGGATCGAGTCGACATCGTTCGGCAGAAACGCGTTCGCAAAATCCGAGGTAATGTTCTTCCGGCTGAACCGCACATAAGCCGACTGCTTCGACGTGATCGTCTGATCGATACGAAGATCCACGCCGTCTGTCTGAGCCGGAGTCGCTTGAAAGTTCTCGTAGTTGAAGCCGGACTGCCCATTCACGTTAGGCAGCGGAATGCGGGTCAGAAGCCCCTTGGCTGTTGCACTAATGTTCGCGGTAGGAATCGGGGCCAACGGAGACGGACATGACTGGGTGGCGGGCGCGCACAGTAGATTGAACGCGCTTAAATCGCCATTGCGCTCATCCTGCGTCGGCACCTCGAACTGCTGCGCGACGGCAGTGGCCCGACGGTTGCCTTCATAATCCGCAAAGAAAAAAGTCTTGTTGTGGCCATCATATAAATGGGGGATCGCAATCGGCCCGCTGAGAGAAAAACCAAATGTATTGAATCTCTTTGGAGACTTCGAACTGAAGCCATACGGAATGGCATCCAGGGCCTGGTTCTGCAGGTATTCAAACATGCTGCCATGATAGTTGTTCGTTCCGTTCTTCGTCGTAAAGGTGACGTCGCCAACCTGAGAAAACTCTGGACTATTGTTGAACGACGTTACCTTAACTGCAGCGATTCCTTCCTGCGAGGGATAAGCATCCTGCAACGCACCATTTTGCCTGACGTTTGCAGTGGAGATGCCGTCGACCGAAAAATTCACCATCGAGGAACTTGCGCCGCCAAGCGCGATATTTCCCTGGCTGTCCGTCTGCACGTTGGGCGAAAGAGCGAGTGCACCCAACGGACTCGTTGTTGTCGCACGATTGTTCAAAGGAAGTTGCGTCATCTGCAGATTGTCCTTGGAGTCGCCAAGCGTAGCATTCTCTGTATTGATCTGGTTGCCGTCAGTGGTCACTTCCACAGTAGTCGATTGTGCAGCGACGGTCAGCGCAACTGTGAGTCGA
>Ga0302324_100001794_pt1 | contig 51187 bp, 42 predicted proteins | sample Palsa_T0_1_FD_201949 | JGI IMG/M metagenome (GOLD analysis project Ga0302324, IMG submission 201949) | Peat permafrost microbial communities from Stordalen Mire near Abisko, Sweden - Palsa_T0_1 | ecosystem: Environmental > Terrestrial > Soil > Palsa > Peat permafrost | place: Sweden: Abisko...
GCGTGATCGCTCGCAGCGGCGCATAGGCGGTCCCGGTGGGCAGGAAATCCAGGTATCTGGAAAGGGTGAGGGGCCCGATCACGATGCGGACCCTGGCCTGCGGCTCCCAGATCTCGTCGCCCACTACCGCCCCGACCCCGAGTTGACGCGATTCGGCGGGGCCTTGTTCAAAACAGCACTGGGCGTTCTCTTCCAGGCGATACCAGGCGCCGACGAACTGTTCAATTTCCACCGGGGCCTGAAAGTAATCGCTCAGCAGCAGCCGCAACGCTGTGGCCGAGCGCGGCTGCTGAGAGAGCAGCCCTGAATAATAAAGGAGCGAATCGTCGGCCAGTTCCTGGCGATCCTGTAATCCGCGGGTTCCCAGGCCAACCAGATCCAGCAGGTAATGCGAGAAAGCGTCGAATTCTCCCCGCTCCAGCCGGAATTGAAAGCGATACTTCAGCCAGGCCTGGTAGAACAGAGAGACGATCCGGTGATGGAAGACATCGAAAAAATCCTGCAGCGTGCGATCGCGGGCCGCGGCGCGAGCGACGATCAGCTCTGTATAGTGCAGTGGGAGCATGCCGCCAGGTCCGACCAATCCCATGAAGTTCACGGTCATGGCAGGCTGCCCCCGCTCGCCTTCGGTAAGGGATTGGATCTCACTGGCGGGAAACGACAGCGAGGGATGGGCGCGAAAGCGCACCACTTCATCGGCCGGACGCGCGAACTCCCCCACCGCCATCCGGTCCGGGAGCAGGCGCTCCAGGAGCCGCACCGCCTGGAAGAATTCGAAGCAGAAAGGCTCCGCGCGCAACCGCGCTGCAACATCCGCCGCGACGGCGGTTACGGCCTCGGTGGAGATCAAAGGAGGATCCGATGTCCGGCTCGTGGTGGCCACTCTTTGAGCGCCTCCTTTCTCTGGCGAGTGCGGACCGAAAGCTGGCTAAAGCTGTTCATCGTGACGTACAAGCCCAGGAAGTATTCCAGAACGGCGGCAAAAAGAAATGCGCCGCCGCCCACGAAGTGCTCTTCATCCAGCTCCATTTCCACTCGCGTCCCACGGGCAAAACTGATGCCATGTTCCGACAATACACGCGCAAATGTGCGCCGGCTGGCGAGCGAGGAGATGCCCGCAATCTGCCGGTCTAGAAACGTGGAGTCCGAAAAGTTGTAGAGACGCAGAATCTCCTGCAAGGCTTCCTTGCCTTCTTCCGCCAGGGAAAGATAGTTCAGCGAGAGGTGGGAGATTAAGCGCCACAGCCGGCCTTTTCCCATGGCGGGCCGCAGCGTGGCGGTGGGCTTGCGAAGAGCGACAATCCGTTTGACTACCGAAACGCCCTCGATCTCAAAGTCGCCGGCTTCATTGCCAAAAGGCAGGCGGGAGGGAAGATCGCGATTGCTGCAGGTACAGTGCACAGTCAACGTTTCCACCCCGGGACGCGCGGTCCTTCCCGACAGATCCACCAGCGAGACCCAGACTTCGGTTCCATCGTCGTTCTTGCGGCCGGAAGGCCGGCGCGTGGCCTTCCAAAAAGCTTTTCCCGCCTCTTCCTTCATGGCGTGGCGATAGGAGTAGATGGGATCGAAATGAACAACCTCCTGCGAGCGCGGATTCGAGCTCATCGCATCGTCCACCGCAATCACCTCCAGAGCGTTCTTCCTCCGTATGTCGGCGATCACCGGATACTCATGGCGGGTCTGGTCCAGGTGGATGGGCTCGGCCGTGTGGGGGAAAAGATTCACCACCGGCGAACAATTCAGGCGGAACGTTTTCGCGGAGACGCCCAGTTCCAGCGCCTGCTGGCGGTCGTTTCGCTCATAAGGAGAAATCAGAAAGATCACTTCGGCCCGCGATCCGAAGCCCGCCGCGGCAAGCTGCTCTAAGCCGGCCAGCTCGATGAAAAAGAATTTTTCCGGAAATGCGAAATATTCCTGCAATACGCGATAGCCGGTGAAAGACCGGCGGGGATATTCCAGGAGCGCTTCGTCGTCCGCGAATCCCATGGCTCGCAGGGCCCCGGGGCCAAGGCGTAAAGGCGGTTTCTGGAACGTTGCATCCGGGTCGCGGACCAGAATTTGCGTGCAATTGTTGAACAATAATTCGTAAAGAGTGTGAATGAGGTTGCTCTCGCCATTCAAGTAAAACCGGAGCGAGCGCAGGTCCAGCTTGCCGAACTGCACATCGGGATCGCAGGCGATTTCGATGCGGCACGCCGCCACCGCCTCGGGAGCCTTCAGCGGAGGGTCCAGCCGCTCGGGCGAACGCCACTGCGCCTCGCTGACGCGCAGCGGCCAGATGGTGGTGCCGAAGCCAGTGCGAAATTTGCACGGCACGCCATCCACCGGCTTGGAATAAAGCAGCGTGGAGCGCGGAATGGGAAACCCGGTCGACAGCTTGCCCTGCTGCGGATCCAGATGAAACTCCACCACCGACATGGAGGGAAGCGGCCGGATGTAGTGCGGGTAGAGCATGCTGAGCAACGACTCCGTTATTTCCGGAAAGTCGTCGTCGATCTTCAGGTGTACCCGCGCCGCCAGAAACGCGAAAGCTTCCAGCAGGCGCTCGACGTGCGGATCTTCGCAGCGGTCCGGTTCCAACACCAGCCGCGAGGCGATCTTCGGGTATTTCTCCGCGAACTCGGCCCCCGTGCCGCGCAGGAACGTCAATTCGCGCTCGTAATATTCCAGCAGTTCATCCCGCACCGGGTTCACCTCGGACGCGATACTCGCCGCCGGTTACATCCAGCACGGTATCGAAGCTGACGTGCTCCGGCATCGGATCGATAGCCAGCAGCCCTTCGATGATGAAACGCAGTTGCGGCAATGGACCGGGATTGGCCGGCGCCAGGGAAACCTTCGTTCCAAGCAGCCGGGGCTCAAAGGTCGCGATGATTGATTCCATAAGGCGCGCCAGGTCGCTCCGGTTCCTGGTGCTGATCAGGTTCATTGAGCAAAGATCCGGCAGGCCGAAGCAGTAGAGCGATTTTTCCAGCTCGTGCGCGCCTTCGGGAGGAGTTTGCACCGGCTCGCGGGCGTTTAACAGCCATTCCAAATCCCGCCGGACCGCGGACTTCAGCCTCCGTAAGGATTCCGCCCTGCTCATTGGGCCTTCCACACCGGACTTCGGCTCCTCGTCGATCAGGCGATCCAAAACCGACAACGTGACTGGACCTTCCCCTCTGCTTCCCGCCATGGCTTCAGCTCTGACTGACGTATCCTTCCTTGCGCAGCCACGCAATCGTTTCCGGATTGGCCGCGCCGGTGTCGTCCTGCATAATCAGGTTGGGGAGTTCCGGCAAGTCGGCCAACAGCGCTTTCAGTTCCGACCGCAGCGCTTTGGCGGCGTTTTTGTATCCCAATTCCTCGCAGGCCCGGATTGCATAACGCTGAATATCCAGCCAGCCCCGGCCGAACCCCTGGCTCATAGCCGTTTCGGCGGTTTCCAGAACCTGTTTCCAATTGGCGGCTTGCGAATGCCGGCGAAGGGCGGCGCGAATCTCGCCGGGCGGCGATTCCAGGATGTGCGAAATTTCCCCGTCCACCGCGTCCCGCAGTTCTCCCCAACGAAACGCCCGCAAAAGAAGGTAGGGAACCGGGCTGGAAGGCTCGCGTTGGCGCAAATAACGGGCCACGGCCGCCACCCGTAACAGCGCGTCGTCGCGCGAATGGATCTCGGAGCCGATCAGCAGGTCCAGTTTTTCCGGATCGATCTTCAGGTCCCCGATTCGCTCCACCGGCAGGCTGGAGCCGCCGGACTCCCCGTTGACGGGCGCCACAGCGTCCGCCACATATTCGGGCGCGGGAACGGGATCCGGATCCTGTTCCAGCTTCTTCAAAAGCAATACATGCACGGTAGTTTGCACTTCGTCCAGTCCGCGCTTCAGCTTGGTGAAGCTGGGAGCGGCATTTCCAAACTTGCTTTGACACAATCCGTCGAGTGCCTGAAGAGATTGGAGCGAGCTTTTCAGGTCCGTGTCCAGCGTTCGGACCCACTCTTTAGGGGTCTCTTTCAGGGCCTTGTCAAAAGCTTCCGGGGGGAGCTTCCCCTCTTGGATTGCGGCCTCGCGAGCCTTGCGGCGAGGCTCGTTGCTCTTGACTGCGTCCTCATAACCGATGGATTGCGCTTCCTTGAATTGCAGGCTATGCAGGCCCTGGTTGTTCAGCCCGACGAACTGAACGGCCAAAGCCGGCGACGAGCCTTTCTCCGGCTCCAGGTAGTTTCCCAGCCACTCCACCGGCGCTGCGCGCAATTCCGCATCTCCGTCCTCGATCGCCGGATACAAAGTATCCCAAAAGCGTTCGATTAGCGCGCCTAGCAGGTCCAGCCCCTCGCGCAGTCCAGCGAACTTATCCCGCGCAATCAGGGCTTCGGTAAGCCATGCCGCCAGCCACAGATCCTTGGTTTGGGTAGCCAGGGCCTCTTCGCACAGCTTGACGACCTGAACGTAATCCGCGGTCTTGACTTCCCGCTCCCAGGCGCCCATAGGGCCCGCGCTGTCCTGCCGCCGGGCTTCCTTGATCTTGTCGAACAGCGGCGAGTAATAGAGATTTGCGCCGCAAGGGTTATCTCCCGGAATCGGCTGTAGCAGGTCTTCCCGAAGGGGCATGAGAAATCATTCCGCCGGTACGCGGGCTGAGATCTCCAGGTTCCGGATTTCCAGGATGGGAAACTCTTCGCCGTCCACCAGCAACATCTTCTGACCGAACGGAGCTTCCTCGCCGGTCTCATCGGCGCACCATTCGGACACCCGCCCGAGCTTTACCTCGTCGTCCGAATGCTGGCAAGACTGCGGCGCGATGACGGGGATCAGCACTTCACCCAGATCCTGGTTCTTGCATTGAGGCCCGGTTCGAAGGCGGACCGGAGCCCACAAAAGATCGCGCAGCCGCTTCGGCGGATCCACTTGAAGCACCGCGATATCCTGCCAGGCAATCCATAGATAGTCGCCGGCCGCAAACACCTCCAGGCGCGTTCCAATTCTCGGGTCGGCATCGGCTAGCGAATGAAACGGCGTGCCGTTGAGCGTCCCTTCAATCTCCACCGGCTGGCTGGACTCGGCGCCCGGCAGCGGAAATGTTTTGTGTTCGAACATGTCTTGCCGCGTCCGCTCGGCATTGAGCGCCCCCCGGTAAAGCAGGGCGCCCATCGCCGCTTCTCCACTGGCTTGTTGCAACAGTTCCAGGTGCTTCTCCGCCCGATCGTAGTCGCCGGCGAAACAGAGCAACTCGAACAGAAAGGTGCGCCCCTGGTTGTCCGACGGATTGTCCCGAAGGCCGGCGCTCAAAGCATCGATCGCTTCCTGGAGCTTACCGGCCCGAAAGAGCTGTGAGGCGTCCATGGATTCGGCGCCGAACTATGCCGCGGCCGCCTTGTTGGTTCCCACGTTCCAGCCGTTCTGCATCTTGTCGCCCTTGCTGCCATCGGCATTCTGCGGATAGTACGTGACGACGATCTGCTTGAACGACATGCCTAAGCTCTCGCTGGGTTTTCCACCGCCGGCCGCCCCTCCCCAACTGATGCTGTCGATGAAAACTTCCTTGAAATCGTATTGGAAGTAGACCACCGGGCTGTTACCACCCGCCTCGCGGCAAATCAGGTTTCCGGTACTGATGTGGGTGCCGTTGCAGCAATTCAGGAACAATTTCGGAGAAGCTTTGTCCACCTGCTTCTGCAAGCTGAGGCTGGAAATATCCACTTTTCCCGCCCCGGAACCGGTGCCCGTCGACGCGCTGCTGGGGTTGCTTGCCCCGTTGCTGAAACTGAATATCTCGATCCAATCCTTGGCGCCGTCTTTTTGGGACTCGCCCTGGATACCATCGAGGTTCAAAAAAATCTCAACTGACATAACGATCCTCCTTCTGTATCTGTATGAATCTTAACCGACACACTGCTGGTTCTTTATCGTGTGGGCTGCGGAAGGTCGGCCACCAGCCGTAGCGACACTGAAAGCTCGTCCAACTGATAGTGTGGCCGCAAAAAGGCCACCGCCCGATACGCCCCCGGTTTTCCGGGAATGTCCACCACTTCCACCCGCGCCTCCCGGAGCGGGTTCTTGGCCTTCACCACCGCGGGCGCATCGTCGTCGCCGATGGTGTAATTCCTGATCCAGTTGTTCAGGAAAGTCTGGCACTGGCTGCGCGACATGAAACTGCCGATTTTGTCCCGCATCATCGCCTTGAGATAATGCGCGAAACGGGAGACCGCCAGAATGTACGGCAATTGCGTCGACAAGCGGGCGTTGGCGTTGGCCGCGTCTTTATCGTAAAGTTTGGCCTTCTGGGGGGACTGGGCGCTGAAGAACGCCGCGTAATCGGTCCCTTTGCAGTGGATCAGTGGGATGAAACCGCAATCGGCCAGTTCCTTTTCACGCCGGTCCGTAATTGCGATCTCGGTCGGGCACTTCAGCGCCACGTCGCCTTCGTCGGTGCGGAAGGTGTGGCACGGCAAGCCCTCCACCAGCCCGCCGCCTTCTACCCCGCGAACCGCGGCGCACCAGCCATACAACGCAAAAGCGTTGGTCAGGCGCGCGCCGAGTGCGTAGGCCGCATTGCCCCACAGGTACTTGGAATGGTCGGTCCCGTCCACGCCCTCTTCATAATTGAAGCCGTCCACCGGCTTGGTGTCCCGGCCGTAGGGCAAACGCATCAGGGTGCGCGGCAGGCATAGCCCCACGTAGCGCGAGTCTTCACTCTCCCGAAAACCCTTCCACTTGGCGTATTCGGTGGTGTCGAATATCTTGGCCAGATCGCGCGGGTTTCCCAGGCTGGTGTAGCTATCCAGGCTCAACAACTCGGGAGCGGCCGCGGTAAGAAAGGGCGCATGGGCCGCGGCAGCCACATGGGAGACCTTGTCCAGCAACTCCAGGTCCTCGGGATGCTTGCCGAATTCGTAGTCGCCGATCAACGCGCCGAAGGGCTCGCCCCCAAACAGGCCGTATTCTTCTTCGTAGACTTTCTTGAACATGGCGCTCTGATCGAAATCCGGCGCCCGCTGCAGGTCTCGCAGCAGCTCCTTTTTCGAGGAGTTTAGAATGCGGATCTTCAGCATCGGCGTCAGCTCGCTGTTGTCCACCACGTACTTCAGTCCCCGCCAAGTGCCTTCCAGCTTCTGGAATTGAGGGTGGTGCAGGATCTCGTTCAACTGAATCGAGATCAGATGATCGATTTGGGCGATACGCGCGTTGATCATGGCATCCGTGTCTTTGGAAACCGTGACCTCGCCTTGCAGAATCTGACCGACAAATTCTTTAATAATGTCCTTGCCGCGTTCCTGCGCGGCTGGCTCGCTACCGAAACGGCCTTCTTCTACGATCTGATCGAGCAGGCTGACCTCGGTAGTCTGAGCGGCCGCCGCAGGCGCCGCTTTTTGTGCGTCAGCCATTGGATTTCTCCCCCGCCTGGCTCTCCGGCAGACCCATCTCGGATCGCAGCTTGTTCAGTTTCTCGGTATTGGACACCGCATCCACCAGCAGCGCGTCCAGCTTTTCGTTGGTTTGCAGAGTGCCGCGCAGATCGTTCAGTTTCGTCCGCAACTCCAGCAATTCGCGCAGAGGCTTTACCTGCCGCGCCACCTGTTCCGGCTCGAAATCCTCCAGGCTCTTGAAAAGCAAGTCTACTTTGAGCTGCGGCGCATCGGCCTCGTCGCTCAGTTTGTTCTCCACCGCAAACGCCACATGCGGCTTCATGCTTTCGAGCACGCTATCGAAATTATCGCCCGTCACTTCCACGAACCGGCGATCCTTCAGCCTTGGCAACTGCTCCGCGGGCATCCCCGTAAAGTCGCCGAGAACGCCCAGCACGAAGGGCAGTTCCTTGAGTTGGATGGCATCGCCAATCTCCACGTCGTAGGTGATCTGCACGCGCGGCGGGCGCACCCGTTCCAGTTTTTTCTGAACGCTTTCTCTTGCCATTATGCCTCCCTATGCGGCTTCAACTTAGCTGTAGCAGGCTGCTGAAAAAAACGCTTGGAACCGACTCCCTGCACGGTCGCGGCTCGGTAAACACCTGCAAACAGCCGCGCGCGTCAGCAAGCGGATTTCCGCCTTTTTCAGCATCCAGCTAGACTGCCTCAACGAGCAATAGTTCTTTAGATAATCGGGCTTCAAAAGTTTACCAGAAATTAATCCGCTAAGACAGGGGTTCTTTGCGCCAAATCCGCCGTGTCCCCAGCCGGCTCGCCGCTTTTCTTCGCTCTTTGTGGGCATCGTGGGTTGCATGAACGCCTTCCAGAAGGCAATTCATTTGCCAGACGCGTGCCCATGCGCCGGCAATCACTTGCGGCGCAGCGGCCCGCTTCCTGAGAAGCAAATGATTTCTGGGATCGTTCCGCGGTAACCGTTCGATTCTCCCGGCGGGGAACAGCGGGGCATCATAGGGAGGATCTCCCGGCCTGAGAAAGGGGATTTTGGCGGCAAACCGTGAAAAAACGTTGTCGTGGCGGGGCTTTGTTGGCCACTCCCCCGTTCTGGTACTTGTCTTGCAGCGTTTCTCCTGTAACATGTATTGTGAAAAAGCTGTGGCTAATCTGCTGAAGGGGCGATATGAGATTCGAGAGTCGCTGGGCCAGGGCGGCATGGGCGTGGTTTACCAAGCCTATGACGAGGTGCTGAAGTGTAATGTCGCGATAAAGATGATCCGCGATACGCCCGACCCAATGGCCTTACAGCTATTCCATCGGGAATGCGAAGTACTATCTGGCCTGAACCATCCGAATATCGTCCCAATCCTGGATTTGGGGGAGTTCGAGCAGGACGGCCAGATGCACCCTTTTTTTGTAATGCCACTTCTCCCGGGTTCAACTTTGGACCGGATGATCAAGGGCGCCGGCCAGTTGACGATTCAGCGTTCGGTCGACGTACTGACCCAGGTTTGCCGCGGCTTGGGCGCGGCACACGAAAAAGGCCTGGTCCATCGCGACCTCAAGCCGGGCAACATCTTCGTGATGCCGGACGATTCCGTTGAAATCATCGATTTTGGCGTCGCGCACATCACCAATACCGGGTCCACCGTGGGGCAAAAAGGGACGCTCTTATTCATGGCGCCGGAACTGCTGGAAATGAAGGCCCCTTCGCCGCTTTCCGACATTTTCGCATTGGGCGTCATGGCTTATCAGATGTTTACGCGCCGGCGGGCCTTTGAGCGCCCCACGGAACGCGAAATCATCGACGCGATTCTGCACGAAACTCCTCCGCCCATCTCGGATCTGGACCCGAGCGTGAATCAAGCCATCAGCCGCGTGGTCCACAAGGCCATGGCCAAACAGCCCTGGAACCGATTTTCAACGGCGCGCGATTTCGCGGATTGTCTGCAGAAAGCTTACCGCGGCGAGGCCATCGAGATTTTCGACCCCTCCCGGATACGCCCCCGCCTGGAGCGCGCCAAGAAAGCCCTGGAGCAGGGCGACTATCAATTCGCTTCCGAAATTTTGATCGAACTGGACGCCGAGGGGCACCAGGACCCGCAGATGTCGCAACTGCGGCGTCAAATCGACGTCGCGTTGCGCCAGAAGCGGGTACAACAATTACTGGAGAGCGCCCGCACGCGTCTGGAGGAAGATGAGTGCCCCCTGGCCCTGCAGAAAGTGCAAGAGGCGCTGTCCCTGGAGCCGGAAAACGCGGAAGCTCTGGGCTTGAAATCGGAGATCGAGAGCGCCAGCAGCGAACGCCAGATCGAAGGTTGGTTCCGGCTGGTGCGCCAGCACATCGACAACAGCGCCTATGGTCACGCCCGCGAGGCGCTGGGCAACGTGCTGCAGATGCGCCCCCAGGACGCCCGCGCGAAGGCTCTTCTGGCCGAAGTGGACCGCCAGGAGCAAGACCACCTGCGCGCCCGGAAAGACAAAGAGGTTCTGTACCACGCAGCCGTGGAAGAGTATCAAAAGGGCGAGGTCAGTTCGGCGCTGGGCAAGCTGGAGAAAGTTCTTGAGATCGACCGCAAAGTGCCGGACCGTTCTTCGACGGATCGCGGCGCCACTTACCAGAACTTCTACAACGAGGTTCGCCTGGAATACGATTCCATGCGCAACTCCTATGCCGAAGCGCGCAAACACCTGGACGCCCAGAATTTCCCCAAAGCGCTCGACATCTGCGACCAGTTTTTGGCTAAGTTCCCGGGCCATGCGCTGTTTCAGGCTTTGAAGTTCGATGTCGAGGAGCGGAAACGCCAGCGGCTCTCCAGTTTTGTGGCGGAAATAGACCGGCGTGTCGAGGCGGAAGCGGATTTGGAGCGCAAGGAAAATATCCTGGAAGAGGCTCTGGTGGAGTTTCCCGGGGAGCCGCACTTCGAGAGCGCGTTGAAACTGATCCGCAACCGTCTTTCGCTGGTGAACTCCATCGTGTCCAAGGCTCGCTTTCACGAGGAGCGCGGTCAATTCTCGGAGGCGCTTAGCCAATGGGAGATCCTGAAGACCATCCATGGGAAGTATCCCGGCTTGGATTTCGAGATGGAGCGCGTCAAGAAGCGCCGGGATCAGCAGACGCGCATGGAAGCCAAAGCGCACTGGGTGGAACGGATCGACGGCCATCTGGAAACCAGTGAGTTCGACAAGGCCATTGACGCCGTGCAGGGCGCGCTGCAGGAATTCTCCGACGATCCCGAGTTGCTGGCCCTGCAAAAACAAGCCACCCAGGGAGTGGAGCGCAAGGGCGAGGCTCAGCAGGTATTGAGCGAAGGGAACGCGCTCTTCGAACGGGGAGAATTCGAGGAGGGTATTGCGGCTCTGAAGCGGGCCCGCGATTTGGATCCGCGCAACCCTGGCATCCGTTCCGCCTTGACCTCCCGGCTGACCGAGCGCGCGCGCCAGTTGCTGGACTCCGATTGGCGCGCCGCCGGCGCCCTAATCGATCAGGCGCTCGATCTCGATCCCACCCACGCCGCGGCGAAGAGCATTCGCATCTTACTCGAAGATCGCCGCCGCGAAGAGTTTGTGGACCAGGCGGTTGCGCAGATCCGGGGATTGCAGACCGCCGGAGATATGGCCGGAGCGCTGGCGCAGGTGGAACAATCCCTTTCCTTTTTTCCCTCCGAGCCCCGTTTAACCCGCCTGCAGTCCGTGCTGTCGGCGGCCCTTGCCGAGGCCGAAACCGCCCGCGCACATACCAAAGACCTGGAACAGGCGCGGGGACTCGCGGCCGGTGCGCAACTGCTCTCCACGCCCGCCGAACTCCGGGAGGTGGTGGATCTAATGTCCAGGATCGCCTCCAAATATCCCGTCAACTCCGAGTTCCAGGCCTTGACCGCAGGCCTACAGGAACGCTACCGGGCTGCCGTGCTTCAAACCGGCGGGACAGAACCGGAAACGATTGAAATTCCACAGTCTTCACCTCAAGTCCAGCCTGGGAAGCCTACCCGCGGCGCCTCCGCTTTGGCGGCCGGCCCTGGAAATGAACCGGACCTGACGGCCGTTTTTGTGTTGCCGGCGCCAATCCCCTTACAGACGGCAGCCGTCGCTCCACCCGCCGCGCCCGTTAAGCCTCCGACGCCAGTCTTCGTGCCGCCCCCCGCTCAGGCCGCCTCCCCGGTCCCCAACAGACCGGCGCCGCCCCTCCCAGCGTGGCTGAAGTTCGGGGTTGCGGCCGCGCTGCTGCTGGTTGTTGGCGCAGGCGCCTGGCTCCTCCTGCGGCCCAAGCGTCGGGAAGTCGTTGAGACCCCGGTCTCTTCGGAAGTGTTTTTTGAAATTCACGCCTCGCCGCCCGGTGCGTCCATCCTGTTAGGAGATCGAGCGCTAGGTTCGTCGGATTCTCAACTTCACCTCCGGGCGGGACAACATCAGTTGACCGCGCAAAAGGAAGGATTCCAGCCTGCAACCATCAATGTGGATCTTAAACCCGGCTCTTCCTCCCCCTACAACGTTACGCTTAGGCCGCTGGACGCCACCTTCCATCTTTTCACGCCTTTCAAGAAGGGCGATCTGTATTGGGATGACAAGTCCTCCGAACTGATCGCAAACGACGGCCAGCTTGCAATCGGTGCGCTGGACCCTGGCAAACACACTTTGCGGATCGAGAGCGCACCGTCGAAAGCCACCATTTCCTTCGAGAACCAGCCGCTGACGCTGCCCGTGCTTCAGAGACCGGCGGTCAGCGGGATCGATGCCGTCGCGGTAGCTACCTACCGGGACCAAGCGGTGCTGTCGTCTTCGATGGCCGATCTTCCCGTCCTCATCGACAACCAGCCCGCCGGAAAGCTGGCCAATGGCTCGCTGACCCTGAAGGACCTGGCGCCCGGTCCGCACACGCTGACGCTAGGCGAATGGACCGGCAATTTCGACGCTGGACCGGCCCCGTCGCTCAACGTGTATCTGGCCTCGCTCGCGAGCCAGGGCAAGCTTTTCGTGGACATCCAGGGCTCCGAGAACGCTCACGTCTTCATCGACGGAGCCGATCGCGGGGTCGCGAAGAAAGGCCGATATTTTTTAACCCTGGATCCGGGTAATTACGATGTGGGCGTGTCCGATCAAGGATTCATTACTCCCCCCTCCCAGAAAATTCAGTTGCGCAAGGGCGCTGCTTCCAAGCTCAGTTTCGTGCTGGCGCCGCAGCCGGCACCCCCCCTGATTGCCCCGGTGGTGGCGCCGCCTCCCAAGCTGGTTGGCAGCGTTACGGTGGGAGTAACTCCGGCCAACGCCGAAGTAAGATATACCCGCAACGGGGAATCGGCTTCTCAAGTGTTCCGCCAGCCTTCCATGAATATGGATGCCGGCTCCTATTTGTTCACGGCGCATGCCGCCGGTTACGTGGACAGCAGAAAGACGGTGGATGTGTTGGGGGGCGGATCGCAAACCGTGAATTTCGGCCTGAGTTTAGCGAAGGAGCCCCATCGTGAGCCGGATAAGATCGTCCACACCATGAAAGCTGAGGACTGGGACAAGCCCTGGAGCCAGGAAGGCGAGTGGGTTACGCGCCAGGGCGGCGACTTTGTGCTGTACAAGTTCACCCCCGCAGCCGGCATTTTCCGCTTCGCGATTAGCCCCAAGGCATCCCGCGGGTTCTTGGGGATGGGCGGAAATCCGAAAATGCGCTGGGTGATCGGCTACTTGGATCCAAAGAATTACATCGAATTCCAGATCGACAAGCAAACCTATTCGTCCGAAGAGTACCGCAACGGGAAGAAAATAGAACATGCCAAGAAAAAGCACGGCCTGGAAGCAACCGGTTTTTCGATTCAGATGACCGTGACGGCGGGAAAAATCTCCGTCGAAATCGGCACGGGCGATCATTACGAAAAGCTGGACGAATGGAGCGACGCGGATCGCAACCTCACGGAAGGCCGCTTTGGCTTCCTCCTTCCCAATCAGGATCAGATTTACATGGCCAACTTCTCGTTCACGCAGCAGCCCGGGGCCAATAACCCATGAGACAGCTCCAGCCGGTTATCTGGGCGAAAGGAACCTTCCTAACTCCCAATCACCTGCAATTACAGGATCTGTTTCTCGAGAGCCTGCTGGCGTTTCGCTGGGACGCCCTGAATTTCCGGCCCTGGGGGCTCCTCAATCTGCAAGTGGACCGCGAAGCGCTGGCGGGAGGTTATTTCACCATTCAGTCCGCGGCCGGCATCTTCCCGGATGGGCTCCTGTTCGATATTCCCGCCGCCGATCCGGCGCCCGCGCCCAAACCCCTGGCTCAATATCTGAAGGGCGAACAGGAGAGCATCGACATTCACCTGGCGATCCCGCCTTATAAGTACGGCGGTTTGAACGTCACCGCTCCAATGCAGAATGCCGACACGCGTTATCTTGCGGAGTTGATGACCGCTCGCGACGAAAACACCGGCTTGAGCGAACGCCAGGTGCAAGTGGCGCGCAAGAACATGCGCCTGCTGGTGGACGCGGAGGCTCGCGCCGGAACGCCGGCCCTCCACGTGGCGCGGTTGCGAAAAACGGCCGCGGGTTTGCCGGAACTCGATCCGCATTTTATTCCGCCGCTCATGGATATTTCCGCGAGCGATTTCCTGATGTCGATCTTGCGCCGGTTGCTCGAAATTCTGATCGCCAAAAGCAGCACTCTAGCCGGCATGCGCCGCCAGAAGAATCAAAGTCTGGCGGACTTCACCGCCGCCGACATCGCCAACTTCTGGCTGCTCTATACGGTGAACACCTATCTGCCGCAATTGCGGCATATCTTTGAAACGCGCCGCGGCCATCCGGAGCTGCTTTTCTCAGCGTTGTCCTCTTTGGCGGGCGCTCTGACCACTTTCTCCCTCAAACTTCAGCCGCGTGACCTGCCCGCTTACGCCCACGACCAATTGGGCGCCTGTTTCTCAGCGCTGGACGAAAAGCTCCGGATGCTGCTCGAAACGGTGGTGCCCAGCAACTTTGTGTCCCTGGCGTTGAAGCTGACGCAACCCTCCATTCACGCGGCGGCCATCGCCGACGAGAAATACCTGTCGAATACCAAATGGTATCTCGCCGTGAGCGCGGAGATGCCGGAAGCCGAGTTGATTACAAAAGCTCCTCAGCTCCTCAAAACCTGTTCGGCCACGCACTTGGAGCATCTGATCCGGCAGGCGCTGCCCGGAGTCCCGCTGCGGCACGTGGCCACGCCCCCCACGTCCATTCCGATTAAGCTGAACTATCAATATTTCAGCCTGAGCCAGAGCGGATCCGCCTGGGAAGCCATCATGCGGGCCCGCAACTTCGGCGCATATGTGCCCGCCGATTTCCCCAATCCGCAACTGGAGCTGATCATTTTGCTCCCGCAAGCGGAGTAATAAACCCGAGAAAGGCAGCCAGACCCATGAAGATTACCTCGCCGGCTTTGAACGCCGTGTTTGCAATCACGGCCGATCCCAAATGGCCGAGCATCGTCTTTCAAACCGACGCCACCGGTCTCCACTCGTGGCAATGGACCATTTCGTGGAACACTTATTCTAAATCCGGTGTCGAGACCAGTCCCGCAAATCAATGGGACGCGGCGAATGCGATTAGCGGCCTGGGCGGCCAGCTCAAGGTCCAAGCCACGGCCAATGGGCAGTCCGATACGGTGTCCGTAAGAGTTACCGGCCAGAATCCCAGCACGCAGCAAGTCACGGCCTATCTTGCTTCCCAGGCCGGCAGCGACGGCTTCGACAAGCTTCTGGAACATGAGTCGAAGTGCAAACATTTCAACGCGCAGGGCGATCCGATCAAGTCCTTCGATAACGGCTACGGGATGTGCCAACTCACCTCGCCCCCGCCCTCGTTCGCCCAGGTTTGGAATTGGAAGCTGAACGTGGACGGCGGCCTTGCTCTGTTCGCTCAAAAGCGCGCGGCGGCAATTCAATATCTGACCCAGCAGGGCCGCTCGTACACGGCGGATCAATTGAAGTACGAAGCGGTGTGCCGCTGGAACGGCGGGAGTTACCACGTCTGGGATGCCAAGAACGGCTGGGTGCGAGACCCTAACATCGTGTGCGATTCTCAAACCGGGAACATCGGCTGGGACATGACCGATGCCGAAAACCAGGGAAAAACTGCCGTGCAATTGCACCAGCGCGATAGTTCGTCGTACTCCGGTGGCCGGCAATCCGGCGCTCATTGGCGCTATTTCGGAGTTTGCTATGCGGACGCGATTCTCGGTTAATCCCTTTTTCATCGCCCTTGCTTGCGGTTGTGGACTCGCCGCCGGACAAACCAGGAACATAGTCGCCTTGCCATCCGGCGGCGTCCTGCGGTATTCCGTGGCTGGCGGGGGGCTGGAGTTGGTGGCGGCGCCGTCCCGTAAGCTGACGCTGGAACGGGACGACACTGTAGCCGCCGGGGCGACGCCCGATAGCTTGCGGGTGGTGGGGGAAGTGAGGAAAACCGCCGTCGTACTGGTGGATACCTATCCCTCCAAGCCCGGCGGGCTTTCTTATTGTCAGGCGGGCGAAGAGCGCTTTCTGCGCGTCATATCGCTCGCGGGCAAGCCGCGCGAAACTCTGCGCGTCAAGCTGGCGAGTTGCCGCCAGAACATCGAACTGGCCTCTCCCGGTATCGAGTGGAACGCGGAAACTTCCACTCTCAGCATCCACTGGCTGCTGGGTCCGTCGGGCAACGAAAAAAGCGAGACGCGAGTCTACAAAATCGCAGCCTCTGGCGGCGCGGAACTTCAACGGGCGCTCAACTAACAGGATGCTGAAAAAGGCCAAAATCCGCTTGCTGACGCGCGCGGCTCATTGTCGCGAATGCGTGTTTGCAGGTGTTTACCGAGCCGCGACCGTGAGGGAGTCGGTTCCAAACGACTTTTTCAGGAGCCTGCTAAGAGACTCCCCTGCGATCCGATGTATCAGCGCCGGAGCAGGACGAATAAAATCAATGCGCATGCCGCTACCAGCAAAACACCAAACAGAATAACGATCGCCATCGGCGGTCCCGCGGCCTTCGGCGGCGCCGCGGAAACTCCCGGAGCCGTCGGCACCATAGGCGCAGCGACAGGAAACGACGCGGCCGGCATGTGAGGCGCCGTGGGCATGGGCGGTAAGGTGGGCGCCGTGGGCATCGCGATTGGTAGTGGCGCGGCCGGAGGCGCTATCTGGGGGGGAGCCGGCGGGGCGACACTCGCTGAACCGCCGATTACGCGCGTGAACTCGCCCGGCGCGGCCGCCGCAACGGCCGGTGTCCTGATTGGCATCTGCGACGGCATCTGCGAAGGCGTCTGCCGCGGCTCCAAACTCTCGGTTAAAGACTGTAGCGGAGGCGAGATCGGCGCAGCCGGTTGGCCGGTTCCAAGCGGCGTTCCTCCTCCTCCTCCAAATATCCGCGTGAACTCGCCCGGCGCATTTTGCGGCGGTGAACCTGCCGGCAAAGGCTCCCGATGGGCTTCCGAGGGTGGGGAGAGCGGGCTGCTAAATAGCCGCGTAAATTCCCCGGGCTGGTTTTCCGGGGCCATCCGATCTGGGACCAGCGGCGCGGACGGCGTCACCGGTTGCGGCGGCTCGGCTCGCTGGCTTTGGCCCGAACCCTCAAATAACCGCGTGAATTCCCCGGGGCCAGGCCGCGCAGGTTCCCTGGCCTCCGCTCTGGCCTCGCTGCCGGAGGGCTTTTGAAATAACTTCGTGAACTCGCCCGGTTCGCCAACCGCGGCCGCGGGAGGAGTGACCGATATCGGCGGCGCAGGCTTCGCCCCCTCCAATTCCCAGTCCAGCCACTCGCGGAGGGCCAGACACTCCGGTTGGTCCAGCGTGACCAGAAAATGCGCGCCTTGAATCTCCACCAGATCCAGGATGCGTCCTCCGGCCGAGGCTGGGTTTTTCACCAGGTATTGAAGCGCCCGCGTTAAGACGCCGGTATGATCGTTGGGTTCCGTGAGTTGGTGCAGCAGCACCGGCTGGCCGCCCCGCGTTTCCCGCCCCCGGAATACGACGATCTTCACCCCCGCAACCCTCTGAAGTAAGTCGTACGTGGCGGAACCGTCCAATGTCTTTTCATGATGACATCCAAGCCGCTGGGCGTTCAACTTGTATAATTGTGAGGCTGTGCCCAACTCTAGATGGATCAGTCCGGCCAGGCAACTCTCGCGCGTGGTGTGGTCGGAGGGCATGTATCTGGGGCCGCATCATTTCCAGGCCCAGAGTGCTTACTTTGAAGGCGCCATCCACTTCACGGGCGCAGCCTTGTGGTTCGAACCCTATGGCTTCCTGGCGTGCGAACTGGATGCCGAGGCGCTCCGAAATGGCACTGCCGCATTGGTCCACGCCCGCGGCATATTCCCGGACGGGATGGCTTTTCAAATGCCGGAGTGCGATGGTCTGCCCCCGGCGCGCCCGATCGCGGACTTGATTCCGCCCACCCGCGACCGCGTCACCCTGTCGCTGGGCATCCCCGCATATAAACCCACCGGCGTCAACATCGAATTGAACGGCGATGGCCTCACCGCCGGCGCCCGCTTCATCGCCGAAGAACGAAAAGTATTTGACGAGAATACCGGTCAGGACGAGAAGCTGGTTCGCTTCGCGCGCAAAAATATTCGAATTATCCTCGACACCGAACCGTCCGATGGTTTGATCGCTCTGCCGCTGGCTCGCGTCATACGGGATGGTTCCGGCCATTTAATTTACGATGAGCGATTCATCGCGCCTTGCGTGCAGATCAGCGCGAGCGAACGGCTGATGACTCTGGCGCGCCGGTTGCTCGAGATTGTCAACGAGAAAAGCATGGCGCTCTCGGCGGCTGGCGCGGGGCGCAGGTTCGCCGGCGGAATGTCGGCGCAGCAGGTGGCTTCGTTTTGGTTTCTGCACGCGCTCAATTCGGCGCTCGCTCCGCTGCGTCAAATTTGCTTTTCACGGCATGGCCATCCCGAGCATCTCTACAGCGAACTGTTGCGGCTGGGCGGAGCCCTCTGCACCTTCGGCCTGGATGCTCACCCCGGTTCCCTGCCGCTTTACAATCACCTGAACCTGGAAGAGTGCTTTGAGGATCTCGACCGTCACATCCGCGAGCATCTCGAGATGCTGGCGCCTTCCAATTGTCTTTCCATTGCCCTAAAGCCGGCCGCTAAATATTTTCACCAGGGCGCCATCGCCGATGGCCGCTGCCTGGGCCGCTCGCGTTGGATATTGGGAATCGCTTCTTCCATGGGCGAGGCCGGGCTGATCGCGGCCACTGCGCAATTGGTCAAGGTCTGCTCGGCCCGGTTTGTGGGCGAGCTTGTCAAACGCGCTCTGCCCGGCCTTACGCTGAGTCACCTCTCCGTGCCGCCCTCGGCCATTTCTCCCAAAGTCACCAGCCAATATTTCGCCGTAACCAGAAGCGGTCCCTGCTGGGACCACATTATGGAAACAAAAGATGTTGGCATTTATGTGCCCGGCGATATTCCGAATGCCGAAGTGGAACTTCTGGTAGTCTTGGATAACTAGATCAGCCATGGGCGGAGTAGTAATCTCTCAGCCTTCCGGGTCCGCGCCGGGCCGCCGCCTGGACAACCTCGCGATGTTGTTTCAAGAGGCCCTCACGGTGGTAGTGCGCCTTCGATCCAATCGCCAGGCGGTCGGCGATCCGCAATCGTTTCGTTCTCAGATTACGCTCGCGCTCCAATCCGCCGGCCAGGAGGCGGTTCGCCTGGGCTACGCTCCGGAGGACGTGCGGGTTGCCACTTTCGCACTCGTCGCTTTCCTGGACGAGTCTATTCTGAATTCCCACAATCCCGCCTTCAACGATTGGGTACGCAAGCCGCTGCAGCAGCAGTTATTCGGTGTGGATGTGGCAGGCGAAATCTATTTTCGCAATATCGACCATTTCCTGGCTCGCGGCGATTCGCAAGAACTGGCGGACGTGCTGGAAATATATCAACTTTGCCTTCTGCTGGGATTCCGCGGACGCTATAGCGCCGGTTCCAACGCGGAGTTGAGCAACATCACGAGGCTTCTCACCGAGAGAGTTCAGCGCATTCGCGGAGGCAGCGTTCAGCGCTCGCCGTGGATCCCTCCCGCGGAGGCGCCGGGTCCTCCCTCCGATCCTTGGATTCGCCGCTTCCTCTGGTCTGCCGCCATCTGCTGGGCAGTGGCCTTGGTTCTGTTCCTGGTCTTCAAATTGTCGTTGAATTCAGCATCTTCGGATTTACAGTCGGTTATTTCCGCCGGGCGTTTTTGACAATTGTCATGAAAAGCCTCCCCATATTCGCCCGGGCCCTGATCGGGCTGATTCTCTGGCTGGTTCTGTCCTGGTTTATTGGAAGCTGGCTGCATCTCCACGGTTCAAACCTGTGGCTGCTGCGAATCGGCCTGGCGGTGCTTGGCTTGGCGGGCTTTGCCGGGTTCTTATGGCTGCAGTCTCGCTCCCACGGAGGTTCCGGGGGTGGCGACGAAGTGGACCTGCTGCTCCACGAAGCCAACGCGCGGCTGCAAGCCGGTCTGGGTAGCTCCGCAACCGTTTCCGGCCTTCCGGCCATCTTCCTGTTGGGAGACTCGGGAGCGGCGAAAACAAGCACCGTTCTGCAGTCCGGCCTGGAGCCGGAGTTGCTTGCCGGCCAGGTCTATCAAGGCGACGCCGTGGCGCCTACGCGCTCATTGAACTTATGGCTCGCGCGCCAATGGCTCCTGATCGATCCGGCGGGCGCGCTGCTCGCCGATCATGCCTCCCGCCAGGGCCTGCTGCACAAGCTGGCGCCTCTGAAACTCCAGTCCGTGCTGCGGGGAAGCGCCGCCGCGCCCAGGGCCGCCGTGGTTTGCATCGAATGCGAGAGCTTTCTGGCGGCCGGCGCGGCCGAAGCCATGACGGCCCGTGCCCGCGCCCTGCGCGAAACGCTGGGCGAGATCTCCCATCTGCTGGGAATCCGCCTCCCGGTGTATGTTCTTTTCACCAAGCTGGACCGGCTGGCGCACTTCTTTGAGTACGTGGCCAATCTCACCGAGGACGAAGCTGCGCAGGTCTTCGGCGCAACACTCCCGATGGCGGACGGCGCCCCCGGTGTATACGCGGAACGCGAGGCGAAACGGCTGAATGAGGTGTTCTCCAATCTCGCGTTCTCGCTCTCCGATCACCGGCCCGATTTTCTGGCGCGCGAGCACGATGCAGCAAAACTTCCCTCCCTTTACGAGTTCCCGCGCGAGTTCCGTAAGATGCGCTCCGTGCTGATTCAATTTCTGGTGGATCTCTGCCGCCCCAGCCAGCTCCGCACCAATCCTTTCTTGCGAGGCCTGTACTTCACCGGCGTCCGGCCCGTGACACTCAGCGACGCCGCACCCCTGGCGCCCTCGCCTCAGCCCCGGCAGCGCGCTTTCGATGCCGACGCTACCCGTGTGTTCGTGGCCGGAGGCCAAGCCGTCTCGCCGGAGGCCGCGCGGCAGGTTCCCAACGTCCGGCGCGTGCCGCAGTGGGTTTTCCTGAGCCATCTATTCTCCGATGTGATCTTGAATGACCGTTCCGCTCTCGGGTCCAGCAGTTCCAGCGTCAAGTTGAATTTTTGGCGGCGAGCTCTCCTGGTGGCGGCGGGGGCGCTGGGTTTGCTTCTGGCTGCGGCGTGGATCGTAGCTTTTGCCGGCAACGACCAGTTGAAAACCGCGGCGGTAGCAGCCGCGCGCGCCGCTCAGAACCAGGACGTAGCTCCGGATCAACTGGCCTCCGCCGAGAGCCTGCGCCGGTTGGAAGACTTACGGCAATCGCTCGCCATCGTCTCCGATTACGAGCGCGGCGGCCGGCCGCTACGCCTCGGCTGGGGTCTCTACATCGGCGACCAGATCTACGCACCGCTCTACCGCATCTACTTCGGGCTGTTCCGGCGTTTGCTGCAGGGCCAAATTCAAGATAATTTGGTCGAACTGCTCCTGCGGCCCTCTGTCACGCCGGACCGCGGCTACGTCTACAATGCCCTGAAAGCCTATCTGATCACCACCTCGAACCCGGACCAGAGCACCACGGCTTTCTTGCCGCCCGTGCTTGCGGCCCACTGGCTCAAAGGCAGGCCGATCGATCCGGACCGGGCCGCTTTGGCCGGCCAACAGCTCCTGTTTTACAGCCAGGAGCTGCGCAGCAAGAATCCATACCCCAACATCACAACGCCCGACCAGACGGCCACGCAAGTATCGCGCGCTTTCTTGAAACAATCGGCCAGCATCGAGCCGTTATACCAGGCGATGCTGGCGAAAGCCTCCCGTCAGATTCCCACTCTGGTTTTCAACCAGCAATATCCCGGCAGCGCAGAGGTGGTTGTGAACGGCTATCCCGTGCCGGGTGCTTTCACCAAGCCAGGCTGGCTCTTCATGCAGAAGGCCATTCAAAACCCCAAAGAATATTTCAGTGGAGAAGCGTGGGTGCTAGGCCCCGACACCTACGCCAATCTCGATCCGGCCAAGATGCAGCAGGATCTTCAGCAGCGCTATCAGGCCGATTTTGTGAAGACCTGGCGCGAGTTTTTGCACGCCGGCAAGGTAGTTGGATTCAACGGCTTCCCGGATGCCGCCAAAAAACTGTCCAAGCTCTCCGGAAATCAATCCGCGCTCCTCTCGTTGCTGTGCGTCGTTTCCGAAAACACCGCGGTGGATGTCAAAGCTGTCTCCGATTTGTTCCAACCCCCGCAACTGGTGGTTCCCTCCGGCTGCCACGATCATTTGGCGGCCCCGGGAAACACCGCGTATATGGACGGTCTGAATAAATTGGTGTCTTCGTTGCAGGCGCTGCTCACCAATCCATCCAGCGACGCGTTCCGCAGCGATACGCTGACCAACGCTCTGGGCGCCGATAGTCAGGTCCGCCAGCTCGCCCGCAATTTCCCGGTCGACAAAGACGGTGCGGTGGATTCCACCACCGAAACGCTGCTCGAGGACCCCATCGAGCATGTCAAAAGGCTGCTCGCCGGTGCGCCGGCGGACGAAGCCAACGGCGCCGCCAAGACGTTCTGCGGCCAGTTCCGCGCATTAATGGCGAAATATCCTTTCCAACCCGCTTCGAGCAGCGAGGCCACCGTCCAGGAGATCGGCGACGTCTTCAAACCAAAGGAGGGGGCACTGTGGAAGCTGTTCCAGGATACGATGCAGAAGTTCCTGGTGCAACAGGGCACGGAGTATGTGGCCAAGCCGAGTACTCCCGCGGCGACGCCGGCGTTTGTGAAGTTTTTCAATAGCGCCGCTCAGGTCTCCACGGCGTTTTTCCCCAATAATGCGCCACAACTGCAGCTTGCTTTTTCAGTGCGAGTGAATCCGGCGGAGGACGTGCAGGCCGTGACGCTGTCGCTGGGCGCGCAGTCGCTGCGCTACTCTGGCGGAGAGGCCGCGCAGCAATCTTTTACCTGGCCCGGTTCCGGCCCGCTGGAGGCTAAGTTGCGCGTCAAGTTCACCGGTGGTACGGACCTGGATTTTCCCGGATCCATGGGGCCATGGGCCGTGTTTCATTTCTTCTCCCACTTCGAGCATTGGCAACCCGGTTCGTCCAGCACCATCGATTGGACGCTGCGCGCCGGCAACGATCCCTACATTGTTCCCAAGAGCGGCCGGCCCGCGACCGTAAGCCTGGTTCTGGACACCGGCGCCGCTCCCGACGTGTTCAGGCCCGGCTATTTCGCGGGATTGACCTGTGTGGCGCCTGCCGTGCGCTAACAGCCCGTGTCGAAACCGGCTTACTTACGGTCGCGGCTCCGTAGCGCGCGGAATCCACTGAGCCGCGCGCGTTACCGAGCGGTTTTATCAGTAAACACTAATGACGTTCTGTCTAAGTGCGTCACCGCGCGCCGAACGGAGCATTCGGAGTCAAAATACGGCAGTATTGAGATGTGCCTGATGTCCTTAGCCGCAATACCTGGGATCCACACGCGGTACTCACCCCTGCCAACTCGGAACACCATTGCGGCGGATATCAATGGCCATCTGAAGACCAGTGCGGTGGATCGGTCGCCAGCTTGCAGACACCGTATCCGGCACCCACTCCCCCCAGTTCGACATTACTGCCGGTACGTGGGACAGACGTGATGGTGCAGCTTTTGCCGTCTGCGGTGCTAATCGTCAGATCGCCCGCCCAGGAAATGTTCATGTCGATAGCGTTTCCCTCGGTATGTCTGGATTTCAAAGCCGGCGCGTAGACGATATGGAATCCTGAAACCATGTCGTTTGCAGCGTTCTTGGAAGCGTTAAGGTCCGGGTTTCCCTTCGCATCCCGATGCACCCAATCGATGTCAACACCGTTCATGGCGGGGACCGCCGACGGGTCGAGCCCGGTTTTGGCAATCCGGAACGAGTACGACATCAGATAAGCCGCCTCTGCTGGCCGCAAAGTACTTGCGATGTGAACTGTAGCGCCGGCTTTGTCCAGGGCTGCTAGGAAGTTGGTGACGTTATCCCGGAATGGCTTGGTCAAGTCCGCAACATCCTTGCTGTCGGGAAACTTGTCAACCCAATCGCCGCCGCTAAGCGTGGCCACGCATGCCTCCCTCCCATCGAGAACTCACGGAGCGGTATCTTTATCCGTGCAGTTCGGCTCCAAATCTTGACCCAGATAGTAGTATTGATGCCATACTCTCTTGCCTTCCAAAGGTTCGCCTTGCCAAACAGTCAAATGGACTCCCTCAGCGCTGGTACAGGACCGAAAAGTATCCGCTTGATGTTCACCGCCCTGATGTTCACTGCTAAGATTCGCCCTTATGGTGGAACGTATGGTATGGAAACGCTCCGGCCGGGCAACAACGGCGATCAGCGGAATATAGTCCTCCATTGTTCCGCGGACAATCTCCAATTCGTAGCTTGCGTACGCCGCTTTGTCGTCTCCAATCCCCGGACAGCCTGTTGTGGATATCTCTACAATCTTGGCCGGGGCCGCAGACTGCGAACCACTCGGCGCTACTAAAGTGACGATAGTTTTGAGAGGAAGATCTGCCTTGCGAATGGAAAAACAGATTTTGCTCCCCGTCTTGACGGCGACGCCAAACGGCGATAGGGCGGGCGCTGGTTTTGCGGCCTGGCAGGTGAGCGCAAGCCCCAACAAAACCGGGCAAACATTACGCAGTCCCATTTTATTGGCGAGTTTATCACAATTTTCCGTCGACCCAAGCCGGTGCTTAACCGTTTTGGGGGTAGCTGGCATCGGAAGCTTTCTTCCACTATCTCCCAACCGATGGAATGTACTGGCCAGACCCGTGGCGTACGCACTCTTGCGTGCAGCGCTCGTCTCTTTCCGGACTGATGGCAACCCAGTGCTCCTTGCCTCCAATATCGATGCCCGCCGCAGCGGGCTGGACTACCTCCAACGCCTTCCAGTCTACCTTCGGAGACGCCGTCTGCCTTCCTTTTCTCTTTGCCATATATACTCCCATGGATCGTGAATTCGCTCGGCCCGGTTCCGATAAAATACAAGACTCTCCAACGAGGTCACACGTTCGACCCAAGGGGCCACGCGCCGCCATCCATGCAAGGGATCGGAAGAAAACCGGAGCCACGCTCGTGTCCGGGTATGGAACACCAGTGTGTAATCGGCCTTAGCTTGCCGAGCTATCCCCATCCTTGCAGGCCTGTCAAGTGGCGAGTGGTTTCTGGCGCTGGAGACCGCCCGCAGGGTGGACTGTCGCTCGTGTGTACGCAACATTTACACTGCTTGTTAGCACGATTTCTGCTTCTTAGCCGCGCAACCCCCAAAACGGTTAAGCTCCCCGCCGCAACCGACCTCGAGACCCGAGACGAATATGCGCCCGCCGCGCTTACTTCTTAACGAATTTCCTGACATCGCCGAGAAAATCGGCGCCGTACACGTTGCCCTCGAAATCCGCCGTTACGCCTTCCGCCAGGCTCGAACCCGCTGCGTAGGGATAGGGGCAAGGATCTGGAATGAAATACTTCACGGAGCCATTCCTGGCGCTCCCAATCCGAATGCCCCGTTGAGCGCCCAGGTTGTAACCATAACCAGTCTGTGGAAGTCCGAATTGTCCAGTATTCGTCCGCGCATCCCGCGATTCCGAGTCGGCCACATACATCACGTCGTTCTTGTCGATGTACATGCCGCTCGGTCGGCCAAACTGAAACCACTGGGCAATAAATTTGCCGTTCTGGTCGAAAATCTGGATTCGATTGTTCTGCCGGTCGCCGACGAAAAGCCTGCCGCGGGAGTCGAAGGCCAGGGTGTGGACCACGTCGAATTCACCTGCGCCCATGCCTTTCCTACCCCACGTCTGAATGAACTTCCCATTCTTGTCGAACTTCACGATTCGCGCGTTGCCGCTAGCTGTGCCGCCGCCGGTGTGCCCGTCGCCCACGAAAATGTCGCCGTTCGGAGCGATTGCGACATCGGTGGGCGCGTCGAACTCATCCACCTCCGGCCCAGCCACGCCTTTTTTACCGAGCGTTAACAGCACCTTCCCGTCCTGGCTCAGCTTGAAGACCTGGTGCCCCCCGTTGTCGGCCAGCCACAGGTTCCCTTCTTTGTCCACCGACATTTTGTGGGGACTGACGAACATCCCTGCGCCAAACGTCTTGATCAGTTTGCCGGAGGTGTCGAATTGGAAGACCGGGTTGACGCTTGCATTCGCTCCGCCGCAGGTGGTCCCGCCGGCGCCCGAAGCACCGCAGCGGTCCACCACCCAGAGCGTGCCGTCCGGCGCGATGGAGATGCTGGCGGACGATCCCCATTTCCTTGCTGCCGGCAACTGTCCCCAATGCACGCCGGGGCCATACGGATCGGGCAGGTCGTTGCGCGCACCAAGTAAAGAAATCGCTGGAAGTTTGACAGGATATTGACCGGGCGGAAAGCGCGGAAGCCCGTGACCGCTGCCCGATTCGCTACCCGCCGCGGCCACCGAGGGAGGCACGCCGCAGGATTCCGCGAGTGGTCCCGGGGATCCGTCGGCGCACCTCGCGATTGCCGGCGCAAGCGCGCCCATGGCAACGATAACGAGTGCAGAAACACCAGATTGATGAAACATCGCAGTCTCCTTCTTGCCGTTCCTGGCCGCCATTCATTGTACGTCCAACCGCGGAGGAGTGGCCGCGCACCGCCAAGCCCGCCGCGGCAGTCCGGAAGTCGGGTGCACAAATCCGTATTGGCTACAAAACCGCTCGACAGCCCTACCGCTTACAATCGACCCACCCCGGTCGCATCGAGGCGCGCCCAATAGTTTTTTCAAACGGTCCCCCCGCGGCGGCCTTTAGTGCTCGTTGCCACTGGCGCAACCCTTCGAATGGTCTTCGCTCTGCGGATCGAAAACAAGGGCGGCCAAGGCCGTATCGTCCATGAAAAGTTGATGAACGAGTCTGTAGTCCGCTTGACCGCCGAAATCCCACAGCCAGACCTCACGTTCGAAAGCATTGGTGCCCTCCGCGGTGGGCAGGCGGAGTTGCGTTGCCCACGCCGCATCGGTCGAAACTGTTGGTTCGAAGGTATCTTGCGTCAGGCGCAGCGCTAAACCAGTCTTGCCGACACCCGTTTCCCCCACCAAGAGGACCTTCGCGTTTGTGTATCGGGTACTTCCACTTTCGCTCTCTTGCCGAGACAGCCTCCAGACCCTGACCGTTCCATCGTCGTTCCCAGTTACTATCTTTTGACCATCCTTCGTTATTGCAACCGTGTATGCGGGGCAGGTGCCCTCAAGGATGCCAACACAAAGTCCTGAACCAAGGTCCCAGGCGCGGACCGTCTCGTCTTCGGACGCGGCACGACTTCCATCTGGCGTAACAGCTGCGCTGTAGATGCCTTTTGTGTGGCCCTCCAACTTTGCGATGCAGTTGAAGTTTGATAAGTCCCATACTCGCAGCGTTCGGTCGCTCGAAGCTGAGACGGCGATTTTGCCGTCACCGGTTAACGCAAGGCCGTGCACCGAGTCAAAGTGACCTACGAGAATTGCGCTGTAGCTTTGGGATCGAACATCCCAGACACGAATGCTTCCGTCTTCGCCACCCGATACGACGAGGCCGCCATCAGCCGATATAGCAACAGTAAACAGTCTGCGCGCGGGCTCGCAGACCACGCGGTTTGCTTGAATGGGCGACCTACCAGGACCGGTTTCCTGGAACGCCGCAGTCAGTGCCACTAGTCACCTTAGCCGACCATACTGCCAGGCGGATGGTTTCGCCACGGCCCATTTAAAGTTTCATGCGCTATCGGGCTCCCCAACTGCTACCAGGCCATCGGGGACGCCTGGCTGGCGTGGCATACCTGGAAACCAGCGTTTCCCGTCGTGTTACCTGATGTGGAGCCGGCATCACAGGACTAATCCGCGCCCGCAGTCTTTGCACGCTTCCCAGATCGCCGTTCGGACGAAGCCGCACGCACGGCAGACGCTACGCGCGCTTTTTTGGTCGAGGCCTTCTCTTCGACCGTTTGCTTTCACGATCCGGAGGAAGTAACATCGATTCGCAGTGGGTCTGGAGGAGGCAGAACGCGTTGCCATCGGAACGACTAACCAGCCCCGAAACGTGGGCGCTTCGTTTGCGGAAAGGTGTGGAGCTCGGCGAGCTACGGCTGCAGCCGGCGGGGTGGAGGAAGGGTCCGGACGGGTATCCTTTGGAAATCCTGATCGCCAGTTTTCGAGTCGGCACATTCCGCCTGGAGATGGGTGGCCCACCTTGGGGGGCACACGAACCCTATCGAGTGCTGAACGAGCTCCGTCCTCAAGGTTTTATCGTCGAAGCATGCGCAACGTGCCTGTATTTTCGTTTTTCCGCCATGGCTCGGGATTTTTCGTCTGGGTCAACTGGGTACTGTGCGCAAATCTCAACGAAGGCTGCCACTCGGGCCATGGTGTCGGTTCGCCACCTTTGCCCGAAGTATAGGTTTGTGGCGGACGAAGAGCGGAGCACCCCCTACCTTCGGCTCAGGCAGCAGACGGACCCGCCGCGCGAGTAGGCGCTTTTGAGGACACGCGCAAAACGGAGTGCGGCGCGATCCCGTTCCTGGTCGGTTTGGTGGTGCGCGCCGCGCACTTTGCGCTCTTAAGTATCCAGCATGGGTGCGAGTATCCAGCATGGGTGCGAGTATCCAGCATGGGTGCGATCAGATCGGTCCCCCCAGCCGGGCGCTGGCGGCCGATAGCGCCTGGCAGGTCGCCGGCCGCGTTAAGGGCAGCACATGGAGTCGGCGCACGGTATGGATATCGCTCCGTGGCCGTGCCCCACCGGCTGAGTTAATCAACTCGGAAGTCGGCTGCGCTATCAGGCCCCCAGGTGCTAACAGGCCATCGGGGACGCCTGGCTGGCGGGGCATACCTGGAAGCAAGCGTTTCCCGTCGTACATCACAGGGTAATCCGCGCCCGCGGTCTTGCAGAATTCCCAGATCGCCGTTTTGGGTCCAGAATGTCGACAAGTTGGGTGAGACGATACGCACAGGGATGTCGTCGATCCGGAAATGTTGCTCAAAGCAATGAAAGTCCGCGGCTTCCGTTGTGGCTGAACAACGCTGAGATGTTCGTTTGGATAAATGCCGCAGTCGTGCCCGCGGCCCCTCCATAATCGATGAGGGCAGGCAAGTAGGTTTTGGGAGACCATGGTGGGCTTGGTCCGCAGCCTTCGTGCTCTTCTTAATCATCTCTTGTCGGATATTTGCAAATAAGGGACCCGTGACGTTGTTGCTCTGGCCGCATTGCAGCAGAAGCGCTTTAGTCTTGTCCCGCGTTCTGCCTAAGCAGTGGGATCGCCCGCTGCGTCCCCGCCACGCGGTTTGGTCGGCACCTTCTTCTGGCGGCTGGTGCTCTGATAGTGCGGGCTGTATTCCAATCCGTATGGCGTCTTCAACTTTATCCTCGCCTTTTCGTCATAGAATGCCTGAGCGGATTGGTGTCGCGCCACGATCTCCTCTTCCGTGCCGTCGCGGAAGGTGATCTCTTCGCGTGGCACAAAGATCACCTGCCCGATCGGCAGGCTGTGTGACGCGGAAATCGTTTCGCCCGGCTGGAGGACGTAGCGGAACTCGGAGTCGTGAACGTACCAATCGGTCTCGACGCGGATCACCAGCATCGGCGCGAAGGGCCGCTCGATCATGTTGAAGACCGGAGTGTAGAGCGTGTCCCAGCCCCGCGGAGTCTGGAAGTTCCACGCTCCCCGCAGAGTCACGGCGCCCGCCGGAGTCCCCATATCATCCTCGGAGATGAACATTGCAGGCATCAAGTGGGCGATCTCACGGGTTTGCGGCGTGTCCTGGATGTGCATCTTGATCTCTCGTTTGGTGGCGCCGATCCCGCCCATCGGCAGCAGATACGTCACGGTAAAGATCGGGTCCCACTTGCTTCCTTTGGTGTTCACCGAGTAAACCAACTGATAGCGGCCCTCCCCCTCATACCCGATTTGAAAGGTCTCTTTTTCAGCGAGCGGAGGATGGACAAGGAAGCCTACGGCGCTTCCGGCTTCGAGCACGGGACAGTGGCGGGCGTGCTGTGGCAGAAGGGGGCGCTGGGCTTCGCGGCGCGGTCGCAGGCCAATTCCGGGCCTGAGCGGGTTGGGAAAGATCCCTACTTCCATCTCCGAAGTATCGCACCGTCGAAAAGACGCGGTGTTCCGCGGGCTGTGTCTAAAGTCCGAATTGCTTACGCGCGCGGCTCCGCGGGTTACGCGCGTTACAGAGCCGCGACCGTAAGGGAGCCGGTTTTGGCACAGCCTAGCGCTGCGAATGTCCGACAACAGCTTTATTTGGATATGGTTTGGCTGAATCGTGGAGGTCGGCCACACTTCCCATGATTAGTCTTCTCCGCGGAGCCTCGACTCGACGCCGACCCGCGAATTTGAAAAAGTAGCTTCCCCTAATTAAGCGGCCGAAGGGGTTGTCGGCTCCGAAGCAGCGTCTATACAGGGCTGTAAGCCGCTAGCAGTCTGTGTCGAAAGTCCGAAAAGACCGCTTGCTTACGCGCGCGGCTCAGTAGATTGCGCGCGTTACAGAGCCGCGACCGTCAAGGGAGCCGGTTTCCACGCCGCCCGCCAGTTGCTAGCTAGCACTGCTCGGTCTTAGCGCCGCATAGAACAACTGCCCGCAAACGCGGGGCGATTGCGTGTACAATGAGTCAGTTGATCGAAGCTAAATGGAAATCCGCGCTTTACGTTCAGGAGCTTAGATGAAGACGTTAACGAGAATTGTAGGCGTAGTCCTGGTCTGTTTGGTCGTATTGTTGGTGGTGGTGCGTATCACCGGCTTTAACCCGACCGGGGACATACCCGGTCGGGGGAACTATCCTGGGTTGTGGCTGAGTGGAACCCTCGTAACTACCCCGGTCACCGACTGGTCGTTCGTTACGCAATACAAGACGGACAAAGTTCAGACCCGAACGTGGTACGGTATTCCGCATTCGGTGACAACAAGTTTCATCCTTTACAATGGTCAGCTCTATTTGACGTCGATGTTCCCCAAGGGAATGACCTTTCCGGATGGCAAGAGTTGGGTTACGAACGTAATGCGCGATCCGCATGTCCGCCTGAAGTTCGGCGACAATTTATATAACTGTACTTTGTCGCATGTCACCGATCTGCAAGAAAGAACGGCCGTGCTCGGAACGAGAGCACAACAGAACCCTCAACTTTTGGCCGCAGATTCGACGAATGGTCCCGTGCAGCACCTGTTTCACGTGACGCCTGAGTGACGCCCGCGTGAGGGCCATCGCCCACGAGGTATAATTTTCGGACAGTGAGCGGGTCATGCCGCCCGCTAAGGAGCTGCAATGAAAACGCGGTTGAATGTTATCGGAGTAATTTTCGCTTGCTTGGTGCTGGTGCTGTTGGCGCTGAGCATCACCGGGTTTGAACCTCACGATAGGATGCCCGGTTTATGGCTCAAGGGGGATCTGGCAACGACTCCCGTTGCCGACTGGTCGTACACGGACAAGATCCCAGAGATCGAGATTCAGACCCAGACCCTGTTTCTGCTGCCTCACTCGGTGACGATTTGGTGCGCTGTATACAACGGCAACTTGTATGTAACCTCTCGTCGCGGCAGACAGTGGGTTGAAAATATAATCCGCGATCCCCATGTGCGCATGAAGATAGGGGACAGAGTGTTTGACCGTACCCTGTCAGTTGTCGACGATCCGGCTGAAAAAGCAGCCGTCCTCCAGGCTAAGGGAAAAAAATATCCCCAATGGAAGGTGCCATCGGTCTCGGAATCGACTGTCTTTCGAGTCAACCCCGCCTAACGCGGCGGTGTCGAAAGCGGCTCCCTTACGGTCGCGGCTCAGTAACGCGCGCCAATCTACTGAGCCGCGCGCGTGAGCAAGCGGTCTTTCGGCACTTTCACAGCCTGCCTAAGGCGGCCCAGCCGGCAGGAATAGAAGAACATGAGAATCGTCATCACCGGGGCCAATAGCGCTTCCGGCCAAGCGATACTGCGATATGCGGCAGAAGCCGGAGTGGCGTCAAACGTCCTGGTCGCCGCAGTCCGCTCCGAGCGTGCCGCGGACGAGATTCGGCCGCTCCTCGGCGCAGGGAGCAGCCTGGCCAAGATTTCGTACGACGATCCCAGCAGTCTGGACGCGGCGTTTCGAGGAGCTTCTGCGATCATTCACTTGCCAGGAATTCTGGTCGAGCGGGCGGGTTCGACATATGAACACGCAAATGTTGCGCCAACTCGTAGCGTTGTGGCAGCCGCGAAGCGGAGTGCGGTGGACAAGTTCGTCCTGATCAGCGCCACGGGAGCCGACGAGAAATCTTCCAACAGCTACTATCGCAGCAAGGGAGAGGCAGAAGGTGCGGTGCGTGCTTCCGGCCTGTGCTATACGATACTGCGCGCTCCGCTCCTACTAGGGCCTGCAACGGAAGGCGCGGCAGCGCTGGCGCGGAATGCCCGCGGCTCCGCAGCCAGGCTGATCGGCGGCGGTCGCAATTTTCAGCAGCCTCTCTACGTGGACGACTTGGCGCGGGCTGCCATTGCTGCCACCCAACCTTCCGTCGCGAGCAATCGCACGTTGGACCTGGTGGGCCCCGTTTCGCTGCCGGACCGAGAGCTCGTGGAGCGGGCGGCTGGCTTGCTCGGCCGCCGGGTACGGGTTAACTCGATCCCGAAAGGACTGCTTTCGTTTATGTTGGCCATTCGTCAGCGCGTCTGGGGCCCCGGATTTTCGCCAGACGCGGTCGAAGTGATCACGGCCAATACGCGTCTGGACTGGCGGCCCGCTGCGAACGAATTGGGAATCCACTTGACCGGCATCGATGAGATGATCAAGAAGAGTCTAGGGTAGGAGCGAAAAAATGAACGAGACCAGCCAAGCCACTATATTGACGCGCGACTCCAGCGCAAAAAAAGCCAAGCCTTGGCAGCGGCTTTTGCCGCTACTGATTACGTTGGCTTGCTTCGCCTATCTCTATAACCGCCTCAGCCTCGCCGCTTCGGCCGAAGGCACGGGGCTGCTCACTTACCTGGCAAAAAGCTTCGAGAATGTGAACTGGCTGTATTGGCTGGCGCTCATGATTCCATACTGCTTCTTTTATCTGATATTCGACAGCCTGGTTGTGTGGAAGGTGATCAACTGGTTCAACGCCAAAATACGCTACGCCGATATCTTGCCCATTCGCGCAAGCGCGTACATTCTCTCGCTGGTGAACGAGCAGGTGAGCAAGGGCGCCATTGCGGTCTACCTGAATCGTCGAGACGGGGTGCCGGGCTGGGAGGTGGGCTCCAGCATGCTCCTGGTCATGTTCTGCGAGATTTACAGCCTGATCCTGTGGGCTACCGTGGGCGTGCTGTTGCGCTGGAATAGTTTCCAGACAGCCTTCCATAGCATTCCATGGATCGCTTTGGGCGCCGCCGTGTTCTTCACGCTTTTCCATTTGTTCTTTAGCGGAAGAATCGCCCCCGGGGTTGCATTGCGCGACCGACCCATCTTCCGGGCGTTCCGGCTGGCGAAAGTGTGGCAGTACGGGGTGGTCATAGCGTTGCGCGCGCCGCCAGTACTGGCTGGTGTGGTGGTCTATACTCTGGCGCTGAGACTCTTCGGCGGCACCATAGGTTTTGGAGAGATGCTGGGCATTTTGCCGGTGATATTCTTTGGCGCCGCTGCGCCCGGACCGATGCATTCGGTCGCAATTCTTTTTTGGGTTTTGCTGTTTCCGGATCGGCCGGGCCAGATGACCGCCTTCGGCTTCGTGATGCACAATTTCTTCATCTTCTTTAACGCCGCCGTGGGCTTGCTATTTCTTCGGCGTGCGACTCGGGACTTGTTCGGATAGGGCAGTGCTCCGGCTCAGCATCAGCCGTTGGACCATCGATACGAGCGTGCTCACCACCAGCACCCAGACCAGGATCGTCAGTAGGGGCTGCAAAAACATAAGTCCCATTCGGATGAGGGTATCCATGCAGGTCGGAACGAAGTAAAGCATGCCGTTGTACCGGCCCAGTTTGCTCCCGCGGAGCTTGGTGCGCCGGTGAATCCAGTAGGAATCGATCACGTACTGGGCAAAAGCCGCCGTGATCAGGACCGGCAAGATCCACGGGAATGCGCCGCGCAGGGCTCCTGCAAACAATCCGGAAGTGACGAATAGAAAATCGGTGGTGTGATCGAAGGTTCCGCTCCACGCAGTCACGGTTCCTATGCGGCGAGCGATCGGACCATCTAGTACATCGGTGATCAACGCCGTTACCCATGCGACGAGTGCGAAGATCGCCGAGCGCCGGTCTCCTTGTGCCATGTAAAACGCAAACGGAAGGACGAGAAGCAAGCGAATCGCCGTCAGCGCATTAGCCATCGCTTCCTCCTAGGTTCCGTTGACGCCACATAACGCCAAGAATACACCAGGATGTGCCCGAAATAGCGATCCCCTGCCGCGTGGAAACTGCTCTGGAGCGCGGAATGGAGGAATGCGGCCTATCAAGCGAACATTCTGAAACATCCGGAGGGTTCTTCCGTCATGTGATGCCGCTTACCCGGAGCTATCGATCCGCCATGCCGCGCCTTTGGCGACGCTTGATGGGAGAATTATGGGCCTCGGGTCATTTTCAGATTCAGACGAAAGGCTCGCGGATATCTACGCCAATCTACACCTATATCAAGACGCCACCAACTTCGCCGGACCGAAGAATATCCCGCCGATCCAAGAGCTGCTCACAGAGTATTGAGCGCCGACTGGCCGTCGGACTCTGAGACAATTGACAGTGGAGAATGGAATGAATCCAGCAGGACCGTCGATCTTCGATCTAAGCCCATCTGAGAAACTTCAGCTCGTGGAAGATCTTTGGGACGACCTTGCGGGCACTCCCGACGCCGTGCCGGTCTATGAGCGGCAGAAGCAGGAGTTACCTCGCAGAAAAGCGAATCTAGCGAAGAACCCAGCTTCGGGACTTCGCTGGGAGGATGTAAAGCAACGGATTCGCCGGCCTTATGGCCGCTAGGCTGGCGCTTGCACGGGAGGCCGAACTCGATTTGGTGGAAGCCTACGCCATCCGCCGTCAACCGGGGATGTACGCAGCCGTTCACGAGATCTATCGGTGTTGTCCAGTCCAAATCTGATGAGCTTCGTGCTGGGAAGAACCGTAACCAACTTCGTTTGGATCTTCGGTTTCATCCCGGCCTTTCAGGGCATGTTTGGTGGCAAACGCAAGGTGATAGGATAAGCATTATGAGCGGCCTGCAGCTTTACATCGCAGTGGGCTTGCCCACGATCGCGGTGATTACAAGCCTGGTTATCAGTCTGTCTCAGATCTCGGGAATACGCGAGGACGTGCGCGAGATCCGCAACGACATGAAGATCTTGACGGGCAAGGTCTACGAACTGGTGGCCGAGAAGCATTAGCCACACCTCCCAACCGTTCCTCTCCAGTTCGAGCGCCAGGACCTAGTCGCCTTTGGTGGTGCGCGGGAGTTAGCTCGCAGAAAAGCGAACCTAGCGAAGAACCCAACTTCGGGACTTTCCTGGGAGGATGTAAAACAACGGATTCGCCAGCCTTATGGCCGCTAGGCTGGTGGTTGCACCGGAATGGCTGGATGATTGCCCCAAACCTACCCACCGGCTGCCGCGGAGTCCCAACGTGATAAAGTACGGAGTGTTTCGGGTAAATACGTGCGGCCAACCGCCCGAAGTTCACCCCACGGAGGATTCACCATGGCAAAATCCAAGAAGATTTCAGTGGACCGTCGCGGCTTCTTGAAAGGCGCCGCTGCCGGCGCTGCGGCTCTGGTTGCGAAACCGGAGGCCGCAAAGGCACAGGAAGCCGCTGAAGTTCATCGCCCCGCCACTCCTGCTCCGCTGCCGGGCGCCAAGCAAACCGCGTCTGAAACCGCGCCTCCTCCGCCCCGCCTCGACGTCTGGACCACGGATCGCCCCGGCTCGGACTTCATGGTCGACGTCGTTAAAACATTGGGTTTTGAATATGTCGCCGCCAATCCCGGCTCCGCCTTCCGCGGCATCCACGAATCGATTATCAATTACGGCGGAAACAAGGCGCCCGAGCTGCTCACCTGCTGCCACGAAGAATCGTCTATCGCCATGGCCCACGGCTACGCCAAAATCGAAGGCAAGCCGATGCTGGTGATGGCGCACGGCACCGTGGGGCTGCAACACGCTTCCATGGCCATCTACAACGCCTATGCCGACCGCGTGCCCATCTATCTTCTGCTCGGCAACATCCAGGATGTGGCATGGCGCCGCAGCGACGTGGAGTGGGCGCACAGCGTGCAAGACGCCGCTTCCATGGTTCGCGATTACACCAAGTGGGACGACGCTCCGGTGTCGCTCGGCCATTTCGCCGAATCGGCCGTCCGCGCTTACAAGATTGCGATGACGCCGCCCATGGAGCCGGTGGTGATCGTGGCCGACGCGGTGATGCAGGAAGAACCCATTCCGACAGCCGATCGCGGCCGGCTGACAATTCCTAAGCTCACGCTCGCCTCCCCTCCCGCGGGCGATTATGGCGCTGTAAAGCAAGCCGCGAAAATGCTGGTGGACGCCGAGAATCCGGTCATCATTGCGGGCCGTGTCGCGCGAACTCCGGAGGGCGTCGATCTGATGATTCAGCTGGCGGAGACGCTTCAGGCTCCGGTCCTCGATCGACATTTCCGCATGAATTTTCCCACCGCGCATCCCCTCTATAACGCCGGCAGCGTCGGCTCCGCCGATGTGGTGCTCGGCCTGGAAGTGCCCGACATGTGGTTCGTCACTCACACGCAGACCCCGGTGAACCGCATGGGGATGGAGGCCAAGCGCATCACCAGGACGGACGCCAAGGTGATTACGATTTTCGCCGGCGATCTTTCCGGTAAGAGCAACTATCAGGATTTCGGCCGCTACGACGAAGTGGATCTGGCCATCGCAGCGGACGCGCAGGCGACATTGCCATTGTTGATTGAAGAATGCCGCAAATTGATCACTACGGATCGCAAGTCCGCCCTGAAGCAGCGCGGCGCAAAATTAGCCGAAGTCAGCAAGCGCAATCGAGAGCGCGACATCGAGCAGGCCGCCTGGGCGTGGGACGCGAGCCCCATTTCCACTGCGCGCATGGCCGCCGAGCTGTGGAATCAGATCAAGACCGAAGATTGGTCGCTGGTATCCGACGTTACCTTCGTCTCATGGTGGCCCAGGCGTCTGTGGGATTTCGACAAGCACTATCAGTTCATCGGCGGGCATGGCGCATACGGCATCGGCTACGGCGCTCCCGCTGCCGTCGGCGCGGCGCTTGCCAACAAAAAGCACGGACGCATCAGCGTCAACATTCAGTGCGACGGCGATCTGAATTACGCCCCCGGCGTTCTCTGGACGGCTGCGCACCATCGCATCCCGATGCTGAATATCATGCACAACAATCGCGCCTATCATCAGGAGCTGATGTACGTGGAAGACATGGCCGCCCGCGCGCGCCGCGGCGTGGATCGCGCCGGGATCGGCACCGCGATATCCGACCCCAATATCGACTACGCAATGATGGCCAAGGCCTATGGGATGTTCAGCGAAGGCCCGATCGATAATCCCAACGATCTGGGACCGGCCATTCAACGCGCGCTCGAAGTGGTGAAGAAGGGCGAGCCGGCTATGATCGACGTGGTTACGCAGCCCCGGTAGAGGATAAATCATAAATCAATGCACCGGCTATTTCTGCTCGCCTCCCTGGCTGCCGCAGCCATAATTCCCGGTATGAGCCAAACTCCCGCCGGCGACGCGGCTAACGGCAAGCGTCTGTTCTTGAGAGACGGTTGTTACGAGTGCCACGGCTACGCCGGACAGGGCGGCCGCGATGGCGCGCGAATCGCGGCGATTGCTCTGAACCCGCAAGGCCTGATCCGCTATGTCCGCGCGCCCGGCGGCGCCATGCCGGCCTATACGGACAAAGTAATCACCGACCGGGAACTGACGGACATCCACGCATATTTGCAGACCCTGCCCAAGGCCAAACCGGCGAAAGATATTCCGCTCCTGAACGCGCTTGAAAAGAAATAATCGATTTACTTCACGGCCATTGCACCCAAACCCGCGCTCGCGATCTGTTCATCTTCGGGCGATTTGACCCCGGAAACGCCCACCGCGCCCACGCATTCGCCCTCGTAGAGAATCGGCAGCCCGCCCTGCACCGGCAATCGGCCCGGAAACATAAGCGTGGCAGTGCGTTCTTTGGTCACGTCCTCCAGAAACTTGGTCGGAACACGCGAGAGCGCCGCAGTGCGAGCCTTCAGCGTCGCAATCTCCGGGCTTGCGAGTGTCGCTCCGTCCATTCGCTCCAGATGAAGCAGGTATCCGCCTTCATCCACCACCGCGATGCTGACTTTCCAATTGTTCCTGACCGCTTCCAGTTTGGCGGCTGTGACAACGGCGTGTGCCTCAGCGGATGTCAGGCTGAATTTCTGACGCATGTTATTTCTTATACCATTCTGCTGCATGATGTGGTTGAAACTTCGTTGAATTTGCTCAATTCCGCTGGCTCCATTATGACGACGATGAAAGTACCTCTCATCTAGCGGGCTGTGTCGAAACCAACTCCCTTACGTCGCGGCTCTGTAGGGTAGGCACACCGGCACGGCCCGCGCCCCTCCCGGTGTACCCTGAATGTTCGACCCATGTTCTACATCCTTTCGTGGAAGGCGCTGGTGGCGTTCGGATCCGCATTCTTTGCAGGGGCCATCAATTCCGTCGCCGGCGGCGGCACGCTGCTGACGTTCCCCACGCTGATCTGGCTGGGCCTGCCTTCCATCAATGCGAATGCCACCAGCACGGTGGCCATCTGGCCCGGCACCGTCGGGACCATCTGGGGCTACCGCCAGGATCTGAGCTCTTCCAGCCCGCGCATGCTCGCTTTGATCTTTCCCAGCGTGGTCGGCGGCATTGTCGGCGCGCTCTTGCTCAATCGCACGCCGCCCGCGGTCTTCGACGCGCTGGTGCCCTTCCTGATTCTCTTCGCCACGCTGCTGTTCATGATCCAGGAGCCGATCCAGAGACGGTTGAAGATCTCAAATCCGGAGTCCCACAAATCCACACGCTGGCTGATCGGCGCGATGACCTTTCAGCTTTTTGTGTCGCTCTATGGTGGTTACTTCGGCGCGGGTATCGGCATTCTGATGCTGGCGGCGCTCAGCGTGCTCGGCCTCACCGATATTCATCAAATGAACGGACTGAAAGCGCTGCTGGGCGCCAGCATCAATGGCGTCGCCGCGCTCTATTTCATTTGGGCCAGGATGGTCTTTTGGCCCGAGTTCGTGGTGATGGTGATCGGCGCCATCATCGGCGGATATGGCGGCGCGCTCATCGCGCGGCGGATCGGTGGACCCGCCGTGCGGCGCATCGTCATCCTGGTCGGCCTCTCGATGGCCGCCGCCACCTTCATCAAGTTTTTTCTGAGCCGCGCGCGTTAGCAAGCGGTCTTATCCGCAACACGAATGACGTTCTGTTTATCGAGGCTCGCCGAATACAGTGACAAGACCGCTTCCTGACGGTCGCGGCTCGGTGTTCAGCAGTGTGCTTCGCAACGGAGGTGCGACCGTCAGGGAGCGGTTCTTGGGCTGCCGTGAACCGTCATGTATTGTGCGAGCCTCAATAGCTACTTCAACTCGGCGATCATCCCCGGCACGCTCCACTGCTGCTGCAAGCTGCCCGGCGCCCAATTGTACTCCGTGGTCATCGCCTTCGCGATTTCGTCCTGGCTCTTGCCTTCATGTACCAGCCCGGTCACGCGATTTCGCAGCTTCTCCACGTTATTGCGATAGGTCATCAGCCCGGCCTTGTTCGTGATCGCTCCATGCCCCGGAATCACGGTGTCGAAATCGAGCTTCATCGCGTTGTCCAGCGTCTTGGTCCATTCCACCAGGCTGCCGCCGCCATTGTAGTCGATCAGCGGACTGGTGCCCGCCATCAGATCGCCGGTATGAAGCACGCGCAGCGCCGGGAAATAAATCACGGCGTCGCCATTGGTGTGGCCGCGGCCCATGTAGATAGCCCGCACTTCCTTGCCGCCCAGATACACCGCCGTCTCCGTGGTGAACGTGATGCGCGCGGGGCTTACGCCCGGAGGCGCGTTGGATTGCTTGTGCTCCACGATGTTCTTCCTCGACATGGCGGTAGAAATGATCTCCGCAGTCGGCAAAAATTTGGTGTTTCCGCCGCTGTGATCCGCGTGATAGTGCGTGTTGATAATGTACTTGATCGGTTGATTGGTGACGCTCTTCACCTGGTCCACGATACCTTGGTGATCCTGGTCGAATTTGTCGTCGATCAGGATGACGCCCTCGTCGGTGATGTAAACGGCAACGTTGCCTCCGTCGCCTTCGATTTCGTACAGATCGTCTTTCACCTTGTTGAGAGTGAGTTTCGCGGGCGCCTGATTCTGGGTGTAAGCAAACCAGGCCAGCGCCAGGAACAGTACGCCGGCGGAAATTCGCGTAAGGAGTGTGCGGCTCATATTTCCGTTAATAATATCAAAATTGAGCGGGCCGCAGGTTCTTCTCGAACAGATCGAAGATGCGCTTGTACTCGTCCGCCCAGCTCGTGGCCTCAACGAACCCGTGGTTCTCTACCGGATACACGGCCAGCTCCCAGTTCGGCTTGCGCAGTTCGATCAGCTTTTGTGCCAGCTCCACCGTATCTTGAAAATGCACATTGGTGTCCACCATGCCATGGCAGATCAGCAGCGAGCCCTTCAACCCTTGCGCGAAATAAATGGGTGACGACCGCCGGTAGGCTTCCGCATCCGTTTGCGGCAGATTTAAAATGTCCGAAGTGTACTCGTGGTTGTAGTTTGCCCAGTTGGTAACCGGCCTCAGCGCCGCGCCCGCCGCGAAAACATCCGGCTGCGTGAACATTGCCATCAGCGTGATGAAACCGCCGTAGCTTCCGCCATAAATACCCAGGCGCTTCGGATCGGCCCCATATTGCGAAACCATCCAGCGCGCGGCATCGATGTTATCGTCCAGATCTTTGCCGCCCATATGCCGGTAGATCGCGGTCCGCCAATCGCGCCCGTATCCGGCCGATCCGCGGTAATCGACATCGGCAACCAGATAGCCCCGCTCCATCAACAGTTGATGGAACATGTACTCGCGCGCGTAATAAGACCACATCCGGTCTACATTCTGCAGGTAACCCGCGCCGTGCACGAACAGCACCGCCGGCCCGCCTTTCCGATAATTCGCAGGCTTGTACAGGTGCGCCCGCACCATCACGCCATCGCGCGCTGGAAACGTGGCGATCGGCGTGTCCAGCCAGGGGTGCTCCCAGAACTCGGGCGCGGGCGACGACGTGAGCTTTTTCGCAGCCCCGTCGGCGCGCGCTTCCTGCGCATACAGCTCCGGCGGTTTATTGGTGTACGAATAAACGTCCGCGAACCAGCGATCGTCCGGCGACGGGACGCAGGAATGTCCGCCGGGAAGCGCAGTCAGGCGGGTTCGCGCGCCGCCATTCGCGCTCATCTCGTACACTTCCTGCTCGCCGGGATCGGCTTCGTTGGTCACCAGAAAGAAGCGGCTCTTGTCTTTCGAAAGAACCGCGCTGTCCACTTCCCAGGCCCCCGATGTCAGCGCCTTGGCGTCGCCGCCCGCAAATGGCGCGGTATAAAGATGCGAGTAGCCGGTCCGCTCCGACTGAAAGTAAATATCCCGATCGCCCTTCATCCAGCCGAGTGTGTCGTGGCCGGGCTCGTCCGGATCGCCGATGCCGGGTCCGCCGATCCATGCATCGTCGTGATCGTGCGCCACCACACGGGTCTTCCCGCTATCTTCGTCCAGCCCGAGAATCCATCGATCCTTGTTGTCCGCCGCCCGCGCCTCAACCACCGCCTTCGTTCCATCGTCCGACCACAGCGGCTCCGACCATCGGACTTCACGATCCGCCGGCGTCTGCCCGCCATCCACCCACTTCACTTCGCCCGTCGCAACACTCAGGATCGCGAGGCGCGCCCGGCTTTGTTTATCGCCCACCTTCTCGTACGACGCAATATCCTCCGTGTACCCCGACTCCGTAACAAAATTCGGCACGGTGGTTCGCTTGGCGTCCTTGCCAGGCTCTTGAATGCCGGCGATCGCATATTTCCGGTCCGGAGTGAGCTGCAAAGACGCCACGGTTTGCCCGGCTTGCAAGATGAACGGCTTTCTCGGATGCTCGCGCTTGCGTTTGGCCTCCTGCTCTTCTCGCTCGGCCGCCCGTTCGCGGATCGCTTCAAACAGATCCTTCTCGTCCTTCTTCAGCGCCTCCTGGCTCGCGGTCCGTTTTTCCTCGTCTGCCGGTGGCGGACTTCCCGCCGGGAGAATATCCGTCAGCTCTTCTGTCGCGCCGCCATCCAGCGCGATCGCGTAGAGATTGTTGCCTCGCGTAAACGCGATGCTTTTCTCGTCCTGCGTGAAATGCGGATTGCTTTCGATGTCTTCGGTCTTGGTGATTTGCCGCGTCTCACCCGACGCGGCGTCAAACAACCAAATGTCGCCATCGCGCGAATACACGGTCCGCGTCCTGTCTCGCGTGCTACTTCCGGCATCAGGCGGCGCGAGCCTCGCCTCGGAATCTGACAATTTCCGCAGGCCCGATCCGTCGCGTCCAACGACGTAAGTGTCGGCGGGTTTGATCCGTGGGTCGCCGGCCTGTTTCCACTGGAAATAAATTCGCGCGCCGTCCCCCGACCAGCGGACCCCGCTGGGCTCGTATCCATACAACTGCGGCCCGCGCATGATGTTATCGATAGTGAGCGCAAACTTGCTGGCGGAATTGGCGCGCGACGACAAGAGACAGGCGAACAAAATAGCAACGAGTGCGAGCGGGAGCCGCTTCATTCTCACATGCTAACTCAGTCTTTTAGGAAAGTCCGAATAGACCGGGTGCTTAACCGTTTTGGGGGTTTCGCGGCTCCCAAGCGGAAATCGCGCGAAGAAGCAGTGAAACATGTCGCGTACACACGAGTGTGTACGCTGCACGCAGAAGTGCGTGCGCCACGGGTTTGGCCAGTACATTCAATGGGTTGGGAGGTTGCGCTATTTGCGAACGAAATTCAACGTCGCTTCAGCGTGCTGGCCTTGCGTCGAGCTCTCTTTGATCTCCATCGTCATGTGTTTGCCGTCGTCGGACAGCGTCTGCACCCAATGGCCCTCCACCGGATCGCCCTTGATCTGAGCGTTCCAATCGGTCATGAGCTTGTTCCCGTCCATGGTGGTCTTGAATACCGCCATGAAAGGGCCGATCTGCGTTTGCTGCTCCTGGCCCTTTGTATTCAGGTGCAGCTTGTTGGTCATCACGCCGAGATAAAGCAGCGGCACCACGCCGCTGTCCGGTTCCTGGAAGCTGGACTCGATGGTCACGCCGGAACTGTCTTGTTTGATCCTGGTCTCCAGGTTATTGGGCGCGTCGCCGGGCCGCGGACTATGTTTGTCCAGAACCCATTTCCCGGAAAAGCTGTCCGAGCCGTCCTTGGCGTTCGCCGCACCCAGTATTGTTACGAAAGCGACTGTAAATAAAAGTATTATCGATTTGGCCAGTCTCAAGACACCCACTCCTCGCAGATAGGATGCCGCGCGGCGACGAACGATTACATGTGTTTTGAGGAGCACGCGCAAAACGGAGCGCGCCGCTACTTGGCTGGGAGCAAATTTTCCCGGCCCGTTGGCAAGTGCTGGTCCGTCGCGGTCAACATGATCGCCGCCATCGCGTAATCGCCGATGATGGTTGCAAGCTCCAGCGTGCCCTGCCTTCCAAAGGCCTCAACCGCCTGGGCGTAAAGCTCGGAGCTGATCTTGTGTTTATGGAACGAGTCGCGCGCGAAGGTGATGAGCAGCTTGTCGCGATCGGAAAAACCATCGGCAGGCTGATTGTGCTTGATCGCATCGATTACCGGTTGCGGCACTTTGGCGGCTCGAGCGGACATTTCGTGCCCGCTCCACTCGTACTGCTGATCGTACTCTCGCGCTGCGACTAAAATCGCGACCTCATAGTCGCGAGGTTTCAAAACGCCGTGAAAGCGGAGGTACTGATTCAGCATCTGGACGGCTTCTGCCACCTTGGGGCTGTAAAGCGAAATGGCAACCGGCCCGGTGGGAGCAGCGGTCTTGCCTTCGCCTCCGGCCAGCATGTCGTAAATGCGTTTTCCGTCTTCATCCAGGTCTTCGCGCTTCACGATCGGGAGGCGCGAGAACGATTGAGGATCGATGTCCTTCGGAAGTACGGTAGCCGCGGCTGGCGGCGAACCGCTCCCGGTCTGAGCTCCCGCATTGGCGGCGGGGCCGGCAATCAAGGCTATCCAAGTCAGGGCGTACAGCGCTCGCATAGGAACCTCCCGCCCCAAAGCATAGCAGAGAGCGCCCGCACCGCGATGAACAGGACCCTTTGGGTCCCTTTGGGTGCTTAACCGTTTTGGGGTTGCGGCGGTAAGACATGGAGGTGGGGTCTGTAACCCCATTTAAGTCCTGGCGCTATAAAAACATATTGTTTCAATAATGGTTTCATGCCCAAGGCTCAGTCCTTGCCGCCAGTGCGGCCCTCGGCATCGATCTCAAAGCCGGCAAGATTGAGCAGGTTATTGAGCGACTGAAACATAAAGACCGCTTGCTCACGCGCGCTCAGTAGATTCCGCGCGTTACAGAGCCGCGACCGTAAGCTTAAGGGAGCCGGTTTCGACACAGCTTGCTAAGAGTGGAGAAGGATTATGTTCAAGTCCACATCCGCGAGCCTCATAGACTGTGAGTGAGCGTAGGTCGCCGCTACGAGGTGCGGGAGAACATCGAGAGCAGACCGGACAGCGAATTATTTTTCTTCGGCGGCTCTGCGCTTCCGCTCAGGAGATCCACCAGCCCGATCACGCTCTTGCCGAAGCTGGTGGCGGGTCCCAGCGGCTTGCCCTCCATCAAAGACTTCTGGATGGCTTCGTAATCGCCGGGCATGATGTGGAAGATGTCGATATGCAGGGCGGCGCCGATAACGTCTTTGCTCAGTCCGGTGTGCCGGTCGTAGCGGTTCACGATCAGCCGCAGCTTGAAGCGGCCGATGTTATTGGCGTCCAGGTAGCTGAGCGCGCGCTGCACCGCCTGCAACGCGGTGAGCTCGTTGGTGGTAACCAGCAGAATCTCGTCGGCCAGTTGGGCCTGGCTGAGGTTCCATTCCCCATACACGCCGCCGGTATCCAGCACCACGATGTCATAGGTGCCGCGCGCGTATTCCACGATGCCGCCGGCGTCCTTCAGCTCGCTCATTCCCTCCATCATGACCTCGGGCGAGAGCAGCACATCCACTCCCTGACGGTTGGTGACCACCGACCTCCAAAGGTCGGCGTCGATATCGTGCGCGCGCGCCAGCACGTCCACAAAGCTATACGCGGATTTGACCTTGAGCAGAAACGACAGCGTTCCGGCCAGCGGATCCAGGTCGGCCAGCAGGACGCGCTGGTCGCCCCGCTTCATCCCATAAACCAGGTTACTGGCGATGGTGCTGGCCCCGCAACCGCCTTTGGCGGGCATGATGCAATAGACCTTGCCCGCCGCGCCGGAGTTCACGGCGCGGCCGCCGGGCTGCAGCCGGGCGATCTTCTGCAGCGCCGCTTCCACGTGGTCTGAGGTGAAGGGCGGAATCAGAAAATCGGTGGCGCCCTGCCGCAGGCAGCGCAGCACCAGATCGGGATCGTCACCGGTCAACACCGCGATGATCGGCAACTCGGGATCGATCCGGAGCAAGTCCGGGATCAGCGCCAACCCTGCGTCGCGCGCTGCGCTCACCTCCAGCAAACAAAGATTGGGCCTCTCGGCAGTCATCACCTCCGCCAGTTGGTGGCGCATGGGGTAAGCGTTCAGGTCGTGCCCCGAAAAGGTGGCCAGGCGCTTGCGGAGGAGCGGCGCTAAGTCCCTAATTATCTTCTGATTAGGGCAAATGAACAGCGCTTTCCATGTACCGCTGAATTTCGCGTCGTCAGGCTGGGGCATGGGTGCGCTGTGGACCATCCATCGCAGGAGTCCTAACGATCAAATCGGCTGGTCCCGATGATAACATGAGAGCCTTCACTCACCCGATCAACTAAACAATCGTACGCACTCGCCGATAAGGCTTAGTTTGATTCATGAATCCAACTGTTCGTGAATCGAGCTCAGGCCCGCATGAGAAAGGCGTGTCGGCTGGTATAGAGACCAAACATGAGCGAAGACCATTCGAAGAAAACTGTCGTCGTGTGCGACACTCAACCTATTACGTCGGAAGGGCTGCGCGCCTTGCTGACGGCGGCCGGAGACCTGGAGTTCCAGTCGTCTGTAAATTCGCTGGAAGCGGCCACGCAGCTTATTACCTCCCGGCCCTCCGATGTGGTGATCGTGGACAAGGGATTCGGCATGCGCGTGGTGCTGGATTGGATTCACGACCTGAAACTGGCGGACGCCGCGCCGGCCGTCATGGTGTGGGGCGTTTCGATGACCGAAGCTGAAGCGTTGCGCCTGCTGCAGGCCGGCGCCAAGGGCATTGTCCGCAAGACTGCCGATCTGGATAGCATCCTCAGTTGCCTGCGCACGGTGGCTTCGGGGCGAAGCTGGATGGAAGACTGCGTGTTTCGCGACTCGGCGCGCCAGGAGCGCTATCCGCGGTCGGAATTGACGCCGCGCGAGCACCAGGTGCTCGAAATGGTGGAGCAGGGCTTTAAGAACAAGGAAATCGCGCTCGAATTGGGCATCCGGCCGGGAACCGTCAAGATTCATTTGAAGCACATTTTCGAGAAGACCGGCGTGCGGGGGCGCTACGGGTTGGCTATCAGCGGGTTGAAGGAGCGCGGGCTGGTTTCCTTGGTGAGTTAGTAAGCTCGGCTCCGTAACGCGCGGCTCTGTAACGCGCGAAATCTACTGAGCCGCGCGCGTGAGCAAGCGGATTTTCGGACCTTCAACACAGCCCGTTAAGGCCCGTGGACGAAAAGGCGACGGAAACTGTACGGAGTGTGCGGCGCCGCTCCCCTCAATAAGGCCGGGTGTTATCGTGCCGGTCTCTCCGCAGCCTGTGGCGGCGCGAACAAATCTGGGCGTCGCCGACCTCTTCCACTATCTCCCAACCCATTGACGGTACTGGCTAAACCCTTGCCGCGCGCACATTGTGTGTACGCGACATGTTTCACTGCTTGTTAGCGCGATTTCCGCTTCAGGGCCGCGAAACCCCCAAAACGATTAAGCACCCAAACAAATGCCATCTCAAACGTTCCAACACGGCGGTGCTAAAATGAACGCTCGGATTGTCGAATCCGGGACGCTGGAATCCGGCCATGATCGGCGAAACTCTCCGGCACTATCGCATCGAAGCCAAGCTGGGTTCGGGCGGGATGGGCGTTGTCTATCGCGCGCTGGATACCCATCTGGACCGGTCCGTCGCAGTGAAAGTGCTGCCTTCCACCGCCGTTGCGAACGCCGATCGCCGGGCGCGCTTCTCGCAGGAAGCCAAGTCCGCGTCGGCCTTGAACAATCGCCACATCGTCACCATTTTCGACATCGACACCGGGCAGGTGGACGGGCAGCCGGTGGACTTCATCGCGATGGAGTACGTGGCCGGCAAGACGCTGGACCGGCTGACCGGCCGCAAAGGCATCCGGCTGAATGAGGCGCTCAGTTACGCCATCCAGATGGCCGACGGGCTGGCGGCCGCCCACAGCGCGGGCATCGTGCATCGCGACCTGAAACCGGCCAACATCATCGTGAGCGAGCAGGGCGAGTTGAAGATTCTGGACTTCGGCCTGGCCAAGCTGACCGAGATCGAAGAGCCGGATGTTTTTGCGGCAACGCAGAGCGTACATATGGATGCCATGCTGCGCACGGAAGCCGGGACCATCGTTGGCACCGTCGCCTACATGTCGCCGGAGCAGGCGGACGCCCACCCGGTGGACGCACGATCCGATATTTTTTCCTTCGGCGCGGTGTTGTACGAGATGCTCACCGGCAAGCGCGCATTTTCGGGCGACTCGAAGCTTTCCACGCTGGCGTCGGTACTGCATTCCGATCCCGCGCCGCTGAGCCAACTGGGACCGGGCATTCCGCGCGAGCTGGAGCGGATCGTCAGCCGCTGTCTGCGCAAAGATCCGCAGCGCCGCTGGCAAAGCATGGCCGATATCAAGGTCGCGCTCGAAGACGTATTGAACGAGTTGGAGTCCGGCAAAATCGCGTTGACGAATGGCGCCAAGGCGGTGGCTCAGCGGCCGCGCGAATTTCGATTTTTGCGGCGGCGAGCCTGGCTGTGGCCGATGGTGATTCTCCTCGCTTTGGTTGCGGGCCTCTTCGGCGGCTGGAAATTTCTGCGGCCCGTGCAGCCGGGTTTCCAACGCTTGACCTACCGGCGCGGGCAAGTTGGATCGGCGAAGTTTTCTCCCGACGGCCAGACCGTGGTGTTCAGCGCGCAGTGGGCCGACGAGCCGGCCAATATTTTTTCGATGCGCCCGGGCAGCCGCGAGTACCGGCCGCTCGATTTGCCGGGAGCCCGCATTCTCGCCATCAGCTCCACCGGCGACATGGCGATCCTGCTGGGCTCCGCCGCCGGCGGAAACGCGGGAACGCTGGCGCGCGTGCCGTTGTCGGGCGGAGCGCCGCGCGAGATTCTGGAAAACGTCAACGACGCCGATTGGTCGCCCGACGGAAGCGCGCTGGCCGTTTCGCGCACCGTGAGCGGGAAGAATCGCATCGAGTATCCGATCGGAACCGTTCGTTACCAGAGCGACGGGCCGCCGCCGGAACTGCTGCGGATCGCGCCCAAGGGCGATCTCATCGCGTTCTTCGAGCACGACAACGATGCGGGCGGCTCTGCCGTGACGGTGCTGGACATGAACGGCAGGAAACAGGCTTTGTCGCGCGGCTGGCAGACGCTGGGCGGGCTGGCATGGTCGCCCCAGGGCGATGAAATCTGGTTCGGCGGCGCGAAGGCGGGCGGGGAACCGGCGTTGCGCGCCGTGACGCTGAACGGAAACGAACGGCTGGTGGTGGAGACGCCAGCGTCCATGCTGCTGGACGACATAGCGCGCGACAAGCGGGTCCTCTTTACAGTGGTGGATTCGCGCCTGGGGATTTCGGCTTTGGCGCCCGGCGCGAAACAGGAAAGCGATCTTTCGTGGTTCGATGCCAGCCGGGTCTCCGATATTTCCGCGGACGGCAAGACCATACTGTTCGTAGAACGGTCCTCGGGGCAGGCGCGGAACCCCGCCATTTATCTCCGCAAAACAGACGGCTCGCAGGCGGTGCGGCTGGGCGACGGCAACCGGCCGGCGCTTTCGCCGGATGGAAGATTTGTGGCGTGCATCTTGAACAACGGAGCGGCCACGGAACTGAGCCTGCTTCCCACCGGTCCAGGAGAGCCGCGCGTCTTGAGCGCGCCCGGCATGCATTATGAGAGCGTGGAATGGTTCCCGGACGGAGAAAGGCTGCTGATCGTGGGCCATGAGCCGGGGAAGCCGGTGCGCACTTTTATGCAGGACCTGCGCGGGGGCGCGCCGGTTGCGGTAACGCCCTCCGGAATAGCTGCGTCGCACGTTTCGCCCGACGGGAAATATCTTGTGGCCATTGTGGCGGGCAAGCTGAACCTGTTGCCCGTGGCGGGCGCGGCGTCCAGGCCGGCGGTCGATTTGCAACCCGGCGATACGGCGATTCGCTGGAGCGCCGATGGCGGCTCTTTGTTCCTGGCGCAAGACCAAGGCCCGGCGGCGGTGAGGATCAACCGGCTGGATCTGGCCAGCGGCCGCGAGGAGCCGTGGAAAGAACTGAAGCCCGCCGACCCGGTGGGCGTGCGGATGGGACCGGTGGTTGTGACGCCGGATGGGAGCGCGTACGCGTATTCGTTCCAGCGCGACATCGGCACGCTGTACCTAGCTGAGGGACTCAAGTAGGCCGGACTCAAATAGCCGCGGCGTCCTATCGGATCGGTCAGCGGTGCGCGATCGCCAGCAACGATGGGGCGCGTTTGACGGCGCACTCCACGGCGCGCTTCAGATTTTCGGGGTCCAGCGCGGCGAAGCTTTCATCCAGCACTACCAGCTCGGCGTTCTGCAACAGCGCGCGCGCGATGTACAGGCGGCTGCGTTCGCCGTGTGAGAGCTGCCAGCCGGTTTCGCCCACCATCTGGAGCAGGCCCGCGGGCATGCGAGCGAGCAAAGGGCCCAAGCCGAGTTCCTCGCAGACGGCTTGCGCTTCCTCGAAATCCGCGGGCGTGAGAACGGAGTGCCGTCCCAAAAACAAATTAAAGGCGAATGTTTCGGCCAGCACATGGTTCTCGTGGAACTGCGGCGCGGCGGCCAGCCGTCTGCGCCATTCGGCGGCGCCGAGCGCGGCACGGTCCAACCCATCCACCAGGACGCGTCCCGAGGTTGGCTGGCGCACGCCGGACAGCAGGGAAACCAGCGTGGATTTTCCGCCGCCCGAAGCGCCTTTTAGCACCACGCGGCCGCCGCGCGGGATCGCGAGATTTGCGCCGCGCAGCACAGGCTCGGCGCGGTGGTTGTAGCGGAAGGTGAGGTCGCGAGCCTCCACTACCAGGGGCGAGCTTGGCGCGGCTGCAGGATCCAGGGAGCCGGGTAATTCCTGGCGCGTGGCGGCGCCGAATAAGACCGATGTCCGCTGCCATGCCACGGCTGCTCCGGCCAGTTGCCACGCGCCGGCGGTGAGCCGCCTCCAGGCGCGGTAGGCGAGCAGAGTGCCACCCACCGCGATGGCGATTCGCGCGGGCGAGTCGTTTCCGTACACCAGGGCGGGCGTCAAGCCGAGCAGGCCCAGCACCAGCCAGCCGCGCGGCGCCAGGGCGATCAGCCGCACGGTGGACCGATCCATGGCGCGGGAACTCTTCACATAGTTTTCGAGCGCTTCGTCTTCGCCTGCATGCCAGCCATCGGCGGCAAGTTGCGCGAGGCGCGTGCGGTGCCCGGCCATGCTCTCCACCAACTGGTGCGTCATCGCGCGGCGGACGTCGGTCCAATCGCGATTGCGCTGAAAATATTTCCAGGCGATGGCGGCCACGATGAAAAGCCAAATGAAGAGCAGCGCCGATTGCAACAGGCCGCCTGCGCCGGCTGCCAGGACGAACATCGCGGCGACGATTTCGATGAGCGCGACCAGCGCTAGAAAGCCGCCGCTCAGGGCCAGCGCTTCCACTGCCTCCGATTCGAGCACGCGTCCTAGGAGCTGGCCCGCGCCTTGGTGGCGGATGCTATCGGGATCCAGGCGCAGCGCGCCTAAGAAAAGGCGCTGCTTCAGGAGCGCGCCCGCGCCGATAGCAACCCAGCCTTGCAGTCGCGTGATCAGGATGCGGAGCGGGACCAGCGTCAGCAAAAGGAGCGCCCACGGAATCAGCCAGGCGCGATCCACGGCGCCGCTCAAAACATTTTTGCCGGCGATGTACCACGCCAGGATCCAGAGCCCGTACTGAATGGCATGGGCGGCGCAGAGCGCTAGCAGCCGGCGGGGAATACGGGCCCGGCGCAGTTGTTCCCGGAAGCTTGCGCCGGGCGGCAGACGCAGCAGCCAGATACCCCGGATTCGTTGAGCGCCGAGA